>Ga0193696_1000002_pt1 | contig 151060 bp, 138 predicted proteins | sample L3m1metaG_FD_145074 | JGI IMG/M metagenome (GOLD analysis project Ga0193696, IMG submission 145074) | Soil microbial communities from a riparian zone of the East river system, Colorado, United States - L3m1 | ecosystem: Environmental > Terrestrial > Soil > Riparian zone | place: USA: East... | reverse complement strand
GAGATCGGGGAAATCGACGGCCGGCGGCTTGTCGAATACGCCCAGGATGTCCTGTCCGATCTGCGTCACTTCCAGGCGCGCGGCCTTGACGGCGTCGTCGATCGGTTTCTCCATCTCTGCCGGGGAAAGCGCGCGCAACGCGTCGACGACGTCGTTCGCGATGAGCTGCAGATCGTCTTTCAGCGAGGCGGGGTCGAGTGCATCGAGCTGCGTGTCGACGCCGGCGAGGAGCTCCTCCACCCGATCGTGAATCGCCGTGACGTCGGCGATTCCGAAGATCTCGTGCACGGCGCGCAGCACGCCGTCGCCGATCTTCTGCGCGCACGTGTGGAGATCGGCGTCGATCTGCACTCCGAGGTCGTCGAGCTCGTCCGCGAGGGGAGTGGGATCGATGGTGTCGAGGATGAGGTGGAGTGCGTCGCGTGGCGGCGTGTCGGCCGTGATCTCCAGCAACTCGACCGGCATCGCCGCGCGCGCGGCCTCGGCGAGCCGGATCGCGCTGGCCACCAGCTCGGGCGGCGTCAGACGATCGAGCAGCCGTTGCATCGCCGCTTCGAGCTCCGACGCGTCGGCCTCGATGGCCTCGATGTGCACGCCCAGGCGGATGTCGAGCGTCGTCTCGCCGAGGTCGACCTGGGCCTGCACCGCGCCATCGACCGCGTTCGCCGCATCGGTCAGGTCGCGCAGCCCGGCCTGCACGTCGATGACCGGACCATTGGCGAAGCGGACGCGGAGATCATCGAGACTCTGCACCGCGGCGATCGGAGCGACGATGGCGAGCATCAGCGCGTCGAGCTCCGCATCGGACAGCGAATCGACGGCGCCGCGCAGGTCATCGACGACATCGGCGAGTGGACGCAGCACGTCGCCGAGGTGGAAGCCGGCGAGCGGCGTCGTCATGTTGGCGGCGTCGAGCATCGCCTGATGCACGTCATCCTCGATCTCCTGCTGCAGCGCCGCGACGGCCGCGGCCGTGTCTACGAGCAGCTGCTCGAGCTGCAGGCCGGCGAACGCGGCACGCGCATTCGCGTATGCGCTCGCGGCGGCCTCGAACAGCGGACCGAGATCGGCGTGTTGCTCCGCCAGCTGCACGAGATGCTGATGTTGCGCTTCGAGTTGCGTGAGCAGCGGAGCGGGATCGGCGTGCTCCAGCAGCGCGTCGAGCTTCGCCAGTTCTTCCTGCACCCGCGCCTTCAACGCGGCGGGCGTGTACTTCTCGATCGCCGCTTTGGCCTCGTCGAACGGCGGATCGAGCCGCGCGAAGAGTGCCTCCGGGACGATGCTCTGCAGCAGCGCGCGTACCCTGGCGATTTCTTCCTGCAGCGGCGCGAGGATCGGCGCCGGATCGGCTTTGTCGAGCTCCGCGTGAATCGGCCTGGCCACTTCCTCCTGCAGATCGATCTCCTTCAGTGCCTGCGCGGCGAAGGAGATGGCGAGGCGTGCCGCGGGTGTGAGCTCGGCGGAGCCGACCGCCTCCTCGATGTTGGAGCGGATCTCGTCGAGGAGCCGCCGCGACTCATCGGCCGCGGCATCGAAATCGATCGCCTCGATCTCGTCCGCCGTCTGCTGCAGCAGCGTCTCGATCTCGCCGAGCTTCCCGGCGAGGACCTGCACCTGCGCCGCGATGTCGGCGGGTGCATTCAGCGCCGCGTCGCGAATCTCCTCGAGCGCGGCCCGGTACGGCGCGAGGACATCGTTCACCGCGGCAAGGGCCGCGTCGAGCGCGGGCCTGACCTGCGTCTCATCGATGTTCGCGATCGCTTCCGTCAGCTCGTCGATCTTCTCCTGCAGCGCGGCCGGCGCCGTGGCCCCGAATTGCCTGATCGCGTCATCGGCCTCGTGCAGCGCATCGCTGATCGCCGCGCGGACGCCGGGAAGGTCGACGTCGTTCAGCCTGGCGATGAGCTCGTCGAGTACCTCTTCGGCCGTCTTGCCCGCTCGCGCGATGCCGCTCGCCTGCAGCGCGGCTCGTACTTCGTCGATGACCTCGTCCGCGATGTCGTCGATCCCATCGGTGGCGAGATCGTGCAGCTCTCCGGCGGCGTCGCGCAGCGGATCGAGCAGTTCGTTGAGGCGGACGGGCGAGTCGGGAAACGCCCCGGCGAGCGCGTCGAACGCGGTGCTCAACGCGTGAGTGAATGCCGTCGTCTCGATCGCGTCGAGCTTCGCCGCGGCGGCGCGCAGGAGCGGCGTGAGATTGCCGACCAGCACCTCGAGATCGATATCGACCTGACTCAGCTTCGTCTCGATCGCCGTGAAATCGGGAGGTTCGACGTCGAGCAGGACGATCAGCTCGTCGATCTCGATCGCGACCGATATCAGCCGCAGGTGTACCGACAGCAGATCGCCGCCTGCGTCCGCGATCTCGTCCGCTTTCGACGCCATCGCCTCGGAGCCGGCGGCCAGCTTGCCGGCATCGGTGCCGCTGATCAGGTACGAAAGCGCGTCGGACGTCTTGCGGTGCGGCAGGATGCGCGCCAGCTCGAGCCAGCGCGACGGAATGGCATCGGCGAGACGCCGCGCGACCTGTTGAACGCCGGGTGGCACGTCGATGTCGGCGAACGCGCCGTCGCTGAGCACTTCTTCGATGCGCCCGGCGAGTTTCGCGATGTCGGTCAGCGTGACGAAGAGGTTCGCGGTGACGTCGGCGTGAAAGGCGATCTCGACGTTCGCCAGGTCCGCCAGCATCGTCTTCACCTCGGCTTCGATGGCATGCGGATCGTTGTGCTTGTCGCGAATGATGCCGGCGATGTGAAGCAGCGGGTCGAGCTGCAGCACCGCATCGATGCTGGCCACCGTGGTGATGTCGATCGTGGGAGTCTCCGGCATGACCAGTTCCTTTCTCAGCTCTTCGCCGTGTCGTACGACAGTTCGATCTCGTCGACGGCGATGTCGAGCGCGCTCTTCGCACGAAGAGCCAGCTCGGGTTTCAGGGCCAGCATCGACAGCACGTTTTCGGGCAGCGACACGGTGGCCGTGAGCTCCGGCGTATTGGCGACGCGAAGCAGTGACCACTTCGCTCCGAACGCCTGGCCGGCGCGCAGCTCGACCTCCACGCTCTTCGGCATCACGACGGCGTGATCGAGCTGCATGCGCGGCGCGACGGCATTGCCGAGGAGTGTGTCGGGATGCGCCCAGCGCGCACCGTCGGCGCTGACCATCGCGCGCGAGCGCTCGTCCGTCGCATCGCAACCCCAGAGCAGATGGCCGCTCGTCGCGCGCAGTACGATCCAGACGGCGGCAGGGCCGGTGGCGATGGCAAGCGGCGCGGGAAGCTCGAGCTCCAGCCAGCCGCTCCATCCCGCCGCGACGGTCCGTACGCTCGGTTTCACGAGTTGCTCGCCCGGCACGTGCGCCGCGTCGCCACGAAGCTCGATTGCCAGCTCCGCGTCCTCGATCGCCACCACGAACAGCCGCACCGCCGCGAGTCCGAGCACACTGCCGGCGACGCCTCCCGGCCGCGGAACGAACGACGCGCATCCCGCGACGGAGCGCGCGCGGTCGACGCTCAGTCCCGATGCGGGCAGCGCCGGCCCGAACGTGTGTGATGCGGCATTGAGATCGCGTCCGCGATGCTTCGCCGTGACCCGCATCGTGGCCGACACCGGACGGAGCCCGCCGGGCAACGCGATCGGCAACCGCTCCCACTCGCCGCGCAGCGCCACTCGCAGGGCCTCGCCGTGGGGCCGCGCCACGTACGTCGCGTCGATCGGCGGCGACTGAATAGAGACCAGTGCCGGCGTCGCCGACGCGATCTCGACCGGCAGCGACACGGCACCGGACGACGGGAGATGCGCGCGAAGCACCCGTTCCGCTTCGTCGCGAATGTCGACATCCTGCACGCCCATCCGCGGCAGCAGCACGCCGCCGTGCGCCCACACGTCACGCCGTCCGTTGCCGTCCGGCAGCGCCACGATCACGTCATGCGGCAGCTCTTCGACGATGAGGTGAGTGACCTCGAAATGCGAAGCGTTCGTGATCTCGATGAACCAGGCCATTCCCGTGAGCGCCGGGAAGGAGAGGTTTCTCCGTTTCTCGTCCGCCGCCATTCCCCCCGGCAGCGGTGGAATTGCGCGCGGCGGATTCGCGAAGAGCGGCTCGCCGATGTCGTACGCCGTTCCGTTGAACGTCGCCGCATGGAGCACGATGTGTTGTGAAACCGACGCATCCCAGACGTGGTCCTCGGCGAGCTCGAATCCGATCAGCCGCGACTCTTCGCGCAGGTCGATCAGCACTCCCGGCCGCGGCGGCGGATCGATCACCATCGCCGTGGTCACCGGACGGCGCACCGCGTTGGGCAGTGCTTCGATCGTCAAGCGCGCGTCGTGCACGGTCACCTCGGTCATGCCGCGCAGGAAGGGGAGGGGAACGTGCCGCACCAGCGGGCCGCCGCCGGTGAGACTCACCGCGCCGCTCACGATTTCACCGGCTTGAGGATCGACACCACCGCGGTGCCGAGGAGCGCGCCGGAGGAGCCCTTGTCGATTGCGTAGATGGCGATGATCTCCAGGAGCTCGTCCGCCGGCATATCGACCGCGAGCGGCGCACCGTATTCGATCTCCACGGCGCCGTGGGCGACGCCGACCAGCTTGATGCCGTTGTCGAACGGCGCCGCCGTTCCTGAACGGATCACGCCGCGTTTTTCCGGCGGGAGATCACTCATGACGCGAACGGCGACCTGCGTCGGCTGAGGATTGCCCTCGCGGTCGATCCAGCCGGGCAGCGAAGGCACGGCGACGCGGCTCGTGCCGTCGGGCGTGACGCGCGGCGGTTGCGCCATGAACGCGCCGGGCTGCGGCGCGACCGTCGCCTCGATGCGATCGATCCGTCCCTCGGGCTGGATCTCGCCCGGTGGCCAGATGGCCGCCGCGCCGATGTATTCGAGCTCTCCGCCGAGCAGTCCGTCGTCGCGCAGGCCATCGCCGATCGTCGCTTTCGTCAGTACGAATGACTCGACCTCGTATCCGCTGTCGGCAATGGCCGCCGCGAATGCCTTGCCGCCTCGGATCTTCGCCTCGGCGAGCGCGTGTGCGACGACCGCGACGTCCTCCAGCAGCGATGCGCGCGCGATGCGAACGGCGCCGATCGTCTCGTCACCGGGCCGGACGTGAAACGCGACGCGAAGGGCGAACGCCAGCGGCAGCACGCGCCTCCGCGCCGGCAAATCGGCGAGGATCGCGTGCTGCTCGGGATGAAAGCCACCGTCGGTGCTGAGCTCGCGCAGCGCGATCGTCGCCGTCCCCTTGCCGGCATCGAGCGTTGCGGCGCGCGGCGCGGCAGCGATCTCCATCGCGGCGCGATGCTCCAGCGCGGTGCCGACGAGGGCGACGACCTGCTGTTCGATCTCCGTCAACATGGCTCATCGCTCGCGCTATCTCGTTGCCTGCAGGATCGTGATCCGTTTCTCGTGATCGATGAGCTTCGCCGTATGGCTGCCCAGAACGTCGGTGTGGCTGTTGATCGTGACCTGCTGCGTGGTCGTGATCTGTAAGAGATCTTTCCGCATACCGTCCATCGTTTCCCTGAGCTGCACGTCGAGCTTGAGCGCCGCGAGCTGATTCATCACCTCGATCCGCACCTGCTCGGGTTGATTGGCGAGGGCGGACCTCACGGCATTTGCGACGAGCGTCGGCAGAGCATCGCCGGTGAGGTCGAAGCGGATCTTTGCGTCGCCTGCGTCCATGCGGTCGTTGGCGCGCTTTTCGGCGTTCCCGAGATCCAGCGCCGCCTGCTTCGACAACGCGACGAAGGCGGACTGCAAGGAGGTGAGGATGCCGTCGACACGTTTGGTGGTGAGGTCCGCGTCGGCGCGGATTTTCGCGTCGGCGTCGTCGGTGCGCTTGTTGATGTCGATGCGAAGCTTGTCGTCGGCCGCGACGAAGTCGGCGCGGATCTTTGCGTCGGCATCGTCGGTGCGCTTGTTGATGTCGGTGCGCAGCTTGTCGTCGGCCGCGACGAAGTCGGCGCGGATTTTCGCGTCGGTGTCGTCGGTGCGCTTGTTGATGTCCGTGCGGAGCTTGTCGTCGGCCGCGACGAAGTCGGCGCGGATCTTTGCGTCAGCGTCGTCGGTGCGCTTGTTGATGTCGATGCGGAGCTTGTCGTCGGCGGCGACGAAGTCGGCGCGGATCTTCGCGTCCGTGTCGTCGGTCCGCTTTCCGAGGTCCGTGCGCAGCTTGTCGTCCGCGGCGGCAAAGTCGATGCGGATCTTTCCTGCCGCGTCGTCCATCCGTTCCTTCAGGTTCTTCTCCGTGACGAAGACGGCGGCGTCGATGCGCGGCCCGAGAACGGCGACGACTGCTTTCTCGACATCCTTGTTGATCGTGGTGAGCGATTTCTCCACGTTGCCGATCCGCTCGCTGAGGCGCGCCTCGAGCGCGTCGAGCGCGGTCTGCAGGGCGGCCGTCTGCTTCGTCTCCAGGTCGTGGCCGAGCTGCTCGAGGCGCTGGTCGAGGGCTTCCTTCAGTCTTGCCTCGAGCGCGACGAAGCGCGCTTCCAGCGCGGTGCCGGTGCCGGCCGTGTCCTGCAGCTCGCGGATGTCGCGCTCCAGCCGGCGTGATTCGATCAGGACTCCGTCTTCGCCGCCCACCGCCTTCTGCACGTCCTCGAACGCCTTGATCGCGGCCTGCATCGCCGCGAGGTCGACCGGCTTGCCGTTCACGGTCAGCAGCCGTTCGAGGCCCAGAACTCCCCCCAGCTTCTCGTTGACGATGCGAAGGTCGCCGTCGATCCGCTCCATGTGCGGGCCGTGATCGGCGAGGGTGATGAACTGCGTCTCGAGCCGGCGCACGGAGCCGGCCCGGTCGGCGTCGCTGATCGAGAAGCGCTCCACGGCGCTCTGCAGCGAATCGTTCGATTCGGTCAGGCGCTTCACTTCGCCGCGGGTCTCCGTCACGTTCTGCGTGAGCGTGCTGAGCGCCGTCTGCGTCGTCGCGTTCAGACCGCCGGAACCGATCCGCGCCTGCAGATCGGCGTCGAGCCAGTTGAAAGACACCGCGCCGGGGTGGGCGTGCTCGCGCAAGGCGTAGCGCTGCTCGAGCAACGCGGATGAGGTCTGCTGCTGCACCGACTCGATGGTCAGCAGCGCGAGCAGGCTGTCGACGAGGACGTTCCACTCGATCGCCGCGATCGGCATGTCGGGCACTTTTCCGCCCAGCGGCTTCACGCGTTTCGTGATTTCGGAGATGTTGTTGACCGTGCTGTTCATGGCTAGGCCTGTGTGTTCGCGGCTGTTTCCACGTGACTGAACACCTCGCCCTGCAGCGAGCGCCCTTTACGTACGAGCCACAGGTTGATGACGGCGGTGTAGTTGGCGACGATCTGCGCCGACGCTGCCGGCACGTTGGCGATGACCGGCCCCATGGCGACATTGATCTTTCCCGCCGCGGTTCGCATCGCCTGCGCGTAAAGCTGCGGAGAGAGGGGAATGTTGCTCTCCATCGCCGTCAGCTGCTCGAACACCGTCTTCCTGGCCGCCGACGGATCGGCCAGCGTGGTGACGCCGAGGAGATCCTCGACGCGGTCGCGCAGTTTCATGATCTCGAAGCGCCGCTGCATCTGGACCGTCGATTCGGTCAGCGTCTGCAGCAGCGCCTGAAAATTCGTCGACAGCTCGGTGAGCTTGTTCTCGTACTCGGGGTGGTTGTGCCCGATCGGCGTCACCGACTGCGCCAGCGAGCCGACCACGTTGGCCAGATCGCGCACCGCGCCCGCGACCTTGTTGAAATCGTTCGCCGTGAAGATCTCGCCCCCCTTCTTCGTGGCCACGCTCGCGGCCGCGACTCTGATCGACTGGGACTCGGCCACGAACGGGCTGAGGTTCACGTCGACGAGGTCGGCCAGCGGCACGTTCTTGAACTTCGACGGGTCGATCATCATCACGACCCTCGTTTCACCCTGGGCCATCACCTGCACCGTCTGAAAGGTGATGTTGCCGACGAGGTTCGCGTAGGTCGTGGACGCGAAGTAGGAGCCGGGCGGGATGTTGCGGAACGTGACCGAGCCGTCGGCCAGCGGCTGCGCGCTGGCGATGATCTCGTTCGTCGACGGGTTGCGCAGGTAAGCCGTGAGGCCGGGATTGGCCTCCGGAAATCCGATGATGTTCATGTTGACGTCTGGCATGGCTTCTCCTCGCCGGCTCAACGGCCGAACGGAAACTCGATCTCCCAGAAAAACGTGATGGTCTGGCCCACGGTCATGTCGACCGGCTCGAAGAGCACGTGGTTGTAGAGCACGTTCCCGGCGAACAGCCCCGCTTCCGAGACCTTCTCGACGCTATCCGCGGGTGTGAGCGGCGCGCGGACGTGGACGATCACCGACTCCGGTCCGTCGTCGATGGTGAAGTGATCGTTCCAGGTGAGCGCCATCTCCGGATTGAGCACCATGAACGGAAGGAGCGGCGGCTCCGGGATCACAAACCGCGGGCGCACATCGATGGCATCGGGTGGAAGGGGATCGGTCCCGAAGCCGAAGCGGACGCGGTTGATGCCGCCCGTCGTCACCTTGCCGGCGAAGAGGCCGGCGATGAGCTGCGCGCCGCCGCGCAGCACGCGATTCTGCGCGTGACGCTCGGCGACGATCGAGCCCTCTGCATCGCGGATGGTCAGTGTCAGTCGTCCCTGCGGCTTCATGTCGTTTTCTCCTCACCCAGTCGCATCAGGCGGAACGGTGTGCTGTCGAAGCGTCCGCTGGTGCCGAAGCTGTCGATTCCCGTGGGCGCGCGCTCGGCGTCGAGCTCGACCCGGCCCGGCTCGACGAAGCGGTCGAACTGCTCCTGCCGGTCGCTGTACGGCTCGAAGCGCAGCGCCGCGCGAACGCCCGCGGCGCGCAGCATCGGCAGCATCTCTTCCAGCTCCGCCGCGATCTCCTCGTAAGGCGTGCGGTCCATGCCGGCGAGCGCGAGCTCCCCCTTGATCGTTTTCGATTCGATGACCATCCCGCGCGGGATGCGCACCTCGAACGCCGCCGCCTCCGCTTCGCTCCAGCTCATCTCGAGGTACGCCGCGGTGCCGGTCGGAAAGAGCGCGTGGTCGAACGTGCTCTGCTCGAGCACCGCCTCGCGCAGCAGCGGATCGTCCGCCATGAACGAGACGTAATCGAGCGCGGGGCGATCGAGGAACGCGGGGGCGAGATACGTCAGCTCGTTCCTGCCGCGCTCGAGCAGCGGCGCGGCCGGTGCGTCGGTCTCGATCAAATGCTCGCCGCCGAACACGAACGGCGCGATCGAGTAGAGGTGCGCGCTGACGTCCCGCCCTTCCATCGTCGCGCGCGCCCGCCAGCCTTGCGCTGTCTTCCCGATCGCCTCGATGGTCAGCGTCCGTCCCGGCCGCACGACGCCGCGATAGCCGATGAGCATCGGCGGCGTGCCGGTCGCGTCGAGCGGCCGGATGAGGATCGACGGCATCGCGGTCACGCCATCGGCGATGCCGGTGATGTGGAACGCGACCGGCGCCTCGTCCAGGCCGCGGTTCGTCTCGATCCAGCGGCGGAAGTGCGTGACCCGGGCGCCGGTGTCGCGGAGCGAGAGGCTGCGGCGGAAGCGCCGCGGGTTCTCGATGAAGGCGAGGGGGCGGAATTGCGGGCGATCGGCGATCGTGGTCCACGCATCGTCGTCATCGATACCGCGCAGTCCCGGCACGAGCGTGCAGTCGAGCAGCCGTTCCATCGCCACGAGGTAGTCGTAGACGAAGCGGCGGATCTGGCGCGGGGTGACCGCGCCGCGCAGGCGCGCCGCCGCGAGAATGGTCGCGCGCGTGCGGAAGATCGCGGTCGGCTCGTGCTCGAAGCGGCGCGCGCCGGCGAGGGCGGCGAGCTTGTCGACGTCCGCGCCCCGATACGCGCGCTCGATCCAGTGGCTGGCGCGCATCCGCTCCACGTCCTCGCCCGCCGCCTCGACCTCCGCGGCACAGACCGCGAGGACGCGCGTCACCAGCGCCACGTCATCGTTGACGTACGGCATCGGCAACAGCGCGAGCATGTTCTGGAGCGCACTCATAGCTGGAGCCCGTCGTTGTCGATGATGCTGATGAACAGCGGGATCGTTTCGCGCTCGTCGACGACGAACGTTCCGAGCTGGAACTGCTGATCGGCCTTCACCGTGAACGACGCGCCGTTGAGCGCGACCATCGCGCTCTCGCTCCCCGAGCCGATGGTGACGAGCAGCGTCTGCGCGTTGATCGCGTACTTCGAGTCGTCGCGCAGCGCGAGGAGGAGCGCCTGCGTATCGACCGTGCGGCCGGCGGTGAGCGCGCCGAGGAAGGTCTCGAGCTTCGCGCGGATCGCGTTCCTCGCCTGGTCGATGTTCGTGCCGGTGATGAGCGAGACGCCCATCCGCGCGGTCACGTCGAGACGCGTCATGCCGGCCGGCGCAGCCTCGAATACGCTCGGCTGCACGCTGATGTCGCTCGCGGTCAGCGAGGCCGCCTTGCCCGCCGGCACCGCCACGTCGTTCGTTGCGCTGAGCGATTCATCCTTCACGCCCAGCTCCAGCGTCACGTCGGCGATGCGCGTATCGGCGAGGAGCGCGGCGACGAGCGGCTTGATGCGGACTTTCTCGCCGATGTTGCGCGCGGCGATCGCCTTCACCAGCGTCTGCACCGCGCCGCTCTCCACGTTCTGCATGGTGTCGACGGGCAGCGAGCTGCCGGCGAGCGTCAGCCTGAGCCGGGCCTGCAATTTCAAGTCGTCCTGTTTCCACGTCACGTGCACGCCGGCGGGGCGCAGTTCTTCGATGCGGTCGGTGACGCGATCCTGGTCGGCGCCGGGGCTCAGGCTGAGCACGAGGTTGATTTCGCCGGCGACGTCGTTCGGCATCTCCTCGATGCGCACATCGCGCACGTCTTCCAGTTGCAGCAGTCCGTGACGCAAGGCCTCCAGTGTTCCCTTGTCGACCGCGGTGAGCGCGTCACGCGCCCGCAGGCGGAGGTCTTCATCCGATTCGTCGTCGGTGGCGCGCGTGGTCTCGTGCTCGTTCGTCACTTCGCTCAGGCCGGCCACCAGCCGGGCGATCACCGTCAGCTTGTTCGCTTCGATCACCGGCGTCGCTTCCGCCGCTCCGCGGATGCGCACCAGGGCGGTCGATTCGCCCGACCGCATCAGGTAGTTCTCCGAGGTCTCGTACCGGATCTTGTCCTCGGCATCGGTGATCGGCGTCCCCGCCGGAATGGTGATGTCGCCCGGCGAGCCCGCGCGCCGCGTGAACGTGGCGAAGCCGGCCGCACGTCCGGCGCGCAGACGGCGGAAGCCGAGCAGCGCGACGACGCGGTCGAGCGATGCGCCCGTGGCGGTGTCGAGAAATGCCGCGTCGTACGCCAGGTTGACCTGCGCGTAGAGCGCGGCGATCTCCCTGGCCACTGATTCGAGCAGCGTCCGCGCGACGCTGCCCACCTGCACGTCGGTGAGCGCCGTCGCCGCCGCGTTGCGCGGGTAGTAATTGATGATGACGTCCGTTCCCTTCGCCGGCCGGCGGCCGAACGGGAGGAAGCGGATCGCGTCGAGCGCGTCGGGCGACGCGGAGCTCGAGGCGAACAGCTCGTAGTCGTTGAGGCCGAACACGAACGGCACGAGCTTGTTGTCGCGGCCGGCGATCGATCCGCTCAGGAACGACACGCGCTGCACGGGGCGCCGGGTCAGCACGATCGGCTCCGGCGCCACCGCGTCATCGCCGGCGTAGACGACCGGGTGCACTTCGCCGGTGATGCCGCCGGTGAGCGTGGTGAGCATGTCGCGCACGATCTCGGGATAGACGCGGTCGACGAGACTCATAGCGCCATCTCCAGTCCGAGCGAGAGCGGATCGTCATCGGCGAACGGCAGGACGGAGAACCGGATGCGGATCGTCTGCGGCTGCCCCGTCACGGCGGTGACCGCGAGGTCGAGCACCTTCCGCACGCGCGGCTCCTGCTGCAGTGCATCGAGCGCGTAGAGGCGCGCGAGGTTGCGGTTCGACTCGTCGTTCTCGCGGCCGATCAGCGTGATCAGCCTGCTGCCGTAATCGGGATGTCCGAGCGGCGCGAGCGCTCCTTGTCTCGTCAGCAGCCGCAGCATCAGCGCCTGCGCCAGGTTCTGCCGGCCGCGCACGACGCCGAGTCCGAGCGCGTCGCCGTTGCGTCCGGAGAAGCCGCCCGGCACGGCCTGCAGATCGAGACTGCCCCAGGAATCGGCAGACTCGAGTGGCACGGCACTCGGCTCGCCGGTGAAACGCGTCAGCGCGAGATCGGTTCCGAGGCGGCTGTAGCGATCCGTCTTCACCTCATCCTCCGATCAGCACCGTGCCCGATGCCACGATCTTTCCCGCCGGCGTGTCCGCCGGATCGTTGCAGGTGGTCGCGGTATCGCCCGCGCGCGCGGCCTGCTTGCCGCCGATCTTCACCGTGGCGCTGCCGGTCTGGATCGTCGCCTTGTTCGACGGCGGCTTCTGAAACGTCGTTCCCGGCGCCGTCGGCAGATGAGCGGGCGCGTTGTCGGCCGTGGAGCCGACCACCGCGGCCGGCTGACCGCCGATCTTCACGGAGCTGATCACGCCGCCGTTGATCACGCCCGAGAACGGATGCGGGAGCGGCGTCGGCACGGCGCCGTTCGCCGACGGCACCATCACGATGTGCGTGTCGACGCCGGTGATGCGATCGTTCTGCTTTGCCGCCGGTTTGCCCATCGCATTCCTCAATTCAGCTCGATGGTCTGACCCGAGATCTTCACCTTCGAGTCGGCCTTGATCTCGATCTCTTTCGCGTTCAACTTCAGCTTCCCCTTCGTCGACACGGTGATGTCACCGTTCTGCTTCATCGTGACCTTCGCGTCGCCGGCGGCGAGCTCCATCACGCCGTCGTTCGAGCCGCTCTGCTTCAGGACGAGCGAGACTTTTTCCGTCTTGAAGCGGATGCCGCCGTCGTCGATGACCAGCTCGACGTTCACGCTGCTGCCGGCGAGCGAGAGCTTCACCGAGCGCGTGCCGTCGTCGGGCGTCGCCACCTTCAGCACGAGCGATTTCTTTGGATCCTTTTCGCCGCCCGGGAGCACCGTGACCAGTTCTCCGGGCGCATGCTTCGGCGGCGCGACCTTGTCGTTGTAGAGGCGTCCCACGATGACCGGGCCGTGCAGATCGCCGCCCGCGAAGACGACGAGCACCAGGTCGTGCTCGCGCGGCAGCGCGGCGACGCCGATCAGCTGCGTCGCCACCGGGACGCGCGGCAGCACGACTCCGCTGTCGCGCAATTCGACGGTGCAGGAGTAGTCGTTCGCGCCGGCGCTCGTCGCGTGCAGCGTCTGCACGATGGCCAGCGCGGGAGCGGCCTGCTGCCCCGCTTCGTGGCGGGCGATCTGCTGAATTGTGGAGACGAGGCGGTGCATGGCGTCATCCTCCGAATCCGAACGCGCCGGCGGAGCCGAGGAGCGCGGACGCATTGAACGAGCTTCCGCCGCGGAACACCTCCGCGCGCGTCGTCGCACCGGCCGCATCGATGGAGTGCCGCACGCGGCAGATCCACAACACGTCGTGCGGCAGCGATGCGGGGAGATCGCGCATGTCGATCGCCGCTCCCGGCCGCAGCTCGGGCTGCAGCGTCGTCGTCACGTTGCCGCGCAGCCGCGACGCGTCGTACGCGCGCCGGTTGGCAGTGCGTGCGGTCGCGGCCGCGCGCGCGGTGCGCAACGCCGGCACCGACGTCCACCGCGAGCTCGCTGACGGTCCTTCCGGCCGGTTGCCGCTGAAGAAGTCACTGGTCAGTCTCAGTGCCTCGGGGGCCGCGGTCGATCCCGCACCGCTCTCTCCCGCGACCACGTACGCGCGCGACGTGGCGTCTTTCGATTCGAGGTCGATCGACAGCAGGTCGCGTCCGAAGCGCAGCGCGGTCTCCGCGGCGGTTGCTTTCACCACGCGCATCTCGACCTCGTCATCCGCCGTGATGCGCACCACCGCGCCGCTCCACGCGGCGACACGCGCCATGTGCTCGAGCGCATTGCGCGACGGATCGGCGGCATAGAACGCGAGCGCCACGCCGGTGGCGATCTCGCCCGCATCGGCGCCGCCGTCGTTGCAGAGATTCCGCACCACTTCGCCCGCCGTCACTTTTTCGTACGTCGACGCGGGCCGGAAGCGCGCCAGCGTGCCACCGGCGTTCAAGGCACGGACATGCGTCTGTTCGAATCCGTGACGGATGCCTTCGATCGATCCGGAGAAGACCGCCTGCTCGCCGTCGCCGTTTCCGATCGCCAGCTCCACGCGGTCGCCGGGCGTCGCGGTGATGTCGAGAGTGGCGGGGAAGGCGACGGTCAGCGAGTCGACGACCGGCGCGAGATCGAGCGTGACGACGATCGCCATCGCCTGCCTGGTGAATCGCTGCGAGCCGAGCGTGAGCGTGTAGGAGGGGCGCATCAGCGAGGTCATGGCTCCTCCGTGACAGAAGTGACGATCACGCTGACGTCGTGCAATTTCGCCGACGCGGCGGCGACGCGGCCCGCCGTGTCGGAGAGCGGCTTGACCGGGTTGCCAAGGTTCTTCAGATCGGCGAGTTTCGTGAGGGCCTGGATCTGCTCGACCGCCGCGGCGATCTTGTCGGCCGCCGCGAGGACGTTGCCCGCCTGCGATGCGACGCCGTCGAGGACCGAACCGAGCGCCGCGGTGTCGAACCCGAGATCGCCGCCGGTACCGAACGCATCGAGTCCGCCGAAGCCGCCGACCTCCGCCGCCGACGGCAGCGCGGGACTCTCCGCGAGCGTGATGGCGTATGCGATCTGCCCCGCGGGCCCGACGTGCTGCTCCGCGGCGAAGGCGGCGATGACCATCTTGTCGATCGTCAGCGCCGTGGTGATGTCGGCGGTGAAGGTGACTTCCTCGCCCGCCGCGGCCATCGTCTGCAGCTTCCGCAGGTCGCTCTCCGCGGTTGCGGGAAGGAGCACGCCGCTGATGAAGACGCGATGGGAGCCGCGTCCCAGTTTCTGATGGAGCGTGCCATCGAGTCCGGCGATCTTCTGCTCGACGAATTCCTGGTCGCTTTCCTGGCGGATGCACTGCACCGCTTTCAGCTCCAGGTCGTCGATCATCGGCACCGGCATGTCACACCTCTCCGATTCCCATGTCGGCAGCCGCCTCGGCGAGCCGGTCGGCGAGCTCGTCGAAGAGCTCCTCGCGGTTCACGTTGTTGCGGTGCGAGAGGATGGGCATCGGCTCGAAGGTTCCGGCAGGAGGACAGGCGCCTCGCCCGTTCGTCGAGGCCTGAGGCTCTGACAGCTGACGGCGCCTGCCGGCCCATGCCGATGCGGCTTGCCGGCCGGCCTCACGGGTGGCCGTGGAGTCGGGTAGCTCACGTTGCACGTGAACGGTGCGCGCGGGCTCGCCGATCGTGGGGAGGGCATTGCCGGTTTCATTGACGAGCTGCTCCCGCTCCTCGCTCTGCATCCGCCCACCGTGCGCGGGCTGACTGATCGCGAGCGGCGCATCTTCGCTTTCGCTGACGAGCTGCGCTCGCTGCTCGCTCAGCATGCGGCCAGCGCGCGCGGGCTCGCTGATCGTGAAGAGGGCATTGCCGGTTTCATTGGCGAGTTGCTCCCGCTGCTCACTCTGCATCTGCTCATCGCGCGCGGGCTGACTGATCGCGAGCGGCGCATCTTCGCTTTCGCTGACGAGCTGCTCTCGTTTCTCGCTCCGCGTGCGGCCAATGCCGGCGGGCTCAATGACCGCGACCTGGGCATGTTCGCTCTCGCTTGCAGCGACCGCGACGCGCGGCGTCAGACGCGGCGGTGTGACGCCCGCGACATCGCCGGAGTGTGTGGGCGCGCTTGCGGGCAGCGCATTGCTGCTTTCGCTCGCGGTTTCTTCTGAAGCTTCGCGCCGCTCGCCCACCCGGGTCCCTCGACTACGCTCGGGATGACGGGGAAGCTCCGGGATCGCGACATCTCCTGCTTCGGCGGACACCGGCGCCGGCACTTGCGCGGTGTCGCTGAGCATCACGCGGAATCGTCCCGGCGCAGGCGAAGCGACAGGCTGTGCCGCGTGCGACTGATGCTGTACGCCGGCTTCGTCAATTACGTTCGCTACGTTCGCGGGCTCCGGATCGGGAACGATCAGGATGCGCGTCGTGTGACTTTCCTGCGCCTTGCGCGGAAGCTCCTCGGCCGCGGATGTCTGTCCCCCGAGGACGTGCCACATCTCCTCGACCTCCCACGCCGGACGTCCGTCGAAATCGGCCGGACGGAGATGCGTAGCCTTGCAAAGCTGCAGCGTCACCGTGGCCACGCTCCGGCTGTCGAACGGCACCGAGGACGAATAGCCGCTCGGATCATTCATCCAGCGCGTGAGCTCCCACAGCACCGTGGCGACGTCGTCGGTCAACTCCCCGGCGTTGCCGGCGCAAAGGCGCACCAGCTCGCGCGTCACCAGCTCATCGCCGAGCGCGGCGAAGCGGGAGAGCGTCACCTTCTCGCGCCACTGCATCGGACGTACGCGATAGTCGCGATCGTCGATGCGCACCAGCGCGGAGTCGGCGCCCGGGTCGAGACGGAAGCGGAACGACCGCTCTCCGAGCTCGATCCGGCCACCCAGCGGATCGATGCGGGCCTTCATCGCTTACTCCTCGCGGACGCGCGTGGCGGTGAAGGTGTAGATCGTCTCCGCGTGAGCGGCACTGCTCATGCCGAACGCCTTGTCTTCCATGTAGCAGGCGTCGAACGTCACTTTCCGTTCCGTCGCGCCGTGCTTCAGCGTTGCGGCGATGGAGAACTCGTCGTTCTTCGCCAGCAGGTCGTCGAGCGTGAGGTTGGCCGAGGCCACGCGGAGCTTCCCGGTGACGACCTTCAGACCGAAGTAGCGGCCGATCCGTTCGTCCGTGCCGATCGCGCCGATGTGCTGGCCGTTCTTCACGACGTTGTACTCGATCGATTGCAGTCCTTCGATCGTCTCCTGATTCACTTTCACTTCCGAGGCGAAGGCGGTGTAGATCTGCGGCATGGTGTGCTCCTCAGTTCTGGACCAGCAGCGTGGCGTAGATGTAGTCGATGGCGTGGACCGGCAGCATCGCGACGTCGATGCGCACGATGCCGGTGGCGGCGTCGTTCGGGCTGGAGTAGACGGCGACCGAGAATGCCGGCCGCACGCCGTCGACGCTCGGGACGATCGCGCCGTCCTTTTCCATCTGCAGGAACATGGCGATGACCTGCTGGCGGAGCGCGTTGCGCGTGCCGTCGTCGTTGAGCAGGCCGATGAAGCGGTCGGCGATCGCCTTCACGCGCCGCACGGCGACGTTCGCGGTGCGTTGCACGTTGATCTGCCGTGAGCTCGTCAGCAGCCCTTTCACCGTCACCGTTCCCATCCCGGTTCGCTTCGTGATCACCGCGACGTTGCCGATGATCAGTTTGCTGAGCTCGGAGTCGGTGTAGGGAACGAGCGGCGCGTCGATACTGGCGATTGTCTTGAACGTCGGCGAGCGGAAGTAGTCGAGGCGTCCGAGCAGTCCTGCCAGCGCCGCTTCCGTCCGCGCCGGCGCCGTGAGGATGAAGTGGTCGCTGCGCACGTCGTCGGCGTGTCCGAGGATCTCGCCGATCTTGTCGTTCTCGGAGTCGAAGATCGAGCCGAGGCCGATGCGCGTGCGGGCCTTGTCGGCCATGCGTGTGCAGTGCGCGACGACCGCCTGTTGCACCTGCAGCGCGGGCCCTTCGCGGAGCTGGCCGGCCGTCGATGCGATGACCAGGTCGACCTCTTCGGCCAGTTCCAGATTATCGAGTGCCGTCATGTACTCGTCGACAAGTGGCTCCGTGCCGTCGTGGAACGTGTCGATTGCGAGCTGTCTGGGGAGCGTGTTCGCGAGCGAACGGGGAGCGAGGTCGCGGGCGCGGAGAGTCTTCGACTGGCGCAGGACGTCGACCAGATAGCGCGGATCGTCCGGATCCATGACCAGCCCGCCGAACGACTCGAGCTCCTGACCATCCAGCCGGACGGTGATGGCGACGGCGCTGTTGTTCCCGTTTCGGTCGACGATGATCTCCGCATCGTTGACCGCTTCCGACGCGGGCAGCAGTTCCACCTGCGGGGTCGCGGCGTCGCCGAGAAGGAGCAGCGCCGGATCGTCGGCGTCGCGGCCTCCCGTCAGCCACTTGCCGGCGGTCTTGTCCGGCATCTTCTGCTTCGTCGGATCGGTCTCGACGAACGTGAATGAGACGAGCGAGTTATTGAGCGCCTTGATGTCAGCCGGCGCGGCGAGGCCCGGATGGACGATCGGATCCTCGCCCTCCTTCCTCACCTCGATCGCCAGTTTCGCGGGGTCGTCATCGTCGTCGCGGACGATGATCGCGATCTTGTTGCCGCTCCGGCCGGGAGTTTTCGCCGTGACGGTGAGGGCGGGCGCCGATCCGGAATCGAGTACGACCGACGCGGCAGTCGCGGAGCCGGTCGAAAACTGCGTCGCCGAAATGGTCTTCGGCAGAGCCTCGAGGAACGTGTGGTCGTACGCGACGACGAGCCGGCTCTCCTGATTGATCCGATCGAAGAGATAGTTGGGACTCTCCTCGTCCATTACCAGGCCTTTGAACGACTCCACGACCTCGCCGTTCAGCAGAAGGTCGATGTTGACGTACTTGACCGCTGTCCCCAAGGGCGTCTTCACCTCGGTCACGCGCGCCTTCAGCTTGTTCGCCCACGTGCCTTCCGCGCGCGCCTCGAGGACGACGACGCTCTCGTTGTCGCTGTCTTTGAGGATGAGCAGGGCCTTTTCCGCCTTCGACATCACGCGTGCGACGACGACCTGCGCCACGCCGTTCGTGAGCGCGGTGCGGACCTCGGGCATCGTGAACCGGCTCGCGGGGCCGAACAACGCCGTGAACTCCGACATGTTGCCGATGGCCGTCGGCGCGGCCGGCCCGCGGTCTGTGATTCCCACGACGCCGAGGATTCCGATTGCGCCGGGAAGCACCGGCTCCGGCTCGAACAGCGCGGTTACTTGAACGCCCGGGATGATCAGAGGCGATGGCATAGACACACTCCTTCTCCAGAGCGCACCGTCTGCTGGTGCGCGAGGTCACTCGTTGACGCGGTTACGGATCGACGGGAGAAGAGGAGCTATCTCGCGGAGAAACTGCTGGAGGTGAAACGATGCTTCGATCGCGCCTCGACTCTCTTGGTGGAGTAGTGACGAGAACCGGAAAAACGTTTCACGAGGGAGGAAGAAACACGAAGGGCCGCGATTGCTCGCGGCCCCGATTGCTTTCTGTTGGAGCGGGAAACCGGACTCGAACCGGCGACATCAACCTTGGCAAGGTTGCACTCTACCAACTGAGTTATTCCCGCTTACGGACGGCGAAGCATAGTCACCGAGGTAGTCACTGTCAAGCGCCGTGTAACGCCTTCTAACGACCCTCGTGGCCTTCCTATTTCCGCACGTACTTCTCGCCAAGTGTCCGCAGATGATGCAGTTCGTGTCCGGCGACGTGGAAGGCGAGGCCGCGTGCGCTGGCGCTGTAACCGTTGACCGTTCCGCGGCGTAGCGAGCCCCGATCATCAAGCGATTGATAGAGCGTGATCGACGCATGGCGGACGGAACGGTATTCGGCAATGAGGTCCGCCAGCGAGCGCGACTCGAAGTTCGCGCCGGCCACGTATTCGTTCTCGTCGAATCCCGGCAGCGGAGCGCTCTCGCCGCGCGCGACGCAGAGCGCGCGATACGCGAAGATCCGCTCGTCATCGATGAGATGCCCGAGGACTTCCTTCACCGTCCACTTGCCCGGCGCGTAGGTGAGGCCGTTCGCCGTTTCCCCGGTGAACGCGCCGAAATAGTTCAGGACGATCTGCTCCTGATCGCGCAGCGCGGCGACCGCATCGTCGCCGGTCACGTAATCGATGTCGCTCTTCGCGTACGCGGCGTATTCGCCATCCTCGGGACGTCCGGATTTCATGTAACGCTCCTTCGCCGCGGAAATCGATTCCGCAGCGTCTCGATGAGAACACGATCGGCGGCCGGCGACACCATCTCCAGCGGCGAGTAGCCGCGCGACCACGCCGCATACAACGTGATGACCAGCGCGATCCCGGTGATCGCGAAATTCTGCCAGCCGTTCAGTGCCCACTGTCCGCTCCACGACAGCTCCGGCGTGCGCGAGAAGGGGAGGAAGTATGGGATCGGCCATTGATAGCCGTCGGGACCGCGCGCGCCGATGATGTCGCCGGCGATGTGCGAGTGAAACGCGAGCGCGGTGAGACCGGCCGTGAGCCAGCGCGATCGCGCCAGTGCGAAGGCAACCGCTGTGACGATGACGGCGAAGCCGATGTTGTGCGCGAGGATGTGGTGGTAATCGGTCCACCAGAGCAACGGATGGCTCGTGTTGCGCGTCGCGATCTCGACGATCGCCCCGAGACCGTCGAGGTCGGGGATGACGGCGGCGGCGGTGATCAGGCCGCGCTCGCGGCGATCGAGCGCGGGAGAGCTGTTCGCGATGCACCAGCCGATGAAGAAGTGCTCGACGACGTTCACGTTCGATCTTCCGGCCGAGGACAGGCGAGGGCGCCTGTCCCCCCACTGGACCACACCATCAGGGCATCACACCGCGTCGTCGCCTGGCGCGTCAAGCGCGTTGCGCACCGCGCGCAGCAGCACGGTCGTCGGCACCGGCTTCTCCAGGAAGCGCATGCCCGGCGCGAGCACGCCGCGGTCGCTGATCGCGTTGTCTGTGTAGCCCGACATGTAGATGACCGGCAACCGCGGCCGCATCCGATGAATCGATTCCGACAGCAACCGGCCGTTGCGATCGGGGAGCACGACGTCGGTCAGCAGCAGATCGATCTTCGTCTCCGCGCTCCTGGCAATCGCCATCGCTTCCGCCTCGGATGCCGCCTCCAGAACCCGATACCCCTGCTCCGCGAGCGTCTCGCGCAGGATCGTGCGGACGAGCAGTTCATCCTCCACGACGAGGATCGATTCGGTGCCGTGTGCGGAGAGCACCGCAGAGTCGTCGACCACGTCCTCGACCGCGGAGATCGTTCCGCGCACACGCGGGAAGTAGATCTTGAACGTCGTCCCCTCGCCGACCTCCGTGTAGAGCCAGATCTGGCCGCCGGTCTGTTCGATGATGCCGCGCACGACCGCGAGGCCGAGCCCCGAGCCGCGTCCGCGCGTGGAGAAGAACGGGTCGTAGATCTTGTCGCGCAGCTCCGGCGCGATACCGGCTCCGGTGTCACTCACGATCAACTGCACGTAATCGCCTTCCCGCAGGTGCGGACGCTGCCGGACGTATTCCGCGTCGACCCGCACGTTGCGCGTCTCGACCGTCAGCGACCCTCCGTTCGGCATCGCCTCGCGCGCGTTGAGGGCGAGATTCATCAACACCTGATGAAGCTTGCCCGGATCGGCGTAGATGTTCCAGAGACGCTCGTCGACATGTGTGCGGACGTTGATGTTCTCGCCGAGGCTCGAGGTCAGGAGCTGCATGGTCGACGTGACGACCTCGTTGAGATTGACGATCTGCGGCTGCAACACCTGCCGCCGTGCCGCCGCGAGGAGCTGCTGCGTCAGATCGCGGTTCTTCGTCGCCGCATTGCGGATGTCGTTGATGTAGCGCCGCTGCGGCTCGACCGATCCGTTCACCCGCAGCAGCAGCTCCGCGCGCGAGAAGATGACCATCAGCATGTTGTTGAAGTCGTGGGCGATGCCGCCGGCGAGCTTGCCGAGGCTCTCCAGTTTCTGCGACTGGAGCAGTTGCGCCTCCAGCATCCGGCGCTGCGTCTCGTCGTGCGTCACCGCGACGTAGCCGACGACGTTGCCGTCGCGGTCGACCATCGTCGTGCGGACGATATGCGCCCAGTAGCGCGTCCCGTCCTTGCGCACGCGCCATTCTTCGATCTCGATCCGCCCCTGTTCGGCTACGCGGTCCAGTTGCGCGCGCAGCCGTTCGGGATCGCGCTCCTCCTCGGGGTTGAGCTCCATGACCGCCTTGCCCATCATCTCTTCCGCGGTGAACCCGGTCATCTGCTCCGCGCCGCGGTTCCAGGTCTTGATCCGCCCTTCCAGATCGAGCTGGATGATGGCGTAGTCGTGAATGCTGTCGAGCAGCAGCCGGTACTTCTCTTCGCTCTCCCACAGCGCGTCGTCCTTGCGCGCGTGCTCGAGCTGCTCGACTTTCCGCCGCGTCATGGCCACGGTGAGGGCGCGCTGCAGCTCGCCCTCGTCGAACGGTTTCACCAGGTAGCCGTATGGCGACGAGCCCATGGCGCGGTCGAGAGTGGTGACGTCGCCGTACGCGGTGAGGAAGATGATCGGGATCGCCGCCCGCTGGTGGATCGTCTTCGCCGCCTCGATACCGTCCATCGGTCCCTTGAGGCGGATGTCCATCAGCACCAGATCGGGTTTGTGCGCGATGGACGTTTCGATCGCATCGCTGCCGTTGTCGACCACGGCGATCACCGTGCAACCGAGACTTTTCAACGTCGCGGCGAGGTCCATGGCCACGATCATCTCGTCTTCGACCACCACGATCCGGGCGTCAGGCATGAGCGAGGCGCTCCGAGGGGAATTCGATGCGGAACTCGGTGCCGATGACGCTCCGCAGTTCGAGAGAGCCTTCGATCTGCTGTACCAGACCGCGAACGAGCTGCAGGCCGAGCGTGTCGATGGAGCCGAGGTCGAACTGGGGCGGCAGGCCGACACCGTCGTCGCGGATGGCCATCACGCAGCGCCCCGCGGCCAGTTCCAGGCGGACGAAGATCGCTCCATGTCCTCCCGGAAAGGCATGCTTCAGCGCGTTCGAGAGCACCTCGTTGACGATCAGGCCGCACGGCACCGCGGTGTCGATGTCGAGGAAGACGTCCTGCCCGGCGACGTCGAGGACGACGGCGTCGCTGGTGACGGCGAACGATTTGAAGAGCAGCTCGCCGAGCGTGCGGACGTAATCGCCGAAGTTGATCCGTGTCAAATTCTTCGCCTGGTAGAGCTTCTCGTGCACCAGCGCCATCGAGCGGATGCGCATCTGCGTCTCGTCGAAAATCGAGCGTGCGCTCACGTCGCTGATGTTCGACGCCTGCAGGCGGAGGAGGCTCGACGTGATCTGCAGGTTGTTCTTCACGCGGTGATGGATCTCGCGTAGCAGCGCTTCCTTCTCCCGCAGCGACGTCTGGATCTGTTCCTCGAAGAGCCGCCGCTCGGTGACGTCGCGGACGATGCTGATGACCAGCGTCTCGTTCTCGGCGCGCAACGGGCTGAGGCTGATCTCGACCGGGAACTCGCTGCCGTTCTTCTTCCGGCCGGTGAGCTGCCGTCCCGCTCCCATCGGCCGCGTGTTCGGATCGGCGGAATAGGCGGCGCGGTCGCCGTGATGCCGTCCGCGGGAGCGCTCCGGCACCAGGATCTCGATCGGCTGGCCGAGCAGCTCGTGACGCTCGTAGCCGAACATCCGCTCCGTCTCGCTATTGACGATGGTGATGATGCCGGCGCCGTCGACGACGACGATCGAGTCGGGCGCCGATTCGAGCAGCCCTCGGAAGCGCGCCTCCGCCAGCCGCTGCGTGGTCATGTCGCGGATGATGCTGGTGATCAGCGTGCCGCCCTCGGTCTCGATCGGGCTGAGGCTGATCTGCAGCGGGAACTCCTCGCCGTTCGCGCGGAGTCCGCGCAGCTCGCGGTCGATCCCCATCGGACGGGTGCGCGGCGCGTGCGAATAGGTCTCGCGGTCGAGATGGTGCGCCCCTCGATACGCCTCCGGCACCAGCATCTCCACGCGCTCGCCGAGGAGCTGCTCGCGGCGATAGCCGAACATCGACTGAGCCAGCGCGTTTGCGGCGACGATGCGGCCGTGTACGTCGACTACCACGATCGCGTCGGGCGCCGCTTCGAGAAAGGCTTTGAATTTTGAGTCCAGCTCCTGATCGAAGTTTCCAGGTATCACTTGACGAAACAGAGTGACTCAAAACGGAAATTACCCACCGCGTAGGGAAGGTCCGACTGGGTCAATAACTCACCGGCGTAGAATTCCGGAAAACCAATGTCCTGTCTCTTCATGGCGATCGGCTCGCTGATCGCGGCAGTGGCTGACGTCCCGATCGCGCCGCCACACGTCCCGATCGCATACGCCACCACGCGCGCGGCCAACGGCAATTCGATCCACGAGGGGGAGATCGTCACCCTCGCCGGCACCGCGAACATCGATTCCGGCACGCTGTATCGCGACGTCACCAAGTTCTATGTCGAAGACGACAGGAGCGGCATCGCCGTCTTCTCCCAGCAGCGCATTCCGAACCGCATCAACCTCGGCGATGTGGTGCGCGTCACCGGCGCGATCAACACCTGGTCGGGGAGCATCGAGATCATCGCCAACGACATCGAGGTGATCTCCCACGGCCGTCCGCCGCAGCCGCAGATCGTCAGCGCGGAGGAGCTCCTCGGCGCTCGCTTCTACGGACGTCTCATTCAGACGCGGGCGCAGGTGCTGGAGGTCGTGCAGCGCGCGCGCGGCGCCGACATCCGCGTTCACGCCGGACGCGATCTCCTCACCATCCACATCACCGACGCGCAGAAGAAGGCGATGCCGCAGATCGAAGTCGGATCGACGGTGGTGGTCACCGGCATCGGCTCGACGTTCGTCGTCGGCAGGTCGCCGCGTCCGACGCCGCAGATCCTTCCCCGATATCCGAACGACCTCAAGGTCATCCAGGCGCCGCCACTCTTCACGCGTGGCGATGCCATCAACGCGGCGCTCGGCGTCGCGGCGCTCGTCATGATCATCGTCGCGTGGAACATCAGCCTTCGCCGCCGCGTGCGGCGGGAGGTGGCGGAGCATCGGGAGAGCGAGGCCCGATTCGAGGCGGTGGCGGAGACCGCGCCGGTGGCGATCTTCATCTACCAGGGGACGATCTTCCGCTACGTCAATCACGCCGCCGAGCAGATCACCGGCTACTCGATGGAGGAGCTGGTGGGACGAGAGTTCTGGGACGTCGTCGATCCCGAGTTCCGCGACATGATCCGCGACCGCGGCGGCGCGCGGCTGCGCGGCGACTCCGTACCGCCGCGTTACGAGTTCCGCATCATCCGCAAGGACGGCACGCGTGCCTGGCTCGATTTCAGCGCGACGATCATTCAGTACGGCGGAGCGCCGGCCGCACTCGGCACCGCGTTCGACATCACGGAGCGCAAGCGCGCGGAGGAGGTGCTGCAGCAGAGCGAGAAGCGCTTCCGCGAGCTGGTGGAGAACAGCACCGACGCGATCGCGCTGCTCGATCCGACCGGGAAGCTGCTCTGGGTCGGACCGTCGACGGAGCGCGTCCTCGGGTACACCGAGGCGGAGTCGATCGGGCAGAACGCGCTCGATCTCGTGCATCGCGATCATCGGCGCGACGTCGAGGAGCGGATGCAGATCCTCATGCGCGCGCCGCGCGCCAGCGTGAGCGGCACGTTCCGCGCACGGGCGAAGGATGGGCGGTGGCTCTGGCTGGAGATGATCGGCACGAACCTCCTCGATGAGCCGGCGGTCGGCGCGATCGTGGCGAACTATCGCGACGTCAGCGAGCGGAAGAAGGTCGAGGAGGAGATGAAGCATCAGGCCCTCCACGACACGCTTACCGGCCTGCCGAACCGCAACCTCTATCAGGACCGGCTCGGTCTCGCGCTGGCGCACGCGCGCCGCCACGGACGTCCGCTGGCCGTGATGTTCGTCGATCTCGATCTCTTCAAACTGATCAACGACAACCTCGGGCACGTCGTCGGCGATCGGCTGCTGCAGGAGGTCGGACAGCGCATCGTGGAGTGCGTCCGCTCCAGCGACACGGTGGCGCGCGTCGGCGGCGACGAGTTCATCGTCATCATCGAAGAGCTGGAGACGAGCGAGGTCGCGGTCGACGTCGCGGACAAGATCCTGGAGCAGGTGGGACGGCCGTACCTCATCGACGATCATCAACTGCACGTCACCGCGAGCGTCGGCATCAGTGTCTTTCCGAACGACAGTGACGACGGCGACACGCTCACGCGCAATGCGGACAAGGCGATGTACCGGGCGAAGGAGCTGGGGCGGAACAACGTGCAGCTCTTCACGGCGGAGATCAACGAGCGTTATCGCAGCCGGCTGATGTTCGAGGCGGGCTTTCGCCGCGCGCTGGAGCAACACGATTTCGTGCTGCACTATCAGCCGATTCACGCCGCGCGCGACGGACGCGCGGCGGGCGTCGAGGCGCTGGTGCGCTGGAACGACGCGGAGCGCGGACTGGTGTTTCCGGACGAATTCATCCCGGCGGCCGAGGAGACGCGGATGATCATCCCGCTCGGCGCGTGGGTGCTGCGCACCGCGTGCGAGCAGTTGCGCGCCTGGACGACGAACGGGCTGCCGCACATGCAGGTGTCGGTCAATCTGTCGGTGCGGCAGTTCCATCAGCGCGACCTGCTGGCGATGATCGACAACGTGCTGCGCGAGACGATGCTCGATCCGTCGCGGCTGGAGCTGGAGATCACCGAATCGGTGGCCATGCAGAACGTCGACCTGACGCGCACGTTGCTGCAGGAGCTCCGCGCCCGCGGCGTGCGCATCGCCATCGACGACTTCGGCGCCGGCCAGTCATCGCTGCTCTACCTGCGGCAGTTCCCGATCAACACCATCAAGATCGACCGCGTCTTCGTGCACGAGATCACCAGCAAGGCAAGCGACGCCGCGATCGTCGGCGCCGTAATCCGCCTCGCGCACGACCTCGGCATCCTGGTGACGGCGGAAGGGGTCGAGACCGAGGCCCAGCGCGACTTCCTGATCTCCCGCGACTGCGACTTCCTGCAGGGGTATCTGTTCAACCGTCCGATGGCGGCGGGGGAGATCTATTTGCGGCTGGTTTGAATTCGCATTCGTGCTATCCTTCCGCCCTCATTACAAACCGGCCGGTCGGTAACTTTGGAGGCTAACGCATGCGTCATCGCGCTCTCGTCTTCCTCGTCGTTCTCTTTTCCGCTGCTTCTCTGCACGGCCAGGTCGGGCTGACCACTGACTTCCGTAACTGGCTGACCGCAAACGGGTACGGCGGTTACGGGTTCGAGCGAAGCGACGTTACGGGTGGCAGTTACGGCGGCCGCACGTACGCCGGACAGCCGGTCGTGAACCAGCCGGTGATCTTCATCCACGGCAACTCCGACACGGCGCTCGGCTACAGCTCGGGCTTCACCGGCTGGACGTCGAGCATCAATTACTTCCAATCACAGGGCTACACCTCGGCGGAGTTGTACGCGACGACCTGGGGGCCGGCGAATTCGCTCCTCGCGTCGAACCAGTACCACTCGCAGGCGTACATGACGCGCCTCCGGGCGTTCATCCAGGCGGTGAAGGCGTACACGGGCGCGACGAAAGTCGACATCGTCACGCACTCGATGGGGGTGACGCTCGCGCGCAAGGCGATCAAAGGCGGCAGCGCTTACGACGCCTCCGCAGGCGGGACGTACAGCCTCGGCTCGTCGCTCACCGCGCTGGTCGACACGTTCGTCGGCATCGCCGGTGCGAACCGCGGACTGGTGGCCTGCTATCAGACCGGTCCCACAACACCGACCTGCAGCGATGTCAACGGTCTCTACCCCGGGTATCTCATCGGTTTCTACGGTCCGTATGGCGTCTCGTCGATCCTGGTCGACATGAACGCGACGTCGCATTACGAGGGGTCGTACGTCTACTCGATGTGGTCTAGCGTGGACGAGGTGATCGGCTACGGCACGATCGTCTACGGACAGTCGACCTGCCGCATCCCGGGACAGAACGGGGAGGTGACGTTCGGGAGTTATCCGTACGGCCACATCGGCGTGAAGGATCAGACCGGGTACTACCAGTGGCGGATGGTGAAGTACCACGCGACGAATTAGCCGGCCCGGCCGGCGGCGCTGGTGCCCAAGGCTCCTTCAGGATCAGCGGCAGAACGTCAGGCGCGTTGCGCCGCTCGAAGCCATGATTAGCGAGGCATCACCGCTCGTGCCGAAGGCGGAGCGATCAACGCTGCCGGCCGGGCCGGCTAGCGCCGCCGCCAACGCGCCGCATCCCCTTCGTCGTGCATCTCCGCGAACGTCTTCGCGGCAAGCTCGTAACTGCGCCGATCGGGATTTGCGCGGACGAGGCGCTCCATCGTCTCGTTCGCGCGTGACCGATCGCCCTGCAGCAGATAGATGACGGTGAGGTTCGCGTACGCCTGGCGATCGCCGGGATAGCGGCGGATCTCCTCGTTGAACGCGTCGATCGCGGCCGGGATCTGATTCATTCGCGCGAGGATGTCGCCGCGCACGTAGAAGAGGAGCGGCGGCGGCTCGAGCTTCCGTTCGCTCGCCGTGGCGAGCGCTTCATCGATCTGCCGCGCGGCATCGGCGAGCCTGCGCTGCTTCACGTAGATCTGTGCGAGGAGCACGTGGCCGGCCGGTTTGTAATTGAACGTGGCGGTGGCGGCGGTCGCGTCAGCGGTCGCATCGTCGAGGCGCCCGAGGTTGAGCTTCGCGCGGCCGGACACGAGATGCGCATTGCCGGGATTGACCTTCATCCCCGCGTCGGCGTTCGCGATCGCCTCGTCGAAGCGGTTCAGCAGCAGGTCGACGTTGGCGATCGACAGCGCAAGCTCGCCCGCGACTGACGGCGCGACCTCGATGCATCGCTTGTACGTGTCGAGCGCGTCTTCGTAGCGGCCGATGCGCTCGTAATGCTGCGCGAGCAGCGTCCACGCGTCGGTGAGGCGCGGGTTCATCGCGATTACGCGGCGATAGCCTGCGATCGCTTCGTCTGATTTTCCTGCCTGGGCGAGCCGGCTTGCTTCTTTCAGCAGGGCGATCTGGTTGATCGCGTCTTTCGGATCGGGCAGCGGACCGGTGCGGTTGCCGGCGGCCGATCCGAGGTAGCCGAGCGCCTCGAGTTTCTTCGCTTCCTCGGGATCGACGGTGGCAATCGTTGGCATCTCGCGACTGAACGGCTCGAGGTCCTTGCGCATCGCGGCGCCGACGCGGCGTTCATCGCCGAGCACGTTCTTTGTTTCCGCGGCATCGCTCGTCGCGAAGAGCTCCGCGCGCGGCGCGTCGATGAAGTGGAACTTGTCGTCGACCATCGATCGGAGGTCGCTCCAGCCGAGGTGGATGCGTGGGTAGAGCGTCTCGCTGTAGATGCGGCGCGGTGGAAGCGCGGCGAGATCGAGGAGCGAATGGCCTTTGCCGGCGGGGACATCAATGCCGGTGAGCGAGGCGAGTGTTGGAAACACATCGATCAGTTGGGCCGGTGTATCGACAGCGCTGTTCGCCTGCTTGCCGTTCGGCAGCTTGAGGATCAGCGGGACGTGGATGTCCTCCATGTAGAGGAAGACGCCATGCTCGTCCTCGCCGTGCTGGCCGAGGCCTTCGCCGTGATCGGAGAGGAGGACGATGATCGCGCGGTCGTAGATGCCGGCGGTTTTCAGGTGCTCGATGAACTTCCCGACGATCGCGTCGGCGGCCGCGATCTGGCCATCGTACGAATCGTACGGTGCGTGCGGCTCGAAGAGATGGAGGAAGTAGAAGAACGGCTCGTGCGCGTGCGCGTCGATCCACCGCTCCGCCACCGCCTCGGTCTCCATGCCGGGACGCCGGAGCTTGCCGAGTGCTTCGCCGGCGGTGACGGCGACGTCATCGTCGTATGCGTCGAACGCGGCGGCGAGTCCTGTGTTGCCGCGCAGCACGTACGCGGAAACCGCGGCACCAGTCGCGTAACCGTTCTTCTTCAGGAGCTGCGGCAGCGTCGGGTGCTTCGCCGCATCGAACGGAAAGCCGATGTTGTTGCGCACGCCGTTGTCGGGCGGCAGCTCGCCGGTGAGGATCGAGACATGCGACGGCAGCGTGAGCGGAACGTGCGAGTACGCATGCGAGAAGAGGATGCTGTCGCCGCGCAGCTTGTCGATGTTCGGCGTGGCGACACCTTTGTAGCCGTACGCGGGCAGATGGTCGGCGCGCAGCGTGTCGATGGAGATCAGGATCACCGGCGCGCCGGAATAGTGGACCGTCGGCGTCTCGGCCTTACGGCAACCGAGCACCGCGACGACCAGCAGGAGCACGAACCGCTTCACCGCAAAATCTCCATCACCTCGGCCGCCATCTTCTTCGCCTCGGGACCGGGATTCACGCGCACCGCCTGCTCGACCGTCGCCCGCGCTTCGTCGCGACGCCCTTGCGCCGCGAGGATCGCGGCGAGATTTCCCCACGACCGCACGTCATCGGGATAGCGCTCCACTTCCATGCGATACGCGGCCTCGGCTTCGGGGCCGCGATGCAGCTGCAGCAAAGCCTCGCCGCGGCCCGACTGCAATCCGCGAACGGGATTCGCCGTCTCGCCGACCGCGCGATCGAGTGTCGCGAGCGCGTTCTGCCAGTCGCCCTGGCGTTTCTGCACATCGGCGAGCGAGAGGAGCGTGCTGACGCGATGCGGCGCGGCGGCGAGTGCCGCTTCGAGCTCTTTGCGCGCTCCCGCGAGGTCGCGGCATGCCATCGCGATCTTCGCCAGCAGCTCGCGTGCGAGCACCGGCTCCTGCGCGACGATCTCTTTCGCCGTGCCGGTCGCTTCGTCGTAACGCTGGTGCCGGTAGTAGGCATCGGCCAGCGCGAGCGACACGGCGGGGGAGTCGGGGAAGTGTTTCGCCGCCTCGGTCAAAACGCGGATCGCGTCATCGGGACGTGCGCGAGCGAGCAGCACCCACGCGTCGAGGATCTCCGGCGCCTCGCGCGTCACTTCCTCGAGCATCGGAATCGCGCGCAGCGTTCCCCCGGCGCGCGCGGTGCGCTCCGCGGTGCGATACATCGTGAGGAACCGGATGCGATCTTTCGGATCGGGATACGTCGCTTCATCCGCGAGCGGACCGGAGGAGATGTAGCCGAGGGACGCGAGCTTGCGCTGGTCCTCTTCGTCGACATGCGTCGGCGCGCCGAACGGCTTCGTGCGCTTCCTGAGCGCATCCGCGAGCGCCGCCGTCTCGCGCCGGTCGCGAGCGGCGACGTTGGCCTTCTCGGTCGGATCGGCGGGGAGGTCGTACAGCTCGCTCGCCGGCGCCTCGATGTATTGGTAGTTCGCCGTGACGACCGAGGTGAGCTGATGCCAGTGCAGATGCAGGCGGCCGTAGTAGCTCTCGGCGTCGACCTGCCGGTTCGGATCTTCTTTCGCCGCGAGGAGGTCGATGCCGTCGACGTGTTCCGGCGGTGCGATGTGCGCGGCGCCGAGGATCGTCGGAAGGACATCGGACAACGCGGCGAGCGACGTGACGTGTTTGCCGGCATTCGCGGACTTCGGAAGCTTCACGATCAGCGGCACCTGAATCGCCTCGCGATAGACGAAAACGCCGTGATCGAGCTCGCCGTGATCGCCGAGCCCTTCGCCGTGATCGGAGAGGAGGACGACGATCGCGCGATCGTAAAGTCCGCGCTTCTTCAGATCGGCGATGAACTTGCCGACGGTGTCGTCGGCGTACGCCACCGCCGCGTCGTAATCGGCGCGTCCCGCCTTCTGAAACTGCGGCGGCGCGTGATACGGCGCGTGTGGATCGTAGAGATGGAGAAAGCAGAAGAGCTTCGGCGAGCGGACGCCGTCCATCCAGCGCTGCAGCACCAGCATTGTGCGATCGCCGGGACGTGAGGCGGTGACGTCGAGCGGGTCGCCGGAGCCGGCGTCGTCATCGAAAAAGTCGAAGCCGTGTGCGATGCCGGTCGAGCGCCGCAGCACGTACGACGACACCGCGCCGCCGGTGGCGTAGCCGTTCGCGGCGAGGATCGTGGCGAGCGTCGGGGTTTTCGTTCCGAACGCGTAGCCGACGTTGTCGCGGACGCCGTTCGTCGCGGGCAGCAGTCCGGTGAGGATCGTGGCGTGCGACGGCAGCGTGAGCGGGACGTGGCTGTACGCGCGGTCGTACGTCGTGCCGTCGCGCGCGAGGGCGGCGATGTTCGGCGTGAGGTCGGGGCGCACGCGATCGGCGCGCAGCGTATCGACGGAGATCAGGATGATCGGCGTGTCGTCCGCGGGGCGCGGAGTCTCATGGCAGGCGGTGAGGAAAAGCGCGAGGAGGAAGAGGCAGCGATTCATCGAGACAAAAATTGCCCCGGCCTTTCGACCGGGGCAAGAGAGTACAGCAGAAATCAACGCGCTCAGAACCGCGCGCCGACGGAGATGAGGTACGTCCTCGGGAGCTGGAAGTCGCCGTTCGGAGCGAGCAGGTTCGCGCCCGCGCTCGTCGTCGGATTGCGAGGCTTCCCGAAGTTCGAGCCCTTCGCCCAGTTCACGCCTTCGACCGGAGTCTCGGTGAACGGGTTGAAAGCCTTGAGGATGCGGACCGTGGTGTTGCCGTTCGTCTGCGCCTGGTTGTTGAAGGAGTTGATCACCTTCCCCTGCGCGAAGAACGTCAGACCGTGGACCGGGATGTTGAACGTCGCCGCGAGATCGGTCGACGAGACGTCGTCCCAGCGATACGAGCCGCGGCCGCCGAAGAAGTAGCTGACGGTCGCCGGCGGTCCGTTGTACGCGAAGCCGGCCGGGAGGCCGTTCGGCGTGAACGTCGTCGTGTCGAGCTGTCCGATGGCGGAGTAGGAACTGCCCGAGGCATAGCGCTGCAGGAGGCTCAGGTTGAGGGCGCTGCCGAATCCCAGCGGCTGGTCATAGCTGACCCACGCGTTGAGGCGGTGGCGCTGATCGCCCGGGAGGTAGCCCTGCGGCGCGTACTGGGCGTAGCCGCGATACTCCGGATAGGCCAGTGCGTTCTCGGCGATCGGGCCGCTGCCGGTCGTCTCCGCCAGCACGTTCCCCTTGAGCGTCGAGTACGTGTAGTTGAGGCCGACGTTGGTGCGGGCGAACGGCTGATAGGCGCCTTGCAGCGTCGCGGCGTTGTAAGTGCGCTTGAAGTGGTCGCTGTTCGTGATGAAGGCGAGATCGAAGTTCTGACCGAGATCGATCGTGGTGTTGCCCTGCGTCACGATGCCCGGGACTTCACCCGTGCTCGGGTTGGCCACAAGGGCGTAGAAGTTCTTCCAGTCCTTGTGCTGCAGGTCGACGCGCATGTACGCGTTCTTCGAGACCTGCCAGCCGCCGCCGAAGGAGTACTCGGCGACGCTGGGCGACTTGAGCGAGCCATTGATGCGCGTCGCAATGCCGGCCAGGTTGCCGAAGAGAGCCGGTTGGTTCGTGCCGCCGTGCGCGAAGAAATAGTCGAACATCTGCTGTAATGCCTGGGTGGTCGTCAGCGTGTGGTCGGCATTGATCGCCGGTCCGGTGTACCCGTAATAGAGGTACGACGGGTTGCCGCCGCCCGATGCGCCGCTGCCGACCGATTCCGCGACGCGCGACACATAACGGCTGTAGCTCGCATTGAGGCGGAACTTGCCATTGGCCAGCGGATCGAGAACGACGCCGAGGCGGGGGCTGACGGCCGAGTCGTTGGCCACGACGTTCCCCGACGAATCGGCGCCGTGGTTCTTGTCGTAACGCAGTCCGAGGTTGAAGCTCCACTTCGAGTTCAGGTCCCACTTGTCGTTCACGAACACCGAACGGGTGCTGAAATCGGAGCCTTTGGTGAGCTGGAAGATCGGGTTCCACTTGATCAGGTCGCCCGTATTGAAGTTCGGATGGCAGACGATGGAGCTGGCGTCCGGTCCGACGCAGGTCGGCGCGATCAGATCGTTGTCCGACGTACCGAGCGTGTAGACGATGAAGTTGGACGCCGACTGGTAATTGTTCGCAATGCGCTGTTCCGACCAGTCGTCATAACCACCGACGATGTTGTGCGTGCCGAATCCCTTGGAGGCGAGGTAATAGGTTCCCTTGACCCCCCACAGAGTGTTGTTGCGCTCTTCGGGATCGCAGCGGGCGCAGAAGATCGAGTCGCCGGCATAACCTTCGCCGGTGCCGAGGGCCGTAATGACCGGCGTGCCGTCGGCGGGCGTGGTGCCCATGCCGCCGCCGCCGATGAAGGCGAAGTACTTCTTCGACCAGTTGCCCTGAATCAACAGCGACGGCGTGATGATGCCGCTGTACTCGGCCGTCTTGATGTTGTTCGGGTTCTTGCGATTGAGCTCCAGGGACGACGTGTCGAGACACGGCGCGAAGGAGCAGAAGTTCGTCAGCGTGCTGTTGTCGCGCAGATAGGAGCCGACGAGGCTGTGCTTCTCGGTGATCTGTCCCGTCAGCTTGCCTTCGATCCGCTCGTCCTTGTTGCTGAAGATGAACGGCGTCGCGGCGTCGTTGCCGAACGTGTTGGTCTGATTGCGATTGGCGTAGCGGCCCGCGGCGAAGAACCAGAGGCGGTCTTTGATGATGCGTCCGCCGAGCGTTCCTTCGTAAACGGGGTTGATCTTGTCGGTTGCCTTCTGCCTGGAGAGATCGCCCTCTGCCGTCCAGCGATCGTTCGTCAGCGTGTCGCGGAACGAGCCGCTGAACTGATTGCCGCCCGACTTGGTGATCGCGCTGACCACGCCGCCGGTGAAACGGCCGTATTCCGCGGAGATCGCGCCGGTGAGGACGGTCGTCTCCTGAATCGCGTCTTCGATGAAGAGATTGTGCGGCTGGCCACGCAGGTTCTCGTTCACCGAGGCGCCGTTGACGAGAAACGCGCTGTCATACGCGGGGGCGCCGGCGATCTGGATCGCTCCCGATGCCGCGCCGCCGCCCGACGCGCCGTTGCTGGCGGAGTTCGAAACGACCACTCCAGGTGCGAGCGACGTCGTCGACTGCAGCGTCCGCTGCACCGGCAGGTTGTTGACCATGTCCTGCTTGAGGTTCGTCTGGATCTCGTTGGTTTCGAGAACTGCAGTAGCGTTAGCCGTGACCGTAATGGCCTCGGTCAGCTCCGACATCTTCATGTCGGCGTCCATGCGCGCGGTCTCGTTGAGGCCGACGCGTACGTTCTTGTCGACCGCCTGCATGCTCTCCAGTTCGAACTTGACGTGGTAATCGCCCGGCGGGAGAGCGCCGAAGTTGTAGTTGCCGTTGACGTCGGTCTGCGCGGTGCGCGAGCCCTGGAGCGCGGGCGACGTGATCGTCACCGTGACTCCCGGGACCGCGGCGCCGCTGACCGTGACGGTGCCGGTGAGTGCGGCCCTGGTCTGAGCATACGCGGCCGTTCCGATGGTCAACATCAGAAGAGCCACTATTGCGGAGAGTTTTTTATGTACTGACAAAGCATTCCTCCTGAATTCACACTGTGCTTCTTGTCAAATTCGCGGACGCGTAGCGTATGGGTCGTCCTTCCACCTCCTTCATTGGAGTCGTGATTGCGGACCTGACTGCGGTGGCGGCGGTCGTAACCGTCGCGTTACAAGTCCGCGATTCCAGCAGACGTATGGGTGCACTGTGGTGGCCACAAGTGCACGCGTCGGAAAATAGTGGTTTGGGAATGGTTTAGTGGACTGTGAACAAACCTCCGGTAATCCCGAAAATCAATTTCCAGGATTACCGGTTCAATTTATCGAGGGAAGGGTGTTACGGACGTGTCACCTTGGTGAACGTTCGTACACGCGTGGCTAGAACACGATCGACCAGCCGGGTTTACTGGCCTGCTCTTTCGTATATGACACGCCGTCGACGACTTTGCCGGCGAAGTCGAGTAGCGTAATTGAGCCGCCCTTGTTCGAGAGCTGCATCGCCGGTCCGATCTTCACGCGTACGGCATCGCCCGATGCGAGCGGGCCGGTCAATAAGAACGCGTTCTTCAGGCGATCGGTGAGCTTCCATCCGGTCAGGTCGATGTCGTCGGGCGACGCGTTGACCAGCGTCACGGTCTCGACTTCGACCGCGCCCTTCGAATTCGCCATGGCGGCGACGATGCGGATCCGTTCCGAGATCTCGGGGATCGGCACTGGTATCGGCCCGGGCACAGGCACAGGAAGCGGCTGCGGCGGCACGACGCCGGCCGGATTGCCCTTCTCGTCGACCTGCCACGACTGCGTCTGGAATCCGAGGAAGATCGCGATCCAGCGATTCTCGGCAGGGAAGTGGAACAGCATTGCGCCGTCCTGCCAGATGCCGTTGTCCTTTTTGAACTCGCCGCTGTTTCCCTGGTTGAAATGGATGTCGTGGATGCCCTGGCCCGGCTTGAAGTCGAAGTAGGTGTCCTTCACACCGGGATTCTTGAAGAAGCTGCCGAATGCATAGACGCGCGCCGCCGGCTCCGTCATCGCGCGCATGACGTAGTGGTCGATCTTGTCGTTCAGATCGTTGTCTTCGCCGGGCGCAGCGAGCGGCAGCGGAAGGAAGTCGGCCCGTTTGATCCCGAGGTTGCCGCGCACGAAGTCGAGCGCGACGCCGCCCGGTTTCGACTCCAGATTGTGATGGCCGTCGCCCAGCGCCGCGAGCGGCGTGGTGAGCGGGTGCATGAATGCTTCATCGATTCGATACAGCACCTCGGAACCATCGCCGCTCTGCACGTTCACGGCGAGCCGATAACTCTCTCCCTTGGCCTCGACGCGAACTTCGTAATGGTTCTTCTTCGGTGTGGCCAGACGGCGGTCGCTGACGCCGCCGATCAGTACTCCGTATTTCGGTACCGGCATGGGTTCCTCCTGTTGTAATCGAGGAGAAGATTAGAGCACGACTTCAGGCCTTCCATCTGGTCATCGCAACCAGGCCGAGCAGTATCGCGAGGAGTGCGAGCATTGCTTCCGAGAGCGTCGGAATGGCGGCGACGTCGTCGTTGGCGATCGTGCCGACGGCCTGGTTGTCGCCGATCGTGGCGCCGGCCGACACGTTGCTCAGATTCACGAAGAAGGTCTCGTCGCCTTCCATCGCCGTGTCGCCGATGATCGGGACGTTGATCTGCTGCGTCGTCACGCCGGGATTGAACGTCAGCGTGCCGCTCGTGGTCGTGTAATCGAGTCCCGCCGTGGCGGTGCCGGGCGCGGTCGTGAAGTCGACGGTGATGGTTGACGCGCTCGGATTCGACAACTTGACGAGGAACGTCATGTTCGACGTCCCGAAGCCACCTTCGGCCTGCGTGTTGTCGTCGATCGTGATTGCGGGAGACGGATCATCGTCGTTGATCGTGAGCGTCGCGCTGGAGAGTCCGAGCGTCGCGGAGCCGGGATTCGAGAGGCTCAAAGTCAGCGTCTCGTTCGGCTCGTCGATGTTGTCGCCGGTGATCGGAACGCTGAACGTCTGCGATGTGACGCCCGCGGCGAAGGAGAGCGTTCCGACGACGGGGACGTAATCCGCCGACGGTGACGCCGTGCCGGGCGAGGTCGAGTACTGCACGGTGACGAGGCTGTTCGTCTCGCCGCTCCGCGTGACGGTGATGAGCGCGGAGCCGCCCCCCTCCGCGACGCTGTACGTCGGGGACGAGAACTGCAGCACCGGCGGCGTAACGACCACCACGTTCGCCGCGGAGAATTCCGAGGTGCCGTGCGGTCCGTTCGCGGTACCGGTGATGATGCGGCCGAGCGGGATCGGCGAGCCGTAGAAGACGACGAAGTTCGCATTGCCGCCGGCGTCGGTGACGACGGGCACCGCGCCGGTGAGGTGCGTTTCTCCTTCCCCGAATCCCGATGGATCGGCTGCCGTATTCGAATAGAGATGGATCGTCAGCGCCGTGTTCGGATTGCTGTTGATCGTTCCGCCGATCTGCAGCTGCGTCGCGTACGAGATCACCGGAAAGTTCTGCCGCGAGTTCGCGCCGGTGTCGGGATCCTGCGCGTCGTTCGGGTTGACGCCGAGCGGATCGAGATCGATGCCGAGCGCGCCGTTCGAGAAGAACGAGTTGTCGGCGAAGGCGTTGTCGTCAAGGGGCCCGGCGCTGTGCAGACCGGCGTTTGCGTTGTGGCTGATGACGTTATTCGTGAACGTCATCCCCGAGACCGTAACGAGCGTGATGCCGTTACCGTCGTTCCAGGAGATGAGGTTGCCGGTGATCGTGATCGGGCCGGTCGTGCAGGAGAAGATGTCGATGCCGTCCTGAAGATTGCCGAGATCGACCAGGCCGGTGGCGTCGGTGCCGATGGAATTGCCCTCGATCGTGACGCCGCTCGAGGCGTTCTGCACGATGACTCCGCGGCCGCTGTTGGCGGAGATCACGTTTCGCGTACCGGCGACCGCTCCGCCGATCGTGATGTTGGTGCCTGCGTCGACGTCGATGCCATTGAGATTGCCGCGGATATCGTTGCCCTGAATCGTGACGTTGGATGCGTTCGCGATCGCGATCCCGCGATTGCCGTTGCCGGAGATCGTGTTCTCCGCGATGGTCGCGGTGGTCGCGTTGCAACAGATCTCGATCCCGTCGTCGCCGTTTCCGACGGTGTTCACGCCGGCGGCGTCGAGGCCGATGATGTTGTGCCGGACGATGACGAAGCTCGTCGTGCTGGCGCCGATCACGATGCCGTCGAACGCATTGCCCGAGATCACATTGCCCAAGCTCGTTCCGATGGTGACGTTCGCGGCGGTGCATCCGATGCCGGCGCGGTTCGGCACGGCGGCGTTGCCGGTCAAGTCGGTGCCGATGTAGTTGTTGTCGATGACCGTTCCGGGACTGTCGCCGTAGACGAAGATTCCCTGAAAGGCATTGCCGGAGATGACGTTCCGGCCGCCGCTCGCTCCGATCGTAGTGTTCGTCGAATCGAGAATGCTCACGCCGAGCTGATTCGCGACGGCGGACGTACCGGCGGCATTCGTGCCGATGAAATTTCCCGCCACCGTGACGTTCTGCGCATTGACGATGTTGATGCCGACGCTGCCATTGCCGGAGATGACGTTTTGCGCGTTCGCGCTCGTCGATCCGATCTGCGTATTGGATGCGCCGTTGATGTCGATGCCTTGGAAGAAGTTCCCGAAGCCGGCCGTGCCGGCGGCGTTGGTGCCGATGAAGTTATCGCTGATCGTGGTGGAGCCGCCCGTGACTCGAATGCCGTGCTGGTTGTTGCCGGAGATGACGTTGCCGAATCCGTCACTGCCTCCGATCAGATCATTCGAGCCGCTGACCACAATGCCGATGCCATTCGCAGCTCCCTGCGTGATCGGGCCGATGTAGCAGCGCTGCACCGTGATTCCGTCGCCCTCGATCAGGACGCCCTCGGCCGGGTAACCCGAGACTTCCAGAGCCGTCAGGCTTGAAGACGCGGCGGCTGGGGCGAACGAGAATCCGATGAGACTTGTCGATCCGCCGTCGATGTGCACCAGGGGCACTCCGGCATATCCGGGAGCGGTGGTGCCGTCGATGAGGACGGGATCGCTCAACGCCGGGTAGAGGGCGGGCGAGATCAGGCCGGCCACGCTGAAAGCAATCGTGTCGGCGCCGCCGTGCGCGTTCGATTCGATGATCGCCGCGCGCAGCGTGCAGACGCCGCCGCCCGCGTCACAGATGTTGTCGCCGGGCGTGACGTCCGCGGCGTCGCCGAGATTGTTGACGGTGTACGTGCTGGCGGATGCCGGCGCGACGAGTGCCAGAGCGACGATCGCCGCGACTGCGATTTTCAGATGCACTTATGGAGAATCGTATCTCGTCACGCCCGCCACTGCCACGGCCGCGTTGCATCCGCGATCGGCCGAAATGCGTCCGGAAAGTGCTTCACCTCGAAACGCCTGCCGTTCCAGTAGAGCGAGAGGATGTCGTAGCGGAGCTGCACGCCGGGATGCGTCGCGGCGTATTGATCGCCGAGACGCACGAGCCGCTCACGCTTGCGGCGGTCGACCGCGTCGAAGCCTTCGCCGGCGGAGCGCGATTGACGCGTTTTCACTTCGACGATCGCGACAGTGCGTCCGCGGCGGACGATGAGATCGATCTCGCCCGCGCGGAGGCGGAGGTTGCGCTCGACGATGGAGTAGCCGCGCAGGCGATAGAACCAGGCGGCGCGGCGCTCGCCGCGGCGGCCGAGGTCGATCGACGAGTTGCCGAACATCAACGCGAGCGTAACCGGCAACCGGTAACCGGCAACGAAGTTCTACTTCCTGTGGAAGTGCCGCTCGATATCGAGATGCTTGATGTCGACGATGATCGGCCGCCCGTGCGGACAGGCGAACGGATTCGACGACTGCAGCACCTCGGCGACCAGGCGTGCCATCTCTTCGCCGCCGAGCGGACGGTGCACTTTGATCGCCGCCTGGCAGGCGAGCGAGGCGCAGATTTTTTCGCGCGCGGCGACGAGATGCGATCCGCGCTCGTCGATGGAGAGATCGATCACCTTGCGCAGGAAGGCGTGCATGTCGTTGCGCAGCAGCTCGACCGGGATCGAGGCGATGGCGAACGTGTTGCCCGAGAAGCGCTCGATGTCGAAGCCGACGGCGCGCAGCTCGTCGGCGTGCGAGTCGAGCACCGCGCTCTCCGCGGCTCCGGCGTCATAGAGCATCGGCGTCAGCAGCTGTTGCGCCGCCGGCGCATGTTGCGCGAGACGCACGAGGTAGCGGTCGTAGAGCACGCGCTCATGCGCTGCATGCTGGTCGACGAGGCGCAGTCCACCCGGTGTATCGAGCAGGATGTAGCTGAGGCGGTACTGGCCGATCACGCGGCCCTGCAGGTCGCCGAGCTCCACCGGCTCGAGCGTCGCTGTCTGCGATGGCCGCGGTGGTTGAACAACCGCGCGTGTCTGAAACAGCGGTGTGTATTGAAGTGCTGAGTGCTGGGTGCTTGGTGCTGCGGTCGGTACTGGAAGCGGTAACTCAGCACCGAGCACTGAGGACTCAGCACTCAAAAGCTTCGAGCCCTCTTCTGCCCCGCCCAACGCCTTCTTGATTCCCTGCTCGACGACGACATGAATCGTCCCTGAATCGCGGAACCGCACCTCGGTCTTAGCGGGATGGACGTTGACGTCGACCGACTCCGGCGGAACTTCGACGTAGAGCACGATCGCCGGATGTCCGTCGAAGTCGAACTGCTCGGCGGCGCGATTCGCGGCGTGGGTGAGGACGCGATCGCGCACCAGGCGGCCGTTGACGAAGAAGTACTGATTGCGGCGGCTGCCGAAGCGGAGTCCGCGCGTGACGAAGCCGGTGGCGTGCGCGTCGCCGATCGTGGTGTCGATGTCGGCGAGGTGTGCGTCGGCGGCATCACCGAGGATCTGCAGGACGCGCTCGCGTGGGGTCGATGCGGAGGGGAGGTCGAGCACCACGCGTCCGTTGTGCTCGACGCGAAACGCGCGCGTCGGGAGCGGCAGCGCGTACGACGTGACGACGGTGACGATGGCGCGGAACTCTGCGTCGGCGTTGCGGAGGAACTTGCGGCGCGCGGGGACATTCTCGAAGAGCTCGCGCACGCTGATCGTCGTGCCGCGATCGCGCGCCGCGGGGCGCAGCGTGCGCTGCGACGTCAGCGGATCGCATTCGATTTCGACGGCGTGATCGCTCGTGCCGTCGAATGTCGTGAGCGTGAAGCGGGAGACGCTGGCGATCGACGGCAGCGCCTCGCCGCGAAAGCCGAGGGTGCGGACGCGGACCAGGTCATCGAAGGCGCGGATTTTCGAGGTGGCGTGGCGCTCGAGGGCGAGAGCGGCATCGTCGGGCGACATCCCAGTACCGTCGTCGCGGACTTCGATCAACTTGCGCCCGCCGCTCTCGAGCAGGACGTCGATGGTGGTGGCCCCGGCGTCGATGGCGTTCTCGATCAGCTCTTTGACCACCGAGGCCGGCCGCTCGACCACCTCCCCCGCCGCGATCTGATTCACGAGATCGGAGGGAAGGACCTGAATGCGGGGCATTGGACGAAGATAGCAGATGGCAGTTGGCCGTTGGCAGGAAGAGACGGCCAACTGCCAACGACCCACTGCCAACTGACAGGCACGGCCGTTGCGTTCGGAGTACACTCATGGGACGACGAATTGGCGCGCTGTTGGGGATGGTGGTCCTGCTGGGACTGGCGCTCTTGATGATGTGGCATGTGTACGTTCATCACTCGCGGGGAATCATCCCGGAGGAGCCATCCGTCGTATCGGTCAGACCTCACAATGTGGCATGCGCCCTGCTCTAGTTAACTGTGGGAGAGCAAATAACTTATGAAATCCACACTGATCGCACTTACGGCAGCCGCGGCCATTCTCACGGGGCCGATGGCTTTCGCGCAGAGTCCGGCAGCCGTCGATCTGACCAGCTCGTTCCGAACCGCGGGACTCGCCGATATCGACCGCCTTCAGGTGTACGAAGTAGGCGGCATCGTCGTCATCCGCGGCCGTACTGATGATTCCGAAAAAGCGGCCGAAGCAGGCCGTATCGCCGCGCAGCTCGGCTACGGCCGCGTGGCCAACCTCGTGCAGCTCACCAGCGCTCCCGACGACGTCGCGATTCAGCGCGCCGCCGAGCGAGCCCTCTCGCGCCACCGCTCACTCGACGGTTGCAAACTGCAGATCGACAGCCGCCACGGCGTCGTCCGCGTCGCCGGCACCGTCCACTCCGAGCTTCAGAAGCAGGTCGCAGTCGAGCTGCTGAAGAACATCGATGGAGTGAGGGGTGTGCAGTCGGAGCTGATTCACTAAAGTTGCCAGTTACCGGTTGCCGAGTTGCCGCGGGTAACCGGCAACCGGCAACCGCTACCGCACCGTCCTGATCGAAAACCTCACCTTACTCCCCTTCAGATTGTCCGCCCCATGGATGCCGCGGGCGTAGACGACGCTGAGCAGGACGTCGAAATCGCGGATTCCGATGCTCGCCTCGGTGCCGATGCCGGCGTCGACGGCGACGTTGTTCTTTTTCGCGAGCGAGTTGTATTCGAAGCCCACCGTGCCGGCGCCGACATAGCCGATTCCGTACAGCGTGTTCCAGTGCAGCGCCCAGGTGCGGAAGTCGCGATTGCGGAAGATGGGGACGAAGTACTCATTGGTCATGTGCACTTCGTGAGTGCCTTCGGTTTTGTTTTTGTTGGAGAGGCTCTTGAGCGCTTCGCGTCCGCCGAGCTTGAACATCTCGTACTGCGGGATCGAGTAGCGCGCGATCGGCGGCGTATCGGGCGTCAGGTCGTCGGCATCGCTGCGATTGAGGAAGACGCCCGCGTGCAGGCGTGAGACGAGGAACGACGTCGGCGTCATGTCGAAGCGGCGGAGCGCTTCACCCTCGACTTTCGTGTAGTGATAGTCGCCGGTGGAAACTTTTGCCGACTCGGTGATCGCGGCAGCGAGGCCGGTCTTCTGCGGCCCGAGCTCGCGGAAGGCGGTGAGGACCGGGACGATCCGGCCGCGCGTTTCACCGACGATCGCATTCATCCGCTCGTCGAACTGCGTCCCGTACTGGTAGCCGATCTTCGTGTAGATGTTGTTCCTGCGGTTGTCGGCCTTCGTGACGTCGCCGAAGGTGAGGCGATCGTCCTGGATCAACCAGTAATAGCGATTGTTGTAGTCGCGCGGCACCTCGAAGAGCAGCAGGCCGCCGCGCACGCGCTCGAACTCCTGCTTGCTCGAGGAACCGATGTCGGGGAAGCCGATCGAGTCGAAGACGCCGAGGCGGTAAGTGAAGTTGCGCGCGTAGTACTTGTAGCGGAGATAGGTCGAGATATCGCCGTTGACGAAGCGATAGTCGATCTGACTCTCGAACAGCACATTCTTGATCAGTTTCCGCAGCCGGATCGAGGCCTGACCCTCGGGGAGATAGACGTTGACGTACGGCAGCGAGTCGCGCCGGTCGTACGCGCCGGCGGCGGTTCCGGAGAGCACCGGCGGAGGTTGCGTTTGTGCCGGATTTCCTTGATCGGATGGAGTTTGCGGCGGTGTCTGCGATGGCTCGGACGTCTGGGCGAGGGCGATGGTGGCGGTGGCAAAAACGGCGAGGACTCCGGTGATCAAGGTTCGCAGGCGCATCAGTCTCAAACCCTCCGCAACGCTGTATGCAAGGATGACACTCGTATACTCAACCTATGGTAAAGTCAACGAGTTGAAATGGTTAGGGATTCAACAGCCGAGCTTTCTGGCATACGTTTTGTAGGCGGCGAATAGCTGCGACAGATCTTCGTGCTCACTTGTTTTTAGGAGGTGTGATTTTGCTGCGTCTACGTCGGCTGCTTCTGCCCCTTATGTGTTTCCTGGTCGTGACCTCTGCGGCGTTCGCCCAGACCGGTGCGACGGCCACAATGACCCGCGAGGATCAGATCAATCTCGCCGCCCCCACCTGGGGAGGACAGACGGGTCTCTTCACCACGGTCACCGGCGACACGCTTCACCGCGGCGACCTGTCGTTCGGGATCTGGTTCCAGGACTTCGATCTTCTCGCAGCACCCGCCCGCGACTTCGCGCCTCTCACGGCGCGCAAGTACAAGGATCTGGGCTATGACCTGTATCGGGCCAGCGCATCGGTCGGATACGGTCTGACCGACCGCTGGGAAGTGTCGGCGATGGTTCCGTACGATCGTCTGCAGAACCACGGCAACGATCGCGCCGGCTTCATCAACGGCTGGCTCTATCAGGGCCGGTTCAGCGACAGCGGCGCGGGCGATGTGCATCTCGCCACGAAGCTCGGCCTGACGACGGGATCACCGACCAGGGTCGCCCTGTCGGGCTTCATCGATCTGCCCACTGGTGATGAGAACAGTGGCATTTCGAGCGGCAACGCGAACTACGGCCTCGGTCTGCATTTCACGCGCGGCATCGGCACGCTCGCCGCGACGTATGCGATCGTCGGCAAGCGCGATTCCGACAACAGCAACCTCGGGGTCGATGTCGACCTGCCGAACGAGATCCGTCTCGACGGCGGCCTGAACATCCCGATCAGCTGGTGGCGCACGACCAACTGGATCAACGAGGTCAACACCGTCTTCTACAACGGCGGCGACGTGAAGCCGAAGTCGCCGATCAATCTCGTCACCGGTCTCCGTCACTGGTTCGGCGACAGCGGCTGGGCTCTCAACGCCGGCGTGCGCTGGAACGTGGCGAAGTTCTCGTACGACAACGACGAGTGCCGTTTCACCGAGCTCGATGACTGCGCGCTCGGCGGTCTCGTAGGCATCACCTACGCGCCGATGCATCTGGCGATGGTCGCCCCGGCACCTCCGGCACCGACGCCGATTCCGCCGCCCCCGCCGCCTCCGCCCACCCCGGCTCCGGTTCCGCCGCCCGAGGCGCCTCCGGTGACGCCGCCGCACCAGCCGCAGGAGCTGCGTACGGATGAGATCCACTTCGAGCCGGGCTCGGCCCGTCTCACGAACATCGCCAAGGCGATCCTCGACGACGTCGCGCTCCGCATGAAGCAGGAGCCGAGCTCGACGGCAGTGGTCATCGGCTTCACCGACGACCGCGAGGCAACGGGACCGAACGCCGATCTCGATCGCCGCAGGGCCGAGGCCGTGCGTGACTACCTCGTCACGCGCCACGGCATCGATCCGACGCGCATCACGGTCGAAGGCCGCGACGCCCGCGAGCCGGTTGCCGACAACAGCACGGCGGAAGGCCGCCTGCGCAACCGCCGCGTCGTCATCCGCCTGATCATTCCTTAGTCGTTTTTTCTTCCGCATCACCGACCAACCCCCGCGGCACGCCGCCGCGGGGGTTTTCTTTTTGCACACTGGCGCCTCGATATGAAACGCATTGCCTTCGCTGTCCTTCTGCTCGCCGCATGCACCTCGGCGCCACAACCACAAACGCAACCGCGGACGCAACCGCAACCGCCGCGCGCCGTCGCGCCTCCGGCATCACCGAACAAGCTGACGCCGATCGGTTCGATGCCGAAGACGATCGCCGAGCCGCGCATCCGCGTCGGCATGCTGAGCGACCAGAACGGCGTGACCTTCCCGCGCGTCGACGGCGGCTACTTCATCGTCAGCGATGCCGGTCCCTCGACGCTCAAGCGCGGCTTCTCCATCGCCGCGCCGCTGACCAACACGGCAGTGCGCTACGGCGTGCAGGTCGCTGCGATCATCGACAAGCCGAGCAGCGACGTATTCATGGAGAAGATCCGCACGGAGACCGGCCAGCGCGTCGACGCGGTGTTCGATCCCTCGGCATCGAACGGCGGGATCTACCGCATCGTCGTCGGCGACTTCCCCGACACGCGCGCCGCCGCGCCGCTGCGGGAGGACCTCGAGAAGCGTGGCTACGGCAAGGACATGATGGTCGTGCGCCGTCCGACCGACACGGCGTTCGAGAAGAAGCTGCAGATCGTCGACGATGAAGGCGATCAGTACACGATCGACGGACAGTCGCTGCTGATCGTGCCGATCACCGCGGAGACGATCGAGATCGCGGACAAGCCGTACCGCACCGCGGCGCGCGTCTTCATCAACAATCGTGGACAGCTGAATGTCATCAACGAGCTGAATCTCGAGGACTACCTCGCGGGCGTGGTGCCGGCGGAGATGGGGCCGAAGGTCTACGACGAGCTCGAGGCGCTCAAGGCGCAGGCGGTGGCCGCGCGGACGTACGCGGCGCGCAACATGGGACAGTTCGCGAACGAGGGGTATGACATCTGTCCCGGTCCGGCATGCCAGGCCTACCTCGGATTTTCGGGCGAGGACAAGCTGTCGACGCAGGCGGTGAAGGAGACGGCGGGGCAGATCATCACGTTCGAAGGGAAGCCGATCGACGCGCTCTACACCGCGACGTGCGGCGGCGAGACGAGCGACGTAGCGACGATGTTCCCATATCGCAATGAGGCGTATCTGAAGCGCGTGCGCTGCGTGGAGCTGGAGATGACGTCGATCGCCGGACGCGCCGACAGCGCGATCCTCACGGAGCCGCAGGTGAACGCGCGCGTCTTCGCGGCGATGGCCGGTCTCGCCGACACGAGCAGCTGGGCGGCGCGCGATGTGGAAGCCGCGGTGAGCGCGGCTCTGCGGATCATTGGCGGGCCCGCACCGACGACTCATCCCGCGTCGTCCCGCCGTGGCGATGTACTGCGCTATCTCGCGGTCGAGCAGTACGGACGCGTCCTCACGATGCCGGAGGATCGCAAGTACTTCTTCACGCAATCGAACGATCCGGAGCAGGCGGCGTACGCGGCCGCGGCGTTCCTGATCAAGTACGGCCTGATGCCGACGCAACACATCGACCGCGCCGATCTGAACGCCGCGATGCCGCGCGAGGAGCTCTACGGCCTCCTCGGCTCGTGGCTGCGCAAGCACGAGGCGCTGGGCGAAGTCACAGGCAAGATCCAGGCGGTGAACAACCGCACGCTCGTGCTGAAGGCGGATGGGAAGCTGACGAACATCAATCTCCCGCCCAACATCCCGATCTTCCGCCGCCTCGGCGACCGCTACCAGGAGTACGCAACAGTCCCGGTGATGATCGGCGATCGCGCGTTTGTGCAGCGCGGCGCGCGCGGCCCGGTCGCGGTGATCGTGCAGGCGAACTACGACGGCGCATCGTTCGACCGCACGTCGTCGTTCGCGAACTGGACGCGCAGCTACACCGCCGATGAGCTTGTGACGTCGATCAATAAACGCCAGCCGATCGAACAGCTGGTCGATCTGAAGCCGATCACGATCGATGCCTCACAACGCATCGCGGAATTGCAGGTCATCGCCGAAGGCGGCCGCGTGATCGACCTCAAAGGCCTCCCGATCCGCTGGTCGCTGAACGTCCCGGACAACCTGTTCGTGATCGAGAAGACGAAAGACCCGAACGGCGCCGATCGCTACACGTTCTTCGGCAAAGGCTGGGGCCACGGCGTCGGCATGTGCCAGGTGGGCGCGTATGGGATGGCGTTTCGCGGCTGGACCTACGACCGCATCCTGAGGCACTTCTACACTGGCGTTGGGATCGAAACCATGAGGTGACGAGAGCGCCTCCGGCGGGCGGGCTCGGCCCGCAGCGTTTAGGGTTCGCTTCCTAACACGAGCATCGCCAGTGCCACCGCCACTCTGCGATCGATCGGGGAACCGGTGGGCAGGTCGAGCACGTCGACTTCACCGTGTCCGATGTCGCGGCGGATGACTGTGCCGGCGGGGGTGCCGCCGATGATCAGCTGGATATCGGCGTCATAGCGGCGGTTGAACTTCGCGGCGAACTTGCGAATCCAGGCGCGGCTGAACGACTCCTCCACCGCCTCGCCCAGCCACCGCCCGCCCGCGTCGAGGATCTGCCAGCGGTTGCGGCCGAGGCGCGAGAGGAACGAGCGGCGGATGCGCGCGAGGCGGATGCCGTCGGGTGTCACGATCGTGAACGAGATCACCGGGAAGCTGGCGCGTGAATCCTGCGCGATCGTGAGCGCGGGCGACTGGCCGTCGTACAGCGTCACGCTCGTCGGCGGGACGAGCATCGCGATCAACAGCGCGAACGCGATCGACAGCAGTATCGCGACCAGCGCGGCGCCGGGGCGATGTTCGGCGAAAAGGAAGGCCGTCGCGGCGAAGCCGGCGATCAATACGATCGCCGCCGTGAGTGCCGCGACGATCCCGACGATGCTGGCGAAGCTGCGATAGCTGAGCGCTGCCTGATCCTGCTCGTCGCGGATGCGCGCCGTCTCGCCAGCCGGGAGGCCGGTCATGAACCGGAAGCGCGTGGCGGAGAAGGGAGTCCGCCGCGCTTCCGCGTCAGCCACGACTTTTGGGCGGTCGGGCTCCTTCGCGCTGATCGGCTCGGTGGGAGGCTCGTCAGAGGGGCCAGGAGCTACTGGCTCTGCTACTCCGCTTTTTTTTTTAGCTCTTCCTCACTGAGCTTCTCGTGCGGCAGCGTTTCCATGCTGATGCGCGAGTTCTCGTCGGTGGGTGCTTCGTCGACATCGACGTCGATCTCGCCTGAATCGATGGCGATCGTCGGCTGCTGCGGGATCGGCGTCTCCAGCGGCTCCTGCACCGGCGGCGGTGCATCGGCCTCGGTCGGCAGCTCCTCGGAGAAGCGTCCGTAGCTGTTGCCCATGCGCAGCTTCGCGCCGTGCGTCAGCGGCGCGACGCGGATTCGCTTCCCGTTGATGTAGGTGCCGTTGGCGCTGGCGAGATCGTGGAGGACGAAGAATCCGCGCTCGAACACGATCTCGGCGTGATGCCGGGAGACCTTCGGATCGCGCAGGATGATGTCGTTTCCGGGATCACGACCGACCGTAAACGGGCGGTGTGTCTGCAACCGGTAGCTTTTCTCCGTCCCGTCGAGTCCGACGAAGAAGATCCTCGCCATGTGGAGACGATTCTAGCAGGCTTAAGAGTCGTGCTCGATCTCGTGCACGAGCTCTTCGACCGTGACCGGCTTTGTCAGCCAGGCCTGGATGCGAGGATCGGGCTCTGGCGGAGCGGGTTGTCCGCTGATGACGATGACCGGAATCGCGCCGCCATTTCCGCCGATGCGGTCGAGCAGCTCGCCGCCGTCCATCAGCGGCATCAGCCAGTCGAGCAGAACGATGTCCGGCTTCTCGGCGACGATCCGTTCCAGAGCCTCGGCCCCGTTCGCCGCGAGCTTCACTTCGAAGCCGCGCTGGTTCAGTCCGATGGCGTACAGCCTCCGGATATCGGAGTTGTCGTCCACGATCAGAACACGCTGTCGGGTCCGTATCATCAGTCCCAGTCGTGCAATCGTCGCGCCGTCACGGCCCGTGATATTCTCCCCGCCCGATCAGCATGAATGTAAAAAAACGTTTGCTCGACGGCGCCCGCATGAACCGCGCGATTCGCCGCATGGCGATCGAAGTGGTTGAGAAAAACCGAGGAATCGAAGACCTCATCATCGTCGGCATTCGCAGCCGCGGAGTCCCCATCGGCGAGCGGATGGCGAAAGAGATCAGCGACATGGAAGGGACGCCGGTTCCCTTCGGCATCCTCGACATCACGCTCTATCGCGACGACCTCACCACCATCGCCCCGAACCCGGTGGTGAAGCCGACGAAGCTCCCCGAGCCGATCGACGACAAGGTCGTCGTCCTCGTCGACGACGTCCTCTACACCGGCCGCACCGTGCGCGCGGCGCTCGATGCGCTGATCGACTTCGGACGTCCGAAGAAAGTGATGCTGGCGGTCCTCGTCGACCGCGGCCATCGCGAGCTGCCGATCCACGCGGACGTCATCGGCAAGACGGTGCCGACCGACGCGAACGAGGTGATCAAGGTCAAGCTCGCGGAGACGGATGACGAGGATGAAGTGCTGATCATGGAGAAGTGACCGAAGGTCATCCCGAGCGGAGCGAGGGATCTCGTGCCGCACGCGTAGAACGAATGCGTACTCAGACTTCCACATTAAGATCCCGCCACCTCCTCGGCATCGAACCTCTCACTCCCGAAGAAATCACACTCATTCTCGACACCGCCGAAGGCTTCAAGGAAGTCAGCGAGCGGCCCGTGAAGAAAGTGCCCGCGCTGCGCGGACAGCTGGTCATCAACCTCTTCATGGAAGCGTCGACGCGCACGCGCGTCTCGTTCGAGATCGCCGAGAAGCGCCTCTCCGCCGACACCCTCAACTTCGCCGCCGCGGGATCGGCGGTCGAAAAAGGGGAGACGCTGCTCGACACGGCGGAGAACCTGATGGCGATGGCCCCCGACATGATCGTCATCCGGCACAAGCATCCCGGCGCGCCGAAGATGCTCGCCGACCGCCTGCCGGCATCGATCATCAACGCCGGCGACGGCGCGCACGAGCATCCGACGCAGGCGCTGCTCGATGCCTTCACCATCCGCGAGCGCATCGGGCGGCTCTCCGGCGTCAACGTCTCGATCATCGGCGACATCGCGCACTCGCGCGTCGTCCGCTCGAACATCCATCTGCTGACGAAGATGAAGGCGAACGTCACGCTCGCCGCGCCGCCGACACTCATCCCGGCGGAGATCGAACGGATGGGCGTACGCGTCGTGCATTCGCTCGACGAGGCGATCGAGGGAGCGGACGTCGTGATGATGCTGCGCATCCAGCTCGAGCGGCAGGGGAAGCTCAGCTTCCCGTCGCTGCGCGAGTACTACAACACGTTCGGCCTCACGCCGGAGCGCCTGCGCCGCGCGCACAAGGACGCGATCGTGATGCATCCCGGTCCGATGAACCGTGGCGTGGAGATCGCCAGCGACGTCGCCGACAACGCCGAGCGCTCGGTGATCCTGCAGCAGGTGACGAACGGCGTCGCCGTGCGGATGGCGGTGTTGTATCTCCTCGGAGGAGCGCACGTTGTCGAGTAATTTGCTGATTACCAACGCTCGCGTCGTCGATCCCTCGCAGGACCTCGACGCGAAGCTCGACGTCCTGATCGAAGACGGACTCGTGGCGCGCCTTGACAAAAAGATCGACAGGAAGCTGAAGGCGTCCAACGTGATCACGATCGACGCGGACGGCCTCGTCGTCACGCCCGGCTTCATCGATCTGCACACCCACCTCCGCGAACCGGGGCAGGAGCACAAGGAGACGATCGCCACCGGCACGCGCTCCGCGGTCGCCGGCGGCTACACCGCGGTCTGCGCGATGGCCAATACCGTGCCGCCGAACGACGAGCGCGCGGTGACGGAGATGATCATCGCGGAGTCGGCGCGCAACGGCGCCTGCCGCGTCTATCCGATCGGCGCGGTGAGCCGCGGACTGGAAGGGAAAGAGCTCGCCGAGCTCGCCGACCTGCGCCTCGCGGGCTGCGTGGCGGTCAGCGATGACGGCAGGCCGGTCTACAACGCGCAGCTCATGCGGCGCGCGCTCGAGTACTGCTCGATGCTCGGCATGCCGATCGTCGCGCACGAAGAAGACGCGAACCTCAACGAAGGGGGCGTCATGCACGAAGGCTACTTCTCGACGCTCCTCGGCATGTCCGGCATCCCGGCGGCCTCGGAAGAGACGATGGTCGCGCGCGACGTGATCCTTGCGGCGCTGACCAAGTCGCACGTGCACATCGCGCATCTGTCGACCGCAGGCGCGATCGAGGCCGTGCGCAACGCGCGCAAGGCGGGTGTCCGCGTCACGTGCGAAGTCACGCCGCACCACATCGCCCTCGGCGATGACGCGGTGCAGTCGTTCTCCACGAACCTGAAGATGAATCCGCCGCTCCGCTCGCCGGAGCATCGCGAGGCGCTGCTGGCGGCGATCGCCGACGGGACGATCGATGCGATCGCCACCGATCACGCGCCGCATCACTTCGACGAGAAGAACGTCGAGTTCGACCTCGCGCCGTTCGGCGTGATCGGACTGGAGACCGCGTTCGGCGTCTGCTACGACCGGCTCGTGCGCGAGAAGGTCATCGCGCTGCCGCGGCTCATCGACCTGCTCTCGTGCGGACCGGCGCGGACGTTTTCGCTCCCCGGCGGCACGCTGCGCGAGGGGAGCCTCGGCGACGTGACGATCCTCGATCTCGATACGCGCTACGCGGTGACGAACACCTTCGCGTCGAAGGCGTCGAACTCGCCGTTCATCGGCGAGACGCTGCACGGCCGCGCGGTGATGACCATCGTCGGAGGCGCGGTGAAGTTCGACATCCGCCCGGGTACCGCCCCCGCTCCGAAGAAGAAGACGAAGCGATGAGCGAGCAGCCGGCGAAGAAGCGGATCGTCATCGTCGACGACTCGCCGGCATACGGCGATCTCTGGTCCAACTTCATCCTCGAGCGCTACGAAGACCGCGCGCTGGTCGAGACCTACAACCATCCGTACGAGGCACTACCGAAGATCGACGCGTCGATCGATCTGCTGATCGTCGACCTGGAGATGCCGGGCATGGACGGCAAGAAGTTCGTCGACTACGCGAGGCAGAAAGGCCTCTCGCCGCGGCGGATCATCGTCACCTCGTCGCACTCCGCCGACGAGCTGCACCAGCGCTTCCGCCTCGGCGAAGCGATCGCCGTGATCAACAAAACAGAGGCCAAACAGCAAGAGGCTTTTCTGATGATCCTCGATTCGGTCATGCGTCGCTGATTCTTCATTCGTATAATCTTCCTCCGTGACGTCGTCCACACCGGCCACCGCCCCTCCCGAGCAGCAGCCAGCGTTCGGACTCAACGACCTGCTCGTCTTCATGGCGAAGCAACAGGCGTCGGACCTGCACCTCAAGCCGATGCGCCCGCCGCTCATCCGCGTGCAGGGGAAGCTCGTGCCGGTGGGCAGCGTGCCGCTCAAGCCGGCCGACCTGGAGAAGATGCTGCTGCCGATCCTCAATCGCGCGCAGCGTGACAAGTTCGATCATCAGCAGTCGGTCGACTTCGGTTACGGCGTGGCGGGCATCGCGCGGTTCCGCGCGAACCTCTACATGCAGCGCGGCACCGTCGGCGCGGTCTTCCGCCGCATCCCGATCCAGATCATGTCGATCGACGGGCTGGAACTGCCGCGCGCGGTGCGCGACCTCACGCAGATCCCCGACGGCCTGGTGCTGGTCACCGGTCCGACCGGATCGGGCAAGTCGACGACGCTGGCGGCGATGATCTCGGAGATCTCCGAGAACGAGCCGCTGCACATCGTCACCATCGAGGATCCGATCGAGTTCCTCTTCACCGACCGCGTCGCCGCGATCTCACAGCGCGAGGTCGGCACCGACACGCCGAACTTCAAGGAAGCGCTGCGCAACGCCATGCGCCAGGACCCCGACGTGATCATGGTCGGCGAGATGCGCGACATGGAGACGATGCAGACCGTGCTCACCGCGGCGGAGACAGGGCATCTCGTCTTCTCCACGCTGCACACCAACAACGCGGCGCAGACCATCGACCGCGTGATCGACGGGTTTCCGGTCGATCAGCACAAGCAGATCCGCTCGCAGCTCTCGCTCGTCCTGCGCGGCATCATCTCGCTCAAGCTGGTGAAGACGAAGGAAGGGCGGATGACCGCGGTGGTCGAGGTGCTCAAGAACTCGCCGCGCATCGCCAAGCTGATCGAAGAAGGGGCGACCAAGGACATCCACGACGAGATCGAGTCGTCGGTCGGCCTTTACCGGATGCAGACGATGAATCAGTCGCTGATCGCACTCCTCGTGCATCAGAAGATCTCGTATGAAGATGCGATGGCACTCTCGAGCGATCCCGACGATCTCTCGCTGAAACTGCGCAAGCTGTTCCCGCAGATCGAAGAGCGCGTGCGGCAGGGAGGAGACATGGCCCCGAGTTACTCCGATTTCTCGCAGATCACGGAGTTGATGGACATCAAACGGCTCTACGAAGAGCAGGACGTGCAGTGGCGGCAGCGCCTGGCGGAGAAAGAGGACGAGCTGGCGAATGTCCGCCACGACATGGAGTGGCGCGTCCAGGCCGCGCAGCAGCAGGCCGCGGCGAACCCCGCCCAGACCGAAGAGGTCGCGCGGATGAAAGCCGAGAACGAGCGCCTCCGCGCCGACGCGCAGGCGAAGATCACCCAGCTCCAGGAGCGCATCAAGGAGCTGAATCAGAAGCTGATGGCGGCGAGCCCGCAGGTGAAGAAATAGTTGCCGGTTGCCGGTAACTCGCAACCATGCCTACCAAGCCTTCGAAAGACCTGCAGACCTTCCCCAACCCGAACCCCGAGCGCGATTACGAGATCGCATTCGAAGCGCCGGAGTTCACCTGTCTCTGCCCCATGACCGGGCAGCCCGATTTCGCCACCATCCGCATCCGCTACACGCCCGACCAGAAGTGCGTCGAGCTGAAGTCGCTCAAGCTCTACCTCTGGTCGTACCGCGATGAAGGGACGTTCCACGAAGCGGTGACCAATCGCATCGCGAACGACGTCATCGCGGCGATCGATCCGCGCTTTCTCGAGGTGGAAGGCGACTTCTACGTGCGGGGCGGGATTTCGACCAAGGTGAAAGTCACTCACCGCAAGCCGTGATCGCGGCGCAATCTCCACATCTCATCGATCCGCTGCAGAAACGCTGAGCGTCCGTCGACGATCCATTCGGTCAGGATGTCGACCGACGCGTCGTCGAGCGCTTCGACGATCGAGAGGCTCGCCGCCTCGGCGATGCGGGCGATCGGCTTGTCGAGCTCCGCGACGATGCGCGCCGAGCGGGCGAGCGTGCCGGCGAGCTCGAGGTCGTGCTCCATGGCGATCATGCGCGAGGCGGCGAGCGTCAGTGCGATCGCGGCGTTCCAGTTCGAGCGCTCCTCCCACTTCGGCGGAATGATGAAGTCGGCGAGGCCGTGCTCCGCGGCGAGCGCGGCGATGTGCCGCTCCGTCGCGGTGTGAATCGCCTCCACGTTTCCGTGGAAGAGCATCTCGTACGTCTCGTCGTCGGTGGCGAGGATGTTCTTCGCCGTCGCATCGAGCTCGATGGAGAATGATGCGAGGAACGTCGCGTCCTTCGCCCTGGAGGCGATCTCAGTCAGCGTCTCGAGGTTCGTGGTCAGCGGATGGATCACCGGGATGGCGATGCCCGTGCCGAGGCGCAGCGTGTGCGGGATCTCGCCGGTGGTGAGTAGCATCGCGTCGCCGATCATCGCCCCGATCTCCGCGCCGCGGCCGAACACCGTCTCCGCGTTGCCGGTCGCGTCGATCAGCACCGGATGCTCGATGCGCGCGGGAAGCTCGACGCGATCGCAGACCGTCACCTCGAGCTTCTCCGCCGCGCTCGCGCGCAGGTCGAGATAGTCGATCGCGATCGGCGTCGCGCGGCGGCTGCCGTACGGCGCGATCGTCGTTGCCGCCCAGTACGGCGGCTCGGGCGCGGCCGCGCGGCGGATTCGGAGCTGTGGCGTCTTGCGGTAGAGGATCACTTGCGGATGTAGGGTGCCACAAGTGCACGAATGTGCTTCGCGATCATGTCGAGCTCGAGGTTCACGGCGTCTCCGACGCGCATCGTGCCGAGGTTCGTGCGGTGGAGCGTTTCGGGGATCAGCGCGGCGCCGAACGATTCGCCGTCCGGCTCGACGATCGTGAGCGACACGCCGTCGACGGCGATCGAGCCCTTCGACACGACGAGATCGGCGAATTCGTTCGGGAACGACCAGCGGTAATCGCCGTTGTCGATCGCGAGGAGGCGGCCGACACAATCGACGTGACCCTGCACGATGTGTCCGCCGAGGCGATCGCCCAGCGCGAGAGCGCGCTCGAGGTTGACGATGGTTCCCTGTTCGAGCGAGCCGAGCGTCGTCAACGACAGCGTTTCATCCGACAGATCGGCGACGATTCCCTCATCCTCGGGCAGCATCGTCAGGCAGACGCCGTTCACCGCCACGCTCTCGCCGCGCTGCAGATCGAATTCGGGCGGAACGCTCAAACGGAGTCGCGCGCCGTTCGCGTGTCGTTCGAGCGATTCGATGGTGCCGTTGTGAAGGATGATTCCGGTGAACATGGGATTTGCGGCTGCTTGTCATCCTGAGGCGCGCAGACGCCGAAGGATCCGTCGATTCAGGCGATGCGTCGCTGGGTTACGGGTCCTTCGCCGTCTGCGCGGCTCAGGATGACACTGGCACTACTTCGGGTATGCCACGATCATCAGATCCGTTCCGACGACCTCGACGCGATCAAACCGGAAGCGATACGCGTCTGTCAACCGGCTCACCGGCTGGCCGGCGAAGATCGACGGAGCCTCCGCGCCGCCGACGATCGCCGGTGCAACGAAAACGATCATCTTCTGCCACAGGCCGCGGCTGATGAAGTCGGAGTGGACGAGCGAGCCGCCTTCGACGAGCAGCGACTGAATGCCGCGCGCGTAGAGCTCGCGCAGCACGACGACGAGGTCGAGGCGTCGGTCGATGATCGGCATCTCGACGATCTCCACGGTCCGCGCCATGTCTTGCGGCGCGCGCGGCGTGAAGAGAATGGTTCGGCCGCCGTCGGCGAAGAGTTGGGCGTGTGGCGGCGCTTCGCCTCCCGCGTCGAGCACCACGCGCGTGTACGGCGTGATCGACTCGCTCACGCCGAGGCGGCGGGAGAGACGCGGGTTGTCGGCGATGAGAGTGCCGCTGCCGATGGCCACCGCGTCGTACTCCTCGCGCAGCATCAGGCTCCGCTCGCGCGCGTCGGTCGAGGTGATCCACTGGCTTTCGCGCGTGATGGTGGCGAGCTTGCCGTCGAGCGTCATGCCCGCCTTGAGCAGCACGAACGGCAGCTTCTGCGATTTCGCCCAGGCGAACTTCTCGTTGAGCCGCCGCGCTTCGTGCTCCAGGACGCCGGTGGTGACTTCGATGCCTTGCAGCTGTTGGATGCCGCGCCCGTTCACCACTTCGTTCGGATCGCGGATGGCGATGACGACGCGCGCGATGCCGGCCTTGCGGATGGCATCGGTGCAGGGCGGCGTGCGGCCGTGGTGGCAGCACGGCTCGAGCGTGACGTACATCGTGGCGCCGCGCGCGTCGCACTTGCGCAGTGCGTCGACTTCGGCATGCGCTTCGCCCGCGCGGCGATGCCAGCCTTCGCCGATGATCGTGCCGTCACGCACGATCACGCAGCCGACCATCGGATTGGGATTGACGCCGTAGCGCCCACGCTCCGCGAGCTCGAGGGCGCGGCGCATGAAGATGTCGTCGGTCACGGCGCGGATTGTATGCGCGCCGTGACCGACGATCGGAGAGGAACTACGGAATTCTCAGGAACCGGTAACCCGACAGCGACTGGCCGTTGCGGCCGCCGCTGCTGGTCACATACACACGAATCGTCTGGCCGCTCTTCAGTCCATCGACTGCCTTGCTGAAGTCGCCGGCGCTGTTGATCTTCTGGCCCTGCACTTCGCTGATCACGTCACCCTCGGTGATGCCCGCATCGCCGGCCGGCGACACTTCCTTCACTCCGGTGACGACGACGCCGCGGACGTTGTCGCCGAGGCCGTAGAGCTGGCGTGACTGCGGGGTGATCTCCTGCACGGAGACGCCGAGGCGGTTCTTGGTCGGACCGCCGTTCTCGCTCTGCGCCTCTTCCGTCGAGTCGTTTTCATCCGGACGCGTTGCCGTCGTCGCGGTGACGGCCTTCTGCTGGCCGTTGCGGATCAGCGTGATGTTCACCTTCGTGCCGACCGGGAGGTACGAGATGTAGTCGATCAGCTCGCGGTTGTTGTTGATCTTGCGGCCGTCGATCTCGGTGATGACGTCGCCCGGCTGGATGCCTGCCTTGTCGGCCGGCTTGCCCGGTTCGACGGTCTGCACGAGCGCGCCCTTGGCCTCCGCGAGGTTGAACGCCTGCGTCACGTCGTCGGTCACCTCGAAGATGCCCATGCCGAGGTAGCCGCGGGTGATCTTGCCCTGCTTGAGCTGCGGCAGGAGGCGCTTGGCGGTGTTGATCGGGGTGGCGAAGCCGATGCCCTGCGCGCCGCCGCCGCGGATCGCGGTGTTGATGCCGATGACGTCACCGTTGATGCCGATGAGCGGACCGCCGGAGTTGCCGAAGTTGATGGCGGCGTCGGTCTGGATGAAGTTCTCGAACGAGCGGGTCTGCTGCGAGAGGCCGAGGGACCGGCCCTTCGCCGAGATCACGCCGACTGTCAGTGTGTTCTCGAACTCGAACGGATTGCCGACCGCGATGGCCCAGTCGCCCTTGCGAATGCGGTCGCTGTCGCCGAGGGGGATGTTCGGCAGATTGCCGGTGGAGTCGATCTTCAGCAGGGCGATGTCGGTGGCGGGATCGTGTCCCACGACCTTCGCCTCGACGGTGTGTCCGCCGTTGCCGTTCTCGTCGGCGCCGTAGTGCACTTCGACTTTCGTCGCGCCCTCGATGACGTGGTTGTTGGTGAGGATGTAGCCGTCCGGCGAGATGATGAAGCCGGAGCCGCCGCTGCGCTGGGCGTGCTCGTCATCTTCGTCGTTGTCCTGCCCCATGCCGCGGCGGCGCGGCGTCTGGTTCGGATTGGGGAAGAAGAACTCGAACGGATCGAAGCCGCCCTGTCCGCGCTTGCGAAGATCGCTCGTTTTGACGATCTCCGTCGAGCGGATGGAGACGACGGCGGGCATCACGCGCGCGGCGACGTCGGCGAAGGAGGGGATGGTCACGCTGGTGACCGGACCCTGCGCCGTCGTGATCTGCGCGGCTGGTTGTGCGTGTGAATTGCGCATCAGGCCGAGGTCGGCGCTGATGATCACCCCGAACGCTACGGAGGCGATTGCGATTGCGATGGTCGACAAAATTCGTTTCGTCGATGGCGTCATGACTTCCTGTAATCCTCCTGGGGATCTGTCGTCTGTGGTGGAAACCGTATGCGCCAGCGCGGAATTGCTGAAATCGGGGGGCGCATGCGTCCATCGAATCAGACGAACGTATGCGATCAATGGTTCGCTATCAGGAGATACGAAGGTGGTGACAAATCGTTGAACAAAAAAGGCCTCGCGATGCCCGCGAGGCCTTTGCTGCTTGCTACGGTGCGTCTCGCCGTCAGACTACGCTTCGTCTGCCGACGATCAGCCGGTAGATGAACAGCAGGGCGATCGCGCCGATGATCGAGCCGATCCATCCCGCGGTCTGCTCCTGACGCCCCATGAGGGTCGAAGCAAGGAAGCCGCCGACGAATGAGCCCGCAATGCCCAGAAGGATCGTGACGATCCAACCGCCCGGATCATTTCCCGGCATCAGAAACTTGGCAATCGCGCCGACGATGAGACCGAACAGCAGCCATCCAATGATGTTCATTTTTCCTCCACAGTTGGGGCCGGCGCACTTAGCGCCCGCCGTCGCCTAATGGTTGAGCAACAGGGGTGCCAGTGGAGGCACGTTCTTTCGATATGCTCCGGGCCATGGGAAGTAAGCGCATTGGTATTCTCACCGGCGGGGGCGATTGCCCCGGCCTGAACGCGGTCATCCGCGCCGCGGTCCGCACCGCGATCCGCGATTACGACTTCGAAGTCCTCGGCATCCAGTTCGGCTTCGAGGGATTACTGACGAACTCGGCGATTCCGCTCTCGCTCGAAGCGATCCGTGGGATTTTGCCGAAGGGGGGCACGCTGCTCAGGACGACGAATCGCGGCAATCCGTTCGAATATCCCGAGTACCAGGACGGCGTGCGCTGCGCGGTCGACCGTTCGTCCGAATGCGTCGAAAACATCCACAAGCTCGGCATCGACGGCATCATCGCCATCGGCGGTGACGGCACGCTGAAGATCGCCCAGAGGTTGTGCGACATGGGGATCCCGATGGTCGCCGTCCCGAAGACGATCGACAACGACCTCGCGTCGACCGACTATACGTTCGGTTTCATGACCGCGGTGGCGGTGGCGACCGACGCGGTCGATCGCCTGCACACGACGGCGGAGAGTCACGACCGCGTGATGATCCTCGAGGTGATGGGACGAAACGCCGGCTGGATCGCGCTCTACGCCGGCATGGCGGGCGGCGCCGACATCATCCTCATCCCGGAGATCGAATACACGCCGGAGAACGTGATCGAGTCGATCATGAAGCGCGAAAAAGAGGGATCGAACTTCGATCTGATCGTCGTTGCGGAAGGGGCGAAGCGGGTGGGCGGGGAGGAGGCGTACCTCGACCGCCGCGCGCGCCGCCTCGGCGGTATCGCATACCAGGTCGCCGAGGACATCGGCCGGCATATCAACCACGAGATCCGCGTGACGGTCCTCGGGCACATCCAACGCGGCGGCTCGCCGATCGCGTTCGACCGCATCCTCGCCAGCCGCTTCGGCAAGGCCGCCGCCGATCTGATCGGCCGGAAGAAGTTCGGCAGGATGGTCGCGCTGCGCGGCGACGAGATCGTCGACGTCGCCATCAGCGACGCGGTGTCGAATCCGAAGTACGTCGATCCGGCGGGGGAGATGGTGCTGACCGCGCGGAGTCTCGGCGTGTCGTTCGGTGACGGGCGTTAGGCGAACTGCTAACGACCCCGCATGACGTACAATCCCGCACTTCATTTGTTGAGAAACGGAGATTCGAATGGCTGGAAATCTGGTCGATTACAGGGTTGAGAAAGGGGTCGCGATGTTGGAGCTGAACGATCCCCCCGCCAACACCTACACCTACGAAATGAACAAAGAGCTGGACACGTGCATCCTCGAGGCGCGGATGGACGATTCCGTTCACGTCATCGTGCTGCGCGGCTCGGGCGACAAGTTCTTCTCCGCCGGTGCGAACATCAAGATGCTCTCCGAGGTCACGCCGGGGTTCAAGTACTACTTCTGCCTCCATGCGAACGAGACGCTGCTCCGCTTCGAGCAGACGCCGAAGCTGGTCATCGCCGCGCTGAACGGACACACCGTCGGCGGCGGACTGGAGATCGCCATGGCGGCCGACCTGCGCATCGCGATGCAGGGAGCGGGCAAGGTGGGACTTCCGGAAGTCTCGCTCGGCGTCCTCCCGGGCACCGGCGGCACGCAGCGGCTCTCGCGCCTCGTCGGCAAGACGAAGGCGATCGAGCTGATGATCGAGGGCGGCCTCTTCGACTTCGAGGAAGCGCAGCGCCTCGGCATCATCAACTACGTCTGGCCGGCGGAGACCGACGGCAAGAAGTGGTGGGACCGCGTGATGGAGTACGCCTGGAGCTTCTGCCCCCCGAACAAGGCGTCGAAGGCGGTGGGCCGCATCAAGCGGTCGGTGCAGAGCGGATGGGAAGTGCCGCTGGAAAGCGCGCTGGCCATCGAGCGCGAACTGCAGCAGCAGCTCTTCCAGAGCGAAGACGCGAAGGAAGGCCTCGGCGCGTACAACCAGAAGCGCAAGCCGGCGTTCGCGGGCAAGTAACGTAGAATCCCTTCATTACATCGAACGAACGGACGGCGCAGCCTCGGCTGCGCCGTTTGCGTTTGGAGGATCCGATGAAACGCTTCGCGGTTTTGCTCCTCACGGCGTTGCCGATGTTTGCGCAATCGGCTGCCCAGCCGTTCGTGCAGATCGCGCCGCTCCATCCGCGCGAAGGGCAGCCGGTCATCATCGCGTGGATTCAGACCGTGGATGCGCCGGTCCGTTTCGGGACGCCGACCGTCGTCGTCACGCCCGGGCTGCCGCACACAGTGACGATCTCGCAGACCGCCACGCCCCAGGGGCTCGCGGCGGAATCGGTCGATCAGCAGGCGGTCGTAGTGCTTCCCGTGGAGGCGGGGCCGTACACGGTGACCCTCGAGCTGACGATCCGCTCGACGAAAAGTACGTTCGGCCTCGGCTCGTTCGTCGTAGCGCCCGCCTGCTCCTCCGTTCCGAGCGCGAGCGCGACGTACTCGTGGGAGACGTCGGGCTATGAGCTCGACTTCGAGGACTCGGTGAACTTCAGCATTTCGACCGGTCCGCCGACGCTTGTGTCGATCGAAGGAAATCACGTGACTGTCCGGCAATCGCTCACCATCGGTGGCATTCCACCGCTCTTTCGGGCGTGTTACTCCAGCAAGGTCGACCTCGGTGCGATTGATCCCGGCACGTATCGCCTCACCTGGATCTACGACGAATTCTTCGCGCCGGCGAGTGTTCAATTGGCGGGCAATGGACCCACGCTGACGCGCGAACTGACGTTCGAAGCGTTGTCGCCGAGGCGCAGGACGACACGCTAGCTCGGGATAAACTACACGCCATGCGTTATCGCAAACTTCACGACACCGACCTTCAACTCTCCGAGCTCGGCTTCGGCACGTGGACCGTGTCGACCGGCTGGTGGGGCACCTACACGGACGAAGAGGCGCAGCGGATCATCCGCCGCGCGATCGATCACGGCATCAACTACATCGACACCGCCGACGCGTACGGCAACGGCCGCGGCGAGACGATCCTCGCGCCGGTCCTCGAGGACCATCCCGACCTGATCGTCGGCACGAAGTTCGGCTACGACTTCTACAACAATCCCGAGCGCCCGCGCGGACAGCGCGAGCTGCCGCAGGACATGTCGCCGAAGTTCATCCGCTTCGCCTGCGAACAGTCGATGAAGCGGATGGGCGTCGATCACATCGCCATCTATCAGCCGCACAACCCGCGGGTCATTACGCTGATGGAAGACGAGCACTGGGAAACGCTCGAGGCGCTCAAGAGCGAAGGAAAGATCCTCTCGTACGGTCCCTCCTTGGGGCCGGCGATCGGCTGGCGCGATGAAGGGATCTACGGCGCCGCCATCCGCCGCGCGCCGGTTACGCAGATGATCTACAACGTCCTGGAGCAGGACCCGGGACGTGAGTTCATCCTCGCCGCCGAGCGCGGTCCCTCGTATCGCGGCGGCGCCGATGCGATGCGCGGGGAGACGAGCAAGAAGATCTGCGAGCCGACGGAGTTCTTCGAGCCGTCGTTCCGCGCGTGGAAGGTCGATCCCGGTCCGCAGTTCCTGATCCGAGTCACGCATTCATCGGGCATGCTCGAAGGTCATTACACGCTCGACACGAAGTTCGACGAAAGCGATCACCGCTCGCATCGCCCGCGCGCCTGGCTGGTCGAGGGAGTGCAGAAAGTCGACCGCCTCAAGCCGCTCTGCGAGAAGCGCGGCGTGACGCTCGGCCAGCTCGCTTTGCTCTGGCTCTACGCGCATCCGTCGATCATCTCGGCGCTGCCGAACATCTACAACGAAGAGCAGATCGAGGAGTTCGCAGGCGCGTCGAACCATGCGCCGCTCGACGATGCGGAGATGGAGCAGATCCATCAGATGTATGTCCGCAACTTCGACATCGTGCCGTATGTCGAGGAGACGGCCGCCGCCCGTTAATCGCCGGTCGGAGCCTTTTCGCCCACACGCCAGTCGATGAAGGTTGCGCCGCTGTTGCGGCAGACCCAGGCGATGGCGCGCATGTGGGGGCGGAGCTTCCCCTTCTTCACCTCGATCCGCTTCCAGTCGGCGGGCGTGAATTTCGATCCGAGGATGAAGTAAGAGGCGGGCGTCGCGGTGACCTCTTCCGTCGTGTCCGCGTCGGTGTGGATGCGAAGAACGGTCTTGTCGTTCTTTGCGCGCTTGTACGAGACGACCTCGCCCACGTACGCCGTGACGTCGCTGCGCGAGCAGGTGACGAACTCCGGCACCCGAAAGCGGCCTCCCGATGATGGCGGTGGCTCGGGCGCGGGGACGACCGGCAGACCCGCCGCCACCCACGCGTCGTAGCCGCCCTTCAGCGCGACCGCGTGGTCGAGGCCCTTCTTCGCCAGCTCGCGCACGGCCTCATCGCTGATCTCCTCGCGCTTGCACGAGCAGTAGGCGACGATCAGCTTGTCCTGGGGCAACTCGTCGAACCGTTTGGCGATCAATCCGAGCGGCATCGAGATCGCGCCGTCGATGTGACCGAGGTCGTACGGCACGCTGCCGCGGACGTCGATGACCACCGCCTCTTGTTTCTCGAGCATCGCCTGCAGCTCGGCGGGCGTGATCGTGTCGACGGCAAAGAGGAGAGCGAGGAGAGGAAGGATGTGCATGATCAAAAAAAGCGGGGCGCCCGCGGGCGCCCCTCATCGAAGTCGATGTGATTCGATTACAGACCGCGATAGGTCGCGCACTGCGTGTCGGCGCGCGAGGACTGACCGGCGGTGAACTTGAACATGCACGAGTCATCCGTGTAGTCCATGAAGTTCTCGATCGGGTCGTTGCCGGCATCGCGGGGGCAGGAGTCCTGGCCGACCGGGCAGCCGAACGCCGCCGACTTCTCGGCCGGCGTGTCGCTGACGTAGTCGCCCTTGCCGTTACAGCCGCCCTGGAACGTGTGGTAGAGGCCGAGCCAGTGACCGACTTCGTGCGTCGCCGTGTCGCCCAGGTTGTACGGAGCAGCGGAGCCGCCCGGGAACGAGGCGTTGAGGCAGACCACTCCGTCCATCGCCGGAGCGTTCGCGTAACTGGACGGGAACGTCGCCCAGCCGAGCAGGTTCTGGCCCATGTTGTTCGAATAGAGGTTGAGGTCCTTCGCCGTGCCGATGTGCAGCGCGTTCTTCATCGCCTTCTCGGCCGTCGAGCCCGGGACGCAGGTGTACCACGCGTCGTTGTTCGTGGTGTCGGTGCCGGCCAGAACGAATTTGAACGGCGTCGGAGCGCCGCCGGTGATGCCGGCGTACGCATCGTTGAGGACCTTGATCTGGTTGCTGATCTGCGTCGACGAAACGCCGCCGCTGCCGCCCGCGCTGCGGATGACATGGACGTAGACGTTGATCGTGACGGAACCGGCCGCGCGGTTGGTGCCGATGCGCGCGTCGCCGACACGGCTGAACTGCATCATCTCCGTGTAGGCCTCGATCATCTGCGCTTCTTCAGGCGTCACGGGACGCGTACCGCAGTATTGCGAGAACTGGTTGATCGTATGAAGGCTGCCGTCGCGACCGAGGTCCGGGTTCGCGACGTTTTCTCCAACCTGCGCCGACGCGACGCCCGAGACCACTACGAGAAGCAACGCACAGAGGACATACATTGAACGACGAATCATTAATTGCTCTCCTATTTCCTTCCGGTTTGTACTCGCCGCTAAGGCAATGGCACTGCCAACCGTAACTCGTTGAAAACAGGAGAAGTGCTGTCGATTTGCGGGTCAGGCGGGGACCCTGGTGCTCAGAAGTTGACCGTGCAGCGGTCGGCAAACTGACCCATGGGCGGAGTTGGCGCGCGATGCGCTACCATGCGCCGCCATGCAGAACCAGCTCTTCATCAACGGTGAATTCGTCGACGCGCAATCGGGCGAAACCTTCGCCACCATCAATCCTGCGACCGAAGAAACGATCACGAACGTCGCATCCGCGGGAGCGGATGACGTCGACGCCGCGGCCCGCGCGGCGCGCGCGCAGATGGAGCCCGGCAGCGAGTGGCAGAAGATGAAGCCGCGCGATCGCGCCAAGGTCCTCTGGCGCATCGCCGACATGCTCACCGCGAAGGCGGACGAGATCGGGCGCATCGAGACGCTCGACAACGGCAAGCCGATCTTCGAATCGCAATTCGTCGACACTCCCGCGGCCGCCGAGTGCCTCTACTACTTCGCCGGCTGGAGCGGGAAGGTCACCGGCGAGACGATTCCGATCGCCGACAACGCCTTCACCTACACGCTGCGCGAGCCGGTCGGCGTCGTCGGCGCGATCACGCCGTGGAACTTCCCGCTGATGCTCGCGGTCTGGAAAATCGCGCCGGCGCTTGCGTGCGGCAACACCGTCATCATCAAGCCGGCGTCGAACACGTCGCTGTCGCTGCTCAAGTTCGCCGAATACGCGAAAGAGTGCGGACTGCCGGCGGGCGTGCTGAACGTGATCCCGGGACGCGGCTCCGTCGTCGGCAACGCGATGGTCGATCATCCCGGCATCGACGCGATCGCCTTCACCGGCTCGACCGAGGTCGGCAAAGGCCTGATGGCGCGCGCGGCGAAGACGCTGAAGAAAATCTCGCTCGAGCTCGGAGGGAAGTCGCCGAACATCGTCTTCGCCGATGCCGATCTCGAAGCCGCATCGCGCGGCGCGCTCAACGCGATCTTCTACGGCAAGGGCGAAGTCTGCGCCGCCGGCTCGCGGCTGCTGGTCGAGGAGTCGGTGCACGACGAGCTGATGGCGAAGGTGACGGAGCGCGCCTCGAAGATGGTGGCCGCGGATCCTCTCCATCCGAAAACGCGCCTCGGCGCGATCGTGTCGAAGGAGCAGATGGAGAACGTCCTCTCGTACATCGAGGCGGGCAAGGGCGAGGGCGCGAAGCTCGTCGCCGGCGGCGAGCGCGCCGACATCGGCACCGGCAAGGGCTACTTCGTCAAGCCGACGATCTTCGACGACGTCGAGCCGGAGATGCGCATCGCGCGCGAAGAGATCTTCGGGCCGGTGCTGGCCACCATCCGCTTCAAGGACGCCGAGGATGCGATCGCGAAAGGAAACGCGACGGTGTACGGACTCGCCGCCGCCGTCTGGACGCGCGACATCTCGAAGGCGCATCGCATCGCCCGCTCCATCAAGGCGGGAACGGTCTGGGTGAATTCGTACAACCTCTACGATCCCGCGCTGCCGTTCGGCGGCTTCAAGGAATCGGGCTTCGGCCGCGACCAGGGGAAGGACGCGCTGGAGAAGTACACGCAGACGAAGAGCGTGTGGGTGAATCTGTAGGAGGCGTGCATTAAGATGAGCCGCATGAAGAACAAAACACTAATTATTTCCATCGCCATAGCTTCCCTGGCGCTGTTCGGCTGTCCGCCGAAAGGGGGAGAGCAGACCGGCACCACGGCGACGACCGGTGGCGGCGAGATCCTCGTCGGCGAGTACGGCTCGCTGACCGGACCGCAGGCCACATTCGGCCAGTCGACGCACAACGGCATCATGATGGCCATCGACGAAGTGAACGCCGCGGGCGGCATCAACGGCCGCAAGATCAAGGTGCTCACCGAGGATGATCAGTCGAAGCAGGAAGAGGCGGCGAACGCCGTCACCAAGCTGATCTCCCAGCAAAACGTCGTCGCTGTCCTCGGCGAAGTCGCCTCCTCGGCCTCGATGGCCGCGGGACCGATCTGCCAGGCGAACAAGACGCCGATGATCACGCCGTCGTCGACCAATGAAAAGGTCACGAAGATCGGCGACTACATCTTCCGCATGTGCTTCATCGACAACTACCAGGGTCCGGTCATGGCGCAGTTCGCGCTGCAGGACCTCGGGTCGAAGCGCGGCGCGATCCTCACCGACGTGAAGAACGACTACTCCACCGGACTCACCGCGGTGATCGAGGAGACCTACCAGAAAGCCGGCATCCCGATCGTCGCCAAGCAGAGCTACTCGAACGGCGACAGCGACTTCCGCGCGCAGCTGACATCGGTGAAGGCCGCGAAGCCCGACGTCATCTTCATCCCCGGTTACTACACTGACGTCGGCCAGATCGTGAGCCAGGCGCGCGACCTCGGCATCAATGTGCCGTTCGTCGGCGGCGACGGCTGGGAATCGCCGAAGCTCCTCGAGATCGGAGGCAAGGCACTCAACGGCTGCTTCTATGCCAACCATTACTTCTATGGCGATCCGATCCCGAAGGTGCACGAGTTCGTCGAGAAGTACAAAGGCCGCTACGGCCAGACGCCCGACGCGCTCGCGGCGCTCGGCTACGACGCCGCGCACCTGCTTGCCGATGCTCTCAAGCGCGCGAAGTCGCCGAAGGGCGCCGACCTGCGCGACGCGATCGCGGCGACCCAGGGACTCAACGGCGTGACCGGTCTGATCAGCCTCGGACCCGACCGCAATCCGATCAACAAGAAGATCGTCATCGAAGAAGTGAAGAACGGCGAGCTCACGCTGCGCAAGACGATCGATCCGAGCGCGGCGACTCCGGCAGCAGCTCCCGCGGCCACCGGCACGCATTAGTCACCGTTACCGACATTTCTCTTTACAAAGCGACGGTCCGGCGAGTAGGTTTCGCCGGACTTTCGCTTTCTATCGGCCCGCATGCAGACCCTTCTACAGAATCTGCTCAATGGAATTGCAGCCGGATCCATCTACGCCCTGATCGCTCTCGGCTACACGATGGTTTACGGCATCCTGAAGCTGATCAATTTCGCCCACGGCGACGTCTTCATGCTCGGCTCTTTCGTCGGTTACTACGCCGGCGGATACTTCTCGCGGCACTCACCGAACGGGCAGATGGCCTTCGGTTACGCCGCGATCGTCATGCTGCTGGCGATGCTCGTCTGCGGCCTCTTCGGCTACCTCAATGAGCGGATCGCCTACCGTCCGCTGCGCAACGCGCCGCGCATCGCGTCGCTGATCACCGCGATCGGCGTCTCGTTCTTCCTCGAGTACGGCGGCCAGTTCGTCTTCGGTCCCGATCCGAAGTTCTTCCCCACGCTCGTCGAGAAGCATCTGCTCAACTTCTCCGGCGTGGTCACGACGAACTACCAGCTCATCGTCCTCGGCGTGGCCCTCGTCTTCATGGCGCTGCTGCAGTACATCGTCTACGGGACGAAATTCGGCCGCGCCATGCGCGCCGTCTCGTACAACTTCGAGACCGCGTCGCTGATGGGCATCCCCACCGATCGCGTCATCTCCATCACCTTCGTCATCGGCTCGATGCTCGCCGCCGTCGCCGGGATTCTCTACGGCCTCGCGTATCCGAAGATCGATCCGCTGATGGGCATCATGCCGGGACTGAAGGCCTTCGTCGCCGCGGTCCTCGGCGGCATCGGCAACGTGCCGGGGGCGGTGGTGGGAGGGCTGGTCATCGGGATCATCGAAGCGTTCGTCGGCGGCAGCTCGTTTTCGAACTACCGCGACGCGATCGCGTTCGTGATCCTGATCGTGATCCTGCTGTTCCGGCCCTCGGGACTCTTCGGGAAATACCAGGCGGAGAAGGTGTAGATGGAGCGCCTTCCGTGGTGGCTCCGCGATCTCATCTATCTTGCGTTTCTGGTCGGCCTCCTCATCGCGCTGAGCTACGGACTCGATGCGCTCCCCATCAGCGGCATGGCGTACTACAACCGCATCATCGTGCTGATGGGGATCAACATCACGCTCGCGGTGTCGCTCAACATCATCAACGGACACGCCGGGCAGTTCTCGCTCGGCCACGCCGGATTCATGGCCATCGGCGCCTACTTCGCGGCGTTCCTCACCATCACGTATCTCTCGCCGTACGTCGACAAACTTCCGTCCGATTCGACGCAGCAATGGATCGCGCAGAACACGCTGCTTCTCGTTGCGGTCATCGCCGGCGGCACGTTCGCGGCAATCGCCGGATATCTCGTCGGACTTCCCTCGCTCCGCCTGCGCGGCGATTACCTCGCCATCGTCACCCTCGGCTTCGGCGAGATCATCCGCGTGCTGATCCTCAACATCGACCAGATCGGCGCGGCGCGCGGGCTCTCCGGCATTCCGAAGTGGTCGAACTTCTTCTGGGTCTATCTCCTCGCCGGGATCACGATCCTGATCTCGTGGCGGCTGGTGAACTCCTCCGTCGGCCGCGCGTTCCTCGCCGTGCGCGAAGATCAGATCGCGGCCGAGTCGATGGGCGTCGACACCACGAAATACAAGGTCAAGGCCTTCATCATGGGCTCGTTCCTCGCCGGCGCGGCGGGAGCGCTCTACGCGCATTTCATGATGTACCTCAACCCGACGATGTTCACCTTCGATAAGTCGTTCATCGTGCTGGCGATGGTCGTCCTCGGCGGCCTGGGATCGATCTCCGGCTCCGTCGTCGCGGCGATCATCCTCACGTTTCTCCCCGAGGGACTGCGCGGGGCCAAAGACTTCATGCCTGGGGCGCTGGCCGGCAAAGATCCGCGCATGCTCATCTACTCGATCATGCTCATCGTGCTGATGCTCACGCGGCCGCAGGGACTCCTCGGACGCCGCGAGCTGTGGGAAGTGTTGACGCGCCGCAAGGACTCGACGGGCGGAAAGCGCGACGAGAAGTCGGGTCCGCCGGTTTCGTGATGAACGACAACGCTCCGATTCTGCAGGCCAACGGCGTCACCATCCGCTTCGGCGGACTGACCGCGGTGTCGAACTTCAACTTCGAAATCCGTTCGCACGAGCTGGCCGGCCTCATCGGCCCGAACGGCGCGGGTAAGACGACGATCTTCAACATGCTCACCGGTGTCTACAAACCGACGGAGGGCGCGATCACGATCGCCGGCCAGCCGACGGCCGAGTTGAAGCCGTATGAGATCACCGCCCTCGGCGTCGCGCGCACGTTCCAGAACATCCGCCTCTTCAAAGAGCTGACGGTGCTCGACAACGTGAAGATCGGCGGTCACATCCACTACAAATACTCCGGCACGTCCGCCGTGCTGCACACCAATCGCTTCCACGTGGCCGAGGATGAAGCGGAAGTCGAGGCACTGAAGCTGCTCGACATCTTCGACCTTCGCGACCGCGCCGACAGCTACGCGAAGAACCTTCCGTACGGCGACCAGCGGCGGCTGGAGATCGCGCGCGCGCTCGCGGCGAAGCCGAAGCTGCTGCTCCTCGACGAGCCGGCGGCGGGACTCAACGACAGCGAGACGCACGCGCTGATGGAGACGATCCACGACATCCGCGATCGCTTCGACATCGCCATCCTGCTCATCGAGCACAACATGGAACTGGTCATGGGCATCTGCGAGCGGATCCTCGTGCTGAACTTCGGCAAGACGATCGCGCAGGGGACGCCCGACGAAGTGCGCGCCAATCCGGTCGTCATCGAGGCCTACCTCGGCGAGCCGGCGGAGACCGCGGAGCTATGAGCGCGATCCTCAGCGTGCACGACATCGAGGTCTGCTACGGGCAGATCACTGCGCTGCACGGCATCAGTCTCGATGTGGCAAAAGGCGAGATCGTCACGCTCATCGGCGCGAACGGCGCGGGGAAAACGACCACGCTGCGCACGATCTCCGGATTGCTGAAACCAAGGACCGGCGACGTCAGCTACAACGGCTCATCGATCGTCGGAAAGAAGCCGCACGTCGTCACGGCGATGGGGATCTCGCACGTGCCGGAAGGGCGCGGCATCTTCGCGAACCTCACGGTGCAGGACAACCTCGAGCTCGGCGCGTACCTGCGCAAAGACAAGATCAAGCAGTCGGAGTACGACCGCATCTTCGCGCTCTTCCCGGTGCTGAAAGATCGGATCAAACAGAACGCCGGGACGCTGTCGGGCGGCGAGCAGCAGATGCTGGCGATCTCGCGCGCGCTGATGTCGAAGCCGCAGGTGTTGCTGCTCGACGAGCCGTCCCTCGGCCTAGCCCCGCAGATGGTGCAGACGATCTTCCGCGTCATCCGCGAGATCAACGCCGAGGGGACGACGATCCTGCTCGTCGAGCAGAACGCGCACATGGCGCTCGTCACCGCGCATCGCGGCTACGTCATGGAGACCGGCCGCATCGTGCTCGCGGACGAGACGAAGGCGCTGCTCGCGTCGGATCGGATCAAGAAGGCCTACCTCGGGGGCTGACGCCGCCCGTTTCACCACCCGCCAAAAACGTTGCACTTTTCTTGCAGAGAACGCCTACAGACGTAAGGAGGTCTCCATGCAACGATTCACTCTGGCGGTTGCCATTGCTCTGCTCGTCGTTCTGCCCGCGGCGGCGCAGCAGGATGCCGATGTCGTTCAGCAGGCTCAGGCCGTGCTGCACGCGGCGGAGCAGGCGGGAGCACGCAGCTACGCCACCACGCTGTACGACGAAGCGGCATACCGCCTCCGCTTCTCGCAGGAGAACTGGAACGCGAAGAAATCCGAGGATCGCGAACAGGCGCGGGTGATGGCCATCGAAGGGTTGTGGGCCGCGCGCGCCGCGCTGGCGAAGGCGAACTGGATCGGTACGAACGACGCGATCCGCAACCTGCAGACCGACATCCGCCGCCTCGGCGGCAGATCGGACGTCTCGCTTTCCGACGAGCCGGCGGCGATCGCGCTGACGCGCGGCACGACGTCGGCGCAGCGCATCGCCTTTGCGCAGGCCGCGCTCGATCAGGCAAAGGCGGCCGGCGGCGCGAGCGTCGCCGCGGACGATCTCACCACCGCGCAGAAGAACCTCGACTCCGCGCGCAAAGTGACGAAGAGCGGCGGCACGAACTCCGCGGCTGATTACCTCGCGTACACCGCGGAGATGATGGCGCGCCGCGCCTACTACCTCGCCCGCGCGAACGAGGCGTCGAAGCAGGTCACGCCGCTGCAGTTGTCGCGGACGCAGCTCGCGCAGGCTGAGACGGAGCGGCAGGCGGCGGTAGAGCGCGCGCAGCGCGAAGCGGCGGAGCGGCAGAGCGCCGAGCTGCAGCGTCAGCTCGCGGCAGAGCAGTCGAACCGCCAGGCACAGCAGGCGGAGCTCGATCGTCTGCGATCGCAGATCGCCGAGACCGAAGCGGCACAACAGGCGCGTATCGACGCCGACCGCGCCGCGCGTGCCGCGGCGGAGAAGGCGTTGAGCGACATCTACGCCCGCTACGAAGCGGCGATCATGGCCGGCACGCCGACCGACGTCGAAACGTTGCGGCGCCAGGTCGAGGACCAGCAACTGCAGCTCCGCGCCATCCAGGATCGCGAGCGGATGAGCGACCAGCAGATGAGCGTCGAGCTCGAAGCAATGCGCACCGAGTTGATGAAGGCGCAGCAGCAGGGAGGCCTCGACGCGCAGTTGCTTTCGCAGCGCCAGACCGAGCTGCTGCAGCGGCAGACCGAGCTCGAGACGATGCGCAAGGAGCGCGAGGCCGAGGCGCAGCGGCTGATCAACCTGCAGCAGCAGCATGCGAATGCGATCGCCGACGCGCAGTTGAAGCGCCAGCAGGCCGAGGCGCAGGCGCAGGAGCTGAAAGCGCAGGCCGAGGCAGCGCAGAAAGCAGCGCAGGAGGCGCAGCAGGCGGCGGCACAGCTTCGCGTGCAGGCGGAGGCCACGCAGAGGCAGTCCGAGGCCACTCAGGCGGAGCTCGCGCGCACGCGCCAGCAGCTCGCCGAGCGCGACGCCGACGCACGCCGCATGAAGATGGAGGCGGAGCTCGCGCGTTTGGCGCAGACACGCAGCGACAAGCGCGGCTTCATCGTCGCCTTGTCGGGCGGCCTGCTGTTCGATACCGGCAAGACCACGCTCAAAGCGGGCGCGAAGTCGACGCTGACGAAGATCGCCGCTCAGCTGAAGACCAACCCCGACGCGAAGGTCTCCGTCGAAGGGCACACCGACAGCGTCGGGACCGAGGCGACGAATCAGGCACTCTCGCAGAAGCGCGCCGATGCGGTGCGCGACTTCATCGTGAACGCCGGATTGCCGGCGGACCACGTGACGTCGAGCGGCAAGGGCGAAGGCGAGCCGATCGCCACGAACAAGACCGCCGCCGGACGGCAGCAGAACCGGCGCGTGGAGCTGGTGATCACGCAGTAATTGGTGGAGTGCGGCGGCGGTGCGCCGCCGCACTCCTAACTTTTCCTGTTTCCCGCCGTCTATCTACTCAACTTTGGACGGAGGACGAACATGAAGCGAATGGTTATCGGGCTGCTCGCGGCCCTCTCTATGACGGTGATGCCGGTCGCGGCGCACAACGACGTCAACGTCTCCATCGATTCGGATGACGACGGCGTGGTCAGCGATTGCAGTCAGATCAAAGTCCGCTACGAAGACGCGCCCGCGGTGCGCGCCGAGGAAAACATCCCGGCCTCGGGGCTGACGCGCCTGCGTGTCAGCGCGAAGAAGCACGGCGGTGTCCGCGTGAGCGGCTGGAACGAGAGCGGCTGGTCGATCAAGGCGTGCAAGGCCGCCTCGAGCGCCACGGCGCTCAACGACGTCCGCGTCAATCTCAGCGGCGACACGCTCTCGGCGAATTCGACCAGCGACAACGCGATGGTCTTCTTCATCATCCGCGCGCCGAAGAACGCGACGCTCGACGTCGATTCGACCAACGGTCCGATCGGCCTCTACGACGTGAACGGCACGCTCAAGCTCAGCGCGCAGAACGGTCCGATCTCGCTGAAGAAGTCGAGCGGGACGATCGACGCATCGACGGTGAACGGTCCGATCAGCTTCGGCGGCGGCAGCGGCAACGTGAAGCTGAGCGCGCAGAACGGTCCGATCTCGGTGAAGCTGGATGGAAACACCTGGGACGGGTCGCTCGATGCGTCGACGCAGAACGGTCCGCTCTCGCTCAAGCTCCCGCGCAACTATCGCTCCGGCGTGCTGGCCGAAGCGCGAGGACATGGTCCGGTGTCGTGCAAAGCAGACGCGTGCAGCGGCGCGAAGCGGACGTGGGACGACGAGGAAAACCGCCGGATCGAGCTCGGCTCCGGTCCGGCTGTGATTCACGTCTCGACGAATAACGGCCCGTTGTCCATCAAGGAACGGTAGTTGTGACCTCGGAGTGCGGCGGCCATGCCGCCGCCCTCCGACCCTTTGCGCGCTACACTTAGCGCGCTCGATGCCGGACTCTGCGACGCCCACCGTGCTGGCCCCGCGGCGCCTCCTGGCGATCCTCGGCGTCGGATTCGGCATCGCGGTCACCATCGGCAACACCATCGGCGCCGGCATTCTCCGCACTCCCGGCGAGATCGCGGCGCACCTCCCGAGCGTTTTTCCCTATCTCCTGGTCTGGGTCATCGGCGGCCTCTACGCGCTCCTCGGCGCGAACGCGCTCGCGGAGCTGGCCACGCTCGTCCCGCGCTCCGGCGGACAGTACGTCTTCGTCCGACACGCCCTCGGCGACTACGCCGGCTTCATCGTCGGCTGGAGCGACTGGCTCTCGACCTGCGGCACGACGGCGCTCGTCGCCATCACCATCGGCGAGTACGCGCTCATCTACCTCCCGGCGATGCGCGCGTTCGAGGTCATCGGCCTGCTGACCATCGGTCTCCTCACGCTCGTGCAGTGGCTCGGCGTGCGCTGGGGGGGCGGCGCGCAGAACATCACCAGCGTGATGAAGGCGGTCGTCCTCATCGCGCTCATCGCCGCCTGCTTCCACCTCGGCGGACGCCCTCCGTTCCATAACTCATTCGTCACCGAGGGCGACAGCTCCTTCTTCGTCGGCTTCATGCTCTCCCTCGCGGCGGTGATCTACACCTACGACGGCTGGTCGGGCGTGATTTATTTTTCGGAAGAAGTGCGCAATCCGGGACGCGACATCCCGCGCGCGATGTTTGCCGGCGTGGGACTGGTGATCGCGATTTATCTGCTGATCAACGTCGGCTTCCTGCGCGTCGTGCCGCTCGGCTCGATCGCCGGACAGAAGCTCGCCGCGGCGGTCGTGGCGCAGCACATCTTCGGCGCGTATGCCGATCCCATCCTCCGCTCGCTCTTCATCATCTCGCTGCTCAGTGCGGTCAATTCGAACGTGCTGATGGCACCGCGCGTCCTCTTCGCCATGGCGAGCGACGGCCTCTTCTGGCGCGGCGCGCGCGAAGTGAACAAGGGAGGCACGCCCGACATCGCGCTGATGATCAGCAGCACCGTCGCCGCGATCTTCGTCCTCACCGGGACGTTCGAGACCGTCATCGCCAAGCTGTCGTTCTTCTTCGTCGCCAACTACACGCTGTCGTTCGTCTCGCTCTTCGTGATGCGGCGCCGGGAGCCCGACGCGCCGCGCCCCTACCGCGCGTGGGGACATCCGTACACCACCGGCCTGGCGCTCGTCGCGTCGGTGGCATTTCTGATCGCGGCGATGTGGAGCGACACGCGGAATAGCATCTTCACCGTGATCCTTCTCGCGCTCAGCTATCCGATTTTCAGAGTGATGAAACGCGCATGACCTGGACCTTCGACTCGCGACTCGAATTCGCCTCCACCGTTCCCTCCCGCTACTACATCGACGCCGGCGTCCTGCAGCAGGAGTATCGCGACGTCTTCGGCGCGACCTGGCAGCTCGCCGGCCGCGCGGAGCAGGTGCGCGAGCCGGGACAGTTCTTCACCACGACCATCGGCGCCGAGCCTGTGCTGATCGTGCGCGGCAACGACGGCGTGCTGCGTGCGATGTCGAACGTCTGCCGCCATCGCGCCGGTCCGGTGGCGAAAGGGGAGGGGAAGCGTCCCGTCCTGCAGTGCGGCTATCACGGCTGGACGTACAACCTCGACGGCACGCTCTTCCGCACGCCCGAGTTCGACGGCGTGCAGCAGTTCGGCACTCCCTGCCTGCCGCAGTTCCGCATCGAGGAGTGGAGCGATCTCCTCTTCGTCTCGATCTCCCCCGACGTCCCCGCGCTGGCCGATGTCCTCGGCGACATCATGCGCCACGACTTCCGCGGCTACCGCCTCGCGGCGCGGAAGGACTGGGAGCTCGACTGCAACTGGAAGGTCTACGTCGACAACTACCTCGAGGGGTACCACATCCCCATCGTCCATCCGTCGCTCTTCCGGGAGATCGATTACCCGAACTATCGGACGGAGACGAAGCCGTGGTTCTCGATCCAGCACGCGCCGCTCAAGCGCGCCGAGCGGATCCGCGTCAACGAGTCGGGCAACGACGTCAATTACTACTGGGTCTATCCGAACCTGATGCTGAACGTCTATCCCGACAACTTCTCCACGAACCTCATCCTGCCGCTCGGCCACGGCCGCACGCTGACCGTGTTCGAGTGGTACTTCCGCGATCCCGACAGCGCGCGCAAGGAGATCGACGAGACGATCTCCTTCAGCGACGAGATCCAGCTCGAGGACATCGCCATCTGCGAGGCGGTACAGCGTGGACTCGCGTCCGCGACGTACGACTCCGGCCGCTACTCACCGCAGCGGGAGAACGGCGTGCATCATTTTCACGGGCTGTACGCGGCGGCGATGGGGATCGCGTAACATCCCCGCATGCCGAAAAACATCGAGCCCACCGCGAGTGAGACGGAAGTGTGGAGCGCCGAGAGCTCGCGCGCGCAACTGAACAAGCTGCACGATCAGGTGGTGGCCCAGACGAGCTCGGCGATCTCGTGGTACGTCGACAAGAAACGCTGGCCGGCGCACATCTCGCGGACCTGCCGCTTCGCGGCCGTCGGGCTGCTCGTCCTCGGCGGGCTCTGTCCGGTGTTGAAGTCGGCCTTCCCGGAGCTCAAGTTCTTCGGCGTTCTCCCGCTTTCCGATACCGGCTATCTCCTGCTCGCAATGTCCGGCGCGGCGATCCTCATCGACAAGCTCGGCAACTTCTCCGCCGCCTGGATGCGCTACATCACCACGCATCTGCAGCTGAACGGAATGCTCGAAGAGTTTCAGTTCGAGTGGCAGATCGCGTCGGCGCAATACGATCTGAAGGCGGGCGAGAAGGACGTGATCCCGCTGATCACGATGCTGCGCGATTTCTCTGCCAAGGTGAGCGCGGCGGTGAATCAGGAGACGCAGCAGTGGCTGTCGGAGTTCCGGGCCACGCTCGCGGTGCTGGAAAAAGGGAGCGACTCGAAGAAGGACGAGCGGTCGAAATCCTCGACGACCATGCTCCCTTCGGTCAGGCCTGAGCCCAGCGCGGCTTCTTCTTCATGATCTTCGCGTAGACCGGACACCACTCATCGTGCGCGCCCGGCAGGTAGCCGATGCTCATGAGGAACGACGACGTGATCTCGCCGCCGGTGAAAACGAACGTCTTCTTGAACAGCCGCACCCATTCGTCCTTCGTCCGCGGATGATTGGCGTCGAGCCATTTCGTGAAAGAGCCGAGCGCCTGGATGCGCTTCGCGTTCTCGATCGCCGCGTCGACTTTCAGCCGGTTGCGGATGATCCCTTCGTTCGCCAGCAGCCGCGCGCGATCGCGCGCGCCGAAGCGCGCCACGCGCGCGAGCTCGAATCCGCGGAAGGCGTCGCGAAACGCCTCCCGCTTTTTCAGGATCGTGAGCCAGGAGAGTCCGGCCTGGTTGATCTCCAGCACGAGGCGCTCGAACAGCGCGTCGTCGCCCGCGAGCGGGAAGCCGTACTCGGAATCGTGATACGGGCCGTGCAGCGGATGGCCGGGGGCGATGTCGCAGTAGCTCATGAGTTGATCGTGGGCAGTGGGCTGTTGGCAGGATCTACAGCCAACTGCGAACGGTCAACTGCCAACCAACATCCTACTTCGCCCCCAGCTGCGCCGCGAGATACGTCGCGTCGTTCGTCCCGTTGTCGATGATCGTGGCCCACGCGCCGATCATGCCGGTGATCGGTGTGACGCGGATCAGCGCGGCGGGCGGGCCGTCGCCGAGGTTGCGCTTGTGGAAGATGTCGTCGATCTGCATGCCGCCGGCGACCGCCAGCGACGCGGTGAACGTATCGATCGTGTGGCCGGCGTTATCGATGATCTCGACGCGAACGGTCACCGTTTTGGTGTCCGGGAAGCCGGTGAGCTCGACGATGCCGAGGTTCGTGCGGAAGTTCTTGTCACCAACGGCGCCGAGGATCTCCAGCGTGTCGCCCGGACCGGCGGTCTGGAAATTGTTCAACGGAGGCATCAGGAAGCCGAACGTGCCGCCGTTCGCGTCGACGTTGTACGTCCGCGACGTCACGCGCACGCTCGACGAATCGGTCGTCGATAGATAGCGCAGCCGCGCGATGCCGGTCTTGCCGAACGCGTTGTAGAGCACGTCTTTGATCACGCGCGCCTCGTGCGGCAGCAGCGTGAGCGTCATCGTCACCGCTGGATCGACCGCGTCCCACTTCTGCACCTGCAGTGTCACCGAGCGCGCCTCCTCGGCGGGGTTGTAGAGATAGAGATCGCTTCGGAACTGCGAGTTGTTCGCGCCGTCGACGTGGCCAATCACCGGGATCGTGCGCACCGTCGGGGCGGGGAGGTCGGGCGGGAACCAGGTCGAGTCGTTCGTCCGGTTGTCGATCAGATACAGCGAGGCGATCGCCTCGCCCGCGGTCGGCCGCACGAGTAATGCGCCGGTGTCGCTCGGGAGGAGCGCCAGCGGCATCTGGATGCTCGCGATCTGCTGCTGGCCATTCGCGACCGTGGAGAACGAGACGTCCGCCGCTCCCATCACGCCGTTCGCGCCGGTGGCGATGGTGCTGGCGATCGTGCCGCGTCCCGAGACGTCGGTCAGCACGAGGTTCGTGCGGAAGTTCGTCCCGCCGAACGCGCCGGCGAACGTGACCGGGAAGCGCGGACGCGTCGCGGCGAAGACGTCGATCGCGTTCATCCCGAAGCCGAACGAGCCGGCCGTCGATCGCGTGTACGTGCGGCTCGTCGCGTTGATCCCTTCCTCCGGCTCGAGGAAGAACGCGCCGTTCCCCGACTCGTATCCGAAGATCGACTTCAGCGCGTCGGTGATCACGCGGATCTCCGCCGGCGCGAGCGTCAGCGTCTTCTCGCGCAGCTCGTCGGTCACCGGACCGGAGCCGGTCGGAACGTAGCGCACCAGCACGTTCTGCGGCGTCGGCATCGGGTTGTAGAGGATCACGTCGCTGTACCAGAAGCTGCCGTACGCGCCCTGGATGCGGCCGATGCCCGGCAGCACGAGGCGCTGCTTGAGCGATGCGCGGACGACGCCCCATTCCTGCGTCACATCGCTGCCACCCGCCGGCGCCGGCGACACGCGGATGCTGCCCGAGCCGCCCGGAGGTCCGGAATCGAAGACGAACGGCTCGCCCGCGGCGATCTTGTCGACGTCGACGTGAACGAAGCCCTTGGTCGCCGTTTCATTGAGATAGAGCTCGTCGTAGAACGTGGGCGCAGGCTCGCCGATGTGCCACACCGCGAGCGCCGGATCCTTGAACAGCCGCTGGTCGGCCTGCGGCCGCGAGCGATGCACCTGGATGAGCAGCGAATTGCCCGACGCGCCGGCGTGCAGTGCTTCCACTTCCGGTCCGGTGACGTCCTGCCACTCTTCTTTCAGTCCGCCGGCCGGCGTGTAGTGCAGCAGCTTCGTCGGCTTTCCGACGCCGCGCTGGATCATCCATGCGCCGTCGTAGTCGAATGCCGGCACGGCGAAGAACGAGAACTGGTCGTTGCCGGTGCCGTCGGCAGCGGCGACGTCGGTCAGCACGCCATTGCGGAAGACCTGCAGCGAGCGGTAGGCCTTGAGCGCTTCGAGGTAGACCGTCTCGTCCGATCCGATCCAGCCCTCGTAATACGAGCCCGCGTCGACCGTGATCGTCGCATGGATCGTCGGCATCTGTCCGGGAGCGAGCGGATTGACCGGCAGCACGGCGATCGTCGCCGCGTTCACCCGCACGAGGACGAGCGAGCCGTCGCGATTCGTGCCGATCGTGTACGGGTTGTACGTCGTCGGCGAGATGACGCGCGACACGCCGTCGGGCGTGATCGCGTAGACGGCGGTCGACGTCGCGACGATGAACGGAACCTGCTCGGTGCCGATGCGCACGCCGGAGTAGCGGCCATGCGCGCAGGGACCGCCGAGGTCGGGCGCGGAATTCATCAACTGCCAGACCGTGTCGCTCGGGAAGAGGACGTGCTTCCACGTCGTGCCGCCGTCGGAGCTGATCAGCATGATCCACTGCTGCTGCGGGTTCTTGCCGCTCAGCGTGGAGTTCGTCTGCACGAGGAGCGTCGGGATGTGCTGCGCGTTTTCGCGGACCGCGAGGACGGAGAACGCGGCGAGCGAGCCGTCCTGCGGAAAGACGACGCGCGGTTCTTCCTGGCCCTGAAAGTCATACACGACGACCTGGCCGTACGCGTTGCCGTTCCAGTACGGCGAGGGCGAGAGCATCGGGCCGTAGTAGGCGGGGTTCGGTCCTTCGACGACTGCGAAGTGACGATTGAGCCGATGTTGAGTGCCGACGAACGCAGCGCGGTCGCTGTAGGGCGCGTACGAGACCACGCGTGCGGTCAGAACCGGAGCGCAGCAAAGCAGAAACACGACAAGGAATGCGTGAAGTCGCCGCTCAGACATCGTGATCTCCTCTTTGCTTCCTTTACGGAACGACGGAATGCAGCGTCTACAGCGCTTTGATTCTACGCGCTGCGGCCTGTCCGCTCACGATCGCGCCCGCAACCGTGCCGGTCTGTTCGCCGTTCGTCGCTTCGCCGGCAAAGAAAAGCGTCGACTCGATCGGCTTCGCCAGCGCCTTGTGCGCGTCGATCCCGCCGACTCCGGCGTACGAATACGCGCCGCGGCTGAAGGGATCGCGCTGCCAGTCGTGCGTCCACGTCGCGATGAGCGATCGATAGATGACCGACCTGCGCACGCCGAACACCTTGGCCATCGAATCGATCGCCCGGTCGATCATCGCGTCCGCCCCCTCGGCCAGCATCGCGTCCGCCGCATGACCGCCCGCCCAGCCGGTCAGCAGCGGCGCGCGTGCCGGCGCGCAGGTCCACCACGTCGGCATGAAGCGATCGTTCGAGTGAACGAAGTTGTACGGCTCTTTCCAGAACGGCTCGCGAAAGCGGAAGACGATCTTCACCACGTGACCGACTTCGAGCTTCTCGATCGCCCTGCGTTTGTTTTCGAGCTCGGGGATGAAGCGGATCGCTCCTTCCTGATCGCGGGGAGCTTTCCAGACGCCGATGGGGATGGTGATCAGCACCGCGTTCGCGCGCAGCGTTTCGGTTCCGCAGTCGACTTCGACGTCGCCGCGCTTCCAGCGGATTTCCTTCACCGTCGTGCTGAGGCGTAACGACTGCGGATCGGAGATGCCGGCGCGCAGCCAGGCGATGAGCGCGTCGTAGCCGTTGGCGATGCGGAACTGCTTCATCTCGGTCGTCTCGCCGTCGGCGCTGCGTAGTGCGAGCGCGCTGATGCGATCGGCGTGCGCGGCGTGATAGCCCTCGACGAAGTGCCACGCCATCTCGCGTACCCGCGGATCGACGCGACGCGATTCGAGGAAATCAGCGAACGAGCGATCGCGCGTGCCGATCTTCGCGAAGAGGCGGTCGAGGTCTTTCCAGAAGTCGACCTCTTCCCACGTTCCGTCGCGCGACCACCAGTGATCGTCGGGGAGCTGATACGCGAGGAGCGCCGCGCTGTCGATGATGGAGAACGTCGCCTTCGCTTCGCCGTGCACGAACTCGGCGCCGAGCTCGATGGGGAGGGCGAGGTCGGTGGGATGGAGCGTGTGAATCCGTCCGCCGATGCGGTCCCGTGCTTCGACGATGGCGATGTTGCGGCCGGCGAGCTCGCGCGCCGCCGCCAGTCCCGCGGCTCCCGCGCCGATGATGATGACGTCGAATTTCATCGTCGGAAGAGGGACAAGCTGGCGAGCTTGTCCTGGGTCAGAACGGGCAGTCTGCACATCCCGAGCCGCAGCAGGTGGGCTCGGATGCGGGGCGGATCTCCGGGCGACAGACATTCACCGCCGGCTCCTGGGAACCGGAATCCGCGGACAGCTCCTCGGAATCAATCGCCGTTTCCGTCATTCGGCGGAAGCGACGATCTCCGACCACGGAAGGCGGCGGACGGCCTGCACCTTCTCGTCGATCTCTCCCTGCGTCGCCTTGTCGCCGAGGACGCGGCGCAGATACAACAGCTCGGGTGAGACGAGCTTGTTGTGCTTCGGCAGGAGGCGGATCGCAGCGTTCTGGAGATTGCGGTCAGAAACGGAGATGAGCTTTGGAGTCTTTCTCACTTGGACGTCCATGATGATTCGTAACGTACTGTTACGCTCCGGTTAATCCTAAAAGATCAGCTCACCTTTTTCGTGTGCTGACCGTCACCCGCAAAGGTATCAACGAGCGAAACGGCAGCAACTCCTGCACCACCTCATCGCGCAAGGGAGCGCATCCGCAGAGGGCACAACGCGTTCCGTCGATGTGTGCCGCGCGGGAGTGACCGCACTTCGGACAGTGCTGGGCTTTCTTCATCGACGTTATTTGCATCAAATCACCTGCCACCTTTCGCATTGAGTGTGGCGGCGATGCGGATGAATCTGCTGTTTTTCCAACGAGAGTAGAAATCGTCAGGTTTTCCGAGGGAAAGCGGCGTGATGCTCTTCAACCGGTAGAGACGCGTTTTCGCTAGCATCGCGGCATGGACGAACTCCTCGAAGCCATCCGCAGCGGAGATGCCGCGCGCGTCGCCGCAATTCTCGACGCTGATCCGTCGCTGCTCGACGGTCCCGGCCTGATGCAGTCGCTCTACCGCGGCCGCAATGACCTCGTGCAGCTCTTTCTCGACCGCGGACATCGACTGACCTTTTACGAGGCCGCGGCCCTGGGCGACGTCGCGCGCCTGCGCGAGTTCCTCGACGCCGACCCGTCACTCCTCGATGCCTTCGGCGACGACGGTTTCAACGCCCTCGGACTGTCGATCTTCTTTCGCCATCCCGAGGTTGCGCGGCTGTTGATCGAGCGCGGCGCGGACGTCGTCGCGCCGGCGCGCAACGCGATGAAGGTCGCGCCGGTGCACGCCGCGGCGACGCAGGGTGATCGGGAGATGATGCAGTTGCTGCTCGAGCGGGGAGCCGATCCGAATGCGCGGCAGCAGATGGATTACACGCCGCTGCACGGCTCCGCCGCACGCGGCGACCACGAGACGGCGCGGCTGCTCGTCGCGCGCGGCGCCGATGCACGGGCGATCGCGAGTGACGGCAAGACGCCGGCCGACGTCGCGCGCGAGCGCGGCTTCAATGAGCTCGCGGCGTGGCTGGATAACGCATGAAAACCCCCGGCGCGTCGGGAAACGATCCGCGCGCAAAGAAGACGTGAGCGGCGACGGCGCGCAGCGGCGGCGTCCGCAGCAGCGCGCAGGCGAGCTCCATCGCCAGCGGCGATTCGATGGTACGGATGATCCGCCGCATCCACGTCCGCGCCATGAAGCGCGCGCGAAAGAGATCGCCGGTGTACTGCCGCAGCACGTCGCGATCGCCGCTGTCGAGCCACGCGGCCGCGACCTCGGCGGCGAATGACGACAAGCGGATCGCCGGATCGAGTCCGCCCGCGGTGAGCGGCGAGACCGCGCCCGCGGCGTCGCCGACGAGCAGAGCGCGCTCGTTCGCGATGCGGCGCAGCATCCCGCCGACCGGAATCATCCCGCCGCGCCGCTCGATGCGCCGCGCCGGCGTCTTGCCGAGCGACGCGCGGAAGCGCTCGAGCGCCGCCGCCGGATCAAAGCGCGGACGATAGCCCGCGAGGCCGATGTGCGACTCCACGCCGTCATCCGCGACCCAGGCGATGTACCCAGGCGCGAGCCGCGGATCGAGATAGCAATGCAATTGCGGCGTCGACGCGCGTCCCGGGACGACGTCCTCGATCCCGGCGAGCATCTCGCGATTCGTGTCCAGGCCGAACGCACGCGCCACGCGCGACTGCGCGCCGTCCGCACCGATCACGAAGCGGACGTCGATGCGCTCGACGTTCGTGCCGCGGCTGACCGTGATCGACGTGCCATCCCCTTCGAGAAAGCGCGTCTGCGGCATGAAGCGGACGCCGGCGCGCGCGCACTGGTCGAGGAGGTAGAGGTAGATCCACGACATGCGCCCGATGCGGAACTCGTCGTGGTCGGCGGTGAGCTGCATCGCGCGTCGGGCGGGGGAGTAGAGCGTGACGTCGCGGATCGGCTTGCCGAGCTGCTCGTCCGGAAGCGGAAAGTCCTCCCACGTCTTGCGGACGAAGATGCCGGTGGTGTGGATGCCGTCGGCGAGCGAGCGTTTGCGGTCGATCAGCAGGACGCGCAGTCCGCGCGAGGCAAGGAGGCGGGCGGTGTGGAGGCCGGCCAGGCCGGCGCCGATGACGGCGATGTCGTAACGCACAAAGAACTTTATAGCATAAAGTACGCCCGCCCCGCCCGCTCGTGACAGATAGCGGATAGCAGATAGCAAAGGGGACGGCGACAGCTTCGTTGCTATCCGCTATCTGCTATCTGTAATGGGCGGGCGGGTGGCTACGGGTGCGCTGAGAAAATCAGCGTCGCGTTCGTCCCGCCGAAGCCGAACGAGTTCGACATCGTGTGCGTCAGCTTCTGCTGCCGTGCCTTGTTCGGCACGTAGTCGAGGTCGCACTCCGGGTCGGGCTTCTCGTAGTTGATCGTCGGGGGGATGACGCCGTACTTCACGGCCATCGCGGTAATCGCCGACTCCAGGCCGCCGGCGGCGCCGAGGAGGTGGCCGGTCATCGACTTCGTGGAGCTGATCGCCAGCTTGTAGGCGTGATCGCCGAAGGTGCGCTTGATCGCCACCGTCTCCGTCCTGTCGCCTACCGGCGTCGACGTGCCGTGCGCGTTGATGTACTCGATGTCGGTCGGCTGCAGCCCGGCATCCTTCAGCGCGCGCTGCATCACGCGCATCATGCCGCTGCCGTCTTCCGCCGGCGAGGTGATGTGGTACGCGTCGCTCGACATCCCGTAGCCGGTGACCTCGCAGTAGATCCGCGCGCCGCGCGCGATGGCGCGCTCGCGCTCCTCGAGCATCACGATGCCCGACCCTTCGCCCATCACGAAGCCGTCGCGATCGGCGTCCCACGGACGCGACGCGTGTTCCGGATCGTCGTTGCGTGTCGACATCGCGCGCATCGCGGCGAAGCCGCCCACCGCCAGCGGCGTGACCACCGCTTCCGATCCGCCGCCGAACATCACGTCGGCCTCGTCGCGCTGGATGATGCGGCAGGCGTCGCCGATGGCATGCGCGCCGCTGGCGCACGCCGTGGCGGGCGCGGAGTTCGGACCGCGCGCGCCGAAGCGGATGGAGATCTGGCCGCTGGCCAGGTTGACGATCAGTCCGGGGATGAAGAACGGCGAGATGCGGCTCGGTCCGCGCTCCATCAGCTTCTGATGCATCTCCTCGATCAGCGGCAGGCCGCCGATGCCGGAGCCGATGATCACGCCGACGCGGTCGCCGTCTTCCTTCGCCATGTCCATCCCTGAATCATCGACCGCCATCTGCGCGGCGGCGATGGCGTAGTGGATGAACGTGTCGGACTTCTTGATCTCTTTTTTCTCGATCCACTTTTCCGGCTCGAAGCCGCGCACCTCGCCGGCGATCTGGCAGGCGTATGCGCTCGGATCGAACTTGGTGATGCGACCGATGCCGGAGCGGCCTTCGAGCAATCCCTGCCAGTTGGCGTCGTTGCCGATACCGAGTGGGGAGATCATGCCGAGGCCGGTGACGACGACGCGCCGTTTGTTCAAGGAAGGGCTCCTGTCAGTGGTCAGTTGTCAGTTGGCAGTTCGCAGAAGAACCGGATGCTGCCCCCTGCCCCCTGTCAACCGCCAACTGAAAAAACGGAATGGTCAGTTCAGATTGCCGGATCGACGATCTGAACTGACCACGGAACTGTCGCGATTTGTAGGACGGGTCCGCGGACCCGTCTGCTTATTGCGCGCTCTGACGCTTGTCGATGTACTCGACCGCGTCTTTGACTTTGCGGATCTTCTCCGCCTCATCGTCCGAGATCTCGACGCCGAATTCTTCCTCGAACGCCATGATCAGCTCGACCGTATCGAGCGAATCCGCGCCGAGGTCTTCGACGAACGACGCCTCGGGCTGGACCTCATCCGCATCCACTCCGAGCTGCTCGACGATGATCGATTTGACCCTATCCTCAACCGACATGGGCATCTCCTCCATCTGGTTCCTGGAAACGCAACGCTGTGCTGGCCGCGTTTTAGCACAAGCGAAACTTCACCGTCTATGCGGGCACGGTACACTTCGACTCGATGCGAAAACTCGGCGCGATTCTGTTCATCGTGTTCCTCGCCGTCTGCGTCTGGGCCGGCGCGCGATGGATGGTCACCCGCGGCAGCGTAAAGGCCACGATCATTTTCCAGAGTGCCGGCAGCCTGCGCAGCGGCGATCCGGTCGTTGCGAACAAGATCACCATCGGCAAAATCACGCGCATCGACAAGGTCGATGACCGCGACGCCGTCACCATCCGCCTCGACCGCGAGCATCGCAAAGCCGTGGTCGGCGATTCACTTTTCACCATCGAGGAGCACAAGCTCGTAGTGATGAACGCGTTCGCGGTCGGCGCGCCGATCGAAGACGGCGCGGTCATCCAGGTGAAAGAGGACCGGCTCAGTAAATGGCTGGCGAAAAACGGCCAGAAAGTCGAGCCGATGATGGACAAGCTGAAGCAGCAGGCGGACAAAGGCGTGGAGACGGTCCGCACCAGCTCCGGCGATGAGGCGCAGAAACTGAAAGAGAAGGTTGACTCATGGGTCGACAAGGTCCGGAAGAAGAAGTGAGCGAGAAGAAATTGTTTTCCTACGAGGACGCCTGTGCGCTGCTCCCCGAGGTGCAGCGCCTGACCGATGCCGCGGTGGTGGAAGTGGAAGCGCTGGGTGAAGAAGTCGACGATTCCAATGACGACTTCCGCCGCATCGTCACCGACTGGGCGGAACAGGTGATCGCCCTCGGCATCGAAGTGAAAGGCCTCTGGCTCGTCGACTTCGACAGCGGCAGCGGCTACTACTGCTGGCGGCATCCCGAGCCGGGACTGCAGTTTTTTCATGGATATGAAGAAGGATTTCGCGGTCGCGTCCAATTGAACTGATGATCAAAGCCATCGCCTTCGACCTCTGGGAAACATTGATCACCGAGGATGCGACCACCGCGCGGCAGCAGGAGCGGCTGCGCCTGGAGCGCATCGAGCAGATCCTGGGTGTACGACAGGCGCCCTCGCCTGTCGAAGCGGGACAGGCGGGGCGCCTGTCCTACACGCAAATCGAGTCGGCGTACCGCGCGCTCTGGCACCGCTGCTTCGACCTCTACTGGTCGGACGATCGCGACGTCCCCTGCCGCCGGCAGATCGAGCACATGCTCGAGGAGCTCGGCGTTGCCCCCTCGTCACTCGATGAGCCGACGCTCGCGGAGCTCGAGCGCGTCTATGCGCATGCGGCGCTCGAAGTCCTGCCGCGTCCCGTGACCGGGGCGCCGGAGACGCTCGAGCGGCTCAAGCAGCGCGACATGGTCGTCGGCCTGATCAGCAACACCGGCCGCACGCCCGGCTACGTCCTCCGCCAGATCCTCGACCGTCTCGGTCTCGCGCGCTCCATCGACGTCATGGTCTTCTCCAACGAGCATGGCGAGTGCAAACCGCGCGCGTCGATCTTCGAGCAATTACGCGCCGGACTCGGTGTGGCGTACGAAGAGATGATGTTCGTCGGCGACAACCTCTACGTCGATGTCTACGGCGCGCAGCGCTGCGGCATGCGCGGCATCCATTTCGTCCCGCCGGAACGCGGCATGGCTGTCGCACCACCGGTCGACCACGAGATGGAGATTCATCCCGACGCCACGATCACAGACCTCGGCGAGCTGCCTTCCGTCATCGAGAGGATGATGGATGCATAGGCGGCTGGCCGCACTGCTCCTCGCGCTTCTCGTCGTCCTGCCGCTCGATGCGGCGACGGCGAAGAAGCGCAAAAAACCGACGCGGCGCAAGGCGCGAGTCGTCGCGAGGGCGCCGTCGATCGCCGGCACCGCGGTCGGTGTCACCCTTTCGGAACGTCTCAACTCTCTGATGAACAGCACGGTCGGCCGCAGCTCCGAGGCGAGCCTGCAGGTCGTCGACGTCGACAGCGGCGCCGTCGTCGCCGAGCGTTCGCCGAACACGCCGCTCGCGCCTGCGTCGAACATGAAGCTCTTCACCACGGCGGCGGCGATCGATCTTCTCAAGCCGACGTTCCAGGTCACAACCACGGTCTACGCGCGCGGTAGCGTGCAACCGAACGGCACGCTCGAAGGCGACGTGAAGGTCGTCGGCCATGGCGACCCGACCATCGGCGGACGCTTTCACGACGGTCACGCGACCGCGGTCATCGAAGAATGGGCCACGGACCTCAAGCGCTCCGGCGTGAAGACGATTCACGGCTCGCTCATCTTCGAATACGGCTACATGGACACCGAGTACATCCATCCGACATGGCCGGTCGATCAGCTCGTGAACTGGTACGAGGCGCCGGTCGCCGCATTCTCGATGCAGGAGGGCTGTGTCGAAGTGCGCGTGCTTCCGGCGCGTCCCGGCAAGCAGTGCATCGTGCAGCTCGATCCGCCGACGAATTACCTGCAGGTCGAGAACAGCTGCAAGACCGGGCGCGGCATGCCGTTCATCACGCGGCTGCGCAATACGAACACCCTCATCGTGCGCGGCGGCGTGCCGTCGCGATCGGGGACGAGCCACATCTTCGTCACCGTCGAGAACCCGGTGCAGTATTTCGCCACCGTCACGCACGAGACCTTCGAGCGGAACGGCATTCATCTCGATGGACAGATGGTCGTCACGCCGCGCGACGATCGTCCCGACTGGCGCGCGGTCTCGCAGCATTCGACGCCGCTGAACGTGCTCGTCTACGTCGTCAACAAGAAGAGCCAGAACCACTACGCCGAGGAAGTCGTGAAGATGATCGGCGCGGAGACGAAGAAGGCGGGGACGTGGGCGGCGGGCACCGGCGCGGTGACCGAGTGGCTCACCACGAAGATCGGCGTGCCGGCGGCGGAGTATCACCAGGCCGACGGCTCGGGGATGTCGCGCGAGAACCGCGCGTCGGCGAACGCGTTCATCCAGTTGCTGCGCTACATGTGGAAGAGCCCGTGGCGCGAGGACTTCGTCTCATCGCTGCCTTACTCCGGCGATCCCGATTCGAAGTTCGGTCATCGTCTGCGTCAGGCGCCGTTCGCGCGTCAGGTGTACGCGAAGACCGGCTACATCGCCGGGGTGGTCGGCCTGTCGGGCTACGTGCACGCGCAGAGCGGAAAGATCTACGCCTTCAGCTTCATCTTCAACCGTTACCATGTCGGCGTTTACGCGGTGTATCAACTGCAGGATGAAATGCTGAGGGAGATCATCAAGAACGGATGACGCGCGATAACGTCGTTTTCACAGGCTTCGGTTTTCTCCTCGGACTGGTCATCGGCAGCATGGTGATCGGGCCTCGCCTCGCTTCGAAACCGACGGCGGCCGCCGCGCCGACTTCCGAGGCCGCTCCCGTTGCCGCGCCGCAGACCGCATCGGCCGGCGCCAATCCGATGGGCGCGATCTTCCAGCAGATCAGCAACCTCAAGCAGGAGATCGAGCGCGATCCGAACAACGTCACCGCGCTGATGCAGCTCGGCACGATGTACATGGACGCCGGCAAGTTCCCCCAGGCGATCGAGTACTTCGAGCGCGCGCTGAAGATCCGCGACGATCCCCAGGTGCGCACGGACCTCGGCATCTGTTACCGCAACAACGGCGATGCCGAGAAATCACTCGCCCAGTTCCGCCAGGTCGTGCAGAGGTATCCCGACCAGTGGCAGGCGCTCTTCAACGAGGTGATCATCCTCGCCGAAACGCGCCGCATGGACGAAGCGCGCGTGGAGCTGGCGAAGCTGCAGAAGTTGCGGCCGGGGGATGCGGACGTGGAGAAGCTGGCGCAGAGCCTCGCGACCGCGCGCTAAGACATCCTCAACTGCTGACTCGCCGGCGCGACCGCCAGCGTGTACACGCCGCTCGGTTTGCGCACCGTGGCGATCCCCTGAAATCCGGGGAACGTCTGGATCTTTCCGATGACCTCGGCGCCGTCGATCCCGACGTGCACTCGCACCGCATCCTCCACCGATTCCGCCTCGCAGCTGTGAAACGATACGGGTACGGGCGTCGCCACCAGACGGCCCGCAAGATCGGTGAGATGCCGCTCTTCAATCGTGAAGCGCATCAGCACTCTCTCATTCTCTCCAGCGATCCTGCATGCAATATCGATGCTTTGCCCCCCGTTTTATACTCACTTGAATCGAGGCACGACATGAGCGAAGAACGAATTCTCAAGGATGTTCCGGTGATCGGCCGTATCGATATCCACGAAAGCGAACAGCGCGAGCTGCCTTCCTCACGCTTCGCCGAGCCGATTCCGATTGCGCTCACGTTCGACGACGTCCTGCTCAAGCCGGCGAAGTCGGAGATGCATCCCAACTTCGTCGACGTCTCCACCAGACTGACCCGCGACATCCGCCTCAACATCCCCATCGTCTCCGCGGCGATGGACACGGTCACTGAAGCGCGGCTGGCCATCGCCATGGCGCAGCACGGCGGCATGGGGATCATCCACAAGAACATGCCGATCGACCGGCAGGCCGAGGAAGTGGACAAGGTGAAGCGTTCCGAGGCCGGCATGATCGTCGACCCCGTGACCATGCGGCCGTGGCAGACCATCGCCGAGGCCATGCAGGTGATGGAGAAGTACAAGATCTCCGGGGTGCCGGTGACCGACGCCAACGGCAAGCTCGTTGGCATTCTCACCAACCGCGATCTCCGTTTCGAAACGCGCTTCGACCTTCCGATCGCGGAGCGGATGACGAAAGAAAATCTGATCACCGTGCCGGTCGGCACCACGCTGGAGCAGGCGCGCGACGTCCTGCATCAGCATCGCATCGAGAAACTGCTTGTCGTCGACATCAACGGCGATCTCAAAGGCCTGATCACGGTCAAGGACATTCAGAAGGCGCGGCGCTACCCGCAAGCGGCGAAGGATCGTTTGGGGCGACTGCGCTGCGGCGCGGCGATCGGCATCGGACGCGACGGTCTCGACCGCGCGCGTGCGCTCATCGACGCCAAGGTCGACGTCATCGTCATCGACTCTTCGCACGCGCATTCCGCAGCGGTGATGGATACGATCAAGCAGTTCAAGAAAGTCTTCCCCGATACGCCTCTCATCGCCGGCAACGTCGCCACGTACGAAGGGGCGCGCGATCTCTGCGAGCTCGGCATCGATGCGCTGAAGGTCGGCATCGGACCGGGATCGATCTGTACGACTCGTGTAGTTGCCGGCGCCGGCATCCCGCAGGTCACCGCGGTGATGGAGTGCGCGCGCGCCACCGAGCAGTTCGACATCCCGATCATCAGCGACGGCGGCATCAAGTTCTCCGGTGACGTGACGAAGGCGCTGGCCTCGGGCGCGAGCTCGGTGATGATCGGCTCGCTCTTCGCCGGCACCGACGAAGCGCCGGGCGAGACGATCCTCTACCAGGGCCGCACGTACAAGGCGTATCGCGGCATGGGCTCCATCGGCGCGATGCAGGCGGGCTCGAAGGACCGCTACTTCCAGGAAGATACGGATGAGGCTTCGAAGCTCGTCCCCGAGGGGATCGAGGGGAAGGTCCCGTACAAGGGCTCCCTTGGCGCCATGATCCCGCAGATGGTCGGCGGCCTCCGCTCGGGCATGGGCCTCACCGGCTCGCAGAGCATCGAGGATCTACGGACGAAGGCGGTGTTCATCCGCATCACCGCGGCCGGCCTGCGTGAGTCGCACGCGCACGACGTGACGATCACGAAGGAAGCGCCGAACTACCAGATCGAATCGGCGGACTAACTGCGCATCGCGACCCTTTTCCTCTTTCTTCTCTCCGCTCCGCTCTTCGCGCAGCCGGTGCCGGTGGTCCGCTTCGATCCACCCGATCCGACGCCGCGCACAGCGGTGACCGCCCACGTTCACGTTCCGAACGCCGGCTGCGGCGCCACCGGCGCGATCGTCAGCCGCGTCGGTCAGAACATCAGCATCTCGCTCCAGCTGGCGCAGATCCAGTGCTTCGTTCCTGCGCCTGCGGATGTCAGCGTCGACCTCGGCATCCTTCCGGCCGGCGTCTACACCGTCGGTGTCAGCCCCGGCATGCTCCTTTCACTCATCGCGGAACGGGAGCTCGTGGTCCGCGAGGCCACGCCGCGCTTCGACGTGCGTCCGAACACGCACGGCGCGGCGGGCGACAACATCCGCCTCACCGGCAAGGACCTCGGCACGCCGTCCGCCGTCCGCTTCGGCAGCACCGCGGCGGAGATCGTCACCGTCAGTCCTGACGTGATCACCGTGAAGGAGCCGGTGCTCGATCCCGGCACGTACGACGTCACGATCATCGGCCCGGGCGTGCCGTTGACCGCGATCGCGGCGTTTCACGTGCCGAAGCCGGCTCCGGCGATGGTGAACGAGGCGTTCTACGAGCGCGTGCTGCTTCCTGTTTATTGGTCAGGCGCGGGCGCGTTCGGCGCACAGTGGGAGACCGAGGCGACGCTGTACAACGGCAATGAGTACGTCCTCACGGCGGCGCACTCGACGATCTTCTCCGTGTTCTGTCCGTTCCTCTGTGACGTCCGTCCGCGCGCCAACGCGACGGCGACGGTGAAGGCCGGCTCCTCCACGACCGCCGGCGTGGTCGAAGAACTGTCGCGGCAGGCGACGGCAAAGATCGACTTCGGCCTGGTCATCCGCGACACCTCGCGCGCCGACAAAGACCTCGGCACGGAAATCCCCGTCGTCCGCGATGCGCAGCTCTTCGCGCGGACGTTCAGCATCCCGAACGTGCCGGCCGATCCGCGTTATCGACTCACGCTCCGCCTCTACGACCTCGACGGCTCCGAAGTGTTCGCTTTGCGCATCTACACAAACGGCGCGACCACGCCGGCGGTGAACGAGGGCATCACGCTCACCGCGCAGAACGCTCTGCGCGCCGGCAGCTTCGCGGTCATCAACGATCTCATCGCGAGATATCCGCAGTTCGCCGGCGCCGGGCCGCTCCGCATCGAGATCGATCCGTTCATCCGCGACGGCATGCGTTCGGCGTGGGGTTTCATCACCGTGACGAACAACGAGACGCAGCACGTGACGGTTCTTTCGCCGCAGTAGAATCGCCCGCGTGATCGACCTCTCGAACGTCCACACCATCAGCAACTTCTCCATCGAGCTTCGCGACCGGAAGATCACGTATCTCGGCGACGGCGGCGAGCGCATCGCCTGGTTTCCTGCGTGGGAGAACGCCGACCGCGATCTGAAGCACTTCATCGCCGCCGACGTGCCGCTCGGCTCGATCGACGTGCCGTTCGAGGACTTCGACGACGCGTGGCGCATCGCCATCCTCGAGCACGAGGGCTTCGTCTACGTGCTCGAGGCCGACGATCCGCACGCCGAGTCGTTCCTCCGCCGCTTCCGCGTCTCCCGCGACGCGTACATCCGCGCCTGGGCCACGCTGCTGCACGAGTACAACCCGGTGCTCTCGCTTGAAGAGCTCCTCGCAAACGCAGGCAAAGCCGCGGACGTATAACCGGCATGCGACGCTACGTCACGCTTCTCGCACTTCTCCTCGCGCCGCTGCTCCAGGCAGCCACGTTCCGCTTCGATCCGCCGACGCCGGTGAACGACACGACGACGAAGCTCACGTTCTCCGGATCGTGGCCCGACGGTTGCCCGAGCACGACGCCGTCGTTCTCCGTCAACACCAACGCGAAGCTGATCACGCTCGCGTTCCCGCACTCCGAGGCCATCTGTCCGGCCGTCATCACCCCGTTCAGCAGCACGGTGAACCTCGGCGTCCTTCCCGCCGGCATCTACGACGTCGTTGCGCGGATCAATCTCGGCGATCCTCCGCACCCGCTCGGCTCGACGAAGCTCGTCGTGCGCGATGTGACGACCTACACGATCTCGCCTGCGTTCGCTCCGGCCTTCGGCGGCGAGCTCGTTACGGTCAGCAGCAAAGAGCCGTTCGACGTCGAGCCGATCCACGTCTCGCTCGGCGGAGAACCGGTTTCGATCACACGGATCAACCCCAACACGATCCAGTTCATCATGCCTACGCATGCTCCCGGGCCCGTCGACCTCGTGGTCGAGAGCGTGATGGGTGGCCGTCATGTCGCCACCGCCGCGTTCACGTACTACGACCTGAACGCCGCGACTCCCGATCCGTTTCTCTTCACGGATCTCCTCTTTCCGATCGATTTCCACGGCCCCGGTGCGTTCGGCTCGACGTGGACCACCGAAAACTACGTCGAGACCTCGGCGGGGAAGGTGAAATTGCCGATTAACGGAAGCGCGTACGGCGTGGTCTATCCGGTCCTGCGCACGGAAAACGTCTCCGCCAATTCGCGCATCCGCGACACGTCGACGCTCATCGCCGGGACGGAGATCCCGGTCGTGCGCGAGGACGACTTCACCGATCATCTCCGCCTGCTCAATGTCCCGACGGGGAAGAACTTCCGCGCGCTGCTCCGCGTCTGGACCTCCGGCGAGCCGGTGAATCAGTTCTTCTTCAACATCGATCAGATCCCCAGCTTCGCGCCCAACACAGTGCCGCTCAAGCCGGCGCAGGGTGAACTTCGCTACGGCACGTTCGATCTGACGCCGTTCCTCGATTCACCGAATGAGCACCTCGACATCAGCGCCGGCGTGACCGCGGGCACGCGCATCTGGGGAATGATCAGCATCACCAACAATGACACGCAGCAGGTGACGATCATCTCGCCGCAATAGATGTGAGGCCCGCGCCGGACGTATGACCTTCATGCGACGTTACGCCACGATCATCGCACTCCTCATCGCGCCGCTGCTCCATGCAGCCACGTTCCGCTTCGATCCTCCGGCGCCGACGAACGACACGACGACGAAGGTGACGTTCTCCGGTACCTCGCCGATTTCCTGTCTTCCGACGGCGCCCACGCGCGTCTTCGTCGACGGCGGCGCGAAACGGATCACGCTCCAGTTCGAATATGGGCTCGGGGATCTGTGTCCCGCCATCCACACGCCGTTCACCAGGAGCGGCCTGAACCTCGGCGTTCTTCCCGCCGGCGTCTACGACGTCGTCGCGCAACTGGCCCTCGGCCTTCATCCGACCGTGGTCGGCACGACGAAGCTCGTCGTGCACGATGTGACGACCTACACGATCTCGCCCGCGTTCGCCCCGATCGACGGCGGCGCGCTCGTGACGGTCAGCAGCAAAGAGCCGTTCGACGTCGAGCCGATTCACGTTTCGCTCGGCGGCCAGGAGGTCCCGGTCACACGGATCTACCCCGGCACGATCCAGATCAGCGCGCCGCCGTATGCTGCCGGCCCGGTCGATCTCGTCGTCGAGAGCGTGATGGGCGGCCGGCATGTCGCCACCGCGGCATTCACCTACTACGATCCGCACGCCGTGACGCCGGATCCGTTTCTCTTCACATTTCTTCTTTTCCCGCTCGACTTCGCCGGCCCCGGCGCGTTCGAGTCGCTCTGGACGACCGACAACTGGGTCGAGACGCCGGCAGGGAAGGGAAAGCTGCCGGTGACCGGCAGCGCGTCGGGTGTCGTCTATCCGGTGCCGCGCGCCGAAACCGTCACCGCCAACTCGCGCATCCGCGACACGTCGCGCTCCGCTCTGAACGCCGGGAGCGAGGTCCCGGTCGTGCGTGAGGACGCCTTCGCCGACCATCTCCGCCTGCTCAATGTCCCGACCGGGAAGAACTTCCGCGCGCTGCTCCGCGTCTGGACCTCAGGCGAGCCGGCGAACAAATTCTTCTACGACATCGACCAGGTCCCCAGCCTCGTGCCCAGCGTCGCGAAACTGGCACCGGCGCCGGGCGGACTGCTCTACGGGACGTCCATCCTGACGCCGTTCCTCGATTCGCCGAACGACCATCTCGACATCACGGTCTTCGTCGGAACGGGGACGCGCATCTGGGGAATGATCAGCATCACCAACAACGACACGCAGGAAGTGACGATCATCTCGCCGCAGTAAACACCTTCCCGTCCTTCATCACGAAGCGCACGTCCTTCAGCACGTCGACGTTCTTCAACGGATCGCCGCTCACCGCGATCACGTCCGCGTATGCGCCGGGCGCGAGGACGCCGAGGTCGTTCGTCATGTCGAGGAGATCGGCGGCGCGCGAGGTGGCGGACTGGATCGCTTCCATCGGCGTCATCCCGAATGCCACCATGCGCGCGAACTCCTGCGCGATCGGATCGTTCCAGGAGAAGCCGCCGACGTCGGTGCCGAACGCGATCTTCACGCCTGCTTTGTGCGCCCTCGCGAACGACGGGCCGTGCAGCGCGACGCGCTTGAGATCGCGCTTGCCGGCGGGCGTGTCGGGTGGGGCGTTGCCGCTCTCGTACACCGCGAGCGTCGGCACGAGCCACGTTCCCTGCTTCACCATCTGCGCCACCGCCGCGTCGTCGAGATCGAGCCCGTGCTCGATCGAATCGCAGCCGCCGTCGAGCGCGCGATGCAGACCCTCGCCGCCGTACGCGTGGCACGCCACCTTGCGCTTCTGGCCGTGCGCTTCGTCGACGATCGCGCGCAGCTCCTCCACCGTCAGCGTCGGCTGCGAGACGAGGTTGCCTTGCTTGTCGAGCCAGGAGCGATGCGTCATGTAGACCTTGATCCAGTCGGCACCGTTATCGATCTGCTCGCGCGCCGCCTTGCGCGCCTCGACCGGCCCGTCGATCAATTGCGCCCCTTTCGGCACCACGATCTCCGGCGCGTAGCCCTCCAGCGGATAGCCGCCGGTGGTCGAGATCGCGCGCGTGACCACGAACATGCGCGGGCCGGGGATGTAGCCCTTCTCCACCGCGCGCTTGATGCCGACGTCGCCGTAGCCTGCGCCTTCGGTCTCCACGTCGCGGATCGTCGTGAAGCCCTGCTCCAGCGCGCGTCGCGCCGACACCGTCGCACGTGCCGCGCGAAACGCGATGCCCTGCTGCAACAACTGCGCGTCATATCCTCCCTCGGCCGGATCTTCGCCCTGCAGGAAGATGTGTGTGTGCGTGTCGATGAGCCCCGGCAGCACGGTCATGGTGGAAAGATCGATGACCTTCGCCTGCGGATCGATCTTCGCGGAGCTCGCCGGACCGACGCTCTCGATCCGATTGCCGCGGATGACGATCACCTGATCGCGCCGCGCTTCATTGGAGCGTCCGTCGATGAGCGTCCCGGCTTTGATGACCGTGAGCTCCTGCGCCGACACGAGCGGCGCGAGAAGGGCGAGGGTGATCGCGGTAAACCGCATGTTCAATCCTCCTGAGGATCGGTTGCGGCTACTCTTTGAACTTCAGAGCCGTTTCCGCATCTCGAATATATTCTGCGATGCGTTGTCGCTCTTTCTCGGCAGTGCGAATGATCTGCCGGGCGATTTCGTTTTCTCCACGATCCGCATCACGAGCCCGCCACTCCGAAACCATCCTGCTGGCGAGAAATCGAAGGTCGTGGTACGCGCGAAAATGCATATTTCGCAACATCCCTCGCGGCTGGACGCCATCAATGATGACCGCGATACTCGCAACCGCACCGGCGATCAGGCTGATGGTCGTCAGTTGAAAATGCGCCAGGATGCCGGCGCCGGCAGAAGCGCAGATCGCGGGTATCTTCAAGCTCCAGAATGCCACGGCGTCGTTTCTGGCCTCGCTCTTGTTACCCACCGCCCACTGTTCGAGCTCCAGTAGATGTTCCCGCAATTCCGGCGGCATCCCGCTTACCGTCACCAGCTCTGCCAGATGGGAAGCAACCGGGGTACTCTCGTCGACGTGAACCGATACGAATGCCGGAGCCGGCGCGGCCAGCGGCGCGGCTACCGCTACAGGTAGGTGCACCTGTGGATCCGTCGCGGCTAATGTAACTACGACGGACGGTGTCAGTGCTGCTCCGATTCGAGGTTCACTCGGCATTCCGACCTCCTGTCAGGTTCGCACAAGCTCGTCTAGGAGAGGGTCGCCGGCCGCTTTTCCCTACCCGGCATCTGCCGGCGCATGTTCAATCCTCCTGATCGACGATCCGCTGCGTGATCAGCCACTGCGTCAACACCGCCCGGATCGAGGCGCGAGTGTCGCCCGCGTCGTATTCGAGGTAGAGCCGGCCGACGAGATCGCTCGGCAGCGGGACGAGCGCACCTTCAGCAAGCACACCGGCTTCCCGCGCATGTAGCCCGACTCGTACGCGACGTTCGCGTTGACGTGCCTGCGGTCACGTCGCTAGCAGCGGCTGTCTTTCGTACATACACGCTCGATCGCCGTGGGCAAGCGCCGCGCCCGCGCCCCTGCCGTATCTGCCGAAGATCACGCTCCAGCCGAAGACGCTCGTGATTTGATCGCTGTGCGGTGTGAGGCCGGCGTATTCTGGAGTGCATCAAATGCGCCTCTCGGCGGGCACGCGGCTCACACATTTCGAGATCATCGAACCCGTTGGAGCGGGCGGGATGGGCGAAGTTTATCGGGCGCGCGATGTGAAGCTCGGCCGAAATGTCGCCATCAAAGTCATCCCTGACGTGCTCGTATCCGATGCACGCGCGCGACAGCGACTGGAGTCCGAAGCACGCGCCATCGCCGCGTTGTCACATCCCAACATCCTCATCGTCCACGAATTCGATCACGACGCCGCCTCAGACATCAGCTTTCTCGCAGCCGAACTGCTCGAAGGGGACACCCTTCGCGCCTCAATCGCCCACACGCGCATCGGATGGCGCAAGGCGGTGGAGATTGGTGTCGCAATCGCTGACGGCCTCGCGGCCGCGCATTCAAAGGGCATCGTGCACCGCGATCTGAAACCGGAGAACGTTTTCCTCACTGCGGACGGCCGGGTGAAGATTCTCGATTTCGGTCTCGCCAAGGCAAGCATGGCAATCGAGGGTGATCCGGATTCGCCAACACTGCCGATCTTCGACAGCGGCGGCAGCAGCGGGGTGGTCGGCACGATTCGCTACATGGCGCCTGAACAGGCGCGCGGCGAATCGCTCGACACGCGCTGCGATCTCTTCGCGTTTGGCACGCTGCTGTTCGAGCTGCTCGAGGGGCAGTCGCCGTTCGACGGCGATAGCGGCGCGGAGACGCTCGTTGCAATCCTCACGCGCGAGCCCGCGTTCTCGGATGAAGTGCGCCGTTCGACGCCGGCGGAACTGCTCCGCATCATCGAGCGTTGCCTGGCGAAGAAGCGCGAGGAGCGGTTCCAGTCGGCGAGCGATCTCGCGTTCGATCTTCGTGCGCTCTCCAGCGGCCCAACTCAGCGGCCGGACGTCGTCGACTCGATTGCCGTGCTGCCGTTCGACAACAGCACCGGTGACCCGAATACTGACTACATCAGCGACGGCCTCACAGAGAGCATCATCAACCGGCTGTCACTGCTGCCCAGCCTCCGCGTGATGGCGCGCAGCAGCGTCTTCCGTTTTCGAGGGAAAGACATCGATCCCCTTGAAACCGGCCGCATGCTCGGCGTTCGCGCCGTGCTCACCGGCGGTGTGCATCAGCGGCAGGATCGTTTGACCGTGCACGCCGAGCTCGCGGACGTCGCGAGCGGCGCCCAACTCTGGGGCGAGCGCTATCAGCGAACATCAGCCGATCTGCTCGATGTCGAGGAAACGATCGCGCGCGAGATCTCCGAACGGCTGCGTCTCCACCTCGGCGCGAACGTAGAAGACACGTTCACACGACATGCGCCAATGAACACCGAGGCGTATCACGCGTATCTCAAAGGACGGTTCTGGTGGGCGAAGAGAAGCGAACCCGCGCTGTATCGCGGACTCGACTATTTCCGGGAAGCGGTTGATGCGGATCCGCGCTACGCGCTCGCATGGGTCGGCGTCGCGGACTCCTATTACGTCCTCGGTTTCTACGGTCTCCTGCCCCCGGGTGATGCGTTTCGAAAATCGGAAGCGGCAGCACGGAAAGCACTGGAACTCGACCCGCGGCTGGCGGAGGCGCACGCGGCGCTGGGGTGTGCGCTTCACAATTATCGATGGGATTGGGCGCGCGCGTCGGAGTCCTATCGCCGTGCTCTCGCACTTCATCCCGGCTACACAATGGGTCACGTCTATTACGCAAATCACTTGGCTGCACTCCGGCGAATCCCAGAAGCACTGTCACATGTTTCGGCGGCGTTCGAACTCGAGCCGTTCAGCGTCCTGGCCAACGTGGCCCTCGGCTGGACGTACTACCACGGCCGCGAGTACGCGCGCGCCGTCGCGCAATTCGAAAAGACGTTGATTCTCGACGAGAACTTCGGTCTCGCACACCTCTGGATGTCAGGGGCCTACCGCGAGCTCGGCGCGCTCGACAAAGCGCTGCGTCATGCTGAAGCTCCCGGAGCGATGAGCGTCGCGCGCGTGGAGGCGGAGTCGGCGCAGGCCATCGTGCATGCCTCCGCAGGCCGCCTCGAGAGTGCGCGCGCGATTCTGCAGTCATTGCAGCGAATGGTGCGCGACCGTTTTGTCCAACCCTACGAGCTCGCCACGATCCACATTGCCCTCGGCGATACCGACGCCGCCCTCGACGCCCTCGACGAAGCGTACGCGATACGTTCGCATCGCCTCGCGTACGCTCAGGTCGATCCGAAGCTCGATCCGCTGCGAACCCAGCCGCGCTTTCAGGAACTGATCAAACGAATGGACTTCCCCGGAGCAGGATAAGATCAACACCCCCGCGGACCAGAGCATTACCACATGACATTCTCCGTAGTGCGATACCACTTTCCCGGATTCCCCGACACCACCACCTACTATGCCGATCTATATCCTACGCCGGAGGAACCGCTGCTCACCGGCCGAGGCTCATACGCCACGGACGGCAGGTACTACGGCGGCTCACGCACTCCGGTCATTTTCTTTGCCGAGCGCGTCGACATTCCCGCGTGATGGCCGTTCGTTCGCCGGGCGCAGCATCGCGGCGCCAGCGTTGCAGGGGCGGCGTGGAGCGGTCGGCGCGGCACAGTCGCAAAACCGCCGCCGCCGCTTCGGTTAGTTGTTTTGCTTGTTCGCTGGCAAGACGAGCGAAAGCTCGCCTAACGGTGGTAGAAATCCGCTCGCACAGCGGTCCGTAGTGCCGATGCAGACTCGATATTCGCCACGCTCCAGCATCGCGACGCGAATGCGATAGCCCGTATCCGTTTTCTGAAATGCCGGGCGTCCTATGTATGGAAGCGCGCGACGGGCGCCGAGATGAATGAGAAACGGCAGCGTCGACGGGTCGTCGCCATTGAAGGGCGGAACGTCCACAATCAGAGTGCCCCCCGCCTGATCCATCGGCACGTCGATGCCGTTTTCCGAGACGACGAGGTGGAACATCTTGTACGCGAATCCTGGCGCATCGACGCTGAAGTCGAGCTCGCGCGTTCCTCCCGCGATCGGGCAGGCGAACTCGCCGTTCGCGTTCGTGGTCACCGGAATGGTCGCGAGTGATGTCACGTCAGTGGGTACGGCGCTCACACGCGCGCCGGGAACCGGTCCGACGGGGGAGAGAACGCGTCCGGCAAGCACGGCATTGGATTTGAGAACAAGCTTTACACTCGCCGTCTCGTTTTCAGCCAGCCTGAGCTCGACGGTCTTGCTTTCCTGCAGGTATGCCGAAGCCTGAAGCGTCACTGTGCCTGGTGGAAGCCCGTTGATGTCGAACGTCCCGTCATCAGCGCCGAATACCTGCACGAACGGCTCGCTGGCCGTGTTCTGTACATTGATGATCGCGTGCGCGACGGGATGACCCTCCGCATCAACGACGCTGCCCGCAACATAAGTGGCCGGAAGAACAAGGTCGACGTCCGCGTCATCGGAATCAGTGCGGCGATGGACCTCCACATTCCGAAGCGTTCGTTTGACGGCGGGCAGCGTGCTGATGACGCTCACCTCCGCCCACGGCTCCGCCCTGCGCGGAAGGACGCCGCGAAACGATCCTTTTTCGTCTGATTCCAATGGAACTGAAATGCCGCCCGATTCGCCGCCGAAGTAGATCTTCGCAGCTAGTGGACGCTCTCCGAGCTTGATCGTTCCACGCACATTGACTACCGGTATTTGCAGATTGATGGTGCTGGAGTCATCAGGCACGCTGACGGTTTCGTTGAGCCAAGTCGCTCCGATTGCGGTTCTCAACGCGACCGCATACCGGCTGCCGTGCAATCCCTCCTGGCGCCAGTCACCCTCGCGGGTCAACGAGTCCTCGGCGATGAGATCGACCCGCCCGCCCAGGCCTGCTTCGGAGTACAGCCGGATTCGCCATGGATTCCCGGCCGGATCGAGCTCCGGCGTCACATGGAGAGTCAGTGTTCGCGGAGGATGAAGAATGAGCGGATCGAGCAGCTCCACTTCGGCGTCCTGGAGAACACGAACCGCCTGCGGCGACGAGCTGAGGTTCTTCTGTTGCGCGACGATCGTGTACTCGCCGGGCGGCACGCCTTCGATGACAAAAAAACCGCGTTCATCGGTGTTCGCCGTCAAAAAATGCATCGACTCGCGCCCACGGTCTTCGGGACGTGCTCCAAACGAACGCGGCTCGAGAATCACGCGCGTCTGCGAAGGAAGCGCCGTCAATGCCGGCGCAAACTGAACTGCACCGATGACAGAAGAGCCTCTCCGAACAATGAAGGTGCCCAGGTCGGCGTTCTGACCAGCCGCGAGAGGAAACTTCCACCGGAATTCGGTCATGAAATGGCGAACGCGGAATCTCAAATCGAGAACGCCGGCCGGCACCTCCTCCGTCTGATAGCCTTTTCGGATCGGACGTTTGATCTGCGTGACCGGCAGGCGATCAGACGGAGCAACAGATGGTGGCGACTGGAAGCGAACCGCGAGCTCGGTCGGCTCCTCCTCCCCCTGCTTCGTCTTGATGACGCCGTGAATGGTGGCGGTAGGCCAAAGCTTGAACTCGACGGCTTCGTCACGGTCCTTTACCTGGACGACGATGGGAGGGTGCCAGTAGCCCGGCACGATGATCTCGACCATCCAACCGCCGTTTGGAAGTTCGAACTCACCAATGCCGGGCGCCTGAACGGGGAGGGACCTTTTCTTCAAGGACGGATCATGCTCGCCGGTCGGCGTCAGTACGCACGTCGCGTCGAACTGGCGGCCCGGCGGAAGCGCGCCGCGCAACGACACCGGGACCTTGAGCGTCGCCGCACGGGAAGCGGCAGCCACGCTGAAGAGACAAAGGGCGATGACGAAACGCCTGCCGGACCGCACCATCAGTTCACCACACAACTGCCATACTGTTCGCCGCACTGAGTGATTCCGGGCGCACCTTGCACGTTGAGATCAGTGCACGTGCATGTGCCGCCATCCATGGCGATCGTCTGGCACCGGTTGTTCGTGTTGCAGAAGCGGCAACCGCCTGGCTGCTTGCACGCAGACGGAACTTTCTTATACCCGACCGTGGGGCCGAAGTAGCTGTACTTGTACATCGTGCACGCGTCGTATGTCGGACAGGGATCCTGGACGTCGTTCTGGAACGGCTGTTTGTCCCCGCTGCCGATCTCCGCAACCGCTGGCAGCACGAACCCAAATGAGACCAGGAGGATGAAAACGATTCTCTTAGCCACTAGCTACTCTCCTTCTGTTTTGCGTTTACGAAAGCTCCATGCGGTGGCCGGCCGCATCGGCATCTGACATGCCTAGCTAGGTTAGGCGCGCAATGTACGGGCTAGCCGTCCATATGTCAATAAGTAACGTTTGCGTTCCTTATAGTCCGGGAGCGTGATGAGAGCAGGAAGACCCGCAGCGGCTGGCGTCGAACTTCGGCGGCGTGACGATGCTCGAAATGGTGGAAGGGTGGGTGAGCATGTGTGTCAAATGACGTTGCGAGGGCCCGCGGCTGCGGGCCCTCGCGTGTACTGCTCGTTACGCGCGCCTGGCGCGCCTGCGCGATGCAACGCGTCTCACGCGCTGGATCGGCATCTTCTCCACGACCGTGGTCTCAGGCCGCCTCCGGGCCCTGGACAGCGAGATGAAACGGCCGGTGGCTGCGTCGCGACCAACTTTGAATGAAGTTCTCTTTCTCATGGCTGACTCCTTATGATTGCGGTTCGAGGTCTTTGCCCGCTTTGAAGCTGGCGTCAACCTCGTCGAGAGTGGAGAGGAAGAGCTGCAGCACGGCACGCCACGTGGGCGGGAGGAGCGGCAGGATTGCGATGGCTTTCAGCAGCGGCTTCACCGCTCGATAGATCTTCGCCACCCGCTCGAGGCGGCTCCCAGGTGCCGCGATGAGGGTGTTGCCCTGCTCTTCCTCCATGTCCAGCGAACGGATGCTTGCATCGATCGCGTCGTAGGAGATCTGCGCCAGTGCGAGTTGTTCCATGTGAATGGGTGAGGTACTCATCGTTTTTTCCTTATTTGTTCGACGGACGCGTCGCCGCGCCCGTGGTTCGTTGTTGTTGATCGTTGACGCGTTGAATTGAGCTCACCGGGACAACCGTGGTTGCCACTTCGCCTGTCCTGGCAGAGCGGCAACCGATCGCGGACGCTCGCCCTTGGTCGGAATGCGCGGAGCGACGACACGCGGGACAATGATCCCGACGTCCGCCCAGGCTTCGACGATGACACGCTGGATCGCGCCGGCAACACCGTACTCCTCGCCGGCAACCGCCACCGTGGCGGCCGCGAACTCCTTGAAGTCCGCCGTCGGTGACAGCTTTCGCGTCAGCGTCAGGTACCAGACGTTGCCGAGGACTGACCACGTCTCGCCTCCGATCGACATTGCCGCGAGGTAGAAGGCGTGATTCGGGATGCCGGAATTGATGTGCACTCCACCGCGATCCTCTTCCGTGTCGACGTAGTCCTTCATGTGAGCCGGCTGCGGGTCGCGGCCGAGGACCGGGTCGTCGTACGCGGTGCCGGGAGCAGCCATCGAGCGGACGGCTTTCCCTTTGACACCGGGGCCGAACAGACCATCACCGATCAGCCAGTTCGAATCTTTCGCCGTCTGGCCGAGGGTGTACTGCTTGACCATGATTCCGAAGGCGTCGGAGATGTGCTCATTCAGCGCGCCGGTCTGCCCGAAGTAGTGAAGCCCGGCGCTGTACTGAGTCAGACCGTGCGTCAGCTCGTGGCCGACGACCTCCAGCGCCGCGGTGAAGCGGTTGAACAGAACACCGTCACCGTCGCCGTAGATCATCTGGCGCCCGTTCCAGACGGCGTTGTCGAACTGCACGCCATAATGAACGGTCGAGTCCAGGCGCATTCCCGCCCCGTCGATGGAACTGCGGTGGAAGACGTCACTGTAGAAGTCATAGGTAACTCCCGAGCCGTCATAGGCCTCGTTGACCTCAACATCCGGGCCTCGGCGTTTGTGGTCGGTCATCACCAGCTTTCCCGGCAACTGCTGCCGGTGCCGGGCGTCGTAGACGTTTCGACGCTTCTGGGGTGCCGCCGTCTTCGCCTCCGGCCGGATCAACGCCTGCTCGCGATCACTGCTCAGTGCTTCCATGTGATGCAGCGTGCCGCGCGCCGTCTCGGCGATTGTGTCGTCACTGTTACATGCCACGTTGTTAAGGATGTGCGGGGGGATGACAGTACACAGGTACTGATGTATGTTTCGCATGACACAAAACTCCTTTCTTTCGTAGGTTTGGGGTCGCGTGTTGTGCACGGCCGCGCCCCTCGCGTGGCCGTGCAGTCGTTACAGAGTCATATTTCTTACGATGGCGGTGCACCTCCCGTCGTCTTCACTGCCTTTCGCTTTGACGGCCGCCCACGGCCGAGATCGCGGCTCATGTTCTCCATATGGGAGGCGACCCCGGCGCTTCCGGCGTCACGCGCCAGACCTTTGCCGATTGCATAGATCTGAAGCGCATCGCTGCCGAGAAGCGCTCTGCGCGTTCTGATCGTGTGGCGCAGATCCTTCTGGAACACGCCGATCCGGTCGAGAACCGGCCGGAACGCGTCGATGAACTGCACAGCGTCGTTGGCGTCGACCGGGTCGAGCTTCTTCACGGCCAGCAGCTCGGGTGATTGCTCCACAGCAGCGATGGTCGTCTTCAGAAACTCGTCTGGAACGTTCTGGCGGCGGCTTACGAAGCCCGCTGTCAGTTCATGCGACGGCTGAACGTTCGGAATGCTGGCGGTCAGCTCATCGATCCGATGAATGAAGTCTTCCGCCAGCTGCTTGTAATGCGTGACGGTTGGCGTGGTGGTTGGGGGCGGCGACGCTTCGATGGCGGCCGCACCTCGGGTGATTGCGGACATGATGTCCTCCTTTCTGCCGTCACGCGACGCGACGCGCGACGCGTAACCGGCATCTCGGTGTCACCTGCGCATACTCAGCGCTGAGTACCGCAGGCAATAGGCACGTGCACGTGCCACTAAGGACCGTTACTTCCCTTATTAAGATGCAACTACTACGGTAAGAGAACGTGAACGACGGGTTACAACGAAACAATGTTCATCCCCCGCGTTGATCCGTAACGACTTAAAGGTCGGCGATTTTTGCGTGAATTACGTGCACAATGGCTTGAAAGTGTTCAAACTTGGAATGCCGCGATATGGCTAGATTCACAAGCTCGAATTCGCAGTTCAAAATGTGGAATGGGTCGCATTGCTTTGCCGTTGCGCGGCCTCATTTCAGCCACATTTCAGCGCGTCGATTGCGTAGTTGTGATGAACGAGATCAGGATTGGAACGGCGGATGCCGCGCGTGGCAAGATTTTCACCACGCGTGACACCGTGGATTCCACGCGTGGCTCCAGTGATGCCATGAATGGCAACGTTTACACCACGCGTCGTATCGTTCATTCGGCGCGTGGCTTCGCCGATGCCGCGCGTGGCATCGTTGATTCCATGCGTGGCTCCACTGGTGTCACGCGTGGCAAGAATTGCAACGCCGCGCCATGCTGCCAGGTCTAGCTCGCGTCAGATTCAACGGACGGGGTAGGGAACTCGCCCCGAGCGACACTCCTGTTGATAGGGAGTGACTGCCATACATATTTCGAGGCTAGCCGAGAAGCCGGCGTGCGCTCCGCAGCGCGGAAACGATCCGCTTCTCGATCGACCGTACGCTTTTTCCGGTCGATGCGGCGATCTCCGGTGCCGTTTCGCCCTTGTAGTAGTGCCTGTAGAGAATCCGGCGATGTCGCCGTGGCAGTCGCACCAGCATTTCGCGGACAACGAGAAGCCGCATGGCGTCTTGTTCGTCGCCGTCGCTCAGGATCAAGTCATGCGCCGTGGCCGACAGATCGATGGTTCGATCTCGGCGGCGAAGCCAGGTGCGACAGCCATGGCACATCGCTCCTATCAGCCATGACCGCAAGCTATCGATCTGATGATTCACCAGCATGTACGACAGGAAGACGTCGTGCAGGACGGCCTCGGCTTCTTCGCCCGGCAGGCGGAACTTATGAGTGGCTATGTGGAGGAGGAGGGCGCGATGCTCGTGGTAGAGAGCTTCGAGCGCGTCCGCCGGTGTCGTGGCTGACGACGGCGGAGGAGGGAGCGTCAGCCGATGTCGAACAAGTCCACCGCTGTGACTCGTTCGTGCGCCAGGACCTGACAGGCTTCGGTTATCGCCTTGATGCAGAGCCGCGTGGGCTCCATTCGGCCCATTCTCACCCGAAGAAGGTGCTGCCTGCTGTAGCCACACGCCCTCGTCAGGTGGGCCGGCTTGATCCCTCGCGCCTTGAGGTACTTCTCCAGCTTCGTCTCCGTTGTCTGGGTGCCCATGTGCGAGTCCTTTCTTATGCACGATATGAAGTATATATCGAACATGGTACTATAGGTGCCAACGGTGGTAAACTCCTGCAACCGAGGCAGGAGAAGACGATGGAACGGGAAACGACGCTTGGCGTATTCATTCGCAACGAGCGTTTGCGAAAGGGGTTGACGATTGCGAAGGCAGCCAACCTCGCCGGTGTGAGCTGGCGACATTGGAACGCCATGGAGAGCGGCGTCAATATCTCCGTCCTCATTCTTCGCAAAGTTGCCGCGGTTCTCAATTTGACGAACGTGCCGATCGGTGGAGGCGTGTTCGTTACCCGGAACGAGGCGACCGTCGATGCGGGAGTGTTGCTCGACCTCGCGGAGTCGCTCGCGGCGCGCGTTCGAGACGCCGACGCGGTGATCGATCGGCTACGCGATCTCGCGATCACCGCGATGCTCAGGGCCGATCCGATGATGGACACCGCGTCGGTCAAAGATTTGTTTGAGAAGCATCCCGAACTGAGCGAGGAGGAGGGAAATCGTCTTGCTCGCACGGCGCATCGCCTGTCGAAGGATGCGGCGCACCCGGAGCCAGTGATGGGAACTTCGGCCGCCCCCGCGGCAAAGAGGAAGCGCCGGAAGGCCTGAGATGGTGCGTTCTCTCGGTTCGAATTCATCCAGGATGCGGCAGCTCAAAGCTGCGCATGCGTGGCTGAATCGGATGAAGGAGGAGGGGCTATCGTGCGGAAAAGAGGTACTCGCGGCACCTCCGGGTGAATGGAGGACCATGCTCTCCTCCGACGAGCGCTATCGCAGCTATGGAACGCTGATGTTTCTCCTCGAGCATGCGCACGAGAATCTGGAGCGCCAGCCGCAGGACTCGTACGAGTTGGTAGCCGCGATTCTGCCCTTTGTCGATAGCGTCGACACACCCGATCCTCTTTTCCGCGAAACGCTGCGAGGGACGGCGTGGAAAGAGCGCGGGAACACGCTGCTCGCGCGCAATCTTCGAGAGGCGGAGCGGGCCGCATGGAGGGCGCTGGAGATTTTCGATTCCCACGCAGGTTTGGGAGAAGAATTGGCTAAGGCCAGGTTGTTGCTCGCGAAGATCTACCGCGAGAAGGGCCTTCCGAATCAGGCCATTGAGATCGCACGCGAGTGCGCTGCGCGGTTCAAGTTATACGGCAACACGTCGTATTACAGTATTGCGCGTTTCATCGAGGCGTGGATCCACTTCGGTCAGAAGCAGTTCCGCGACGCCTACGCAATTGTGTCCGGCTTGGTCGAAGAAGCGGAGCGAGGCGGGAACGAATTGGCGCTGGCGCGTGCGCTTCATTTCGCCGCCACTTGTGCCCGCGAACTCGGGGAATACGAGACGGCACGCGTGCTGCGTGTCCGCGCGCTGGAGCATTTTGAAGCCGCGAACGCGCCAGCTGAGTTGCCGCGCGTTCGGTGGGAACATGCAGTCGCACTGGCGGCAGAGGATAGGACTAGCGAGGCAATTCTGGAGCTGTACAAAGTCCGATCGGAATTCCTCAGGTTCGGCATGATCATCTCTGCTGCGTCGGCGTCGCTTGACATCGTGAGACTGAAACATGACCGCGGCGACGATGTGACCGGCACCGCACGAGAGCTCGTGACGACATTCGTCGAGGCGGGTATGACGTCGAATGCAATCGAGGCGCTCGCCTACATCCGCGAAGAGGCACGTGCCTGCACGCTTACCACTCCGAAGATCCAGGCAGCGCGCGATTATCTGAAATCGCTGGAGCGGCATCCGTCGCAGATCTTTTTGCCGCCACCACATGAAAGGAGCGAGACATGAGCGGCGGCCGGCCCGCCGCCCATTCCTGGTCAGCCTCAGGCTATGGATGCGGCACGGATATCTGGTCGTCGTTCGTGCCGATGTGCAGAAGCTTTTTGATCACCCGAACGATGCGTTGGATAGGGCCCCGCGGCTCGAAATCGCGCGGGATGGCGAATAGCGGCGTGGCCGCAGAAAGGGAGAAGAAGACGGCGAGAACCAGTGACAGGGCGCGTTTGCGCATGGCAAAACCCTCCTGATGCCCGGCTCGGTCATCCGAGCGTCGGGCTGCGGTAATCAAGAGGGCCGGCCCCCGTTGATGTAGGAGTGTTGTTTGTGCCGCTTTCCCTACCCGCGAGTAGGTGTGCTGAAGGTTTGGGCTATCTGCGGCAATCAGCGTGGCTGTATCGTGCTAGGAGTAGGCATAGCCCGAGTTGAGGCCCGGTCTCGAGTGTCGGCCGGATACTGTTGCAAAGCCTTTTTTAGGTTGGCCGGTAGGGAAATCGCTCTTTACGTCACTCCCTAATTAGGGGCGGTACGACGATGGATATATGGAACGATTCCAGGGCCCAGGGTGCGCCTGCGCAAGCAACTCTGGCCGTGGACCAGGGCGGTAGCTCTGATCCAATGCCGGCATCTTCACCCGTTGAGGACAGGATTCGCCCTGGCATGCTTCCGCCACTCAGCTTCCTGACCATGGCGAATGTCCTGCAGATTCGCGCGATTCTTCGCGCGCGTCGCGCGCGCTAGCTAATGCCGTCGTTTTCTCTGCGCCTGATGTAGCGTACGCCTGAGGTAAGCCTCGATCGGTTCCGGCGACGCGTGATCTGCGTGTTCGCGCGACCTCAGGCCTTCGACATCCGCGCTCGACCAGTCTTCTCCGAACAACGTTTCCGCGCCCGCCACATCGTGTGCGAAACAGATCGAGATCAGGTAGATGATGCGTTCGACGTCATCAAGAGCGAAGGTGAGCAACATCGGCTGCACGATGCCGCCGGGCATCTGATGCCGGCCCGTCCGATAGCCGTAGAACACCTCGCCATCCAGTCCGATCGCGCGGCTCTGATGGGGATCTCCTCCGATCTCCTGGAGCGCCCAATGGACGACGGTCTTCACGTCGTCGCTGTTCGCCACCAGCAACAGTGTTTCCTGGAAGTTGTCGTTCAGGTCGTTATCGAGATCGAATCGCCAAGGGTTCATTCCTCGCTTCCTCGCTTATCTGGACGCGGCCCTCGGCGGCGGAGCATAGCACCGCTTGCGGCCGTATGCTAGGTCGCGTATGATGAGGATGTGACCGTACCCGCAGGTTGCATCCACCGTATAATTGGTAGTACATTGCCTCTTCAGGTCGTAAATACGGAACTAATCGAGGGAGTGGCCGATGCCTCGTATAAAGACTAGTGGTCCGGTCAAGACCACGCTGAACCTGCCCGAAGATGCAGCGAGCGACCTACGCGAGCTCGCGGAGTCGCGCAACGTTCCCTACGTGGAAGTGGTGCGGCGCGCGCTGGCCGTCGAAAAGTACCTGGACAAAGTTCGGAAAAGCGGCGGGAAGATCCTCGTCGAGGATCCGGAGAAGGTCGTCAAAGAACTCGTGTTTTTCTAGTGCCATGACGACGTTGGCTGAATACTGCGCATTTCTGAACGAACAGGGCCGAAGCGGCGTGCCTGCCCAAGAGATCGTCGCCAGCGGCCTAGGTGACCGGCGTGCCCTCATTGCCGCCCATCCGGAGTGGCGTACGCTGGGCCTCGTGGACGGGCTTCTCGCGGCGGCTCAGCTCGAGCTAGACCGTGACGCGCTATCTGCGCTTGAATTGACGGAATTGGCAATCGAAATCAGCGACGACGTGCGGGTACCCTTGCCGTATCAATTCCTCGTGACGCGCACGCGAGGCAATGCGTGGAAAGAACATGCAAACGCGCTGTTTAGGCTGACGCGGTTGGACGATGCGCTACACGCGGTCGAACGAGCGTTAGGTATACTGGCGATGGAACCAGTGCTCGCCGTCGAACGTGCGAACGCGACCTTGGTTCTCGCTCTCGTCCGGCGCGGGCAAGGTGACCTTGACACCGCGGGCCGCCTCGTGCGCGAGAGCCTCGAAATCTTCGGTACGCATGTACAGCCTCGCGGATACCTCAACGCCGTACAGACCGAAGCGCTGATCTCTTTTGATCGTGGCGACGTCCTGACCGCGCGCGATATTTACCGTGCCGCTTTGGAACTGGCTGAACGTATCGACGACGAACGCGAATGCGCACGTATGTTGAACAATCTGGGCTACTGCGCTCTCTTGCTTCATGAGTTTGAGGCCGCCGCAAACTATTTGCATCGCGCTTTCCTCGGTTTCACTCGGAACCAGATGGCCGGCGAGTTGCTCCGCGCGGTCAGAAACGCGGCACTACTCGCCAAGGAAAACGGCCATCTGGAGGAAGCGCTGTCCCTGTTGCACGGCACCTACGCTCGTTTCTTGGATCGTGGCATGGTGACAGAAGCTGCAGTCGTCAATCTCGAGATCGGCGACGTCGTTATGGAATTGACGGGCGACTCAGACTATGCCCAGGAACTCTGTAGAACACTCGAAGTTACCCTCGGGCGTTATGACGTGCCCCGGAACGTACGATCCGCCATCAACTATCTCGCAATGGCCGCGCCGCAAGCCGGCTCCACACGTCGGCTGCGTGAGATCATCGCGGAGGTTGTGAAATTTTTGTGGCAGGCAGTCGCCAGTCCCTCGGCAGAATTCTCTCCTGCCGCGTGACGCCGGTGAGGGTGCCCCTCACCGGCGTGTTTTGGTGCCTACGGATGTGGCGGGGAAATCCCGATGTCGAGGGGCTGGGTGATGAACTTGATGAATTTGACGATTTTCTGACGAAGGTTCGGCGGTCCGCCCTCGCGGGGCTGCGCGACGAGGGGAACGCTGACAACGATAGAAAGAATCAATGCTCCGGCTGCGCTGTAAGCGTTGCGTTTGAACATACACTCCTCCATGTCTGCCAATCCGGCAGGTTGAGATCGCATGACCGGTGGCCGACACGGCCAGCCAGCCACGCGTTGGTTCGCGGAGCTGCTCCTGCATTATTGGAGGGCCGTGACTCGTGATTTCCCTCCTGGTTACGGCGACGGAATCGCTCCCTGACACGGATTGCTTTACTCCTTGCGCTGGTGCTCTGCCCTTGCGGCCACGCGCCGATTGCTCCAAACCTGAAGGAGCACACTGATGACTCGTTAGACTGTACGGATCTTGAAATAGACGCTGATACGTCTCTTGACGGAATGAAGTCGCGCATGCTCTCCTACCCGCACAGAGAGAAACGACGCGAGGTCGCTGTGCAACGAGATACTCGTGAATTGGGAGTCCGTGACATGATCTATCCGCTTCGAGCGTTGCTGGTGGCAATAATGCTGTTCCCGGTGTCGGCGGCCGCCGACGCAGTGCAGACCTACAACCTCGATCCGGCGAATTTTCATTTGGGCTTCGTGGTCTGTTCGCCGCCTGGCCCGTATGGCAGTGATCTGGTCGTACTGGGTAGCGGCACGTACCGCATGGTCTTTACCGACTCGCTGCCGCTTGGGGCGAAGGTCACCCATGTTCGTGTAACCGTGCCGATGAGCCGCGCGACAAATTCCGGCGTGGGGCCATCGGCATCCATAGACATCAATGACGGACGGCTCGGAACTGTGGGCGTGGTCAACTCTCCGGGCAATTGCGTTAGCGGGCTGTCCGACTATGTTTATGATGTCGATTTCCCGACTGGCTTTGGTTCCTATGTCAACGGTGGCTTGAACACGTTCGCTATTGAAGCACTTGGCGGCGGCGCTGGCGGGACGGTTCTCGTCGGGCTTATTCGCATGGAAGTGACGTGGACCATTCCGTATGACGTCGAGATCGACTCTGGCGATGGTCAGACTGGCGCCGTGACGGGGCCTCTCGCCGGACTGCTTCGGGTGAAGCTGATGACCAAAGCGCAAGCCAGTCTCGCGGGCCAGCCCGTTCTGTTCACAGTCACACAAGCCGCAGGTTCCGGTGCGGCAGTTGGCACGGATGAGCTGGCGACATCACAGAGCCATACGGCCACCGTAGACGCGACTGGTCATGCAACCGCAATGATGCTGCTCGGTGATAAGTCGGGTAAATATACGGTCACAGCGCAGAACCCTTCCTCCCCGGCAGCGAAGTTTGCGACATTCACAGCTACCGCGATCAAGCCGAGCAGCGTTCGGATCGCATTGGGTCAGCCTGAGGTACCGGCCGCGCCGAGTTTCGTGGTTTCACTTCTGCAGACACCGAAGTTCTACGCTTTGGGCGTGGATGCTCAGGGACAGAAGATCGGGAGAATGAAGTGTGCGTGGAGCGCCGCGGCCAAAGGAAAGGGCGCCGGCGCGGGAACGGTCAACCTGCCGGCAGACGGTGTTTCGACCGTTACTTTTAGTCCGAAATCTCCCGGGATCATGACGATCAGCGCGAACCCGAGCGTCTCCGGAACAGCTACCGCGAAGTCGGATCTCCTCATCGGAGGCGTGTACCTGCAGGTTGGCGAAAGCTTCGATCCATCATCGCCGCTGGATGACTTGCCGCGATTCGTTCCCGGCTCGGATTTGCAGGGCCGAAGCTTGCCGTTGCCCGATCCCGCAGACGGGTCGATGCCGATCCAGACCGTTACCCTTCATTTGCTGTCCGACCCGGGCCAGCAGGGCACAGTCAGTTATGCCCTGACGGGCGTTACGCGTTATCCCGGCATTGCGATGAACTGGCCCATAACGAGCGCTGGCATCGGTTTCGATCTCGATTTTGGTGCATCGGCCCTCTCCACGCCTGACCTGAAGTTCGACACGAGCGGTGACACGAAAACGAAGTTGTTCGTCTACGACTATGGTGCGGCTGGCCATTTAACCGCCACGATCACGACAGCAAAGAAGAAGTTCGTGATCGAGATAGATTTGCCCACGTTAGACCGCGGTTTACCTTCGGCTGGGTGGAATGCGGGTGGGGTCGCGGTGAGCGCTGCTGGTCTAACTGCGGAAGGTGATACAGACGACTCGGAGCCCGTCGACAGTGTAGGAGACGGGTTCTCCAACTATGAGGAATATCGGGGGTTCAGCGTACAAGGCTCGCACCTGCGGACCAGTCCGCACAAGAAGGACCTCTTCATAGACATGGATGAACTGGTCGAAAGACTGTGGGACGGTAAGCGAATCATTGACAAGCTGCCGCTCGCGATTCATTACCTCTCGGTAACTGAGGATGCAGGACTTCCACTCTTGCCGCGCGCCGATCGTGCGTCGCCGATCGTCGATGTGAACCGGGCGGCAGTTCCGGGTGCGAGGCAACTCGGAGGACAGCGCGCACTACGCATCATCTACCAAGCGCAGCATGAGCCATCGTGGGAGAATCCCGCGCTTGGTTCGACGCTCATGGCGCACAGTCTTTTCATCTTTGGCCTCACGATTCCGGACTACATCGCTGATGTCAACACGATCAATTCTCCGCGAAACGTCGATTTCAGTCAATGCGGCGACTCTCTGGAGCGAGGGCCTGACCATACGCAATGGGTTGAGGTGTATCCGAAAGCAATAACCAACACAGGGCTCCACGTCGATTTCTCACGAACGTACTTTGACAAGTTCGGTACGCCCGTTCGAGATTGCGCGCTGTGGCCCGCCGATACGAATTGTGACGACTACCGCGAAGACCTCCAGATGATCCTCACGCACAGAAACGCGATTACGCTGCCGAATCCAACCTGTCAGAATCCAGATGGTACGCGCGATTGGTCATACGGCGACTTGAATACCGAGATCGACCTTGCGCTGTTCCCGACGACTGAATGGTACTCAAACCATGCCACGCGTTGCGGCAGCCTGGAGGAGACGTCTTTCTCGCTGGACGAGGTCGAGACTCTCAAGACGGTCACCGTAGCTCATGAAGCTGGCCACGGTGTCGCCATGGAGCACACCGCCGACTGTAACGACATCATGTACACGCGTGCCGCTGGCGCGTATCCTCTGGTCCAGACGTATTCCGTCGTGCCGGATATCGCTTCCATCAGGCTTACGCCTTGATGAGAAGAGGAGATAGTCTATGAAACGGAAAGAATTGCTTCTTGCCATTCTCCTGGTTTCGGCGTCAGCACATGCGACGGAGCTTCGTGTAAACGTGATTAAGGAGGCGATATCTTTCGGGAATGGTCGGCCTCTGCTTTACACGATATTCAGCGACGAGCCTATGCAGATCGACGTGACCCTGCTGGTGAGCAACTCACGTACACATCCCGCCCCGAAGGATGAAGTCGCGGCCCTTTGGAACATGCCGAAGGACCGTTGGACCAATCGTCTCCACCTCGTCTTCAAAAGCCAGCAAGACAAGCACACCGCTCAAGCCGTGGAGGGCGCGGGCGTACGCGCAACCCGAACGCAGCGCACGGAGGGAGGACCGCACGCACACGACCCGCGGTTCCGAAAACAGGGTGACGATTTTGTTCTCTATGAAGCGCGTCTAGAGCTGCGTAACCTCACGCCTGGCGATTATGTCCTCGAGGCGAGTCTGGGCTCATTGCGAAGCACAGACAGCTTCGCTGTACGGCGAGGCGACGAGGATCCACGCCTTAGGTCGGAGCACCTCGCCCATTCATTGAGAAGCGCTCAGACCTATGACGAATACAAGCGCATCCAGCTCGAGCGCCTGAAAGCTACGCCAAGCGACGCCTCCATCCTGCGGGCATTAGGCCAGCGGGCGATGTACGACGGGACTATCGACGAGGCAAACGGCTATTTCGATCGCGCGGTCGAAACAATTCGCGGCAATTCTGCTAATTACGCACGGGATCATCCGGGCGCGGCCGGCGGCGTCCGGCGAGCTGGCGAATCGGAGATTCAGCGCTTGCGTGGGCTGCAAAGTTTGCTGCCGGACGTGTTCAGCAGAAGAGGCAGCGTCCTGGTTTCCGAGGAACGTACTGGCGACGAATTACGCTGGGTGGTGAGAGATCGTGCCACGCGACAAATCATCAAGATCGGCCCGGCGGTCGTCACCCACGCATCCCGTGAACCGGCCATGGACTGATGTGCGCAATGAGATCTCAGACTACTGTGATCATCACCATGCTCGCGCTTGGCGCGACGGCTTTGGCGCAGTCGCCAGAACAACGAACCTCCGTCGTCAAACAACCGTGGCAACTGACCCTACCGGAGCGCATTGCCCTGCGCACGGATCGCAAACTCGCCCCGGTGCGCGTGCGCGAGCACTTGAGCATGAATGCGCCTCGCGTCGGAAGCGACGCGATCCGCCGCCCGAGGCTGGACATCATCAGCGGCAAGAGCCATCCGGAGTTGCTCCTGCCAACCGAACTATTTCAATCGGTAATCGACCGCGGGGTCATCTACAACGAAGAACAGCAGTTTCGTGAGAGCCACGCAAAAGAGGTCGCCGCGGCGGGGCTGGCGAACAACTTCTGGGATAGGCTCGAACAGGTCTCGAAACCATTCATCGACGACCGCTTTGAGGAAAGTCGACTGCTGGAAACCGCGAAGGCGGAACCAGGGCAGCGGCAAAAAATCGACGAACGGATGGCCGCGCACCATGCCATGACGTGCCGCGACCGAGCTGACGCACTCCGAGCAGCACGCAACGAATTCGGCCCTGCACTCGATATCTTTCTCTATCGGTATGTCGCGAGGGAAATGACGATCTTTTCGGACGATTACTTCGATGCTGATCAACTGAACGCACAAGAAAGGGGTTGCCGATGAAAACTGCCTTTGCAGCCCTGATCGTAGCGTTCGCCACAGTCGCGCCAGTCCATGCAGGCAATGTGACAACCGCGATCAGCATGTCGATCCGCGACTCAAATATGCATCCACAGTCTGCTGGTCTTGTTCAGTACTTCACCGTATTCGGCTATGAGTCCACGACCGAACCCATTAACGTGACTCATGGCATCTTCAATACCGATGCGTATCTCTCCGCCGCATATATCGCGCCGTACAACCACCGCATCGAAGCGAGCCAGCCGGCGAGTGCCCCCACTTGTTATAAAGCTCACCTCTCGGGCTCCGCAGACGATTCATACGATTCGATCGATAGCGAAAATCTCTGCTTCCAGGGGCCACCTCCTCCCGGAGGTGGTGGATCAGGTTCAGGTGGCTGCACGCCCTCGGAAACAAATCCGTGCTCGGGGGGCGGAACAGACTACGGGAGCGGTGACACGAACTGCTACAACTTTGGCAACTGCTATTCGACACCGATCGTGCTCAACATCGGCGGCGGCCCGTATGAGCTGACCGGGCTCAAGGAACCAGTTTCGTTTGATCTGACGGGCAGTGGCGTCGCGCAAAACGTCGGATGGATCGGGCACAGCGGTTCGCTGGCCTTCCTCGCGATTGACCGTAACCACAACGGCGTTATCGACGACGGCCGCGAGCTGTTCGGCAACCACACACCGCTCGCGGATGGTTCGACCGCTAAGACGGGTTTTGACGCGCTTAAAGAATTCGATACAAGTCACGACGGCGTTGTCGGTGTGGCCGATGCGATCTGGCCGGAGCTCCTTCTGTGGTTCGATCGCAATCACAACGCTCTGACCGACCCCGGCGAGCTTAGCCCAATATCGACTTCCGGCGTGACGGCTTTGGAGTATGCCTATCACTGGACGGGGCGCTGGGATCCGCGGACGCGAAATCTGTTCTGTGGGGAGGGCCACATACACCGTGGTAACGTCGTCATCCCGTACTTCGATAGCGACTTCATAGTGCAGCACCAGTGATTTCCGGGCTGGCCGGAGCAAACGACGTTAACTTGACGGCAGTTTCTCGAACGTACACCAATCACTGTCTTTCGTGACCGTCTTGAGAGCCTCACTGGCTTTCTCTAAGAAAGCTGACTGAGCATCCGAGAGTCCTGCGCGACGCGTTGTTAACTCTTGACACATCGCCCGAACGGTTGCGGCGAGTAGCCGCACCTCCAGCACGGAATGCCGATTTTCGAAATATGCGATCTAGGCCATGGGTCGGGACGCCAAGCTGCGGAGCGTAGAGCAACATTTTCTCGTCACGGGTAAGTAATGGAGCATTAAGGTCTTTGGCGACCGAAACGTAGTGTAGTCCAGCGCGCGCAACGGCAAATGCGCCGGTCTCCACGTTCGTTCCCATAAGCCTTCAGTGAGCGGACGGCGTTTTACATCAACAGGCCCAGATCACTCCTGTCGGCCGTCGAGCAGACATCGTCGATATCCTCGACGGTCAGTTCGAAGGGGTCGCGTCCTTCCTTCTCCGTAGTCTCAAGGAGTTTGGTTACGAGATACCAGTGTGTCATGTAGGTTCCGAAGTCGATCGAACCATTGGCGCGGCAATAGAGCTCGTAGTCGATAAGGAGTTGCGGCGCGAACGGATCGGTCTTCACTCGATCATTCTACGTTCGTTGCGCTGTGCAAGGAAGGGCCTGCGGTCGCTGCACATGTTGTCGCGCGGCGTTCGGCTCGACGGCGCTCGCGCCGACGCCATCGCCTTCTAGCTTGCCCCTGAACCAGGTCACGTGCACATCTCACTTCTGGAAAAGACGCCTAAGAGTCTCTTGACGTCATTCCGCCAACATGGTCTCCTTGTGCCACGTAGAGTCGATTGACGTGACATGGGTACGTCCTACCCGCCCAAGTAATCTTCGAAGACCTCGTAGCTTCAGCCTCGAACAACCGCTCAACCCTGCGTGATCGCGGTGACGTTCGTGCCACGAATCTGAATCTTTTTGACGGAGAAATTCCTGCACGGTCGTTCGCGGCCCTTCCGGAACACATGGAGTCTTATGATGGTTAAACGACGACCACTGTTGTTGGCTTTGACGTCATTCTGGGCAAGTATCGCGATGGCGCAACAGCTCGTCCAGACGAAGATGGACTTTGAGGACCTGGCTCCGATAGCGCTGCCTGATTTCGGCCACACCGGCGATCAGAAGCCTCTCACCACGACGCCCGAAGGCGCCAATGCCCGATTTTTTCAATGTCGCGTGCTCAAGAACTCGCCGCAGGTCCCCGGTGACGCGACAACGGTTGTGGGGTCCGCTACGGGTACGCAGCCATTCGGTCTGGAATTCGGGGAGACGATCCAGGCCGGCTTTGGGCAACCGGTCAACGAGGTCACATTCACGCTGATCAACAACAATGTTGGCGGGATCATTGGCGGCCGCGCCGTTACCGGGCAGACGTTTCGAGTCCTCGCGATGGACAACGCTTTTCATTCGCAAACGCAACTGGTCACGCTGGCCCTCGTGCAGACCGTGAAGGTCACGATCTCACTGCCTGACGTTAGATTCATCTCAGTGACGCCATTGCCGGTCAACGGGCCGATTATTCCTGTTCTGTATTGGCGCTATTTTCTCGATGATTTCGAATTCAAGTTCCAGCCGCCGGATACATCGCGATTTCTATTCACCCTTCCGGCCGGTAACCCCCAGAAAGTTCTCATTCATAAATATCGGACGGATGACGGATACCCGTCGCCGCTTCAGCAACACGATCGGCAGATTACCGTCGAGGGCTTCGTTACGAACTCGGCGAACGTGCCACTTGCCGGCAGGACCGTCTACTTCCGCATGATTGATCCGCCCGACCCGGCTCCGTACGTGGTGACTGGTGGTGACAGCAGAGCGGGCGACAACGTGGATGGAATGGGCACCCTGAGCGCGTTCACCGCAGTGAGCGCTGCAAATGGCTACGTCTCGGTTGATTTAACCGTAACCGACCACGTAGCGGGTGACAACTATCAGATCGAGGCGAGTCTCGATCCCGGCTTCAATTGCGGAGCTGCCGGTTGCCCGAAGAGCGCAACATACACGGCGTGGAAACGGGTTTACGTCGAGATGCATAAGATGTTCCGGAGGGGTTCATTCCTGACCGCCGACGTGCTCGCTGGCGCAAAGAGAATCTCTGTCCGAGACATCCACAACCTACCAAATCCGCCATTCAGAGTGCGGCTGCTGCATGCGCCGCCCGTGGCTGGTTCGGGTCAATTTTCGACGACTGAGGAAGTGACGATCACTGCGATAAGTCCGACGGAAGGCTTCTTCAACCATCCCCGCGCCGGAGATCTGTTGATCGCGACCACCGGGCCTGGGGTCGCGCAGTCTTACTTTGGCCCGGAATTGGTGAACCCGAACGACGCACGACTGTATCTTGCGGATGCGGTGGGCGTCGTAAGTGGCAATCGCAGCACCGACTTTTTCATCGCGGACGCGACTCAGATCAATTCGACGTTCGAAAGCGCATATACGGAACACGTTTGGTTGACTGATGCGCGGCCAAACATTGACTCAGATATGCTTGCCGGTCAACCGCGGCTTACCTTTGAAGGTGTTGTACCGTTCGCACCCGACGTTTCGGATCCGAACGTGCGGGATTGGATCACGAGAAAATGGCTGTATTACGCCACCCGATCCGGTAAGGACCGGACGGCGCTAGCGAACCATCAGGCAGTCTTCGCCGGGTCCGACGGCGGTGGTGAGCTTGGCACCACGGCCGCGGGAAGCGGATACAACGACACATGGTTGTATGTCGCAGGAACCGGCATAGGCGTTCTCCGCCGTGAGGCGCTCGTCCATGAACTGGCGCACCAATGGCGCGTGAACCCCACCGCCAATCAAATGGCAAGTGGTCATTGCGATTTGGCTCTCGCCGCTGTGCAGTACATTTATGACAAGCCGACGCTCAAATGCGCCATGACTTATAATCTCTACGGTAATCCAGATGATCCCGAGCGAAGCGACGGAGTCGTGGGATTTCATTATGCTCACACGAGTCATGGACCCGACAGCGAATATTTGAGAATCCGTCAGCGTGCCGAACCAGTACCTCAGAACGATCCACCAGCGAGGCCAAACCTTCAATGAACAAAATGATTTCGCTCATCGCGATGCTCTTGTCAGTTGTTCCAGCCAGCGCTGATCTAACCCTCACGCTCTCAGTCGAGCCGCGTGCTGCGTTGCCTGGTATTCCACCCACGTTACGGGTCATCGCAAAGAACGGAGGCAATGCCTCGGCGGCGATGCCCGCAACCGTCGCTCTTCGGGTCGTTCCGCCGGACGGCCAGCCATTCCTGGCTTTCGCCAGCCCTCGCACAGGCAGCGTTGCGGCTCGATTTAGCCATGCTGCTGATCTCGTGCTTACTCTGGCTTCGGGCGAGCAGCGTGAGCTTACCTTCTGGAGCTCGCCTGAGAATCCGCCATGGTTTCATGCGGACGCGCAGCTTTTTCAGCCTGGCACTTATACGTTGCAGCTGATTGCGGATGACACGCTTCGCCGGAGTTCCGGATCGGACGTCGCACCCGTGTCCGTCACCCCGACGGTGACATCCAACTCTGTGACGTTCACAGTGCAGACACCGACGGGGGAGGACGCTGCGGTTTATCAGTTGCTCAAAGAACTGCCCGATAAGGCCTTTTGGCCTGTGGCGCTGGCGAATACGATTTGGTCGACTTATCCCAATTCGGGTTATACGCAGTGGGCGGTGCCGGAGCTCGGCGCATCAATGACGGCCGAAGAGAAGATCGCTGTGCTTCAGGCGGCGATCGGCAAGAACCCGTCGAGCACAATCGCGAACTGGTATCGCTACACCCTTGCCTATGTGGAGACGAATCGGTGTCATCAGCTCACGGATCAGGGAAAAATCGATCTCGCCGTCGATGCTTCGGATGAAGCTCGAAAGCTTTTGAACGAGGTTCTCAAGAGTTCAAGTGACCCTGACCTGCGCGGTAAGGCCGAACAGTTGTTATCGTTCGGAGTCAGAACGCGCGATCAGATCATTGCAGCTCATAGCCTCGTGACCGGTCATCCGGTCGAGGAGATCACCGCTGAAGTCGATTGCGGCGAAGATCTCGCAGACGGATCGCGCCGCATTTACTTTGGCTATCGCAATCTGACGGCTCACGATTGGCTTCTGCCGGTAGGAGAAAACAACAAGATCACGCCTCCGCCATTTGATCAGGGACAGCCCACTCGATTCCTGACGGGTGGCGTGCATGATCTGGCGTTCAGTATCGTGACAAGCAAACCGGAGATCACATGGCATCTCGATAAGACGAATCTCGTCGTGAAGGTGCGCGATGTGCCGAAATGTACTCAGTAGCGCGGAGGCGGCTGAGGCTGTGATGAGGTGAAAGCCTGTTATTTCCGCGGCGGCACGTCTCAGGTTCCGTCGTCATGTGGCGGTAGGTTTCCTTTGCCTGTCGTGCGCAACGCTTGGAGGTTCCCGCGACCTTGGCCGAGGCAGTCGTACGGCTTGCCGGCTCGAGTCTACGAGGACAAGACAACTATCCGTTCCTTATTGACAGACGGACGGTTCTGTCGTCGGATTGTTCGATGCCGACTGATCGCGCGGGCACTTTCACATGTCCTTTCTGTGGGAACGAATTGCTCCTGGCAGCTGGTGAGTACCCTTTCCTGCGCTCACAGATCATCATCCATCTCGATGCTTGCACGATGAGGCCACCTGCGATCAGCTCACGTTCAATATTGGAGGTCGCAGATGAAGCAACGCGAAAACTCTTTGAGTAGAACGGCGCCAGCAGTAACGTTCATGCATGACAAGCTTCGACTCCGCGATTCGCCCACCGCGTGTTCGCAACCTGTGTTGCGCGCAATTCACTATCGAGGGCCGGTGCGTCAATCTTGTTTGTGGGCGGCTGGACGAGGTGATTCGGCGGATTTGGGCTTGTTATTTCGGCACGCATTCAGCGGAGAATGACGAGTGAGATCATGAAGACGGCGCTTAAATTCCGGGACATATCTGTAGATGAATTCAATACGTACTTTTACCTCGATTCCCCCGGTTACTTCCTGGCGAAGGAGGCACACGAGGCCGGCGAGTTAGGCACCGCTCTCGATACTCTGGAGACTATATGCCTTGTGAACAAACTGTATGACATGGAACTCCGAAACCATATCGCCGAAGAGCTGAAACACTATGGGAAGACCGTGGAATACTTTGAAAAATACGGCACCCAAGAAGGTACCGACCTCGCCCTTCAAACTCTCGGCGCCGCTCGGATGAGCCAGATTCTTCGAGAGGTCATGGATGATGTGCGTCGCCAATCGAAAATAGGGACTGGCGAAAACGATAAGCCGACGACGCCGTGAATTACCTTGAATCTCTGATTCTCGTTACCCGAGATGACAGAAGGGCCGTCGCCAGCAGCTCCATTCGTGTTGGCAACCTGTCAACGCAACGCGCTTCTGACGCGATCATCGACTACACAATCGAGTCGGCACGCGACCGCGTCGATCGTGTAGTCGATGATCGCCGGCCGTTCCTCGGTTCGATATTCGGGCTCGGAGTAGAGCGCGTTGTCGCCGTACTCCTCCTCCACCATCCGCTCGATCTCGCCTTCCACGAACTCCGCGCCCGCGTCGGGATCGCCGCCGAGGAACGCGACGAGGTCGCGAAACTCGCGGGAGTTGCGGAGGAGGCCGAGGAGGTAGAAGTGCGGGTAGGGATCGTTGCCGACCGATTCGCTGAAGCGCTCGATCCAGGCGAACACCTCGTGGAGCGTGTTCGTCATGATGAAGCCGCGCGACTCGACGTATTGCCGTAGATCTTCGAGCGCTTCGGCTGCGGTGAGCGGCATCGGCTGCCGATTGTACAATCCGCGCTCCGCATGCACTTCGACTCCAACATGCGCGAGCTCGCGCACTCACTCGTCGACAAACTCTTCGATCACGTCGAACAGATCGACGCGCGCCCGGTCGTCGACTGGAAAACCGCGCCGGAATTGCGCGCTCTGATCCGCGACACCGACGATCCGATCCAGGCGATCCTCGATCACTCCATCCAGCTCCATCACCCGTCGTACATGGGCCACCAGGTCTGCCCGCCGTTCCCCTCCGCCATCCTCGGCGATCTCCTGATCTCCACGCTCAACCAGTCGACCGCGGTGTGGGAGATGAGTCCCATCGGCACGGTCATCGAACAGGAGATCGTCCGCTGGCTCGCCGATCGCGCCGGCTATCCCGCCGAGTCGCTCGGCACCGCGGTCTCCGGCGGCTCGGCCGCGAACCTCACCGGCCTGCTCGCCGCCCGCGCGCGGTGGCGGGCACGCGGCGGCGAAGGCACACCGGTGATCCTCGCCTCGGCCGACACGCATTACTCCGTCGCCCGCGCGGCCGCGATCATGGGAATCGATCACGTGACGAAGATCGAGACCGATGACAACCATCGCATGAGCCTCGCGGCGCTCGAGCGCGCGCTCGGTCCGAACGTGCTCGCGGTCGTGGCGACCGCGGGATCGACCGCGACCGGCGCCTTCGACGATCTCGAAAACGTGCGCGAGATCGCGCGCGACACGTGGCTGCACGTCGACGCCGCGCACGGCGCCTCGGTGCTGCTCAGCGAGCGGCTGAATCATCTCGTCCGCGGACTCGAGCAGGCCGACTCCTTCTCCTGGGATCCGCACAAGATGCTCTGGATGCCGCTCTCCCTCGGCGCGATCCTCGTGCGCGACGGCCAGTGGCTCCGCCGCGCGTTCGAGGCCGACGCGCCGTACCTCTTCCACGCCGAGCGCGAGTCCGACAACATCGGCGCCGTCACCATCCAGTGCTCCAAACGCGCCGACGCCATCAAGCTCTGGCTGACGCTGAAGCTGTTCGGCACGGAGCCGTTCACCGCCGCGCTGGAGAAGGTCACCGGCATCACGCGCTATCTCTACGATTGCGTCGTCGCGTCGAGCGATTTCGAGGCGATGCACGATCCCGACTTCAACATCTTCTGTTTCCGCTTCAAAGGTCCTGCAAAAGTAATAGACGAGCAGAACCTCGATCTGCGCGAGCGCCTGATCCGGAGCGGCGACGCCTGGATCACGTCGACGGTGCTGAAGGGCCGGCGCGTGCTGCGCGTGACGATGATCAATCCGCGGACGGAGCGAGAGCACGTCGACGCGATGCTCGAGTCGCTGCGGCGGCTGGCGCGATGATCCGCATCGTCCTCGTCGAGCCGCAGGAGGCCGGCAACGTCGGTGCCGCGGCGCGCGTGATGAAGAACTTCGGGCAGCGCGATCTCTGGATCGTCGGCGAGCATCCGGATCTGCATCCGCTCGGCTGGTGGTGGGCGAGCGGCGCGGACGACATCGTCGAAGGCGCGCGCTTCGTGCCGACGCTCGGCGAGGCGCTCGCGGACGCGCACGTGACGATTGCCACGACGTCGTCGCGCGGACGGGCGCTGGCGATCGATCTCACGCCGCGCGAGGTGGCATCGATCGCCTCATCGCTGACGTCCGATCAGACGCTGGCGCTCGTCTTCGGCCGGGAGAAGAGCGGCCTCACGCGCGACGAGGTGGTGATGTGCCAGCGGACCTGCTCCATCCCGACTCATCCCGAATTTCCGACGATGAACCTCGCGCAGAGCGTCGGCGTCTTCTGCTACGAGCTCTCGACGATCGTGCCGTCTCCGGTGCCACGTGAGCTCGCGCCGGCGGGCCTCGTCGAGCGGATGCATCAACGCGCCGAGGCGCTGCTGCTGGAGGTCGGGTTCCTCCATGCGAACAATCCCGACCGCATCTACGACGATCTCCGCGCCATGGCCGGCCGCGCCGATCTCGACGAGCGGGAGGTGAAGATCCTCCTCGGGGTCCTCAGACAGGTGGAGTGGAAGCTCGGTCAGGAGTGAGGCATATCGCCGTGATCCAGGCACTCTCCGATCAGCTCGATGAATTTCTCGAGATCGAAGGGCTTGAGGATCGACGCGCAGATCGCGTCAGGCGGGATCTTGTCGACGCCGCGCTTGCCGGCGGCGGTGAAGACGATGATGTGGGGGCGTTTCACCGGAATCGACCCGACGCGCTCGATGAACTCGTATCCGTTGAGTCGCGGCATCATCAGGTCGAGGAGCACGAGGTCGACCGGGCCGTCACCCTGGAGCTTGTCGAGGCCGACGGCGCCGTCCTCCGCGAGCTCGACGGCGAAGTTCATCCGCTTCAGCACCGCCTGCAGCAATACGCGGATCGCGAGATCGTCATCGATCACCAGAATCCGCTTGCCGGTACCGTCGACTTTCGAAGCGGTCATCGTGTCGGGGTTACAACTAGCGAGATCTGTGCCGGGCTGAAGTGTAGGTGGAGCACCGAACGGAGATTACGGGAAGGACAGACGAACAGCAATGCCTGAGTCATTGATGGCATTCGGGTTCCGGCCGTGGGTGCGCCGCGCCGGACTTTCCATCGTCATCGTGTCGGCGGCGGTCTCGGCGGCAATTTTGATCGCGCTGAAGGTCGATCCCGCCGCGCGCTACGGCTGGATCGGCGAGCGCTTCGTCTGGGTCTACGTCGGCACGCTCTGGCTCGGCGGCCTCAAGGTCTGGCTCGGTACGTTGCGGCCGATCGCGGAGGCCGGGGAGGCATCGATCACGCTCCGTCCGCTGCACCAGTTCCGGTCGCGAACCGTGCGCTGGACCGACATCAGCGGAACGGAACAGATGACCGGCGGCGACCGCCTGATCGTCTATTTCGACACCCCGCGCGGTATGCGTTTCATCGCGCTGAATCTGAATCTGGTGAAGGGGCGCCGCGAGTTTCTCAAGCTGCTCGACGAGCGTCTGCTGGCGATGGGATTCCGGGAGAACGTCGTCGAGCGTTCGCGGTATCTTTCGCGCGCATGACGCCGAAACAGGAGATCGCGAAGCTCCGCGCGGAGCTGGAGCGCCACAACCGTCTCTACTACACCGAGGCCAAGCCGGAGATCAGCGACTACGAATTCGATCAGTTGATGCGGCGCCTGCAGGAGCTGGAGGCGAAGCATCCCGAGCTGGACGATCCGAACTCGCCGAGCCGTCGCGTCGGCGGCGAGCCGATCACCGAGTTCAAGACGGTCATTCACGAGCCGCCGATGCTCTCCATCGAGAACGCCTACTCGATCGACGAGCTGCGCGAGTGGCACGAGCGCGTCCTCCGCGGCCTCGGGCGTGAGACCGTTGAATACGAAGCGGAGCTGAAGATCGACGGCGTCTCCATCGATCTCCTCTACGAAAACGGCCAGCTCGTTCGTGGCGCGACACGCGGCGACGGCGTCCGCGGCGACGACGTCACGCCGAACGTCCGCACCGTCCGCGCGCTGCCGCTCAAGATCGATCCGAAAGCGGGCCGCATCGAAGTGCGCGGCGAGATCTACATCGCCAAGTCCGACTTCCTCAAATACAACCAGCAGCTCGAGGAGGCGGGGGAGGAGCCGCTGGCGAATCCGCGCAACGCCGCCGCCGGCGCGCTGCGGCAGAAAGATCCGAAGCAGGCGGCGCAGAAGCGGCTCAGCGCATACCTCTACCATCTCGTCGCCGCCGGCGATCAGCGCGTTACGTCGCAGTGGCACGCGTACGAGATCCTCGAAAAGCTCGGGCTCCCGCTCAATCCGCAGCGCTGCATCTCGCAGGGACTCGACGGCGTCATCGACTTCATCGAGGAGTGGCGCGCGAAGCGGCACGACCTGCAGTTCGAGATCGACGGCATCGTGGTGAAGGTCAACAAGCGCGAGGACCAGCTCGAGCTCGGCGCGACGTCGAAGTTCCCGCGCTGGGTGGTGGCGTTCAAGTACCCGCCCGAGGCGGCGAAGACGACGGTGCGGGCGATCAATTACTACGTTGGGCGGACCGGCGCGGTCACTCCGGTCGCGCAGTTCGACGAGGTGCCGCTGGCCGGCACGCGCGTTACGAACGCGTCGCTGCACAACTTCGACGAGCTGGCGCGGAAGGACGTGCGCGTCGGCGACACGATCACGGTGGAGAAGGGCGGCGACATCATCCCGAAGGTCGTCGAGGTGCTGGAGCACACGCGCGGATCGAAGTCGATCGCGCCGCCGACGGAGTGCCCGGTCTGCGGCGAGCCGCTGCATCGTTTCGAAGGGGAGGTGGCGATCCGCTGCATCAACCAGGGCTGTCCGGCGATCGTGCTGCAGTCGATCACCCACTTCGGCAGCCGCAAGGCGATGGACATCGAAGGCCTCGGCGACCAGACGGTCACCGCGCTGGTCAACGCCGGACTGGTGACCGACTACGCGTCGGTCTACGAGCTCACCGAGGAGCAGGTCGCGGGGCTGGAGCGCAAAGGGGAGAAGTCGGCGAAGAAGCTGATCGAGAACATCCACAACTCGAAGACCGCCGAGCTGGCGCGCTTCATCTTCGCCCTCGGCATCCGCTTCGTCGGCGAGCGCGCTGCGAAGGTGCTCGCCGATCGGTTCCATTCGATCGATGCGCTGATGAACGGGACGACCGAGGAACTGCTCGAGGTGAACGAGATCGGCCCCAAGCTCGCCGAGTCGATCACGTTCTATTTCTCGGTCCCCGCGAACCGCGAGCGCGTCGAGAAGATGCAGCGACTCGGCGTCGCGCCGACCCACGTCGCCATCGCCACCGGCAACCGCCTCGCCGGTAAATCCGTAGTCGTGACCGGTACACTGCAGCGCTTCTCGCGCGACGAGATCCACAAACTCATCGAGCGCGAGGGCGGCAAGCCGTCATCGTCGGTATCGTCGAAGACCTCGTACCTCGTCGCCGGCGAAGCCGCCGGCTCGAAGCTGGAGAAGGCGCAGACGCTCGGCGTGCAGGTCATGACCGAGGACGAGTTTCTGGCGATGCTCGGAACGTAGGGCGGGTTCTCCAACCCGCCTCGAGGCGTACAATCAGGCGTACGCTTGGAGGTACGATGGGACGCCGCATCAAATTGCACACAGACATCAAACCGGTCTCCGAATTTCGGGCGAATGCATCGGAACTGATCGAACGGGTCAAAGGCGGCCGCCCGCTCGTGCTCACGCAGAGAGGCCATTCCGCGGCGGTCGTCATCGATGTCGCCGAGTACGAACGGATGCTCGAAGAGATCGAACTGCTCGGCGATGTCCGTACCGCGATCAAGCAGATCGACGCGGGAGAGGGCCTTTCCAATCGGGAGGCGAAAGCCGAGTTGCGGAGACGATTCGGCCGTTGAGAATCATCTGGTCGCCGCGCGCGGTTGAGCGCGCGTTCGAGGCCGCCACGTTCATCGCCGGTGACAAACCCGGCGCCGCGCACGCCTGGCTTGACGGCTTATTCGAGGCCATCGATCGGCTTCAGCAGTTCCCGGAATCGGGCCGCGTCGTGCGGGAGATCGGACTCCCCGAGTTCCGCGAGGTGATTTATCGGCGTGCCTATCGTGTGGTCTATCGAATCGAGACAGCTCGCGTGGTGATTCTGACGGTGCGAAATTGTGCCGAGCTTCTCAATCAGGACGAGATCCGCAGACGCGGCTAAGGAGCGCGGACGTCTCGTCCGCAGTGATCGGACGTCTCGTCCGATCACCGGAGATGGTCGCCGGGCGAGACGCCCGCCGACTGCGGGCGGGACGCCCGCGCTCCGTCACTTCCACGCGTACACATCCACATTCGCCCGCGCCCGCAGTTGCGCCGTCCACTTCTCGATCTCGCCCTGCAACCGCTCCGACTTGAGCAGCGTTCGAATTTCCTCGCGCACCTGCGCGAGAGGCGGCACGGCCAGTCCGCGCTTGCGGCGCTGCTCCGACCACGTGCCGCGGTAGTACGACTCGATCTCCTCGTTCGGGATGAACACGAGCGGCGCGAAGCGCTCCTGGATATACGCCTCGACCTGCAGTTGCCGTTTCACCAGCGCGCGGACCTCGTCCATGGACAGCTCGACCGACGTCACGGCGCGGGCGAACTCCTCGGGCGATGCGAAGCGTGAGCTCATCTCCGTCATCCGCGCCTCGATCGAATCCTTCGGGATGTCCTGGGCGCCGAAGCGCTCGACGTCGCGGTAGCGGAGCGATTGCGCGATCAGGGCGTCGAGCACGTCGTGGCGGTATTCGTCGGTCGTCCGGCTGATGGTCCGCGGGAAAAAGCGGATCGTCACCATCTGGCTCACTTCGCTCAGCGTGATGACCTGACGATCGATCACCGCGGAGATGCGGTCGACCGTCGTGGCGAACAGAACGGCAGGCAGGATGAGCGCTAACAATCGTGAAATCATGACCTTGACACTCTCGTTTCGAGAGTGCTAACTGCAATACGACAGGCGATGGTACTCAAACTCGAGACAAACGGAGAAGAGCTCGACAGCCGCGCGCGCGACGTCCTGCGGGAGATCATCCTGCAACACGTCGCCACGGGCGAGCCGATCAGTTCGCGCTCGCTCTCGAAGTGCGGGCGCTTCCAGCTCTCGCCGGCGAGCCTCCGCAACGTCATGGCCGACCTCGAGGATCTCGGCTATCTCGCACAGCCGCACACCTCCGCAGGTCGCGTGCCTACCGATCGCGGCTACCGCTTCTTCATCGACCACCTGATGAAGTCGCGGACGATCTCGCAGCACGACCGTGAGGCCATCGACGAGGAAGTCGCCCACGCCAGCGAGTTCGAGCAGATGCTCCACCTCGCCTCCAGCGTCATCTCCAAGCTCAGCGACCAGGTCGGCGTCGTCTTCATGCCGACGCTGCTGCAGTTCGCCATCCGCAGCATGGACTTCGTGCTCGTCGCCGAGACGAAGATCATGTGCGTGATCGTCGGGACGAACGGCGTGGTGGTGAACAAGATCGTCGACACGCGGTTGAACTTCACACGCGACGAGCTGGAGAAGATCGGCCGCTATATCACCGTCGAATTCTTCGGCATGACGCTCGACGTCATCCGCCGCCGCCTCATCCGCATGACCGAGGACGAGCGCGCACTGCACGATCAGATGCTGCAGAAGACGATCACCCTCGGGATCGAGGCGGTCAACGACGTCACGCCGGTCGAGCACGAGCTCTTCGTCGAAGGCGCGGCGTCGATCCTGACCAAGCCGGAGTTCTCCGACGCCACGGCGCTACGCAAGACGTTCCTCGCGCTGCAGGAGAAGGAGCGGCTGGTCGAGATCCTGAATACGTTTCTCTCCGAGGATGGACTGCAGATCCTCATCGGATCGGAAAGCGACTTCACGCAGGTGCACAACTTCAGTATCGTGGCGCGCCGCTACGGCTCGAGCGCCGCACCGCTCGGCATGGTCGGCATCATCGGACCGATGCGGATGGAGTACGCGCGGATGGCGCCGCTGGTCGATTACCTCGGCCGCGCGCTGACGCGCAAGATCGAAGAACGGGAGCAGGAAAGCTGATGGACGAAAACACGCCCAAGACCGGCGAAGACGATGACAGCTACGTGATCGAAGACACCGGCAGCTCGATCGAGGAGATCGAGCGCGAGATGCACGAAGCGGCCAAGGAAGCGGTGCAGGCCACCGAGGTCTCTGACGACACGGCGTCCGCGTCGAGCGATCTGCGCGAACAGAACCGCGCGCTTCAGGATCGCGTGCTGCGCACCCTCGCGGACTTCGAGAACTTCCGCAAACGCTCGGAGCGCGAGAAGCAGGACTTCTTCAAATACGCGCTCGGGACGACGATCAAGGATCTCCTTCCGGTCCTCGACAACTTCGACCGCGCGCTCGAGCACGCCGAGGAAGGGGACGAGTTCCACAAGGGCGTCCTGCTCATCTACAAGCAGTTGTGGGATGTGCTGCAGCGGAACGGGCTCAAGGCCATCGAGGAATCGGACGTGCATTTCGACCCGAACATCCACGAAGCGGTGGTGCGCGAGGAAGATCCGTCGGTTCCGAACCACACCGTGACCTCGATCCTGCAGAAGGGTTACTTCCTCCACGACCGCCTGCTGCGGCCGGCGCTGGTGAAGGTCGCGGTGGGGGGCACTGAGGAAGCTGCGTCGTGAATGGCAGGTGAGCCGCGGAACGTAAACTAGACTCTCACTGTTAAAACCAGCTCATGGCCAAAATCATCGGAATCGATCTCGGGACTACGAACTCCTGCATTGCCGTCGTCGACGTGACGACGCCGCAGGTCATCCCGAATCGTGAGGGGAGCCGCACTACGCCGTCCGTCGTCGGATTCACCGAGGACGGGGAGCGGCTCGTCGGACAGATTGCGAAACGGCAGGCGATCACCAACCCGTTCAACACCATCTTCGCCATCAAGCGGCTCATCGGCCGGAAGTTCGACTCCGACGAAGCGTCGAAGGCAAAGCAGGCGTTGCCGTATCAGATCGTCGCCGGGTTCAACGGCGACGTGAAGGTCAAGATCCGGGAGAAGGAGTACTCGCCGGAAGAGGTCTCCGCGTTCGTCCTCCTCGAGATCAAGGCGTTCGCCGAAGAGTTCCTCGGCGAGCAGGTGACGGAAGCGATCATTACCGTCCCGGCCTACTTCAACGACTCGCAGCGCCAGGCGACGCGCGACGCCGGCAAGATCGCGGGACTCGAAGTACTCCGCATCATCAACGAGCCGACCGCCGCGGCGCTGGCGTACGGTCTCGACAACAAGGCGAACCAGCTCATCGCCGTCTACGATCTCGGCGGCGGCACGTTCGACATCTCGATCCTCAAGCTCGAAGACGGTCTCTTCGAAGTCCTCTCCACCTCGGGCGACACGTACCTCGGCGGCGAAGACTTCGACAAGCGCGTCATGGACTGGATGATCGAGACCTTCCAGAAAGAGACCGGCATCGATCTGCGCGACGACCGCATGGCGCTGCAGCGACTGAAGGAAGCGGCCGAGCGGACGAAGTGCGAGCTCTCGATGGCCGAGGAGAGCCGCATCACGCTGCCGTTCATCTCCGCCGACGCCTCGGGACCGAAGCATCTCAACGCCGTCCTCACGCGGCGCGAGTTCGAGAGGATGGTCGACGACCTCATTCAGCGCACCATCGATCCGGTCAACGACGCGCTGAAGCAGGCGGGCGTCACGCCGCACAAGATCGATGAGGTCGTCCTCGTCGGCGGCCAGACGCGCATGCCGAAGGTCATCGAGGCGGTGAAGAAAGTCTTCGGCAAGGAGCCGAACCGCAACATCAATCCGGACGAAGTCGTCGCCGTCGGCGCGGCGATTCAGGGCGGCATCCTGCGCGGCGACATCAAGGACATGGTGCTGCTCGACGTCACGCCGCTGTCGCTCGGCATCGAGACGCACGGCGGTCTCTTCACGAAGCTCATCGAGCGCAACTCGACGATCCCGACCAAGAACTCGCTCATCTTCACCACCGTCGCCGACAACCAGAACAAGGTTCAGGTGCACGTGCTGCAGGGGGAGCGCGAGTTCGCGCGCGAGAACAAAGACCTCGGCAAGTTCGATCTCGTCGGCATTCCTCCCGCGCCGCGCGGCGTGCCGCAGATCGAAGTCATCTTCTCCATCGACTCCAACGGCATCGTGAACGTCACGGCGCGCGACCAGGCGACCGGACAGTCGACCGGCGTGCAGATCAATCCGGCCGGCGGTCTGAGCAAGGACGAGATCGACCGCATCATCAACGAAGCCTCGGAGATGCAGCGCGTCGACTCCTCGCGCCGCGAGCTGCGCATGATGCAGAACAAGCTCGAGGGAATGATTTACACCAACGACAAGGTCTTCAAGGAATTCGGCAAGCTGCTGAGCGAGGACGATCGCAACCGGGTCGGCAGAATCCTCGCCCGGGCCAAAGAGGCGGCGGGAGAGGAAGACAAGCAGCAGATCAATGACGCGATCTTCGAGCTGCAGGCGGCATCGCGCATCCTCACCAGCGTCATGCTCTACAACCCGCTGAAGTCGACGGCACCGAGCAACGAGCCGTCGACGCCCAGCGTGCCGAGCGAAAAATAGATTGATGGCCACGACAGAAAAACGCGACTACTACGAAGTCCTCGGATTGCAGCGCACCGCCTCGATCGACGAGATCAAGAAGGCGTACCGCCGCCTGGCGGTGCAGCACCATCCCGACAAAAACCCGGGCGACCACACCGCTGAAGAGAAGTTCAAGGAAGCGGCGGAGGCGTACGGCGTGCTCAGCGACGAAGAGAAGCGCGCCCGCTACGACCGCTACGGCCACCAGGGCGTCAGCGGGATGGGAGGCTTCGATCCCAATCAGTTCGCCGACTTCGGCGACATCCTCGGCGATCTCTTCGGCTTCGGCGATTTCTTCGGCAACAACCGCCGCCGCGGCACGCGCGCCGCGCGCGGAGCCGATCTGCGCTACGACCTCACGCTGTCGTTCGAAGACGCGGTCTTCGGCAAGGAGGTCACGCTCGACGTCCCGCGCGTCGCCACCTGCCAGACCTGCAGCGGCTCCGGCGCGAAGCCGGGGACGCAGCCGGTCAGCTGCACGGGATGCGGCGGACGGGGACAGATCCGCTACTCGCAGGGCTTCTTCGCCGTCTCGCGCACCTGCCCGCAATGCGGCGGCGCGGGGAAGGTGATCAAGGACCCGTGCGTGACGTGCGACGGCGCGGGTCGCGTGCGCGAGGAAAAGAAGATCTCGGTCAAGGTGCCGGCGGGCGTCGACGACGGCTCACGGCTGCGCGTCGCGGGTGAAGGCGAGGGGGGCCACAACGGCGGACCGGCGGGCGATCTGTACGTCTTCATCACCGTCCGCGAGCATGCGAGGTTCCAGCGCCGCGAATACGACATCCATGCGGAGGAGCCGGTCGGCATGACGCAGGCGGCGCTCGGCGCGGAGATCACGATCGAGACGATCAACGGCCCCGAGACGCTGCGCGTTCCGGCCGGAACGCAGCCGGGGCAGGTGTTCCGTCTGCGCGGCAAGGGCGTGCAGTTCATCGACGGCTCGGGCCGCGGCGATCACTTCGTGCATGCCGTCGTGCGCGTGCCGACGGCGCTCACGGACGAGCAGCGCCAGTTGCTCGAACAGCTCGCGGCGATCAGCGGCGAGGAAGCGGGCGGCGGCCGCGGCGTTTTCGAGAAAGTGAAGGATTTCTTCTCGAATTAACGCATTTTGAGTACCATCGTCCGGTCCTCCGGGTCCGAGGCCAGAACATGATTCGTCCAGCTCTGCGCATTGCGTCCGCGTTCGTTGGTCTGCTCATCGTCAGCGCCGCCATCACGTCGCGCCTCGACGCTCTCGGCATCGCCCTCGTCATGGGCGGCATCCTCTTCTTCCTCCCGCTCTTCGCCTCCTGGCGCGCGCCGCGCGCGGAAGATTTTGAATGGCTGAACGAGTGGGTGAACCGCCTGCGGACCGCGATGGTCGTCTGTTACGGCACCGCGCTCTGGATTTACCTGATGGTGCTCTCCTCGCAGCACGCGCACGCGGCGAATCTGCAGCGCCTGGCGTCGCTCGGCGCCGCGTTCTGGACGGTCGGGCTCGTGGCGATGTTTTTCACCGCGTACTTCGCGTCGCGCCGCTCCGCGCTGGCGCTTGACCCCCGCACCCGCCGCGAATAATCTTTCAATCCATCCACCGGAAAATCTGTGCGGAACGGAGGAGTGCCCCATGGCCACAACTCGTCGTACGTTCATCCGTCACGTCGCCGCTCTCGGTCCCGTCGCCATGACGTTCTGGATCGAGCCGAATTCTCTCTGGGCGGTCGAGTGCAACAAGTCCGATGAAACCAAGGACTGCACGCTGCCCGATCCGCCGGTAGCCACGCGCTTCATCCCCCACGAGCCAAAAATCCGCGTCCGCTACTCCGCCGCGGAGATGGCGCAGCCGTCGCGCGCGAAACAGCTCCAGGCGTTCCGCGATGCGATCTGCCTGGTGCGCGACCTTCCGCCCGATGACGTCATCAGCTGGACGAAGTACGTCGCCCAGCACTGCACACTCTGCGCGACTAGCAACACGAGCAACGTCCACTACAACTGGCAGTTCCCGACCTGGCATCGCTGCTTCCTCTACTTCCTCGAACGCCAGATGCGGATCATGAGCAAGAACGACGACCTGCGCCTGATCTACTGGGACTGGGAGAACAAGAACAGCCGCGTCCTTCCCGACATCTACGCGCCGAAGAACCAGCCGCTTTACTGGGATAACCGCTACCTCGGGCCGAAGACCTTCCCGCTCAGCGACGACGACGTCAACGTCCAGCCGCTCCTCTCGCTGCGCTCATTCGAGGCATTCGGCGGCACGCAGTTCCAGCGGACCCCGACACCGGCGCTCTACTCCGGACCGCACGCGAACGTGCACAACGCGTTCGCCGATCCCGACGAGAGCGGCACGCAGGGCGACATGGCGAACCTGCAGTTCTCGCCGCGCGATCCGGTGTTCTACGCGCATCACGGCAACATCGATCGCCTCTGGGCATCGTGGAACGCGGCCGGCCGCCAGAATCCCGACTTCGGCGACGCGAAGGTCTACTTCTACGACGAGAACCGGAAGCTCCGTTTCGTGATGCTGAACGACGTGCGCGACCCGCGAAAGCTCGGCTATCGGTACTCATCGTTGATCAAGCCGGCGGTCACGCCGTCGAAGCAGCAGCGATTCACCGCGGCGATGAAGGCGAATCGAGCGACGTTGAGCGCCGCGGCGGTCGAGCGCCTGAGCGCGCCGACGCGGGACTTCCTGCACATCCGCGACATCAAGAACCTCGAGCAGTTCCCGGAGAGCTCGCGCCGCTTCGGCATCTTCAGCGCCAAGCCGGTGGTCGGCACCGACGCGAAGACGTCGCCCGACTTCCTCGGCATGGTCAGCCGCGTCCTGAGCGGAGGCCACGCGCACACCGAAGAGCTCTCGGCGGCGATCGAGGTCACGGGCAAGCTGACGGCGAAGGTGACGAAGGGCGTCGACCTCTTCGTCGCACCGCTCAGCTCGGATCGCAAAACGACGGCGGAGGCAATTCCGCTGGTGTCCGAGACGATTACCGTCATCAGTTGATCAAGCAGGGGATCCTCGCTGTTTGTCTCGCCGCCGCGCTGGCGTGCGCGGCGGCGGAGCGTCCGATCGAAAAGAACATCCATCTCGCTGTTCCGAAGGAAGCCCGCTCCGCGCCGGTGCTGATGCTCGAAGGATTCGAGGTCGTCGCCGGCGAACGGATGACGCTCGAAGTCCTCGGTCCGCCCCAGGGGAAATCGAAGGCCCGCCCGGTGCTCGCCGTGTCGGGACTCGTCGGATCGGGAGAGCGCGGCGGCATCGAGACGATGGATCTCGTCGTGCCTCTCAACGACCGCGCAGCGCGGCTGCTCGCGAATCGCAGCGAGATCACGCTCACACTGCGGTTGCGGCGCGGACGGCATCCGCTAAAGTGGAAGCGCGCGTACCTGACCTCATCATGAAAGATTTTCTGCTGGTGATCTCCTGCGACGATCCCGCATCGGAGGAGATCATCCAATCGCGGCTCTTCCTCACCGCGAGCACAGGATCGACGTCGACCGACGATCAGATCACCGCGTATTTCGATTCGCGTGAGGATCGCGAGCTCGCGCGGACGCTGCTGTCGGAGTTCGAGGTGAGCGACACAGAGCGCGAGCGGGTCGACTGGCTCGAGCTCTATCAGCAATCGCTGGAGCCGATCGAGATCGGCGCGCGTTTCGTCGTCGCGCCGGATGTGTCGCTGATCGAAGGCGATGAACGGCTGCGCATTATCGTCCCGCAGGAGCAGGCGTTCGGAACGGGATCGCACGAGACGACGGCGCTCTGCATCGAGTTGCTCGAGTCGCTCGGCATGCAGGGAAAGCGCGGACTCGACATCGGCACCGGCAGCGGCATCCTCGCCATCGCCATGCACCGCCTCGGCGCCTCGAAGGTCATCGCCTTCGACAACGATCGCGACGCCTACGCCGCCATGCGCGACAACCGCATCCGCAACGAAGTCCCCGAATCCGCGATGCCGATGTTCATCGGCGGTGTCGAGTCCCTTCGCAAGACAACGTCCGGCGGCACGTTCGACGTGGTGACGATGAACATCATCCCCGAGGTCATCATCCCCCTCCTGCCGGAGGTCGTTCCGCATGTCGGCAACGTGCTGATCCTCAGCGGCATCCTCATCGTGAAACGCGACGACGTCATCGCCGCCGCCGGACAAAACGCGCTCACATTCGCGGGCGAACGTGAGCGCGGGGAGTGGTGGGCGGGGATGTTCGTGCGGCAATGATTGTCCTCAAAACGGGATTCATCCCATCGCGGATCGAGCCAATTCAGTGCGTGAGATCGACGCGCGCATGGCGCGCGTGGCGGGATTCTCGACCGTCGTGCACATTCGTCTGCGCGCGGCTCGCGTCGCGAATCGAGTGCGACACACATCTTTTATCCCCGATGCACTGAGTGCGTGACGTTGGCGGTAGCAAAACGTCGCCTTCGACATGCGACCTTCCGTCAGAACGCCAGCCTGTCACGCCGGAGGTCGCGTTCACCGCGCCGAGCGGAAGCAGCGTCACGTCAGCGCCCGTATCGATCAGTAACAAGACATCCGGAATGATCGCGCCGTCTTGCGGATTGCGGAGGCGCGCGTTCAGAACCGCCGCAGGCGGCGCAAAGAACCGATCATCGTACGGTGGCATCTTCGCCTTCCAGAGTCTCCATTGCGAAATCGGACACCTGTTCAGGTCGCGGGAGCCGAGGAGTCTGAATCCTGGAGGGCGGCAGATCTTCGACGCCGGGGACGACGACGTATACCTTTGCGTGCTCTGGAAGTCTCACGGTTTCGGGCAGTTTGACTTCGCCACGCTCAACGATTGCCTCGTAGGTGAGAACCTTCATCCAATCCAGCTATCACCGGCCCGGCTAGAGTCGCGCCGTTCATGGATTGGCATGGGGGAAGCCATCAAAGGTCGCATCGCCGAGGCGGCGAAGGCGATTCGGAAAGGCAGGGCGGCCCGGAGTTTCATCCGAAGCTGGCCCTGCGTTCAAGGGCGACGGCCGACGCGTCGCTCGTGGCGCTGGCCATGCAGCGGCCCGACCGCTGTGCGACGTTCTCGATCCGTTCGAGACTGCGATGGCCCCGCCAAATTCGATCGTAAGCACGCCGCCGAGGGCGCGTGCTGCAGATGCGGCACCGGAATCCACATGCGCGCGCACATCGCTCACGTCATGACGACCGAACGCACGCTGAATCCGCGCTAAGAACGGCAACGCTGCGCCGGTGCCTGTGCTCCTTCCCGATCGCCGAGTCGTCATCTTCAACGAAGCGCTGCCGGCGATCTCGGCGACTTCGAAGTCGAGCGTTAAGCCTCATTCGAACGCCGGGAACGAACCGACGCTGAAGTCGACGGTCAGCGTGCTGATCGCGGCGGCGGACTCCTTGGCGATCTCCGGGCTGGCCATCCGCGCAGTCATCGAACCGTTGCCATCATCCAGCAGCAGCACCTTGGCCGTGAGCGTTCCGCCGCGGATCTGCGTCTTCGGCACGCCCATCGCCAGACGCGCGCGGATGTCGCGGTAGCGCGCCTCCGCCTCGCGGCGCAGCTTGTCGAGGATCATTTTCTCCAGCTTCGTTCGCTCGAGCACCCACTTGCCTGTCTCGGCGGCGCGATCGATCACCTCGCGAACGCTGTCGCCGAAGTGCTCGATGAGCCGGCCGAGGCCCGTGTCGTCGAGGCGGACCAATGCGTCGTCCCAGGTGGCGTTTGGCTTCCTGCCTCGCGGCAACAGCGGGGTGATGACGTTGCCGATGTATTGCACGGCGCACGTTTTCCGCTCCTCGTCGGTGCCGCCGATGAACCGATCGATGAACGACTCCAGCGATCCGTCCACCTCCGCCGCCAGCGCGACGAATTCGTCACGCTGGCGGCGTTCGGCGACGCTGGCCGATTCGGCGAGCTGGCGCGCGAGAAGCGCCGTGAATTCCGCGAGTGGCAGACCGGCGGTCATTGCCTGGTCCTGTTAGCCCTGTCCCGGTGCCGGTAGCAGCGGGAAGTAGTCGGTGATGAAGTCGATCCGCACCCGGCCGGTGATGTCGATGTCGAGGTTCGTCGCGGCGGTGCTCTTCTCATTGACGATCTTCACCTTGACGTCCGTGTTCGTCGCGGAGCCACTGGCGCCGATATTGAGCTTGCTGCTCACCGTGTCGCTGAAGATCTTCTTGAACAGGCTGGGCGACGACGACTTTTCGAACCCGAAGTTGAAGCTGCCCGTCTTCGTAGAAGTGCTGGTGCTGGTGCTGTTCGACGACTGTTCGGAAGTCTCCTTGGTCCCGATGTCGAACGTCACCGAGGTCTCGATGAAGCCCTTGTTCGGGACGACCTTCATCAGCCCCATCTGCAGCAGCGCCTGCAGCTGATCGAAGGACCGCCGCCCGGCGCGCTCGAGCAATCCTTTGGTGAACGCGTGGAGAAGCTCGAGCTTCACCGTCTTGGTGGTGCCGATGGTGACGATCGCCTCGCTGAGCTCGTCGGGAGTCTGATCAGCGTCATCGATCTCCGTGCGCACGCCGGAGAACGAATTGGTCAGCGCCTGCTCCTTGGCCGCAATGAGCGTCACGTCCTGCGGCGCGAAAGTGATGACGTTGGCCGTGTCGGTGCGCGTGTAGTCCGTCGTATCGCTGGTGAACTCCGGCCGCACCACCTCGTTGAGGTATTTCATCGCCGCCGCGTCGAGATCGCCGATGTTGTTGGCGATGAACTGACTCGGCCCGCCGGAAAGCGCCTCAACCATGTCGACGTAGGTCTCCAGCTGTTCGCGCGAGGTCTTGACCAGCGTCCGGAAGACGTTTTCCACCAGGTTGGATGTGAAGTCGACGAAGTTGTTGAACAACGCCGGCTGTGATGCGAGATCCAATGCCCTTTCTGCTGCTGTCTTTGCCATCTCGGTCCCCTTTCATCAGCAGTAGTGACGATCAGGGCCGAACCGTTTCAGAAACGCTCCGGGCTCGATCGGCGCTACCGAAGATGAGGAGGCCCGAACGATGACCAGAGGTCACGATTCCGAACTCTGGCCGTCTTTCTGATTGATCTTCTGCACGGCGATCGCGACTCAGGAAGCGGAGCCGATCGCCTACATTGGACATGGGGACGCGTCTATCCGGGAGCAATCGGCACGACGTCGCCCTGCGCGACACCGGCAGCGAGCCGATGGCGGAAGTTTTGGATGTCGACGAGGCGGAGTGCGTTCTTCACGCCGGCCGCATGGGTCTCGTCAAGCGCGGCGTAAATGGCTTCCGATCGGCGGTCGTGTTGTCACAGTGACGCCGCGAAACAGAAACGCGCCCACGTTCGCGAACGAGCGTGAGCGCGCAAACGATTGACGCGGATTACTTGCCGTAGTCCCTGCGCGGCGACCCGGTGAAGATCTGCCGCGGGCGCGAGATCTTCTGGTCGGGATCGAGCAGCATCTCCTGCCACTGGGCGAGCCAGCCGGACGTGCGGCCGATGGCGAAGAGGACCGGGAACATGTCCATCGGGAGCTTCATCGCCTGGTAGATCAGGCCGGAGTAGAAGTCGACGTTCGGGTAGAGCTTCCTCTTCACGAAGTACTCGTCCTCGAGCGCTACACGCTCCAGCTCCAGCGCGATGTCGAGCAGGGGGTTCCGGCCGGTGACCTCGAACACTCCGTCCGCCACCTTCTTGATGATCTTGGCGCGCGGGTCGTAGTTCTTGTAGACGCGGTGGCCGAAGCCCATGAGCTTCACGCCTTCGCCCGCTTTCACCTTCTTGATGAAGGCCGGGACGTTGTTCACCGAGCCGATCTCGGTGAGCATGCGGATGACTTCCTCGTTCGCTCCGCCATGCAGCGGACCGTAGAGCGCGGCCGCGGCCGCGGCGAGCGCGGAGTACGGATCGACGTGCGAGCTGCCGACGACGCGCATGGTGCTGGTCGAGCAATTCTGCTCGTGATCGGCGTGCAGGATGAACAGCACGTCGAGCGCCTTGGCCAGCGCGGGATGCGGCTTGTACTTCGTCTCGGTCGTCTTGAACATCATGTTCAGGAAGTTCTCCGAGTACGAGAGGTCATTGTCCGGATACGCGTACGGCATCCCCACCATGTGGCGATAGCCGAACGCCGCGATGGTGATGACCTTCGCGATCAAGCGGGCGATCTGCTTCTGCCGGTTGTCGACGTCGAAGATCTCCTTGGCCTCGGGATACATCGTGCCGAGGGCGGAGATCATGGAGATGAACTTGCCCATCGGATGGGCGTTGTAGCGGAACGCGTCGAGGACGAGCTTCAGCTTTTCGTTGAGGATCGTGTGGTACGTGACGTCGTGCGTCCAGGCGTCGAGCTGGTCCTTCGTCGGGAGCTCGCCGTTGAGCAGGAGGTACGCCGTCTCGAGGTAGGTGCTCTTCTCCGCGAGCTGTTCGATGGGGTAGCCGCGGTACTCGAGGATGCCGCGATCGCCGTCGATGAAGGTGATGGAGCTGCGACACGCGGCCGTGTTCATGAAGGCCGGGTCGTACGTCATCATGCCGAAGTCGCTCTCTTCGATCTTGATCTGCCGGAGGTCGGTCGCCTTCACCGTGCCGTCCTTGATCGGCACTTCGTAGGTCTTACCGGTTCTGTTGTCTGTGATGCTGAGCGTTTCGGGCAAGGTAGGAACCTCCGCAGACTTATCGCGCGGAAATCTATCAGGGCAGTCGAGCACTGGCAACGTAAATGAATCGTCGTTCATATCAATCGATCACCGCCCTATCGAGCGGTCAGATCCCCCCATCGTGCCTCGACGACCGCACACGCCGCGATCGCCGCGGTCTCCGCGCGCAGCCTGCGCGGACCGAGCCGCTCGATCGCGCACTCACGTGTGAGGGCGAGGGCGATCTCGTTATCCGTCCATCCGCCTTCCGGGCCTATGAAGAGGGTCACAGCTGCATGTGATGACGGGCACTCCGTCGCCGGCGCGTCGGCATCGAAGAGGATCTTGTGGTCACGCTCGAGTGCGACGGCGAGCTCCTCCGGCGCCTCGACTCGAGGGATCACGCCGCGTCCCGATTGCTTCACCGCCTCGAAGACGATCTTCTCCCACCGCTCGGCCTTGCCGCGATATCGCTCCGGACGGATCTCCACGCGCTCGGTGACGAGCGGGATGATGGAGCGGACGCCGAGCTCCGTCGCCTTCTGCAGCACGAGCTCGAACTTGTCGAGGTTGATGATGGCCATGGCGAGGTCGATCGCCAGCGGCGATTCGCGCGTCTCGACGCGGGAGATCACGCGCAGCGTCGCCGGATCCTCGACGCGCGCCACGGCGATCGCGCCGCGTCCGTCGAACACTTCGACCTCTTCGCCGATGCGCACGCGGACGACGCGCGCGTGATGCAGCTCATCGCCGGTCAGCGTGATGGTGTCTTCGACGGCAGGAACGAAGAAGCGGTTCTTCAACGCCCCGATTATCGGGTTGAAAACACCGTCACCGGAAACTTCATCTGCCCGGCCGGCGTGTTGTAGTACGCGTTGCCGCGGATCTCGTACCTCGCGCGATTGCCCTGCACGGCGTCGGCGATGTCGCGGAAGAGCGTGCGGGCGTTCTCATAGCCGAGCCGGGTGCGGAGGTGGACCGTGCCGAGGCCGCGGGCGGGGATCTCGACGCGCGGGTCGTTGCTGACGCTGTTGAGCACCGGGTTGTCGTTCACCAGGAGGTCGAAATCGACGCGGTCGAGGCGGAGGCCGACGGAGTTCGGATTGTCCACTCCAAGCGTAAAGTCGAAATCAATCGAGGACGCCGACAACGGCAGGGCGATGGCCACGCGCGGCTGGACGTCGCGGATCGAGTAGTTCGGATTGACGATGTTCAGGGCCCTCGCCACGGTGCTGCATCCCGAGAGAGAGAAGGTCAGAAAGGCCAGTCCGAGACAGGTGGCCGTGAGAATCGATGCGAGGGTCAGGGTGCGCTTCATGAGAGCGGAAGAGTGCAAGGTGGATTCCCATTTCATCGGATACAATCCCGCCGCTGGTCTGCCGGTTGCAGTCTGAGTGGAGCGACAGGCGCCCTCGCCTGTCGGATTTCGAGGTGCTTGTTTGGGCGTAACGGCCATCATTGCGGCGTACAACGAAGAGAACACGATCGCTGACGTTCTGGCGATCCTCGCCCGCAATCCACTCATCGATGAAGTGATCGTCGTGAGCGATGGCTCGACGGACGCGACCGTGGAGATCTCCCGGCAGTTCGAAGGCGTCCGCACCATCTCCCTGCACGAGAACCGGGGCAAGGGCTATGCGATGCGCGTCGGCGTCGACAACGCCTCGCACGACATCTTCTTCTTCGTCGACGGCGACATGTACAACGTCAGCGACGAGCACATCGAGACGCTGGTGCTGCCGGTGCTCCATGACCGCTGCGACATGAACATCGGCGTCCGCAGCCGCGGCGAGGTGCTGAACTACCTCCACCTGAGGATGCAGTGCGGTCCGGTGCTCTCCGGCATCCGCGTCATGCGCCGCGAGGTGTGGGAGACGGTGCCGGTGCAGTACATGGAGCGGTTCAAGATCGAAGCGGCGCTCAACTGCTTCTGCTCGCGCGCCGGATTCCGGCAGCAGCACACCGTGATCCACAACCTCGATCACGTGCTCAAGGAATCGAAGCGCGGCCTGCTCGACGGTCTGCGCGCCCGCTGGGACATGACCAGCGAGGTCTTCCTGCTGCTGTTCGAGCTCCACGTCTTCGAGACCTGGCGCTGGACGCCGCCCCCGGCCGAAGTGCCGGATGCGGAGTACGATCTCTTCGAGTGAAACGCTTCGCCGTTTATCTCCTGCTGTCCGCTGTCTGCTGCCTGCTCTCCTGCTCCCGTCACGCCCACTTCCTCGAGCGCTCCGTCACCGTCGGCCCGCACACCTACAAGTACCGCGTCTGGCTGCCGCCGCATTATTCGAAGGTGCGCCACTGGCCGGTCGTTCTCTATCTGCACGGCAGCAGCGAGCGCGGCGACGACAACGTCCGGCAGCTGGCGAAGGGCCTGCCGGCGCAGCTCCCGACGCATGCGGAGCGCTACAAGTGCATCGTGGTCATCCCGCAATGCCACGACGGCCAGGAGTGGTACGGCGAGATGGAGACGCAGGCGCTCGCCGCTCTCGAAGCCAGCATCCGCGAGTTCCGCGGCGACCGCCGCCGGCTCTACCTCACCGGCTTCTCGATGGGCGGCGCCGGGACGTGGTACATGGCGCGCCACCGGCGGTGGGCGGCGCTGATGCCGATCTCCGGCGAGGTGTCGCGCCAGCCGAACGATCCGTTTCCGGTCGATCTGCCGCCCGATCTCGCGCGCATCGTCGGCGCACCCGATCCGTTCGCGGCGATGGCCGAGGCGATCGGGCCGGCGCCGGTGTGGGCGTTCCACGGCAGCAACGATTCCGTGATCCCGGTCAGCGAGTCGCGCTCCATGACCGCGGCCCTCGGCAAGACCGCGCGCTACACGGAGCTCAAGGGAGCGGGACACGAGATCTGGGATCGCGTCTACGCCGATCCGAATGTCGTGCGCTGGCTGCTCACGCAGCGCAAGAAGCGCTGATCACGAAACGAGCGCTGCCAGCTTCTTCGGCGCGATCAGCCGATAGCTCTCCCGCACCAGCGCGCGGATCTCGTCCCAGTCCTTGATCTTGCGCGCGTCCATCGACACCCATCCCTTGTGCCCCACGTATGGCGCGCGGGTGAAGCGCGGATCGCTCGTCACCAGGACGTCGGCGTGCTCCATCTCCAGCTTGAAGCCGATCGAGGCGTGGCCTTCCTTCTCGCCGTAGCCGGCGAAGATCTTCTCGCCGACGCGGAAGTGCGGCTCGCCCCAGGTCATCGTCTCCTTCGTGTTCGGGAGCTCGAGGCAGATCTTGCGGAAGCGATCGAGTGTGCCCGGCATCAGCGTGGCCCCGGGGCGCCGGGGAACTGGCTGATGTAACGCGTGACGATCTGGTGGAAGCTGCCGACCGGCGACTCGAAGTAGAGGATGCTGCGGACATTCACCGGCTCGGCCGACGGCGTCCGGCCGCGATCGGTGGCGAAGCCGTAGCCGTGCGCCCAGAACGTGACGGTGGTGAACTGATCGGGCGCGATCTTCTCGTTGAACGGGAAGAACTCCTTGCGCAGGGTGTACGAGCCGCTGCCGACCGACTGGATCTCGATCCGCCGCAGCGTGATCGGCTCCGCGGAGCGGTTGGCGATGCGGGCGCCGAACTGGATCTGCGTCGGGCCGGTCGCGTAGCCGACGTCCACCGGCGCCTGCAGTTGCACGAGGTCGATCTCCGGCTTGAGAATCGCGACATCCTTCTTCGAGCTGGCGCAGGCGGCCAGGAGGAGCGTGGCGCAAAAGATGATCCGTTTCATGTCTGCGATAACGTGGCGTCCGCATTGCTTCTTTCCACCGCGAAATGACCGACCCGATGCCGATCGACCGCGCCTCCGCGACGCAGGAGCCCGACTCACCCGTGCTCATGCATCAGAATTGGCACCACCTGCTCTTCATGCATTGGGAAGTGCCGCCTGCGGAGCTGCAGGCGCTGCTGCCGCACGGACTCGATCTCGACACCTTCGACGGCAAGGCGTACGTCGGCCTCGTCCCGTTCACCATCACCGGAGTGCGTCCGTCGTTCATCCCGCCGATCCCGCTGATCTCGAGCTTTCATGAGGTGAACGTCCGGACGTACGTTCATCGCGGCGGGAAGGATCCGGGCGTCTGGTTCTTCAGTCTCGATGCGTCGAGCGCGCTCGCCGTCACCGCCGCGCGTGCGATGTACAAGCTGCCGTACTTCGATGCGTCGATCACGTTCGCGGTCTCCGATGAGCCGCTGCAGACCGTCGAGTTTCACTCCCAGCGCACCGACGCGCGCGGCGCGATGCCGGCGAACGGCCGCGTGCTCTACAAGCCGGCCGACGGCGTGATCACGTACGCCGCGATGGACACGCTGGAGTTCTTCCTCCTGGAGCGCTACATCCTCTACGCCGCCGACGATCACCACAGTCTCTTCTCGGCGCGCGTGCACCATCAGCCGTATCCGATCGAGCGCGCCGAGGTGATCGAGCTGGAGGAGACGCTGGTGTGGGCGGCGGGGATCAAGCGCGGGGAAGAAGCGCCGATCCGGCATTACGTGAAGGAAGTGAATGTGAAGGTGTACGGGCTGGACCGCGTCTGACGCCGGCGCCACATTTCCGCCACGTTCTTTCCCTCACTTTTGCTGCGCTGCATCACACAAAGCGTGACTCCGCGGTCATAAACTGCGCGGCATGAGACGTGTGATTGCTGCCCTCGCGCTTTTCTTTGCCTGCGCCGCGACGCAAGCCCCGGGACCGAACGTCACGATCGTCAAGGCCGGACCGATCGGCGAGGTGGCCAACGTGGCGGAGGCGAACGAGATCCGGATCGTCTTCTCCGAGCCGATGATCGCCATCGGCAAGATCCCCAAAGATCTCAACCCACCCTGGTTCCACGTCTCGCCCGAGATCAAGGGCGGGTTCCGCTGGTCGGGCACGACCACGCTGATCTTCACGCCCGATCCGAAGACGCCGCTGCCGTACGCGACGAAGTACGACGTGACGATCGACCCCACGGCGAAGGCGATCTCCGGTCACACGCTCGGCAAGCCGTACGCGTTCTCGTTCATCACGCCGACGATCAAGCTGCTGCGCACGCAGTGGTACCGCAAGTCGGACGACGATCCGGCCAGCGCGGTGGTCATCGGCATGTGGTTCAACCAGCCGGTCGATCGCAACGTCATCACGCAGCACCTCCAGCTCCGCACGCAGCAGCACGACGTGATGCTGCCGGTGCTGCAGCCCGAGGCGATCGCGCGGCTGCAGAAAGTCGATCCGCCGGCCGTCCCGGCGTTCAACGCGAAGATCGAGAAATCGAAGAAGGCTGCGGAGTCGAACGGCGCGCCGATCCTGGCGTTCGTCACGGACGAATGGGACAAGAAGCAGTGGCCCGCGACTCCCGACCTCGTCGTCCTGGAGACGAAGCCGGGCGTGCAGCCCGACACGAACCTGCAGATCTACCTCGACGCGCAACTGGCGCGCTCGAGCTCGAACGTCAGCACCCGAACCGACCAGACGGCCACCGTCGAGCTGCATCCGGCGTTCTTCGTAACGAAGGTCAGCTGCAACGCGGGATGCAACCCCGAAGAACGGACGTATGTCGAGTTCCGCGTGCGCGACGGCGTCAAGCTCGCGGAGGTGGCGAAGGCGATTCAGGTCACCGACATCACCAATCCGGCGAAGGAAGTGAAGCTCAAGCAGGGAGCGATCAGCGAAGACACGTACGACGAGGGCTCGAACTACACGCTCGACGACCTCGGATACACGATCGAGCCGGCGCACGTCTACGCGATCGCGATCGATCCGTCGTTGAAGGCGATGGATGGGCAGACACTCGGCTACAGGTGGATGGGGATCGTCGACTACTGGCACAAGTCGGCCTTCAGCAGCTTCGGCGGCGGCCACGGCGTGTGGGAAGCGAGCGGCGGAGCGATCCTCCCGTTCTACGCGCGCAACTACAAGAACGTGCAGCAGTGGACCGCGCCGGTGCAGGCCGCCGACGCCATGCCGACGATCCTCCGTCTGCAAAACAGCCTGTTCACCGAAGCGCCGGGCGTCGCGCCGAAGATGCGCACGCTCGCGCCGGCGCCGGACAAGATCCAGTCGTACGGCGCGAACATCGGCCCGGTCCTCAATAACGGCAAGGGCATCGTGTGGGCGGCCATCGAAGCAGGCGAGCCGATTCCGAAGGCCCGCGCGTGGGAAGGTGAGCCGAAGCGGCGCTCGACGCTCGTGCAGGTGACGAACCTCGGCATCAGCGTGAAGGACTCGCCGCTGAACACGCTCACGCTCGTCACCACGCTCGACGACGGCCTGCCGGTCGCCGGCGCGACAGTCACCATTCGCAACCTCGACAACGTCGTCGTCTGGAGCGGCAAGACCGACGCGCACGGCGTCGCCATCGCGCCGAACACGCATCTCCGCCTGCCGGAGAAAGTGCCGCCTCCCGATCCGCAGAAGAACGAGTGGGAGCGCGACGAAGATCAGTGGTCCGCGACCTCCGAGCTGAGGTTCATCGTCACCGCGGAGAAGGACGGCGACGTCGCGTACGTCGCGAGCAACTGGAACGAAGGAATCCTGCCGTGGGAGTTCGATGTGAACTTCGACCTCGGCGAACGCACGGGATTGCTGCGTGGCACGGTCTTCACCGATCGCGGCGTCTACAAGCTCGGCGAAGAAGTGCACTTCAAGGCTGTCCTGCGCAGCGACACGCCGCGCGGCATGCAGTTGCTCCCCGCCGGCACGAAGCTCGACATCCTGGTGAATGACAGTCACGCGAAGAACGTCGACAAGCGGACGTTGACGCTGAACGAATGGTCCAGCGCCGAGTGGACGTGGAAGATCCCGTCCGACGGACCGCTCGGGACCTACTCGATGTTTGCGACGGTCAACGATCAACGCCTCGAGATCGACGGCAGCTTCCTCGTCGCCGCGTACCGCCGTCCCGACTTCCGCGTCGACGCCTCACTCACCGGCAAGAGCTCCATCGCCGGCACGAACCTCGACGGCAAGATCACCGGCCGCTATCTCTTCGGCGCGCCGATGGCGAAGCGCGACATCCGCACGATGTACACGAAGCGCCGCATCTTCTCCGTCCCGTCGAAAGTCAGCGAGCGCTGGCCCGACAACATCTACACGTTCCTCGGCTGCGACTACACGGCGAGCAACGGCTGCGGCTCCGATCGCATCGACATCGACTCGAAAGAGGAGAAGCTCGACGCGAAGGGCGAGTTGAAGAAATCGCTGCCGACCGACATCGCCGCGGGCATTCCATACAACTACACGTTCGAAGGTGAAGTGACCGACGTGTCGCGGCAGAAGATCGCGAACCGCGCTTCGTTCCGCGTCGATCCGGCGCCCTGGTACATCGGACTCGCGCGTCTGCCGTACTTCGCCGACGCGACGAAAGGGATCGACACCGAAGTCGTCGCTGCGGGCCTCGATGGCAACGCGGTCGCCGGCGTGAAGGTCGACGTCGACCTGATCCGCATCCAGTGGAACAGTACGCGCCACGCCGAGGGCAAGGGCTTCTACACGTGGGAAAGCGAGCGCAAGGAAGTGCCCGCGGGTCACTTCAGCGTGACCACGCAGGACAAGCCCGTGTCTCTGCACATCCCGCTCAGCGACGGCGGCCAGTTCCGCATCACTGCCGTGGCGAAAGATGACGAAGGACGTTCGACCACGACGATCGAGTGGTTCTACGCGACCGGCTCCGGCTACACGGCGTGGGAGCGGTATGACCACAACCGCATCGATCTGGTGCCGGAGAAGACGACGTACAAACCGGGCGACACGGCGCGCATGATGATCAAGTCGCCGTGGGAGCACGCGACGGCGCTGATCACGACCGAGCGCGAAGGCGTGCGCACGTCGAAGCAGTTCGATGTGACGTCGACGCAGCAGACGGTCAGCGTTCCGATCACCGAGGCCGACATCCCGAACGTGTTCGTGTCGGTGCTGCTGGTGAAGGGACGCACCAAAGACGCGACGCCCGACGATTCGAGTGATCCGGGCAAGCCTGCGTTCCGCCTTGGCTACACCGAGCTCACGGTCTTGGACGAGACGAAGCGGCTCGACGTCGACGTGAAGGCGAATCGCGACGAGTACCGTCCGGCGACGAAGGCGAAGATCGACGTGCAGGTGAAGGACGTGAAGGGGGCAGGCACGCGCTCCGAGGTCACGCTGTGGGCCGTCGATTACGGCGTCCTCTCGCTGACCGACTACAAGACGCCCGACGTGCTCGACTCGATCTACCTGCGCAAGGCGTTGCAGGTCCTCAATGAAGACTCGCGGCAGATGATCATCGCGCGCCGCGCGCTGACACCGAAGGGTGCGGCCGACGGCGGCGGCGGTGGACGCGACAGCGGACCGGGGATGATCCGGAAGGACTTCCGCGTGCTGGCG
>Ga0193696_1000001_pt1 | contig 167267 bp, 175 predicted proteins | sample L3m1metaG_FD_145074 | JGI IMG/M metagenome (GOLD analysis project Ga0193696, IMG submission 145074) | Soil microbial communities from a riparian zone of the East river system, Colorado, United States - L3m1 | ecosystem: Environmental > Terrestrial > Soil > Riparian zone | place: USA: East... | reverse complement strand
CGCCTCGCCCCCGTCCCTGCCGATCTGCTCCCACGCGTGGCGATGATCATCGAAAAAATCGTACGGCTCACCGAAGACATGACTGAGCCGCAGACACAGCGCGAACCCGTGCGCAGAACACGCCGCTGACCAACCCTCGTCCACCAACCACCGCAACAAGAAAGGCCGTACATGAACAGGACACTCCTCGCGGGAGATCCACACGGGACAGACGCTGACCGACGTGCGCGCCATCATGCGCCACGACGCCGAGCGCCGCACAGTGAACGGATCCAATGAATCGTGGGGCTACATCACCAATTACAACGACAAGCTGATGACCTGGATCGCCTTCACCGATCGCAAGGTCAGCGGTGCGACGCAAGAGGCGTGGGTTCGCGACTAGGGTGAATCGTCGACAACTCAATAACCCAACAACCCAATAACCAAAAAAACGAAAGCAGGTTTTTATGGGTCTCCTCTGGTTTGTCATCATCGGCGCAATCGCGGGCTGGCTTGCCGGCCAGTTCATGAAAGGTCACGGCTTCGGTCTCCTCGGCGACATCATCGTCGGCGTCATCGGCGCATTCATCGGCAGGTACATCTCGCAGGCCGCCGGCCTGGGGCTCGGCAGCGGCCTGATCGGCACGCTGATCGTCGCCTTCTTCGGCGCGATCATCCTGCTCTTCATCGTGCGCCTCATCGCAGGCAGATCGGGCCGGAGAATGTGGTCATGAGTCCAATGAAGATCATCGCCATCGTGTTGATCGTGGCCGGCATCGCCGGACTGATGTACGGAAACTTCTCCTACACGAAGACCACGCACGAGGCGAAAGTCGGCCCGTTCGACTTTTCGGTCAAAGAGAAGAAGACCGTCAATGTCCCGCTCTGGGCCGGCATCGCCGCCATTGTCGGCGGCATCGTGCTCCTCGTCATACCAAAACGCACCTGATCCGGACCGGAGGTCCACAATGAACACCGAGATCACGCCGCTCACATACGCCACCGAGCTCGCCGCCACATCATTGAAGCACGGCGGCGAGCTCGTCGCCGTATCGACGTTCATCATCATCGCCGTCGTCACTGCAATGATCAGCGGATCGCCGCTCGTCGCCATCGTGCCGATCATCGCCGTGCTCCTCTTCGAATCGGCGGTGACCGCCTGGCGCCTCTATCACCGGCAGATATCCGCACTGGCCACGACCCGCCAGCTGCTCGACCTGAACGCCAGCGATCGCGCGGAGCTCGAATCGGACCTCCACACCCGCTACCTCGGCCAACAGGCCCGCATCGAAGCGCGTCACGCCGAACAGCTGTCAGCACTCAAGGGAGCAGCATGAAGATCTACGTAGGAAACCTCCCCGCCTCAATCACCGACTCCCAATTGAACGCCCTCGCCCTCCCCTACGGAAAACCCGACTCCGCGACGATCGCCCGCCGCGCCGAAGGCGGGATTTCGAAAGGATTCGGCTTCATCGAATACAGGACGGACGACGAAGCAACCGCCGCCATCGCGGGATTGAATGGCGAGATCGTGGATGGAGTCGCATTGAAGGTGCATAAGGCGAATGCACTGGAGATCCGGCCCTGGTCGGCGGCGGGGAGGAAGCGGTGAGCGTGCTGAATTAGGCCGGCGTCTCCGCTCTAGAACTTGAATCCGACCGAGATGTCGACGATGGTCGCCTTCGACGCCGGATCGAGTTTGCCGCCATGGTCCAGATCGAGAGCGGCTTCGCCCGACACTTTGATCTTGAGGAAACTGGTCTTTACCCGAGACTCCATCAGCGGCCGGGTGACACTGTCCAGCGGTTGACCCGCGCAGGAATGAAAGACGGCAGTACGGCGTGCTTCCGGCTGGCGTGCGATCGAAGGCTCATGCGACAAGCCTCCTGGGTCGCATTCTGACGCCACTCCGTCACACCATCTTTTATGTATTCGTAATCGACCGGCAGGTAGGTTGGCGCGCCCAGCAGGATTCGAACCTGCGACCCTTAGCTCTGAAGGCTGAAGGGGAGTGTTGATAACAAGGGACTTACGACAAAATGGTTGCCTATCGCTGGTACTTCTTTCGTGTCGCAATCGCTAGTGCGATTCAGGCGGCGGTTGGCGAGCTGCCGACCCAACGCCGGCACTGTCCTTTCGCCGATGATGCACTAAGCGCTGATACCGTCATATTGAGTATCCTTTCATCTTCCTTCAGCATTGAATCGTCAAATCGCGAATTTCGTAGAGCGTGTCCGTCAAAACAGGTGCAGGTATGACGATGCTCAGAACGGTGTGTGGTGGCGGTGTCATCGCGGTTATCGCGGTCACTTCACTGACGTTATCGCTCCATCGAGACGACTCGCTCGGACGCCTCGTGAAGGCAACGGCCGAAATGCGGCCGATCGAGGCGAGGCTCAGCGGCGGATTTCGATGGGCACCGTATCGTTCGATTCGCGAAATAAGGAGTACAAACCGTCTGCGCGGCTTCGACGACGTCGCGCATGCCGCCGCCATCGTTCGCCAGGAAGCGACGCGCAGCACCTCGATTGATGCTCGACGTTCGGCCGCCGTGGCGCTGCTGTTCGAAGGAAAGAGCCGCGCGGCGGTTCAGGAGTTGGAGAGCGTTGCGGCTTTCGCACAATGGGATGGGCGCGTTCGCAGCGATCTTGCGGCCGCGCGACTTCACGTCGCGATCGATGAGAACGTTCCTGGCCTGCTCCCCGAGGCGCTGGCGGCTGCTGATTCGGCCTTGCGTCTTCAGCCTGGTCTGGTCGAAGGACTCTTCAATCGCGCGCTGATCCTCGAGCGCCTTGGCATCCGCGATCAGGCAAGTGAAGCGTGGTCGCGATACCTCGACGTCGACACATCGAGCGAATGGGCGGTCGAGGTGCGTGATCGCGTACGGAGCTTGGCGCCGCTTCCGCCATTTCAACAATTGCTCGACCGGAATTTCCCTCGACTCGCGCACGACCCATTGGCCGCTCATGACATGGCGAGATCGAGCCCGCTCGAGGCGCGGCTCTACGGCGAGACAGTCATCCTGTCTCAATGGGCAGACAAGGAAACCTCAGACGATCGCGCATCGGCGAGCGAACACCTTCGGATCGCACGCGAGTTCGGTGAGGAGCTCGCGCGCAACGGTGACGGCATGTTGAAAGCAACAGTCGCGGCGATAGATCGTGCGGACGCCGAACAGACTGGACATCTGATCCGCGGCCATCTGCTGTACCGGCGAGCGCAGGCGGAGTTCAAGAGCGACCGGGCGGAATCGGCTCAGCCGCTCTTCGTTTCTGCCGCGCGCGAGTTTGATCTCGGCGGCAGTCCGCTGAAGATCGGCGCCGAGTACTACCTCGCGCATACGTTCCACACTTTGGGTCAATTACCCGAGGCTCGCGCCCGCGAAAAACGTCTACTGAAAGAGATCGCTCCGGTGTTCCCCGCCTACCGCGCCCAAGTCCTGTGGCATCTCGGACTCGGCTATACCGCGGACGGCCTATGGGGAAATGCGCTAACGGCACTGACAGAAAGCGCCGCCACATTCGAGCGACTCAGGGAAACGGCGTACGCCTCGTTCGTCCGCGAGCTACTTGCGGAAGTCTACGATCGCATCGGCGATCCAGACTCCGCGTGGGAGCATCGCGTCGTGGCTTGGAGAGGGGTCGGTGCGCATACGTCGTTCCGACTCGAGCAATCACTCGAGGCGGCCGGCCGCAGCGCGATGATGCGACGACAGCTTGCGCCAGCCGCGTCGCTCCTCGGTCTGGCTAGCGAAGCAGCGACGCGTGCAGGGCGCCCGGTGGTCGAGGTCCAAACACGGTTATTGCAGGCGCGTCTCCTCAGCGAGATGACGTACACGGAGAGCGCTCAGCAGGCGCTCGCACGCGCACGCGTCGCGGCGAGTTTGATCCCTGATGCCGCGGCAAAAGAGGATGCGGATGCCGAAATCGTCGCGACGAACGCCATTATCTGCGCCACACCAGCCGAGGCTGTGCGTCTGCTTACGAAGGCGATCGAATATCAGAGCATACGGGGGCGTCGAATAGCGCTGCCGGAGCTTTACTTCCACCGCGCCCGCGCGCACCGCGAAATGCGAAAGCCGAAGCTCGCAGCTGCTGATCTCGAAACCGGCGTCGCGATCGTGGAGCGTTGTCGTGAATCGCTTCCCGAGGGAGAAGTGCGTTGGGGCGTCTTCGATCCCTCGTATGAGCTGTTCGAGGAGGCGATCGACCTAGCCCTCGCAGACGGCGACACGCGGCGCGCGTTCGCCTTTTCGGAGCGCGCACGTTCGCGTGAATTGTTAGACGGGCTGAAGTCGGATAGGACGTCTGCTTCGCCGTCACAACTGGAACCGAATGCCTCGGTCGTCGAGTACATACCGTTCAACGACCGGCTGGTGATTCTCGTCGCGAGCCGAGATGGCGTCCATGCCGTGAAACAGCGCATCTCGCGCTCTGCTCTTGAACGCGATGGGGCCACATTTGCCGCGGCTGTCGCGGCGGAATCACCGGATCGACGACGCCTCGCAATGGAACTGCACCGGCGTCTGATCGAGCCGATCGAGTCGGAGCTGATGGGTACGGAAAAGCTCGTGCTCGTGCCGGGAGCCTCGTTGGCTGCGGTGCCGTTTGTTGCACTGGAGAACGCGGCGCACGTTCCCCTCGTCGAGCGATTTTCGATCGTCGTCACACCGAGCGCCGCGGTTTACGAGGAGTTGAGCTTGCGGAAGCGGCCGGTCAGTGCGACACCGCGCTTGCTGGTGATGGCGAATCCGATCACCGATCCGAATGTCGAGCCGCTGCCGGAGACGGAGATCGAGGCGAATAGGATCGCCGTGCTGTACCAGCGCCGACGCGTGCTGCTGCGCGAGAGCGCCACGGTGGCGGCGTTTAGTCGTGATGCGGCGGAAGCGGACGTCATTCATCTCGCCACGCACGGTGAGAGTCCTCTGAACGGGCGCGCGAAGCCGGCGTTGATACTCGCCGGTAGCCGGCTCGATGCTGGACAGATCGAAGTGATGCATCTGCGGCACACCTCAGTCGCCCTACTGGCGGCCTGCAGCAGCGCGCGCGGGCCTGTGCGATCGGAAGGGACACTCAGCATCAGCCGCGCGTTTCTCGCCGCCGGCGTGCCCTCGGTCATCGCCACGCTCTGGAGTATCGATGACTCGGCGTCGGCGAGCTTCTTTCCTCTCGTTCATAAGTACCTAGCGCGCGGCCTCCCGGCAGATCGGGCGTTGCGAGAGGCACAGCGCGATGCGATCAGGAACGGCGTTCCGGCCAGCCTGTGGGCCGCGGTGCAATGCATCGGATCATAAGTGTTCCTACGAAGAACAGGAGGAAGCAATGAGCAGCTGTGAAAGCGACGTACCGAAGAGCAGTAAGGGCGCACCGCCGATAGACCAACCAGTCCAAAATGGGTTCGATGTCGTGTTCGTGGGCTTGATCCTGTTCGCCAAACGCGACCGGGTCGCGTTGTTTCCGAATGGGCTCGTGCCGGCTAAGTCCGTGACACCGCATCATCCGTATCTCGTAGTCAATCCAAAACGAGTGAGTAAGGAGGTCGGATGGGAGGGAGTCGACCAGGCACTGAAGGATTTGGGGATCTATCAGCTGCCTGCGTGCCGCATTGATATCTCCGGTGCCACGACCGGCGGAGGCGTGGATGGATCGCAACATGATCGCGACGTACCGAAGCTCGTGGACGTCGACAAGACGATCGTCATCGATCCGTCTAAAGCGCTCATCCAGGTGAACCTTCGCAATGGAGAGCTGGAGGCGTTGCGGCATCCCGATTCGCTCCCCACAGATCCCGACGTGGCGATCATCTCGCGGCTACGCGTCACGGACTACACCAACCCGATCACTATCGACATCAATGAAACCGGCACGAAGACCAGGTCACTCGAGATCCAGGCGTACACGGACATTGCGCTCGCGAACATCGGATTCCCCAAGGATCCCAAGAAGCTCGGCGATCATTTCTCGATTTACGGTGCGCTGACGAAGAAAGGGACGATCAGCGGGAAATCGCCCACGACCTCGCCTGTGGTGACAAAGATCCATCGCGGTTATCGCATATTCGAACTCAACATTCCGATTAGCGACGGGCACGCTCAGTGCGGCAGCCAAGGTTGCTGTCCGCCACCGTGAGCGGCCCGTGCCTACACGAGGAGGCTGACGTCCAGCAGCTTAAGAACGGTTCTGATCGGGCTCGCATAGGCGAGCCCGTTTTTCAGAGTCCCGCCGGCGACGCACCGTGAGAATAACAGGCCGACCGCGTGCTGGCGATCGTTGTAGAGGAGTGAGCCGCTGTCTCCATCGAGTGCGAAGTCGTGATTCGGATCGGTCGATTCGATCTCAAGCTGATTCTCGAAATTCACGATGAGCAGGTTGGCGCTGTAACCGACGACTTGCAGCGTGTCGTAATCGAAGGAAGTGACACGGCCGAACGTCCTGCGGCTGCGGTCGCCGAACTTCTGAACGGACGTGCTTTCGTGAATGTTGCCGGCCACCTGCTGCAGAGTCTGGCCGCCCGGCAGCGACTTCGAGTCGAAGTTCGTCGTCGTCAGCTTCGCGAATGCGGCGTCAACTTCCTTGAGTCCTTCGCCGCTGAGCGGCACGCATCGAACGAGCTCTGCGATCTTCGTCGAACCGGTAGTTCCTGTCGCTGGCCGAACGATGGAGTCGCCGGCCTTTGCCTGGTCGACTTCCGCGATGACGTGATTGGCCGAGACGATGCCCCTGTCCCCGTTCTGGTTGTCCGTGGCGAAGAATCCAAGCGTGCCGCCGAGCGACTGGTCGTGCGAAACGGAGTCGCCGATACGCACGGGCGTGCTCGCCACGGCACTCGCCCTCCCAAGCGCTGGCTGCAGCGCGAAGAGCGGACCGGTGTAGCGAACGTCTAGCTCGTTATCAGCGAGCGGACTGAGGATCTCGCGAATAAGAGCTTCGAGACGCACGATGCCGCTCTTTTCACGAATGCGGACGGCGAGGGCGTAATTCTCCGGTTTGTCGGTATAGGCCACTCCGAGGCTGATGGCGCCCTCGGGAAGGCGGGTGATGTCCTCGTTCGACTGCAGTCTTTCGCGCGCCTGACTTCTCATGTCGCGGGCTCTTTCCAATCGCATGTTGGGCATCCTCGATTTTCTGGACGGATAAGAAACAGAGTTTCTCCGCTATTGTCACGTTTTCCAGGTGTTCTGTTTCAGGTATCGTCCGCGCCGCGTCAATGAGGAACTTTGGCGACATCGCCGCGGGCTACCGCTGATGGCGACGGTCGTGACGAATGGCAACGATCCCGCTTGCCGACGAAATTGGTGTTCCGCACGAGGCAATCGCGCTACTGGCGATCGGCTTGTTCGCCTGCACGGACGCAGCGATTCGAATGGCGGAAGGTGTTCTTGCTCGCGAGCGCGCCTACTGCAGGCCTATCCCGGAATGACGATGATGTGACCGCGTAATGCGATTCGTACAGTCGCTGTGGCTGCAATCGGCCGAGCCGGTGCACAGCCGCGGCCTCTTTCCGAACTGATACCTGCTCTACCGTGAACTCCGAGATCCTCGGACGATGGGAGGAAGCGGCGAAGGTGCACATACACGCGCTGCGGATCGACGACCGGCCGGAGATGTAAATCAATGGCGGGCTGGTTAAGTTGCAAACGGGCGTATTGCCCACCCGGAACGCGATCTGACCACCGCGGCGTGATTCGACCGAACGTCCTCAACGAGAGCGATGGTGTCCTCCGCTCGCGTCGCCACGGCCATCCTCAGGGACACCAACTTTCCGTAGAAACGCATGACGATGTCGGCTCGTAACCGCGAAGCAGATCGGTGTTGGTGCGCCCGGCAGGATTCGAACCTGCGACCTCTTGCTCCGGAGGCAAGCGCTCTATCCAACTGAGCTACGGGCGCTTCCGAAAGGAATCGGATTGTACGGGGTGCAACCGCGCACGGCAACCGCTCATTTCCCGGACAGAAAGCGCTGCAGCGCGGGGCGTTGCACGTCGCGGAACGCGACGCATGTCTCGATGCGCTCCTTCGCCACGCGGATGCGGCGCTCGGCGCCGGGGGCGGGGCGGGTGACGAAGAACTCGTTGATCTCGCGCAGCGTGCCGGCGTCGCAGGCGGTGCCGAGGCCGGAGACCGCGGACTCCAGGGCCCAGTATGGGAAGCGCTTCGACACCTGGTCCCACTGCGTGCGGATCCACTCCCACGTCGCGCCGCGCGTCGCGGGGTTCTGCAGCAGCTCGCGGAGGAAGCGCGGCGAGTCCTGCGACTTCACCTCGCTGCCGGTCGCGAACTCCAGCGCGCGTTGCGCCAGCGCGGGATCGCGGAAACGGAGCAGCGCGCCCGACCAGCGGCTTCGCAGCTCCGGCGTCTTCGCGTCGCGCCACGCGGCCAGCATGCGATCGAACAGCGCGGCGTCGCCGTGATGGGCGGCGATGCCGATCGCCGCGTCGGCGAGCGTCGGATCGAACGATCGCGGATCGTAGAGATAGCGCGATGTGATCTCGCGCGCGCCGGCGATCACCTCGGCGTCATCCGCGCCGTTGCCGAGGACCTCGAGCACCGTTGCGCGGAGCTCGCGCTGCTCGTCGTTCTCGTCCTTCGTCGCGGTCCAGCCGCCCTCCGGCTGGAAGCGGCGCATCGTCTTGCCGACCCACTTCCGCCACGCGTCGCGATCGGCGTCGGTGACGACGTCGTCGTTGATCTCGCGGATGCGTTCGGAGAGCGGCACGATCTCGCTGCGCGACGTGTCGGCGGGCAGCGCCTCGACCAGCGCGAGGTCGTCGCCGATGTCGCGGCGGCGCGCGCGGACGAGCATCCAGTCGTCTTCGAGCAGCGTGAGTCGCTCGGCTGCGGAGAGGCGGTCGAGCTGCGCGCGCAACGCGGCGAGATCCTCGGGCTCGTATTGCGTGACGTAGAAGCCGCGGCCGCGGGTATTGAGGAGGAGTGGTGCGGAACAGCCGTGGAACGTGACGCGCTGCGACGGCTTGTCGAGGACGACACAACGCTCGGTTTTGCTCGACGTCGTGCGCGCACATACGGGCACTTCCCACGTCTGCACCGGTGGTTTGTCACCCACGATGAGGAAGCGCTCCTGACTGAGCTCGACGGTCCGTTCATCGTTCGCGCACGACTGTTTCGCCACGATCACCGGCGCGCCCGGCTGCATCACGAACGACGTCATCACGCGATCGACCGGGCGCTTCGTCGTCAGCGCCATCGTCGTCCAGAAATCCTCCCCCGTCGCGTTCGACCAGGAGTACTTCTTCAGGTATGCGCTGATGCCGTTGCGGAACGGCTCCTCCCTTACCCAGTGCTCCACCATCCGCAGCACCGCGGCGGTCTTGCCGTACGCGATGCCGTCGAACAGCTCGTTGATCTCGCTGCTGCGCGTAGCGTTCGTGCGGATGGCGCGCGTCGAGCGCATCGAATCGAGCTCGATCGACTCGCGCGTGCTGCGCGCCGTGCCGGTCTCCGCGTCCCACTCCGGATGCGCCGCCGCCATCGCCTTCGGCGTCATGAACGTGGCGAAGCCCTCGTTGAGCCAGATGTCGTTCCACCACTTCATCGTCACCAGATCGCCGAACCACTGATGGGCGATCTCGTGGCCGACCGTGCTGGCGATCTGCCGCCGGCGCGACGACGATGCCTGCGGTCCGGCGAGCAGCGCCGTCTCGCGATAGACGATCGCGCCGACGTTCTCCATCGCTCCCGCCTGGAAGTCGGGAATGCCGATATTGTCGAGCTTCGGAAAGGGGTAATGGATGCGATAGTACGAATCGTAGTATCGGATCTCATCCTCGGCTGATTTGACCGCCCACTGCGTCATCGGCGCGTTCTCCGGCGTGGAGCAGACGCGGATCGGCACGCCGTCGGCGGAGCCGCTGCTGCATTGGAAATCGCCGACGAGCAGCGCGATGAGGTAGGTCGAGAGCCGCGGCGTCTGTGCGAAGTGCACCTCGTGGCGGCCGTCGGGGAGATCGCGATCGGAGACCACCGGCATGTTCGAGATCGCCACGTCCCCTTTCGGCGCGACGATCGTGATGTCGAACGTCGCCTTCATCGCCGGCTCGTCGAAGCAGGGGAACGCGCGCCGCGCGTCGGTCGCCTCGAACTGCGTCACGGCGTACTTCCGGCGCGGCGAGGTGCTGAGGTAGAAGCCGCGCAACTGCTGCTTGAGCGTGCCGTCGAACGCGATGTGAATCGATGCCGCGCCAGGGCCGACCGGCTCCTCCAGCTCGAGCCGCACCATCTCGTTCTTCGGCTCCGCGATCACGCGCGCGGCGTCGTCGTTCACGCGCACGTCGCGCAACTCGAGCGCGATCGCGTTCATGGTGATCACGCGGACGCGCTGCTTCAGATTCACACGGATCGTCTCTTCGCCGCGGAACGAGTCGTGCTCGAGGTCGGGCTCGAAGCGGAGCGTGTAGTGCTCGGGGACGACGTTGGTCGGCAACCGCTGCGCGAATGCGAGCGGCGCGAGGATCAAGGCCAGTGCTAACGAAATTCGGCGCATCACTTCTCCACCATGAATGCAGAAACAGTATCGGCCGCCGACGCGAGGTGATCTTTTTCGCTGAAGCCCGACGACTTGCGCGGCTTGAACGAGTGGTCGCCATCCGCGAGCCACGCGATGCGGATCGCCTTCGACAGCTTGTAGTGCGCGACGTCGTCGCGCGTGCCGAACGGATCGCGCTCGCCCTGCACGATGAGCGTGCGCGTCTTCAGCGTCTCGAGATGTTTGGTCCGCGTTTTTTCCGGCGCGCCGGGTGGATGGAACGGGTAACCGAGGCAGACCAGGCCGCTGACGGAGAGCTCGTCGGCCACCATGCTCGCCATGCGGCCGCCCATCGACTTGCCGCCGATGAAGACGTCGTTCCCCGTTTCGGCGACGACTTTGCGCCACGCCTCGAGCAGCACCGGCTCGCGATCGGGCGCGCCCGATTTCTTTCCTTCGCGCCGCGCCGCCATGTACGGAAATTCGAAGCGGAGCACGCGGATGTCATGCGCGGCGATCGCGCGCGCCATGTTGGTCATCCACGGCGTGTCCATCGCGCCGCCGGCGCCGTGCGCGAGGATGATCGTGAGCTTTGCTTTGGGTGGGCCGTCGGTCAAAAACATGGGCGGCATTCTAGCGGGCATGTGTTGAGCAACACCTTTTCCCGATGATCGTTGGCTGGAGGCGAGGTGATCCGCAGGAAGCGCTGCTCAAGCGTGAATGGCTCGTCACCAACGGCCTCGGCGGTTACGCGTCGGGCACCATCGGCGGCGCCTGCACGCGGCGCTTCCACGGACTGCTCATAGCCGCGATGCCCGCGCCACTCGGCCGCGTGATGATGGTCAATCACTTCGAAGAGCATCTGATTGTCGGCGATCGCACGGCGCTCCTCAGCGCCGACGAGCACGGCGACGCGCCCCGCTTCCCCGATCCTGATCTCCTCGAAGAGTTCGGACTCGAAAACGGACTGCCGGTCTGGCGCTGGTCGCGCGACGGCGTGCGCCTGGAGAAGCGCGTCGTGATGCCGCACCAGCAGAACACGACGTACATCGTCTATCGACTGCTCGAATCGCCGGAGCCGGTGACGCTCGAGCTGCGCGTCTCGCTGCACTTCCGTCCGCATGAAGGACCGCTCGACGCGCCGCTGGCGGAGCACTGGAGCGTGGTCCCACGGGATCACGGCATCGAGATCAGCGACGGCGACAAGTACCCGCCGCTCCGCCTGCAGTTCCTCGGCAAGGGCGAGCTGCTGAACGACGAGCGGAGCTTCCCCGGCATCATCTACAGAATCGAGCGCTCGCGCGGCTACGAATACGAAGGGACGCTCTGGAGTCCGGGCGTGATCCGCTTCACGATCCAGCCCGGACACAACGTCGGACTGATCGCCTCGGTCGAATCATGGGAAACGCTGCAGGCGCTCGACGCGGGCGAAGCGTGCGCCGCGGAGAACGCGCGCCGCGACCGCCTGCTCTCGATCGGCGACGCCGCCGTCACCGATGAATTCTCCGCGCAGCTCGTGCTCGCCGCCGATCAGTTCCTCATCTCCCCGCGCACGCGCGCCGCGGACGAAGCGCGCGCGCATGCCACGGGCGACGATCCGCGCACGGTGATCGCCGGCTATCACTGGTTCACCGACTGGGGCCGCGACACGATGATCAGTCTCGAAGGGCTGACGCTCGTCACCGGCCGTCATCGCGAGGCGGGCAACATCATCCGCACGTTCGCGTCGTACATCCGCGACGGACTGATCCCGAACATGTTCCCCGAGGGAGAGCACGCCGGGCTCTATCACACGGCCGACGCGACAATGTGGTTCTTCCACGCGGTGCATCGCTACGTCCGCTACACGAACGACCGCGCCACGCTGCGCGCGTTGCTGCCGAAGATGCTCGACATCATCGACCACCACATCAAGGGCACGCATTTCGGAATCCACGTCGATCCCTCGGACGGACTGCTTGCGCAGGGCGCCGAGGGATATCAGCTGACGTGGATGGACGCGAAGGTCGGCGATTGGGTCGTCACGCCGCGGCGCGGGAAAGCGGTCGAGATCAACGCGCTCTACTACAACGCGCTCTGCATCCTGGAGAACTTCCTGCGCGAAGAAGGCGACGAAGTCAACGCGCATCGCATGCGCGACCACGCGTCGCGAGCGCGCGAGTCGTTCAACCGCCGCTTCTGGTACGAAGAAGGTCAACATCTTTACGATGTCGTCGACGCGAACGATCCGGCGTTCCGGCCGAATCAGATCTTCGCCGTCTCGCTCGACTACCCGGTGCTCGACGAGTCGCGGTGGGCGACGATCGTCGACGCGGTGCAGGAGAAACTGCTGACGCCGTTCGGATTGCGATCGCTGTCGCAGGAGCATCCCGACTACAAAAAGGCGTACGACGGCGACCTCCGCGCGCGCGATGCCGCGTATCACCAGGGAACGGTCTGGGGCTGGCTGATCGGACCGTTCATCGACGCGTGGCGCAAGGTTCATCCAGACGAAAATGCGCGCCCCTTCCTCGACGGCTTCCGTCCGCACATGGAACAGGCGTGCATCGGCACCATCGCCGAGGTCTTCGACGCGGAGCCGCCATTCCACCCGCGCGGCTGCGCGGCGCAGGCGTGGAGCGTGGCGGAGGTGCTGCGCTCGCTGCGCACGCTACGAGACGCGGACGTCATCCCAGAAGGAAGTAGCGTCGACCATGCGGCGGATCACGACGAGCAGCGACGGGTCTTCGCGTAATCGCGTCCGGACGCGCCGCGCGAAGCGAACGTCCCCCTCGTCATCGAGCTGCGCGAGCCACGCATCGACGTCGCCGTCGAAGACGCGCACGAGGACGTGATAGCGCAGAAAGTCGGTCAGCGGCGTGCCGCCGGCGCGCGGCAACGGCACGACGTTCGACGGCGGCCTGCGCTTGCGATGACGGACGGCGCGCGTTTCGATCGAGGTCATGTCTTCTGCTCCGGTCGGCGGCCCGGAAAGAGCACAACTAGAACGTATAAGTTACGTTGTACGTGTGTTTTGACACCTATACGCGTCAACACGACGTCCTCATAGAGGAGTGTGCGCAGAAAGCCGAAACCCTACCGGGTGGATCGTGGTAATTTCGCCTCAATCTCAAGAAAAAGTATGGTCGACACCGGTTCCGCGTCCGATTTCGATGAGCGCCAGTTCGAGGCGCTCTATCACGAGCATTTCGGCTTCCTCGTCGCCGTCGCCATCCAGAAATTTCGTGTGCCGGAGTCGGACGCCGAGACACTCGCGCACGAGGTCTTTCTCTCCTATCTGAAGGACCCGGCGCATGTGCGCGATCTCAATCGCTGGCTCCTCGGCGCGATCTGTCATGCCAGCCGCTACTACTGGCGCGTGAACAACCGGCTGTCGCGCGAGGCAGCGGTGGAGATCGAGCGGATCGATCCGTCGACGATCAACATCCTGGAGAGCCTGCCGAACCAGATCGCCGCGCGCGAAGCGCTGGAGTGCCTCTCGCCCCGATACCAGGAGATCCTCCGCCTCCGTTTCTTCGAAGGACTGAGCGTCCCCGAGCTGGCCGCGCGCCTCGGCGTGAAGAAGAAGTACGCCGCGAAGCTGTTGACCAAATGCCTCCGCCGCGCGGAGACGCTGTACGAGCGCAAGGGGCGGCGGCGACTGAGACGACGATGAGCGATAAGGTCGTGTCGTTCGAGCGCGCGCAGCGCCGGCCCGATCCGGCGCGCGTGCAGGAGTTCGCCGAGACCGCGCGCCGCCTGCAGCGCGAGCGTCAGGAGTCGGCGGACGTCGTCACGCGTGCCCTGCGCGAGACGCCGCGCGAGGAGTGGCCGCGACTGGCGACACGTCCCGAGCTCCGCAACAGCGGCGCCTTGAATCGACTGGAGACGGAGGTCTCCGCGCGCCTGGAGAAGGAGCCGCAGGAAGCGCTGCTGCTTTCCGATCTCGCCGCGTCGATCGCCGAGACGCTGCCGCCCGATTCGTACCCCGCGGTGGTGCTGGCGCAGTTGCGAGCGCTCGCGTGGAAGGATCGCGCACAGGCGCTGGCATACATCGGCCGGTATCCCGAGGCGCTGGAAGCACTCGATCGGGCGGAGAGTCGGTTGTCGTTCGGATCGCTGACCCACGACCGCGCGATCGTGCGCTACGTGCGCGCGCTGACGCTGCAGAAGGTGAACCGGTTCGAGGATTCGCGGGAGTTGCTGGCGGAGTGCAGCCAGGTGTTTCGGGATCATGGGGATGATCGGCGGTATCTGTACTGCGGCATCGGCGAAGCGCTTCTGCTCGATCGCACCGAGCGTTATCGCGATGCATACAACACGCTGATTCCTCTCCTCGATGTTGCGCGGACGAGCGGCGACGTCGAGAGCGAGGCGCGCATTCAGAGCAACCTCGCGCACGCGGCCGTTTACCTCGGCGAATTGAACGCGGCCAACGTTCATCTCTCCGAGGCGATCGCACGCTTCGTCGACCTCGGCAAACGTCTCGAAGCGATTCGCACCGAGCTCGCCGGCGGACGCCTGCTACTCGCCCGCGGTCAACTGCGCCTCGGCATTCAGCGCCTCTACGAAGCACGCAGGTCGTTTCTGATGCATGGCATGGTCGAAGAGGCAGGTCTCAGCGGGCTCGAAATCGTCGAGGCGTTGCTGCAGAGCGGCGCGCGCGACGACGCCGCGCGGCTCGCCGAAGAAATCCTCGGCGAGTTGCGGCACATCGCGTTCAACGATCGCGCTCTCTCCGCCCTTGCGTACCTCAGCGATGCCGCGCAGGCCAGCCAGGCGTCGGTGGAAACGGTTCGCCACGTCCGCGGTTACATCGACTCGTTGCGAGACGATCCGACTTGCGAGTTCGTGGCGTTGTGAGAATGTGCGCTACGGCTTCGGCTCCGACATCGCATCCCCATCAACGATCGTGATGAATTTCTTCAGCAGCTTTACGATCCTGCTGCGCGCTCCCTCCCGCGACGGGAAGTCGAGCCACATAGCCTGCGCGGACGACGCGCTCAGAAGAACGGTGAGAACTGCAACAGTGGAGAATCGACGCATGAATGCTCCTTCAAATCGTTTTGTGGAGCGCGGGCAGGCGTCCGCGCTCCAACGTTTCACGGCTTCGGTTCCGAAAGACCATCCCCATTCACGATCGTGATGAACTTCTTCAGCAGCTTCACGATCCGGCTGCGCCCTCCCTCCCGCGACGGGAAGTCGAGCCACATGGCCTGCGCGGACGACGCGCTCAGAAGAACGGCAAGAACTGCAACGGCGGAAAAACGACGCATAACCCCTCCTCGACCGGCTCAGCCGGCGATGTGTTTTGGGAGGGGCCCCTCTTCGTCAGCTGGAGTGACGCAAATGAGGCTTATGCCACCGTGGCAAGGTGCAGGATAGTGCGCCGCGCGAACTATAGTGCGCTCGGTGGCGCTGGCGCCGGACGGCGCTCGCTTCGCCTGCAGGCCTCAGCCTCAGACGGCGATGTGAGTCTTTTCGTAGAGAAACTCCGGCGCAAAGTCTGCGCCGTTTGGCCACTCGATAGTTCCCGTGTCCGGGTTCACGCGAAGCGGGGCGAAATAGGACACGTCATTCAGAGGCAGAAACACCGGGCCATCGAGCTCGGAGGAAAGATCAATTTCCGCTTCTGATCCGTCTTCGAACCGGAGCCAGACCACGTAACCACCAATGTGCTTAGCTTCGATGACATCCAGCATCGTTTACTCCAGCGGCGAATCGGTTTGAGCACTATCTTCTCTCGTGCAAGCTGCCAGTTCGCGGCGAGTTCTGTTCTGTGCTGATCCCACCACTCAAGGACCATCGCCGTTATCTCCGGCACGAGCCAATTTTACGGCGGGCTACTGCTTCTTCCCTTCCTTCGCCCACTCTGCCCACAAATCGGTGATGTCGAAATACACCGTGTGCTCCGAATGGTCGGGCAGCTCGATCGTGATCACGTCGTAGTGGCGGTCGCCCTGGTGGGCGACGCCGAACTTGAGGCGGCGGAAGCGGCCGAAGCGGTCGAACATCCATTCGTTCTCGAACTTCACCTCGTCGCCTGCCACCGGCACCGGCACCGATGTTTCGGGGGAATCGCCGTAGTGGTCCTCCAGCGCGGCGGCGGACACGGGGGCCGGCGCGGGCGCCGGGGGCGGAGCCTGGGTGCACGCGAGGGCGAGCAACACAAGCAGAGAGGCAAAGCGGGTCATCGTTTCTCCTGGCCGAGATCTTCGTAGAGGCGGAGGTAGGTCTCGTAGCGGGCGGCGTCGATCTCGCCGCGCTCGAGGCGCTCCTTCACCTCGCAATGGGGCTCATGCACATGCGTACAGTCGGTGAAGCGGCAAGACTCGGACGGCTCATCGAACTCGGGAAAATAATCGCGCAGCTGCTCCCGGTCGAGATCCCACAAACCGAACTCGCGGATGCCGGGCGTATCGATCACATACGTCCCGCCGCCGAAATCGTACAGCGTCGATGCCGTCGTGGTGTGGCGTCCCGTCCCGCGGCGGTGCAGCGTGTTCGTCACCAGCTGCAGCCGCTGATCGAGCGCGTTGAGAATCGACGACTTCCCGACGCCGCTGTGTCCCACCAGCGCGGTCGTCTTCCCCTCGGCGAGCGAGCGCAGCTCATCCAGCCCCTCCCCTGTCCGCACCGAGCAAGCGACCACCGGAACGTGCAAGCGGCGATACACATCGAGCCGCGCCAACTCCTCCGCCGGATCGTCCAGCAGGTCGATCTTGTTCACGCAGACCACCGGCTGCGCGCCGCCGCGCTGGATGGCGATGAGATAGCGATCGATCAGCCGAACCCGGAGCCGCGGCGCCTTCACCGACACCACGTGCACCACGACGTCGATGTTCGCCGCGATGAGCCGCTGCATGTGCGGACGGAGCGGATCGGGCCGCGCGAGCACGGAGTGTCGCGGCAGGATCGTCTCCAATCGCCACGCGCCCGCCTCGCCCGACACGGCGATCCGGTCGCCCACCGCGAGCGCGCTCTTCTGCTTCACCGCGATGCCGGAGGGGACGACGACGTCGATCTCGTCGTCGCGATACACGGCGCGGCATCGCGCGCTGCCGACGTAGATGACGATGGCCGACTCCGCGGGAGCGTCCGAGGCCTGCGATCGATCGAGCAGTTCATCCCACGTCCCCTCGGGTCGTTGATGTTCGCGACGCAGCCCACCGCCTGACTTGTTTCGTTTCATGTTCTTGTAGAATACGCGCGGTCCATTTCAACGCATTCTGACGCGGCACGCTGCATCGCCGGAACGGGAGTACGACGATGTCGATGGTCGAAAAACCGATCGTCCTGCTGGTGGACGACAACGAAGCAACCTGCACGCTGATCAGCGCGATCCTGCAGCGCGAGTTCGCGGTCGACGTCGCCCGCGACGGCTACGACGCGATCGAGCAGCTGAAGACGAAGCAATACGCCGCGATCCTCCTCGACATCCGCATGCCGCAACTCGACGGCTATGGTGTGCTCGATCATCTGGTCGCTACCGGTTCCGACACGCTGCGCACGGTGATCATTGTGACCGCCGCGCTCGGCGATCGCGAAATGTCGCGGGTGAAGAATTACGACGTCTTCGGCGTCGTGCCGAAGCCGTTCGACGTCGAAGTGCTGCTCGCCGCGGTGAAGCAGTGCACGACGCAGACCGAAGGCTCGCCGCTCGGCAGCTTCTTTCAAAGCACGATGATGCTGCTGCTGGCCGATCTGATTCAGAAGCGGTTGATGTAAAGCGCGAAGAGCGGCGATCCGGCGATCACCGTGGCGATGGCCATCGCGCCGAGCGATCCGTGGCCACGGATTTCGGCGCAGGCGCGCACGAGCGCCGCGAGCTCGTGCGGATCGAACGGCTTGCGCACGATGCCGTGCACGATGCGCGCGTCGAGCTCGGCGACGGTCGACTGATCGGCGCCGGTGACCACGAGGACCACGGGGCGCAAATCGTCATCCAGTTTTTCGAGGACTTCGAAGCCGTTCATCTCCGGCATCAGCAGATCGAGCAGCACGACGGAGTACTGGTTCTCGCGCATGAGCTGCAGCGCCTGGCGTCCATCCTCGGCGCAATCGACGTGGAGCGACTGCTGCTCGAGCACCGAGGTGAGGATCTCGCGGATGACGGCATCGTCATCCGCGATCAGCACGCGGGGCATCAACGCACCCCCTCCGCGAACGGCACCAGCGGATCGACGTCGACCGGCAGATCCTTCGCCGCCTCGAGCGCGCTGCGCAGCTCGGCCGGCATCTTGTCGTACTTCGCGAACCACGCCTCGGCGCGCGCGCGGTCGCCGGTCGCCTCGATCTCCAGCAGCTCCTTCGCCAGCGCGGCGATGGCATCGGGCATCTTGTCGAGCGCCATCTCGTAACGGCCTTCTGCGTTTCGCGCGATCGCGCCGTGCTCGCGGAGGACGTTGAACTCCATCATCTCCGCGCGGCCGTGCGCCTCGCCCACTCCGAACCGCACGGTGCGGAAGATGCCGGCGACGTACGACGCGTAGTACTCGTTGAGGCGCTCCTTCGGCAGCGCGTCGTGCTCGACGAGCCACTTCAATCCATACATGCCGGTGATGTCGGCCTTCGCTTCTTCCAGCGCGGAGTACGTCGGTCCGATGGCGGCGCGAATGTCAACCTGTTGACCATTCTGCCGCGAGAACGCCGGACCGATGCCGTGGGAGATCTCGTGCATCATCACGACGGTCAGCGTCCCTTCCGCCGAGGCCAGCGCGGCCTGGTCGGCGCGCATCAGACGCTTGGCCACCGGCAGGATGACGTCGTTCACGCGTGCGTCCATGAAGTTCTTGAAGAAGATCTTCTTGCTGCCGACCTTCTCGTGGATGTGCGGGTCGTTCGGAAGGTTGTCGGCCACGGCCTGGTAGCCGTGGCGCAGGTCGCCGGCGCGATACGGCGTGTCCATCACTTCCATCGGTGTGGCGTGCCCGCGCTTCGACGGCCGGTCCTCGGGCGCCAGCGGCAGCGCGTCCTGGATGTCGGCGACGTATTTCTGAAACACGGCGAGCTTCCGGCTCTCGGGCTCGTTGCGGATCAGCACCGCGGAGCCGTAGGACGTCTTGATCCCGAGGAGATCGTCGAGGTAGGTCTCGTAAGGAGCGAAGATCAGGTCGATCTTCGGATCCTTCATCTCGCCGACCCAGACCAGATCGCTCGGATAGTAGTTGTCGTCGAGCAGCGCCTTCGCCCGGAGGCGGAGGTATTTGGCGAATGCCTTGTCGGGCGTCGCCGCGGCCGCGTTGCGCAGATGCGCGGCGGCGGGGACGAGCCACCGGTGGTATTTCACGTGATACGGCGTGGTCTTCAGCTTGAGCGGCTCGCGGCTGACCAGCTCGACGACGGTGCGCTCGTCGTAGATCGCCTTCTTCTGCTCCGGATGCGCTTTGACGTATGCCTCGATGTCGTCGCGCGTGAGGCCCTGCGGATAGAGCGCGCGGCCGGGCGGCATCGGATCGCTGCCGTAGAACGGATGGTTCTCGTCGATCTGATCGAAGCGGCTGCCGTGGATCCAGATGTAGTGATGCAGCGCGGGATTGGCTTTGGCCGTGGCGTGAAAGAGCTCGATGTCGTCGGGGCTGTTCTGCCGCCAGTAGATCTGTTCGAGCTCGCGGCTGGCGGCGATGAGCTCATCGACGACCTTGCGCTCCTTCGCGCTGAGGTCCGCGTTCGTGAACGGCATCTCCACTTTCTGAAACTTCTGGAGACGCTCCGCGATGTCGGGCGCGACCTTCGCCGGATCGTACGGCGCGGCGGCGAGGAGCGGGAGAGAGAGAAGAGCGAGCAGGAGCTTCTTCATGGGGGGTGATTGTACGATTACCTCCGATGTCGGAGATCACGACTCCACTCCTTCTCCCCCGCAGTCGGGGGAGAAGGTGCCGCAGGCGGATGAGGGGGATCTTCATCGCGCGCGGTCGCAGAGCCCCTCACCCGCCTGCGGCACCCTCTCCCCGTGCGCGGGGAGAGGGGCGACAAGCCTCTGCCGCGAGGGTTCTGGTGCGAATCGGCGCGATTACGCGGCCACTCTTCGCGTGGCTTGTCGGACGAAAATCTACGGCCTGATCACCCGTTTGCTAACCGCCAAGTGGGTACGCTACGGTGATACCGATGCGTTCAAAACTCTACGTCGAGACGAGTGTCATCAGCCGGCCAAAGCGGCCTCAGACGCGCTGCACATTGCCATCGCGGCGGTGCATGGGATGGATTTTCTCGTCACCTGGAATTGTCGACACATCGCGAATGCTCGAATGATCCGATTCGTCACCCAGACATGCGAAGCGGCCGGTTATCGGGTGCCCGTGATATGTACACCCGAGGAACTTGGTGAGGAGTGATCATGTGGGAAGATCCGATCGTCAAAGAGACCAGGGCCGCACGAGAAGAACTTCTGCAGCGTTTCAATTACGACCTCGACGCGCTTTGTGCATATCTCGAGCAACTCGAAACGCAGAGCGACAAGAAGGCCGTGACATTGGCTCCCCAGCGTCCGAACACACAACGCAAGGTTTCGTAGGACGCAAACCTTACGGCCTGATCACCCGCTCCGTGGTCGCCCGCGCTGGCAACTTGAGCGTCCGCTCGAACTCCGCCGCCGGCAACGGCTGGCTATACAGAAACCCCTGAATCTCGGCGCATTGCTCGCGTTGCAGGAACGCGAGCTGTTCCTCTGTCTCCACTCCTTCGGCCACGACACGCAGGCGCAGCGCGCGCGCCATCGAGATCACCGCCGAGATGATCGCGGCGTCGCTGGAGCCGGTGCTGAGATCGCGCACGAAGCCCTGATCGATCTTCACGGTGTCGATGGGGAAGCGCTTGAGGTAATTGAGCGAGGAGTAGCCGGTGCCGAAGTCGTCGATGGAGATGCGGATGCCCATCTCCTTCAACCGCTTCATGATCGACAGCGAGAGCTCGGCGTTCTGCATGGCGGTCGTTTCGGTGATTTCGAGATCGAGATGATTGGCGGGGAACGACGTCTCGCGGAGCACGCGCTCGATCATCGTCGTGAGGTCGCGCTGTTGGAACTGGCGGGGCGAGAGATTGACGGCGATGCGCAGCGACGAATGGCCGGCGTCGTGCCACAGCTTCATCTGTCTGCACGCCGTCCGCAGCACCCACTCCCCCATCGGAATGATCAGCCGCGTTTCCTCGGCGATGGGGATGAACTCGTCGGGCGGCATGATGCCGAAGTCGGGGTGATTCCAGCGGATCAGCGCCTCGGCGCCGACGACGCGTCCCGTCGCCAGCTCGATCATCGGCTGGTAGTGGACGACGAACTCCTGCCGCTCGAACGCGTGATGCAGGCTGTTTTCCAGCGACAGCCGCTCCGCCGCCCCTTCGATCGCCGCCGCGGTGACGAACTGATAGTTGTTCCGCCCCGCCTCCTTCGCGCGGTACATCGCCCGATCGGCGTTCTTCAGCAGCGTCTCCGCATCGGCACCATCCTCCGGGAACATGGAGATGCCGATCGAGGTGGTGACGAAGAGCTCGTGACGATCGACGTCGAGCGGCTGTCCGATCGAGTCGAGCACTTTCTGCGCAACAGTCGCCGCGGCGCGACGATCGCCGATGTCGCTGAGCAGAATCGTGAACTCGTCGCCGCCCATCCGTGCGACGGTGTCCTCGGCGCGCACGCAGTTCACGAGGCGATCGGCGACCGCCTGGAGCAGTCCGTCGCCGACGGTGTGTCCGAGGGTGTCGTTGACCAGCTTGAACTGATCGAGGTCGAGGAACATCACGGCCGACAGACGTCCGCTCCGTTTCGCGCGAGCGAGGGCGATGGTGATGCGGTCGCGGAACAGCAGGCGGTTCGGCAGGCGGGTCAGCGCATCGTGATACGCCTGCCACTCGATCTGCTCGTGCGCGGTCTTGCGGTCGGTGACGTCGATGATCGTCCCTTCGATGATCTCCGAGTCGCCGCGCGCAGGCCCTTCGAGCAGGGCGACGTTCTCCAGCACCCACACGGGGCGCCCGTCGGGGCGCTTCATCCGCATCTCGATGTTCGTCAAAGAGCGCTGCTCGCGCAGTTTCGACAGGTAGCGATCACGGTCGTCGGCGTCGAAGTAGAGGTCGAGCGCCGCGGCGTCGATCAGCTCTTCGCGCCGCTCGTAGCCGAAGATGCGCGCCATCGCGTCGTTGCACTCGAGGATCTTTCCGTCGAACGTGCTGCGGAAGACGCCCGCGAGGTTGCGCTCGAAGAGCAGGCGGAAGCGCGCCTCGTTCGACTTACGCTCCGTGACGTCGCGCGCGATCCCCTGCACGCCAACCTTGCGGCCGTCGCGAAAGACGAGCCGCGTGTTCACCTCGACCGGAATCCGCCGCCCGTCCTTCGCCAGGATGTCGATCTCGTACGACGCGGCGTTCGTCTCCCCTTCGATCTTGCGCAGATCGTCGGGTGAGATGAGCTGCTGGATGTTCATCGACAGCACTTCGTCGAGCGAGTAGCCGGTGGCGCGGAGGCCGGCGAGATTCATCGACGTGATGCGGCCGTCGAGATCGTGCGTGTAGACGATGTCGTTCGCGTTCTCGAAGAGATCGCGATAGCGCATCTCGCTCTGGCGCAGCGATTCCTCGAATGCTTTTCGTTCGGAGATGTCGCGCGCGACGACCTGAATCGCCGGCTTGCCGTCGACCTGGAACGAGATCGCAGCGACTTCGACATCGATCGGCGTGCCGTCGAGCTGGAGGAACTTCTCTTCGATCAAGGGCACTTCGCGTCCGCGCGACAGCACCTTCAAACGGCTACGGACGGTGGTCCGGAAATCGGGATGGACGAGATGCATGATGTCGCCGCCGACGAGCTCCTCGGCACTCGACGCGCCGACGAGCTTCACCGCCGCGGTGTTGACGAAGATCAGCTTCCCGTCCTGATGCACGAAGACCGCGTCGGGACTGAGCTCGACGACGTTGCGGTAGCGCTCCTCGCTCTCCCGCAGCAGCTCCTGGGCGCGTTGGCGTTCGGTCACGTCCTGCGCGATGACCAGGCGCGAGCGGCGCTCGGTGAAGAGCAATTCGAACGACGTGATCTCGACGTCGATCAGCGAGCCGTCCTTGCGGCGATGGCGTCCGTCGACGTCGATGCCGCTCACGCGCATGCCGATGAATTCCTCGCGCGTGTAGCCGTAGTGGCGGATCGCCGCGTCGTTGACGGCGATGAAGCAAAGCGAGTCGATCTCGTAGACCCACATCGGCAGCGGGTTCGCGTCGAAGAGCGTGCGGTAGCGCGTCTCGCTGTCGCGCAGCGCCTCTTCCGCGCGCTTGCGCTCGGTGAAATCAGTGGCCACGTAGATCGCGGCGAGCGGCGTGCCGTCGGCTTCGCGGACGAACGACGACAGCGCCAGGACGTCGAGCGCCGAGCCGCTCGCGGTGCGCCAGAGCATCGTCTGTTCGAGCACGCCGCTGCTGGCGAGGATCTGCGCCGTGTTCGTGTTGTCGTTGCGGTGCATGACGTCGCGGATGTGCAGGCCGATCATCGTCGGCGCGTCGTAGCCGAGCATCGTGCCGGCCGCGCGGTTCACGACGCGGATCCTGCCCTCCATGTCGACGACGAGCACGGCGCTCTTCATCGTCTCGAGGATCTGGCCCGCCGCGAACTCCGGCGTGAGATCGACGAGCTGGAAACGCCACACCGCGCTCGCCGAGACGATGGAGAACGCGAGGATCGACATGTAGCCGACCGGATACATCTCGATGCCGATCGAGGGAAGGACGTCGACGAGCGCGAGCGATCCGAGGGCGAAGGCGATGAGGATCAGACCGGCGCGCTCGCGTTCTTCGCCTTCCGCGCGGCGATGCGCGCGCCAGAGCATCCGCATCGCAGCGAAGAGGATGACGCCGCAGACCGCGGCCCAGGCGAGGTTGTACGCCGGACCGCGTGCGTACCAGCCCCACGAGTGTTGCTGCACCGCCGACACGAGGAGCGGCGTCGCGGCGCCGAGGAGCGAGATCGCGGTGCAGAAGAACCAGCAGAGCGCCGTCCAGCCACGCATCTCGCGGCGGTTGTTGGTGTAGACGGCGGCGAAGTGAAGGGCGGCGGCCGGGATGAAGCAGGCCATCAGATGCCCGGCGCGCGCCCAGATGATCGCGATGTCGTCGGTGCGCGAGGCATACATCAGCGCGAAGCTGCCGAGCCAGCCGGCGCACGCGGCGGAGGTGGCGCAGAAGAGCGCGCTGGCCAGCGCGGCGCGTGCGCGGATCAGAACGACGATGCCGAGGATGAAGGCGGCGGTGGCGGTGAATGCGGTTGCGAACGCGAGCGCGTTCGGCGTGTAGCTACCGCGCGTGAGGATCAGGTGGATGACCGACACGCCGCAGTTTAACCGGTAATCGCATTCTCGTGGCCGAAGTCAGCATAGCCTTACTTCCGCCAATGAATCCATAAGTCTTTCAATTCTAACGACTTACGCTACAATCCGTCTCATTCCCAACAATCGAGAGGGCACGTTCCGATGAACTTCGACCGGGCCACTGTGCACTATCCCGACGGCCGTATTACCGTGGTGACGCCACCTGAGTTCTACGCCATCCCGCTTGGCGAGCGGATCGAGCTGCTGACCGGCGGACGACTCCGATTCGAAAAAGACAATCACCCGATCTCGCCGATCGAAGCGCTGAGGAGAGGATGAGCCGCCGCCGCGTCGTCAGCGGATTGCTCGTGATCGCCGGCCTGCTCTGGGCGGCGACGGTCGGAGCGATGTATCGCGCGGTGCGCCGCTTCGAGACGACGCCGGGACGCGCGGCCGCGGTGCATGCGTCGTGGCCTTCGGCGAGCACGATCGAGCGCCCCGAGGGGGCGTGGACTCTGCTCACGCTGATTCATCCGCATTGCTCGTGCAGCCGCGCGACCGTCGAAGAGCTGCAACTGATCCTGGAGAAGGCGCCGCCGTCGGTCCGCTCGATCGTCCTGGTCTACCGGCCGTCGGAGTTTTCGCCGAAGTGGCAGAACACCGAGGTCGTGCAGGCCGCGCATCGGCTGCCGCGCACGCGCGTGGTGACCGATCTCGATGCGCGCGAGGCCCGACTCTTCGGCGGCTTCACATCAGGACAGACATTTCTCTACGACGGCGACGGCCGGCTTCGTTTCTCCGGCGGCGTGACCGCGTTGCGCGGACACGCGGGACTGAACAGCGGCGTCGCCGCCGTCGTGCGGATCGCGAAGTCAGGAGTGGGCAAAGGATCACATCCGGTGTTCGGCTGCGCCATCGTCAGCCATTCAGAAGGAGCGCGAAAATGAGCAGCATCATCAGCAGTGAAGTGAGCCCTGACGTCGCGGAGCGCGCAGTGGACCTGCGCGAGTCGAGCCTGCATGCCCGCCGCGCCCGCGTCGACCGGATGTTCGCCGTGCTCCTCGCGGTGCAGTACGTCGCCGGAATCATCGGCGCGTTCACCGTCTCGCCATACGCGTGGGAAGGAAAGACGCACGTGATCCACATGCATGTCTGGATCGCGGTGATCGGCGGCGCGGGCATCGCCATCCTGCCGATCCTGATGGCGATCTTCCGTCCCGGCACGGTGCTCACGCGACACGTGATCGCCGCGTCGCAGATGCTTTCCTCGGCGCTGCTCATCCACCTCACCGGCGGACGGATCGAGACGCATTTCCACGTCTTCGGCTCGCTGGCGTTTCTCGCCTTCTATCTCGACTGGCAGGTGATTCTCACGGCAACCGTCATCGTCGCCGCCGATCACTTCCTGCGCGGCATCTTCTGGCCGGAGTCGGTCTACGGCGTGGCGAATCCGGAGTGGTGGCGCTTCCTCGAGCACGCCGGCTGGGTGGTGTTCGAGGATGTCTTCCTGGTCTGGTCATGCATCCTCGGCAGACGCGAGATCGAATCATCCGCGCTGCGCGAGGCGCAGATCGAGCAGCTCTCGGAACAGGAGCAGCTCAAGACGGCCGCGCTGCAGATGGCGCTTGCGGAGATGCAGGCAGCGAGCTAAGCGCTCACCATCCCCGAACCGGCTTCCACTCATCGACCACCGCGCCGCGCTCGATGATGTGAAAGCGGTCGTACATCGCTGCCGTGAGGCACGAATGGTTCGGAATGATCCGGACCTTCGTGCCGACCGGCAGGTGGGCGATCCCCTCGAGCTTGCCGTGCTCCTGCGAGAGCGCGGTCAGTCGCACCGGCAGCGGATGGAGATCGACGTCGCAGACGATGCCGTAGCTGACGTCAGGGTCGATGTGATCGGCGCCGAGGTCTTTCGACAGCGCCAGAGCGCCGGCGTCGACGATCGCGGCGCGGCGCTCGGGATACGAGCCGACGACGGTCGCCAGCACTGACACCGAGACGTCGTCGATGCGGCACGAGCCGATCGCCGCCTGAAACGCATCGTAGAAAACGTAATTGCCGGGGCGCACTTCATCGACTTGTGTGAACCGGTCGACGACCGAGGCGGTCGGCGTCGAGCCGACGCTGCGGATCAGCGGTGAGAGCTCTTCATCGAGCGCGCGGAACCGCGTCAGGCACGCCGACTCCTCGGCCGCGATGCGGCTGACGTCATCGGCATTGCGCGCGTGGTACGAGTGACCGGCATGCGTCAGCACGCCCTGAAAACGGATCACCGGCGAGCGGAGCATCGCCCGCGCGAGCGCCACGCTGTCGGGACTGTCGGGGCTCACGCCGGCGCGGTGATAGCCGCAATCGATCTTCAGGAAGACGTCAAACGGGTGTCCGCGCTCTTCTACCGCTCGTAGAACAGGCTCGCTGTCGATCAGAATGTTCAACCGCTCGATGCGCGACGCCAGCTCCGCCGCGCGCCACAATTTCTCCGGCGCGATCGGCACCGCGTACGTGATGTCGCGGAATCCGGCGGCGGCGAAGAACTCCGCTTCGGCCAGTGTAGAGACGGTAATCGGCCCGAATCCGCCGCCGTGCTGCATGCGCGCGCCGTCGATCGTCTTGTGCGTTTTGACGTGCGGCCGGAAGATCACGCCCGAGTTGCGGGCCTTGTCGCGCATGCGGCTGCAGTTGTCGCGCATGCGGACGATGTCGACGAGAAACGCGGGCGTGGGCAGCTCGGTTAGGATCGGCAAGGTGCGCAAGATTATCCACATCGACATGGATGCGTTCTACGCGTCGGTCGAACAACGCGACGATCCCTCGCTGAAAGGGAAGCCGGTGATCGTCGGCTGGCCGGGCGAGCGGAGCGTCGTCTGCGCCGCGTCGTACGAGGCGCGGAAGTTCGGCGTCTTCTCCGCGATGCCGGCCACGCGCGCGATGCGGCTCTGCCCGCAGGCAGTGTTCATCCACCCGAATTTCGAGAAGTACCGCGCGGTGTCGCGCGACATCCGCACGATCTTCGAGCGCCACACGCCGCTGGTCGAGCCGCTGTCGCTCGACGAGGCGTACCTCGACGTCACGCAGGAGCTCACCGGCATCCCGACGGCGACCGAAACGGCGGAGACGATCCGCCGCGAGATCCGCGCGGAGACGAACCTCACGGCATCCGCGGGAGTCGCGCCAAACAAGTTCCTGGCGAAGATCGCCTCCGACTGGCGCAAGCCGGACGGCTGCTTCGTCATCCGTCCGCATCAGGTCGAGCGATTCCTGATCCCTCTTCCCGTGCGCAAGATCCCGGGCGTCGGCAAGGCGACGGAGAAGGTCCTGCTGGAGATGAAGATCGAGACGGTCGGCGATCTCCATCAATTCACGCAGGAGCAGCTGGTCGAGCGATTCGGAAAGTGGGGCACGCGCTTATGGGAGCTTGCGCGCGGCATCGACGAATCGCCGGTCGAGCCGTCGCGTCCGCGCAAGTCGTGGTCGAGCGAGGCGACGTTCCCGAAGGACATCCCGATCGACGAAGTGGCGAAGTGGGTCGACAGCGAGGCGCGGCATCTGTGGGAGACGCTGCAATCGAAAGGGATGAACGGCCGCACGGTGACGGTGAAGCTGCGCACCGGCGACTTCCGCACCGCGACGCGGCAACTGACGCCGGAGACAGTTCCCGGTTCCGCCGACGACCTCGCGCGCATCGGCGTGGAGCTCCTCGGACGGTTCGCGTTTGCGGCGGATGCGAAGTATCGGTTGGCGGGAATTGGCGTTTCGAATTTTGTCGACGAAGAAGCGGAGGCGACGTTGTTCGAAGCGTCTACAATGCCGCCGCCATGAACTTGCAACCCATCACCGTCGCGCAATTCGGCATCGGGCCGATCGGCGCGGAAATCACCCGCCTTCTTCTCACCAAGCCGTGGATCAAGCTCGTCGCCGCCGTCGACATCGACCCGGCGAAGATCGGACGCGACGTCGGCGACGTCGTCGGTCACGGCAAACAGGTCGGCGTCCTGGTCACCAAAGACCTCGAGGTCAAGGCCGACGTCGTCTGCCATTCGACCGGCTCGCGTCTGCGTGAAGTGTCGTCGCAGCTGAAGATGCTGCTCGAGCGCGGCGCGCATGTCGTCTCCACGTGCGAAGAGCTGTCGTTCCCGCTCGACCATGAGGTTCGCGCCGACCTGCAGCACGCGGCGCGCGCGAACAACGTGACGCTCCTCGGCACCGGCGTGAATCCCGGCTTCGTCATGGACAAGCTGCCGCTGACCGTCACCTCGGTCTGCCAGCGCGTCGACTCCGTGCAGATCATCCGCATCCAGAACGCCTCGACGCGCCGCGAGCCGCTGCAGCGCAAAGTCGGCGCGGGGATGACGGTCGAGGAGTTCCGCGCCGCCGTCGACGCCGGCAAGATCAAGCACATGGGCCTCAGAGAGTCGCTGATGCTCGTCGGCAACGGCCTCGGCGTCGAGTTCGAGAGCGTCACCGATGAAGTGATCGAGCCGATCGTCGCGCAGCGCGAGATCGTCACGCAGTACCTCCGCGTCGAGCCCGGCCAGGTCGCCGGCGTGCATCAGACGATCGAAGGCCGCGGACGCATCCCCATCTCGCTTGAGCTGCGGATGTACGTCGGCGCCGAGGACATCGCCGCCGATCGCGTGATCGTGAAGGGCATCCCCGACGTGGAGATGGAGATCAAAGGCGGAGTCCACGGCGATCGCGCCACCGCGGCCATGGTCGTGAACTCGATCCCGCGCATCGTCAGCGCACGGCCCGGCGTGCTGACGATGGACGACATTCCGATCAGCTTCCGGTAGGCCGCCGCCTCATCATCGCCAACCCCAGCGCGATCACGCCGGCGGCGGACCAGACCGCGATCCACGCCGCCGGCCACGAGCGCATCCAGTTCAACATTGCCAGCGTCAGGGCCCAGAGTCCGTAGACGAGCAGGAACATCGTGCGGTGGCGGCGGTCGTCGTCGATGCCGGCGGCGATCGATCCGCCGAGGATGAGAAGGGGGAGGACGCCGAGAGCGATGTTGATCAGTACGGACATTGGTCGGACTATCATCGTCAGAACGAGGCCGATCATGCGCACTTTTCTCACGAGGTTCGCATTCCTGCTGCTCTTCCCCTCCATCGCGTTCGGGCACGCGGTGCCGTGCGAATCGCTCGACGGCACGATGCGCGAATGCCGGATCGCTTCGAGCGGCGTCATTCGCATGACCTATGAGTTGAGCGAAAGCCGCTGCATCGAGGGAGTGACCTGGGGCACGCGGATGGAGGGGGTCGTCTACGTCACGCGCGGCTGCCGCGCGATGTTCACCACCGACGATTCGTTCGGCAGCGGACCGCGCGGCGGCAACCGCGTGGTGTGCGAGTCGGTGACCGGCGCGTTCACGGTCTGTCCCGCGAGCACCGCGGCGGGCGTCGCGTTGTCCCGTCAGCTCAGCATGAGCCCATGCGTCGAGGAATCGACCTGGGGCTTCGACCGCGAGAAGAATCAGGTCTGGGTCGATGACGGATGCCGCGGTGAATTCATCCTCGGACCGGCCGTGAAGCCGACTCCCCCGCCGGCGCTCAGCGGTGTGGTGGTCTGCCAGTCGCTCGACGGGAAGCGTGTCGAGTGCAAGGCCGACACGTCGGCTGGCGTGCAGATCATCCGCTCGTTCAACGAGATTCGCTGCGGCTACGGACACCAGTGGGGCTACGACCGGAAAGGCGTCTGGGTGTCGAACGGATGCCGCGCCGCGTTCGCCGTGCGCGGGAGTCCGAGGACGACCGTGGCGAGCATCACGTGCGAATCGGTCGACGGCGCGCGCCAGGTCTGCGGCGCGGAGACGCACTTCGGCGTGGCGCTCGTGCGGCAGATGAGCGAGAGCGCGTGCGTGCTCGACGAGTCGTGGGGCTTCGACCGCGACGGCATCTGGGTGGCCAACGGCTGCCGCGCGCAGTTCGCCCTCGGCGGTTATCGCCTGCCGTCCGACGTCGTGCCGCCGTCGTCGACGAAAGTGATCTGCGACTCGCTCGACGGGAAGAAGAACGTCTGCGCCGCCGACACCACGCGCGGCGTCGGCCTGATCCGCCAGATCGGCGACATCGACTGCGTGCTCAATCGGACATGGGGCTACACGAACGATTCGATCTGGGTGTCCGAGGGATGTAACGCGGAGTTTGCGGTGGGGCGGTAACCGCGTCGTCGATCACGGCGTCTCACCATCATGAGCGCCGCTGCATTCGTTCTCCTGCTCGCGATCACCAACCCTGCGATCGACATGGACGGCTACCTCCGCGTGGCCACCGAGGCGGCGGCGTACCGGCAGTCGCACCGCGTGACCGAGGATGAGTTCATCCGGATGAGCGCGGAGCCGGGGACGATCGTGCTCGACGCGCGCAGCCGCGAGAAGTTCGAGCTGATGCACATCAAAGGCGCGATGAACCTCAGCTTCCCCGACATCTCGATCGGCACGCTCGACGAGCTGCTTCCCGACAAAGAGACGCGCATCCTCATCTACTGCAACAACAACTTCCGCAACGAGGAGCTGGCGTTCCCGGGCAAGGCGGCGCGCGCGTCGCTGAATCTGTCGACGTACATCGCGTTGTACAGCTACGGCTATCGGAACGTGTACGAGCTCGGGCCGCTGCTCGACGTTCGTGAGACGAAGCTGCCGCTCGAAGGCTCGCTACTGCTTCGTCGCGACCAGCAGTAGTCCCGGTCCGAACGGGATCCACGAGAAGAGATGATCGATGGCGAAGAGCGCGCGCACGAATGCGACGAGCAGTCGTGAACGGCCGGCGCGCTGAATCGAGCCGAGCATCGCGTCGTCGTTGATCTTCAATCGCGCGCGGCGGCGATTCATCGGGCGCAGAAAGAGGATGTCGTACGTGAGCGCGACCGGAAATCCCCAGTAGCGCGCCTTCGCCACGGTCAGGCCTGCTGACTGAAACAGCGATCGCAATTGATCGCGCGAGTATCGGCGGCGATGCTCGTAGTAGACGTCCGACGAGCTCCAGAGGCTCATCAGCGCGGGGACGGTCGTCACGCAGACGCCGTCGTCGCGCAGGACGCGGCGGATCTCCCCTGCCGCGGCGGCATCGCCCTCGAGATGTTCGAGCGTCTCCCCCGAGGTGAGGCCGTCGAACGCGCCGTCGCGGAACGGCATGCGGGTCATGTCGCCGACGATCACCGGGAGGTTCATCGTCTTTTTGACATGCAGCGCGGCTTCGAACGAGTAATCGATGCCGGTCACCTTGTAACCGCGTTGCCGCATGCGGAAGGCGAGCGTGCCGAGCCCGACCGCGCCGTCGAGAATGCGCGACCCAGCCGGGAGGCGGGTGACCTCATTGACGATGCGCGCCAGCCGGTGCGCATGCAGCGGCCCGAACATCTCGGGCTGCGTCCCCCATTCGTGAGTTGCGGTCATCGTCGGCACCGGGAATCTATAACAGGCATCTCGTGTAGACTAACCAAATGTCTCAACGCATTCTTTTGATCGGTCCGCCATGGGGCGACGTTTACGGTAACTTCAAGCATGTAGCGAAGGTAGGGGTTTTCTACCCGCCGCTCGGACTCTGTTATTTGAAGAGCCCTCTGAAGGCCGCCGGATACGACGTTCGCGTCCTCGACGGCGAGGCTTCCGGCCTCTCCCTTTCCCAGATTCTCTCCGTTGTCGGCGACTACAAACCCGACATCGTCGGCATCCAGGCCGTCTCCCCGCTCTGGGAGACCGCGAAGCTGCTCGCCCGCGCGATCAAGGAAAGCCATCCGCACACCGTGACGATCGCCGGCGGTCCGCACGTGACGCTGACCGCGGTCGAGTCGATGACCGAGGCGCCATGGTTCGACTACGCCGTTTTGTCCGAGTCGGAAGACGGCATGCGCGAGCTGGTCGAAGCGATCACGCGCGGCGAATCGAGCGACGTCGAGAAGGTCGGCGGCATCATCTACCGCTCGGCGAACGGCGAGATCCGCAGGACGCAGCCGCGTACGCTGCGGCCCGACGTCGATCATCTGCTCTTCCCCGACCGCGCCGATCTCGATCACAGCAAGTACCTCTTCAGTGTGCCGGGCGCGGGCATCCGCCGCTTCACGACGATCATCACGTCGCGCGGCTGCCCGTACAACTGCACCTTCTGCACGGAGCCGCTGATGTATGGGCGGACGACGCGCTTCCGCTCCGCGCAGAACGTCGTCGATGAGGTCCAGGACTTCCACGATCGCCACAACATCAATCACTTCATCTTCGTCGACGACACGCTCACCACGCGCAAGGAACGCATCATGGAGATGTGCGCCACGCTGAAGGAGCGGAAGCTCGACATCACGTGGGAAGGCTGGACGCACGTCAACACCGTGACGCCCGACCTCCTCGTGGAGATGCACGACGCCGGGCTCCGCCGCCTCTCGTTCGGCATCGAGTCAGGCAACGCGGAAGTGCTGCACTCGCTGAAGAAGAACTCGACCCTGCCGCGCATCCGCGAGGCCTACAAGTGGGCCAAGCAGGCCGGGATCGAAACGCGCGGCTCCGTCATCCTCGGGCTTCCCGGCGACACGCGCGTGTCGGCGCAGGAGACGATCGACTTCGTCGTCGGCCTCAAGGATTGCGACCACGCCTACTTCAACATCGCCATGCCGTACCCCGGCACCGAGATCCGCCGCCAGGCTCTGGCCGGCGAAGCGGGCGTGCGGCTGCTGACCGAGGAGTATTCGGAGCTGCGCAGGCAGGGGCAAAAGGTCGTGATGGAGGTCAATGACCTCGATACGAAGGCGCTCCTCCAGATGCAGCGCCAGGCGTACCTCCGCTTCTGGCTCACGCCGCGACGCGTCTGGTACAACGTCGTCCGCTCCGGATTCAAGGCGGCGCTGCAGAACGGCTGGGCGTTCTTCCGCTCGTTCGTCATGCCGTCGCGCAACGGACGGATCCGGTTCCTCTCCGAGATCACCGACATTTACGAGGCGGTCTCGGGCCGCGCATGGTCGGCGGCAGAGAAGAACAAAGCGGCGTAGCGAATGGAGCGCGGGCTTTCAGCCCGCTCCTACCGGTACCGCACGTCCAGGACCTTGCGCACGACATTCTTGGCCACGTCGGGCAGCGCCTGCACGCGGCTCAACACGTTGTTGAAGGTGTGCGACTCGCCGCCGTACTTGAAGCACTCGCCGCAGCGCGGGAGCTGCGAGAAATCGCGCGCCTCGAATGCCGCCTTCATCTGCACCATGCGGTCGCTCTCCACGATCTCGCGCAGCGAATGCGTCTTGAGATCGCCCAGCACCTGATCGCCGTGCGCGTCGTAGCAGCAATGCGTGACGCGGCCGTCGGCGAAGATGACGACCCAGGTGAAGAACGCCCCCTGCACGCAGCCGTAGAACTTGCCGTGCAGGTCGGTCTCCTCGTTGACGTCGAGCGCCTCGCACGTCCGCTCGATGACGCGCGCGTTCGGATAGCGCTTCAACTCGAACAGCTTGCGGAAGTCATCCACGGTCTCGCTCAGCGTCAGGCGCGAGCGCATCTTCTGGATCTCGATGCGGATCGGATGACCCTTCGCCTGCGCCAGGAACTTGCGCGTGAGGTCGACGAGCAGATCGAAATCGCCGCCGGTGCGGAGGTGCGGATAAACGTCGGGCTGAACCGAATCGACGCAGATCCGCAGCCGCTTGAGCGGCGACGCGAGAAGCTTCGCCCCGACCGCCTCGGTGAGCACGAGCCCGTTCGTCGAGACACTCGCCTCGGGGAACAGCCGGATTGCGTCATCGATGCGCGCGTAGAGGAGCGGCTCCCCCATCTCGTGCATCCACTTGAGCTTCAGCCCGAGGCCGTGGATCTCGCGCTCGGCCTTTTCGACCAGCGGCCACGCCATGTCCTCGTACGGACGCCGCAGCACCGGCAGCGGACACATCCCGCAGCGCAGGTTGCACTTGGAGGTCAGCTCGAGGCCGACTTTGATGCGGCGCGGAATGACGGTCATCGGTCCACCAATCGTTCGAACACCTTAGCGTATTCCGACCACGAATACCTGCGGGCGGACTCCGCCGCGCGGCGCTCCATCGAGGCGCGATCGCGTGTGGTGAAGAACTCATCGACCGCGCGCGCGAGGTCGTGCGGACTCTCCGGCTCGATGAGCATGCCGTTGGTGTCGTCGATGATCTCCGGCAGTCCGCCGACGCGCGTGGCGATCACCGGACGGGCGAAGTGGAACGCCGTCAACGCGACGCCGCTCTGCGCCTCGGTGCGATACGGCGCGATGACCACGTCGCACGCCGCGAAGTACGTCGCGATCTCGTCGTCCGGGATGTAGCGGAACTCGAGCCGCACGCCGGCGCGCGCCGCCGTGTCATCCTGAGGCGCGTAGACGCCGAAGGACCCGTCGCCTGGTTGCGCAGCGCCTGAAGTTACGGGTCCTTCGCCCTCTGCGGGGCTCAGGATGACGCGGGTTCGCAGGCCGCCGGCTTTGGCCAGCGCGCGGTATTCATCCGCCAGGTTCCACCACGCCTCCCCCGCCGCGAGCAGCAGCACGTCGGCATGCAGCTCGCGCCACGCCTCGAGCGCGATGTCGAGTCCCTTGAACGGCCGCATGTGTCCGAAGAAGAGCGCGACGTGCTTCGCCTCGATGCCGAGCTTCTGCCGCGCCTCTTCGCGCGACGGAATCGCGCCGCCGAGCTCGTGCACGGGGAGGAACGTCTTGATCACACGCTTGCCGCCCGAGCGTTTCCACGCCTCCTCGGCCTCGTGGCGCGCGTGCGCGACGAGCGCGTCAGCGCGGCGCAGCACGAGATTCGTCATCGCCCGCTTCCACCACGCCGGCTCTTTGTCGCCGACGTTGTGGCATTGCAGGATCACGCGCGTGTCCCAGTCGAGGAGCGCCATCATCACGCGCGTCGGCAGCACCCACACCCAGATGTAGAGCACGAAGATCACGTGATCGTACTTGCGCAGGCGCCAGCCTGCGCGAATCCACGTCAACGGATTGACGAGATCGAGGATGAACGCCGCCTTCGCGCGCGGCAGCGACGCGTCGACGTCGCTCGCGCCGCCGGGATAGAAGCGCGTCGGATATTGCCGCGAGAACGAGATGACGTCCGCGCCGAGCTCCTCGGCCAGACGCGTCGTGCAGTACGCGACACCGGAGCGATACGGGAAGACCGGCCCGACGATGGCAACGCGGCGTTGCGTCATGCAGCCGAGAGGAAATTCACGACCGTCGAGGCGAAGTACGCCCCCCACGTCCTCGGGTCGAAGACGAGTGATGACGACATGAAGCAGGAGTGTGTGCAGTGGCACTCCTTGGCCTTGATCGACGCGCGCTGCGCATCGGCGGCCTCGGAGAACCAGAGCTTGTTGAAGTCGAAGTCATGATCGCGGACGTTGCCCACCGCATCGCGCAGCTCGCACATCCGCACCTCGCCACGCGCGTCGAGCACGCCCGACACGCGGCCGGCGTGACACGGCCGCACCTGCGTCTGCTGCTCGAGCACCGCCAGCTCCATCCGCCGCGAATAGACCTTCACGAACTTCAGGAAGCTGTCGTAGTTCGGATACGTGTCCCAGTACGCCTCGAGCTTCGGCAGCAGCTCGCGGTAGCGCTCGGTGCTGATCGGCTGGATGTTCTTGTCGGGCTGATCGCCGCGCAGCATCTCGAACGAGTGGAACGACACGGCGGGGAAATCGCGCTTCACACCGGCGAACAGCTCGTCGAGATCGTCCGCGTTGAAGGTGCACAAGCACGTGTGCACGTTGACCGTGAGGTTCGCGAAGCGCTCGCGCAGCGCGACGAGCGCGGCGTAGGTCTTCTTCGCTTTCTCGTAGTTGCCCGGGACGCCGCGGATCCAGTCGTGCTTCTCGCCGACGTGATCGATGGAGAGGTTGACCACGATCTGCGTGTCGGGGCAGCGCTGCAGCGTCGCCTCGGTCGACCTGGCGATCAGGTCGCTGGCGATCGCGCCGGTCGGGATGGTGATCTGCTTGACGTGGTTCTTCTTCGACAGCGTCTCGCACACCTCGGGGAGATCGCGCCGCAGGAACGGCTCGCCGCCGCTCATGACGATGAAGAGAAGGTCGCCGAGGGAGGCGAAGGTTTTCTGCAGCTCGTCGAGGGAGAGCTCATGTTCTTTGTTCTTGCGCAGCTGCTCCCAGTTGAAGCAGGTGCGGCAGAACGAATTGCAGTCGTAGGTCAGCCCGACGATCAGGTAGACCGGCTTCATCCCCCGCTTGTCGACGAGGAAACGAAGGTATTGGAGTTTGTCGGTAAACTTCATGCGAGTCGGCGCAGTGTAGAACCTCGGATGAGTCCCCAACAAATCCCGGCGAAATATGTGGCGTGATGCGCGGCGAACGCGAGCGGGATCAACGGCCAGTAACGCGCCGGCAATCGCGTGTGCCGCGCTCCGAGGATGAACGTCGCAATCACGTAGAGCGGCAGCGAGATCGGGAGCGTGATCAAGCCGATCACTCCGGCGAGCAAAAACGCCTGCACCTTCGGCGGACGCGAGCCGCGCGTCCTCATCATCTCCCCCGTTTTCACGCGATAGCGCCAGCGCTGGCGGAGGTACGGGCCGGGAAACGCGCGACGCCGATGGAAGACGCGGACGGCATCGGAGTAGACGACGCGCGGCAGAAGACCTTCGATCAGCGCGGTGTCTTCGCCGATGTAGCCGATCGATTCGTCGAATCCCGTGAACGCCTCTCTCCGGACGAAGAGATTCACCAGGGCGATGTCGCTCGCATGCTGCACGGCGAACGTGCCGCGGCGGTTCTCGTGCGCGGCGACGCCGCTGCCGATCCAGCGCGTGGCGAGCAGCGTGTCGGACATCAGCTCGGCGACCGACGAATCATCGGGCGCGGGATCGGGACCGCCGAGGGCGAGGACGTCGCGATGTGCGTCGAGGTATGCGACGGCGTTCGCCAGCCAGTGCGGATCGGCGACCGCGTCGTCGTCGATGAAGGCGAGGATTTCGCCGATCGACTCGGAAACTGCTCGATTTCTTCGAGTTGCGGGATTACGATTCGGCTCGACGACGTTTCGGACGCCGGCTCGCACGAGATCCTCGAGAGGCGCCGCCGATACCACGATCAATTCGAAGGGAAACGGCGTTTCCTGACGCAGAACAGACGCCACGGCGCGTTCCGCGTCGCCACCAACGCGCTCCACCGGCATGATGACGCTGACTTTCACTGCATGAAGCTTATCGTTCAAATACCCGCCTACAACGAAGAGGCGACGATCGCGGCCACGATCCGCGACATTCCGAAGAAGATCGACGGCATCACGTCGATCGAGACGCTGATCGTCGACGACGGCAGCACGGACAAGACCGCCGACGTCGCGCGCAAGGCCGGCGCGAATCACGTCGTGCAGCTGAAGACGCATCGCGGACTCTCCTCCGCGTTCGTCGCCGGCATCGACGCGGCGCTGCGCCTCGGCGCCGACGTCATCGTCAACACCGACGCCGACAACCAGTACGTCGCGGCCGACATCGCCAAGCTCGTCGCGCCGATCGTGAAAGGCACGGCCGAGGTCGTGGTCGGCGATCGCGAGGTGTCGAAGTCGCCGCACATGTCGGCATCCAAGCGGATGCTGCAGCGCCTCGGCAGCTGGACCGTGAGTCTCGCCTCGGGCATCGACGTGAACGACGTGACCAGCGGCTTTCGCGCGTTCTCGCGCGAAGCGGCGATGCGCATCAACGTCTTCAACCCCTTCACCTACACGCTGGAGACGATCATTCAATCAGGCAATCACAACCTCGGCGTGCAGTCGGTGGCGGTGCGCACGAACGCGCCGACGCGGCCGTCGCGTCTCTACCGTGGCGTCGGCACGTACCTCCGCAAGTCGGTGGCGACGATCTTCCGCATCTCGACTGTTTACCGTCCGCTGAAGACGTTCGCCTGGATCGGCGGCATCCTGATGCTGGCGGGCGTGCTGCTCGGACTGCGCTTCGTGTGGGATTTCCTGCAGGGTAATCGCGGCGGCCACGTGCAGTCGCTGATCCTCTGCGCCGTCTTCCTCGTCACCGGGTTCCAGACCTGGCTCATCGCGCTCGTCGCTGATCTGATCGCCGTCAATCGCCGCCTCAGCGAGGACGTGCTGCTGCGCCTGAAGCGGATGGAGATGCCGCAGGAGCAGCGCAAGCCGGCGCGCCGCGATCGCGAGCAACGCCCGCAACCGCAGCAGGCGCAACTACCACAACCATCACAGCAACCGCCGCAACCGAAGCCGCAACGCGAGCCGGCGGCCAAACCGGAAACGCAGTGGGTCTGGCTGCTCGACGAGAACAAGCTGCAGGATCGCGACCTCGAAGAGACCACCCCCGCGACCGAGCCCGAGCCGGAACCGGAGCCGCCGCGCGAAGGCGGCGGAGGCGGCAACAATCGCCGCCGTCGCCGCCGTCGCGGAGGCCCGAGACAGCATGCCGAATTGCCGGGCAATCGCGGCAAGCATGTCTCGGGTGAAAACGAGTAGCGGTTACGGCTGCGGCTGATTCGAGACGTCGGGATCAACGATGATCTCTTCCATTTCGGCCGTCGGGGGGCGGTGTCTTCCGCCGTGGATCTCGAGCCCACCTTTGTTGACGTAGAACGTGTACGAGTATGTGAACTCGGCGGTGCCGGCGATGAGCGGACCGGGACCCTGGACTGTCCACAGCATCGCGCCGCCTGGGTCAATCATCGGCTGGGGCGTACCTCCGCCAGCCTCGATCCATTTCTCATCGAAGACGATGGGAGGGTTCTGGATCTCGGACCAGATGGTATCCGGCGCGAGAATCTTCCAGACAATCGTTTGATCGTTCGTCCAGAGGTTGATGTTGTAGGGATCGGCGACGATGTCGTTGTTGAGCGGTGACTGCACGATGAAGACGTTTTGAGCCATAGCTATCCTCCTTCTCCTTGAGCCGTGATCCGGCTCTCTTTCGCCAAATCAAGCAGGTCGCGGGGGCGATAGCCGATTGCGGTAAGACGAGCGAGCAGAGCTCTCGCCTGGCTGTCCTCATTCAGCCGCAGGAGAGCTCGACACCATGCATCGACGACCTGGGGATCAGCCGCGGAGCGTGCGACGGGCTCGATGATTCCTCGCGCCGTGGTCCATTCGGCGCGCGCCTCGCCGGCGCGTCCATTCGCGGCAAGCGCATCGCCTCGCACGAGATGGGCGTCGGAGACATAGCGGACGGAGCCGCTGTCCGTCATCGTAGCCAGGCGCCTGACTGCCTCGTCGGCCGCCTGCAGCGCCCCGCGCGTGTCACGGGCGGCGAGCAACGCGCGGGCACGAGACGTTTCCAGCACCGCATAGTCGCGTTGCCACTTCGGTCTGGCATCGATGGCCAACACGCCGCGCATCAACGGCTCTGCGTCCGCGATCAAGGCCAGAGCGGCGTGACTGTCACCGCTCCGCCGAAGCAGGTCACCAATCCGCATTTGCGTCATGGCCATGTTTCGGGCCCAGTCGACATTCGCCGCGTCGAGACGGTGCAGCTCCTCGTCGATCGATAGCTCCGCCCGCCGGTGATCGAGCCCCGCCGCGTCGTCGCCCATCAGTTCCGCGACGCCGCCGGCGTAGCTGTGAGCACGCGCGATACGATCGCGCCACACCGTGTGTTGCGGGTCGTGCCGCGACAGGCGTGTGACGATCTCCAGCTCGGCAGCGAAGTTGTCGCGCGCAGCCTCCAGCATTCCGAGCCCCTGCTGAACGGTTCCGATGCGATTGAGAGTGTTCGCGTAGTCGGCCTGACGGTCCGCATCGCCGGGCGCGGCAACCGCCAGCGCGCCCTTCACTTCAACCGTGACACGCAGATGCTCGAGCGCTTGCTTCAGATCGCCCTCCACCTCGAGGACGCTGGCGAGCGAGCTGTGACCGTACGCGCGTTCGAGCTGAAAGGCGACATTCGCCGGCTCGCGCTTCGCCAGCAGCTCGCCAATCCGCATGTACGCGGTCATGTGGGCTAGCGCCGTTTTCAGATCGCCCTGCAGGCGCGCGGAATTGCCGACACCGAACTCGCTCTGCCCGAGGGCGAACTGCGCTTCGTTGTTCTGCGGCACGCGGCGCACGGCCTCGGTTGTCAACATGAGCGAATGGCGATACGCCTTCACCGCATCGGCAAGCCGCCCCTGTCCCGTTCGGACGTCACCGAGCTGATTGAGTGCTTTCGATGCGCGCACGAGCTCCGTGGTATCGAGCGCCGACGGATCGAGCGATCCCGTGTACTCCAGCGCCTTCGTAGCGGCCGCGTCGAGCACGTCGAGCCGTCCCACCGGCTCGAGCTTCTTGCGCAGGTCGCCGACCATGAATCCGATGAGGTCATCGGCCTGCGCGCGGCGGTGGCGCGCCTCGGTTTCCGCGGCCTTCGCGACGGCGCGCTCGTGACGCAGGTCGAGCGTGTACTTCGTCGTGCCGAGGACTGCGATCGTGATGGCGGCGGCGATGAGTCCATTGCGCACGAGACGCTTCGGACGCTCCACGATGAACTTCAGCTTCGCCAGCGCATCGACGGCCGTCGGTCGATCGGACGGCGCGAGCTGCTTCAATTGATTGATCAGTCCGACGATCTCGCGCTGCTTCCCGGTCACCGGCAGCGACTCGCCGATCGCCGCCTTCATCATCACTTCCGCGCCGCTCCATCCCTGCGGATACGGCTCCAGGCCGGTGAAGAGCGTCTGCAGCACGAGACCGAACGCGTACATGTCGCTGGCGGTGGTGAGCGTCTCGCCGCGCGCCTGCTCGGGACTCATGTAGAGCGGCGTGCCGACCGCGATGCCGACCGCCGTCGCCACCGCGGGCGGATCCATGAGGTTCGGGAAGTTCCACGTCTTCTGCGTCTGCCGCGTGTCGGAGACGAAGCTGTGCTCCGACTGCTCGCGCGCGTGAGTGCGGACCGCCTCGTGCTTTCCGGACGAGCGCTCCAGCCAGCGCGCCAGTCCGAAGTCGAGCACTTTCACCACGCCGGTCCTCGTGAGCATCACGTTGTCGGGCTTGAGATCGCGATGGATGATTCCGGCGCGGTGGGCGGCGACCAGCACGTCGGCGATCGACGTCGCGATGCGCAGGTGCTCCGCGCTGCTCAGACCCTCGCGGATCGCCTGCGTCAGCGTGCGGCCGTCGATCAGCTCGAGCACGAGGACGTCGACGTCCGGCTCGTCGTCGATCAGGTCGTAGATGCGGCAGATGTTCGGATGCTCGAGCTGCGAGAGCGCGTGCGCTTCGCGGATGAGGCGCGCGCGGGCGTCGCGGTCGCCCGGATGCCGGTGCAGGACCTTCAGCGCGACGCGGCGGCGGAGCTTCTCGTCGAAGCCCTCGTAGACGTCGCCCATTCCCCCCTGTCCGAGGAAATGCTCGACGCGGATGTGCCGAATCCGGCGCCCGCCCAGGTGCATGATGTTGGGACCCTTACGGAAGTATAGAGGGCAACACGCTGCTTTTTACGCGTATGCGTTGCAGAAATGCGCAGCGACCTCGGCCGCAAGCGAGAGCTCGCTCGGGACGTGCACCAGCGGATGGATGGCGTTGTAGGTGTGGCCCGCGGTTCTGATGATCATCTTCGAGACGTCGACGGCATGCGATTCGATGACGTCGGCCTCGGCGACCGGCACGCTCTCGTCGCGCGCGCCATGCACCACGAACAGCGGCACCTTCAGCCGCTCGACCGCCGCGCCGATGTCGAGCCGCGCGGCGTTCGCCTCGGCGTCATCGAGCATCTCGGACGACATCCGCATGACCTGCTTCGTCCGCGCGTTGACGACTTCCACGAATCCGTCGCGACGCCACTGCTCTTTCGTCGCGTCGTCCCAGCGGTCGACGCGCGAAATGGCGCTCCAGGTGATTACGCCGCAGAAGTCCTCGACGAGATCGGCGCCGAGGAGCGCCACGCCGCCGCCGCGTGAATGCCCGAGGAGGAACGTCGGCAGCGACGGGAACTGCGAGCGGCAGTAGCTCGCGACGGTGCGGAGATCGGCGAGCTGTTTCGAGTATGTGTCGCCTTCGAAGAGGTCGAGGCGATCGAAATTCTCACCGCGCCCCTCGACGCCGCAGCGCGACATGTTGAAGCGGCAGACCGCGAGCTCGTGCCGGCAGAGCGAGTCGGCGAGCCAGGGGAAGAAGCCCCAGTCCATGAAGCCCTTGAATCCGTGCACCACGATGACGAGCGAGCGGGGGTGATGCGGCAGCGTGAGCTGGCCGTGGATGTCGAGGCCTTCGTCGGAGGTGAGCTTGAATTTCATCAGACGTTAAATCTGAACAAAATCACATCCCCGTCCTGCACTTCGTACTCTTTTCCCTCGCTGCGCATCCGCCCGGCGGCTTTTGCGCCCTGCTCGCCGGCGTACGAGACGTAGTCATCGTATGCAATGGTCTCGGCGCGGATGAAGCCGCGCTCGAAGTCGCTGTGGATCACGCCCGCGGCCTCGGGGGCCTTCGCGCCGCGATGGATGGTCCACGCGCGCGACTCCTTCGGTCCGGCGGTGAAGAACGTCTCGAGGTTCAGCAGCTTGTAGGCCGCGCGGATCAGGACGTCGAGTCCCGGCTCCGGCAATCCCATCTCGGTCAGAAAATTCTGCCGTTCGTTGGGCGGCAGCTGCGCGATCTGCGCTTCGAGCTCGCCGCAGATGACCACAATTTCGCCCTTCTTCGCCGCCGCGATGACGCGCACTTTCTGCAGCAGCGGCGTCTCGTTGCCGAGATCTCCTTCGCCGACGTTCGCGACGTAGAGCACCGGCTTCAGAGTGATCAGGTTCAGCTCGCGCAGCGCCTCGCGCTCTTCGTCGGTGAACGAGATCGCGCGCAGCGGCGTCCCGTCGTTGCCGGCGGTGATCGCTTTGGTCAGTGCATCGGCAGCGGCCTGCGCGTCCTTCTGTCCGACGCGCGCGAGGCGGAGCACTTTGTCCGCGCGCTTCTGCAATGCGTCGAGATCGGCGAGCAGGAGCTCGGTCTCGATGATCTCGATGTCGCGCTCCGGATCGACCGTGTTCTCGACGTGGATGACGTTCGGATCGTCGAAGCAGCGGACGACGTGCAGGATCGCGTCGGTCTCGCGGATGTTGGCGAGGAACTGGTTGCCCAGCCCTTCACCTTTGCTCGCGCCGCGCACCAGGCCGGCGATGTCGACGACCTTCAGATCGGTGTAGATCGTCTGCTTCGATTCCGCGAGCGCGGCGAGCTTGTCGAGCCGCTTGTCGACGACCGGCACGATGCCGACGTTCGGCTCGATCGTGCAGAAGGGGTAGTTCGCGCTTTGTGCTCCAGCCGCGGTGAGCGCGTTGAAGATGGTGGATTTTCCGACGTTCGGCAGTCCGACGATTCCGACACTGAGTCCCATGCGACGCGACCAACGGCTGAGGCGCGCCCGTCATTCCGCGATCCCCCGAGCCATCTCCGTCGCGCCGATCAGCCCGACGCGCGGATTGGCGATCAGGTTGACCGGGATGTCGCGCAGGATTTCGTGGAAGCGCCCCTTGCGCAGGAACGCTTCGATGAAGCGGCCGTCGGTGAACCACTCGAGATTGCGCGCCGCGATGCCGCCCGCGAGAAAGACGCCGCCGCGCGCGAGCACCCGCAGCGCCATGTTGCCCGCCTCAGCGCCGTAGATGTCGACGAAGATCGCCACCGTGCGGCGCGCCGCTTCGTCGCCGCGCGCGTATGCCGCCGCGATCTCCGCGGGGATCACGTCGTCGTACGGACGCTCGATGCCGGTGACGAAGTTATGGATGTTGACGAGTCCCATGCCGGAGACGAGGCGCTCCCAGCTCACGTGTCCGAGCGATTCGTGCAGCGCGAGAAAAAGCCGCGTCTGTTCTTCGTTCTGCGGCGCGAAGTCGGCGTGCCCTCCCTCGGATGCGATGACGTTCCAGCGCGCGCCGTCGTGGATCACGACCGCTTCGCCCAGTCCCGTCCCCGCGCCGACGATGCCGATCGGGCCGTGCATCACGCGCTTCCCGTTCTGCAGCGGCACGACGTCGTTGTCGGCGAGCAGCGGCACGCCGCGTGCGACCGCTTCGAAGTCGTTGATCAGCGCGACGCGTCCGATCGCGAAATCGCGTTCCAGTTTGTCCGCATCCATCGACCAGTGCAGATTCGTGACGGACGCGGTGCGCCCGAGGACTGGGCCCGCGACCGCGAAGCATGCGGCGTCGATGCGCTCGGAGCTGCGCGACGTGAAGTCGCGCAGCATGTCGTCGAACGCCGGGAACGCATCGCTCGCGTAGCGCTGCTCGATCGACACGCCGTCCGAGCCGACCAGTTGCAGCAGCGTCTTCGTCCCGCCGATGTCGCCCGCGATGACGTGCGTGCTCATGACTCGTCCGCGCTCGTTCCGTACATCGCCGGCACTGGGACGTCGAGGAGCCGGAGGTAGACGGTGAGCTGTCCGCGATGGTGATAGCTGTGATTGAGCAGCACCGATCGGATGAAGGAGACGGCGGGGATCGTGGTCACCGCTTCGCCGTTCTTCGTGATGGTGAACGGGGCGCGGATGGCGTCGTTGTCGAGCGCGTCGATCGCCTCGCGTACGACGGCGACGTTGCGATCGAACTCGCCGAGGAAGTCGTTGCTCGCGGCGGGAGGACGGGCGGACGAGAGGTCGAACGTCCCGGCAGCGAGCAGCTGCGCGACGCGCTGCGGAATCGTGGCGAGATGCCACGCCAGCGCGCCGAGGGTCATCGATTTCTCGTGCGGGCGCCAGGAGAGTTTGTCGGCGGGGACGCGCTCGAGGATGCGGCGCGTGGACCGCGCTTCGAAGTCGAGCTCGCCGAGGATCGGAGCGGCAATTCTCATCGCGGAAGTCTAAGCGCGAGGCAATCCGCTTTCCAGATTTTGCAAATTTCGTAACGCTCGAATCACTCTCTTTGCGCAAACAGCAAGCGAGGCGTAGACTCGAATCGAGCATCAAGCCCATGTCCGAAAAACGCGTGCTCGTCGTAGACGATGACGCTGCCATCCGGCAGATGTTTCGGACTTTGTTGATTCGTCAGGGCTATGTCGTCGACGCGGCGCACGATGGCAACGACGGCCTCACGCATATCCGGAACGGACAGAGCTACTGTGCCGTCATCCTCGACCTGATGATGCCGATGACCAGCGGCTTCGAGCTGCTCGACATCGTCGAGCGGGAGCAGCCTGAGACGTTGCGTCGCATCATCGTGACGACCGGCGTCAGCAGCAACGACCTGCGCAAGCTCGATTCGAACAGAGTTTTCGCACTCATCCGGAAACCATTCGACATTCACGAGCTGTTACGCAAGGTAGGTGAATGCTCGGAGAAAGCGAGCATGGTGGGCTAGACTCACGTCAAAGAGAGAGAAATCATGATCGGAGCTCGAATTCGCGAGTTGCGCACGGCGCGCCGCATGTCACTCAGCGAAGTGGCGGAGAAGGCTTCGATCAGCACGGCGACGCTCTCCCGGATCGAGACCGGCAAGCAGAATATCGACGTCGGCCTGATGACGATGATCGCGCGCGTCCTGCACCTCTCGCCTCATGACCTCCTTGATGCCGATGAAGAGAGCGACGGTTACCTCGCCGACAAGATCGCCACTCTGAAACCGGATGACCGCGCGCGCTTCTGGCGCGATCTCAGCGGCTCACGCCTGCGCAACGGCGCGCCGGCGCGTCATTACGATGACATCGGCCGCGAAGTCGACGAGATCCTCGCGCAGATCGATTTCCTCCGCGCCGAAGTCGATCGCATCCGCCAGGTCCTCGGCACGCGCCGGGCTCCGCGCCGCGCGTCGAAATAGGATTCATTTCCTCTTCGGCAGATCGATCAGCATCAGCACCGCGCCGTCGATCTTGTTCTCCATCGTCCGGTACGGGCGGATGCGCAGCGAATACCAGCGGCCATCGCGGTCCTGCACGTCGATCTCGCGCGTCTTGAGCTCCTCGATCACCGAGGCCACGAGCTCCTCGAGATTGTCGATGCGCAGCGACAACTTCAGATCGCGCAGCGAGCGGCCGATGTCGGCGGCAATGATGCTCAGCACCTTCTGCGCGGCGGCATTGAAACGGCGGATGCGCAGCTCGGAGTCGAGCATGACGATCGGGATGTCGACCGACGCCAGGAGATTGACCAGATCGTTGTTGGCCTGCGCCAGCTCGTCGTTCCGGTTCTCCAGCTCCTCGTTCAGCGTGGTCAGTTCCTCGTTGCTCGACTGCAGCTCTTCCTTCGCCGTCTCCAGCTCCTCGTTCGTCGACTGCAGCTCCTCGTTGCTCGACTGGATCTCTTCGTTCGCCGAGCGCAGCTCCTCGTTCATCGCTTCCTGCTCTTCGATGATCGACTGCAGGTATTCGCGCGTCGCCTCCAGCTCGCGCCTGAGACGCTGCGATCTCTGATCGTCCGCCTTGCTCCCCTTCTTCGCTTTCGGTTCGGGCAGCTCGGCGAGCGCCTCCTCGAACATGACGAGGTGAAAGTGTTCCTTGAGCGGCGTGATGAACGGGATGACCTCGATGTTGGCGATGAGCGATTTGCCGTTGTTGCGGATGCTGACCCGCTCGCGGCGCACCGGCGTCCCGTTCTTGCGGGCGTTGTGAATCGCCGTGCGCAACTCGGCCAGCAAACCCTCGCGAGCCATTTTCAGAAGATTGAGTGACGCGGCGCCGGGCGCGGGCTCGAGGAAGGCACTGGTGCGTCCGCGGAACTGGAGAATCTCCATCGAGTCGTTGATCAGCACGCCGGCCGGCGAGAAGCGTCCGAGGAGTATGCGATCGGCCTCGCGGAAGATGTTCGTCGCGCCCGGCTCTTCCTCGGTCTGCGGCGGCCGCCCGTTGCGCTCGCGAGGCGGCAGCTGCGGCGCCTGGAAGTCGACCGGCGGACGCGTAGCTCCCGCCCGCTTGCGATAGAACTTGTGCTTGCGATCGGCGACGGTGAAGAGCTCGGAGAACGTGCCGATGGTCTCGCTCGCGCCGAGGAGGAGATAGCCGTCGCTGCGCAACGCGTAGTGGAAGATGGTCATCACCTTCCGCTGCAGCATCGAGCCGAGATAGATCATCACGTTGCGGCAGCTGATCAGATCGAGCTTCGAGAACGGCGGATCCCTGGTCAGGTTCTGGCGCGCGAAGACACAGGAGTCGCGCACGGTTTTCGTCACGCGATACGACCCTTCGACCTTCATGAAGTAGCGGCGCAGGCGGTCGGGCGAAACGTCGACGGCGATGTTCTCCGGATAGATGCCGGCGCGCGCGTGGGTGACCGATTTCTCGCTGACGTCGGTGCCGAAGATCTGCACCGGGCAGGAGTAGTTCGCCGCCGCCGCGACCTCCATGGCGCAGATGGCGATGGAGTAGACCTCCTCCCCTGTCGCGCAGCCGGGCACCCAGATGCGCAGCGGCGAGCCTTCGTCGCGGTCGCGCATCATCGCCGGAAAAATGTCCTTCTTCAGTGCCTCGAAGACCTCCGGATCGCGGAAGAAGCCGGTGACGCGGATCAGCAGGTCGTTGTAGAGACTCTCGATCTCGCTCGGATGGCTCCTGAGAAACGTCAGATAGTCGTCGAGCTGCTCGAACTTGTTCACCGCCATCCGGCGGCGGATGCGCCGTTCGACGGTATTCGGCTTGTAGTGCGTGAAGTCGACGTCGTGCGAGGAACGGAGGATGGAGAAGACCTCGCCCAGCTGCGATTCGGAGAGCCGGCGCGCGTTGTCGTCGTTCAACGCGTACGAGTGCCGCGCGATGCGGATGATCTCGCGGGCGATCTCCTTCGGCGGCAGCACGAAGTCGACCGCATCGACTGCGATCGCGCTGCGCGGCATGCTGTCGAACTTCGCGCTCTCGTCCTGGGCGAAGACGATCCCGCCCTCCGCTTTCACCGCCTTCGCCCCGAGCGCGCCGTCCGAGGCCGAGCCCGAGAGCACGACGGCCACGGCGCGCGCGCCGCGATCCTCGGCTAGCGAGCGGAAGAAGAAATCGATCGGCAGGCGGAACTGCCCCTTCGGCACCGCCCGCACGTGCAGCACCCCGTCCTTCAACGTGATGTCGGAGCCGCCGGGCGCGATGTAGACGGTGTTCACTTCGATCTTCATCCCGTCGACGACGTCGACGATCCGGATCCGGCTTTCGCGCTCGAGGATGTATCGCAGCGCCGACGGATGCGACGGATCGGCGTGATGGATGATCACGAACGCCGCGTCCGGCTTCTCCGGCAGGTTGCGCAGCAGCTCGAGCATCGCCTCCAGACCGCCGGCGGAGGCGCCGATGCCGATGGTGATGAAGGGAGACGGTTCAGACTTCGCCGGCTTCGCTGTTTTCTCCCGGGCTTTCGCGGGTTTCTTCGAAGCGACGGTCTTTTTCGGCATGAAGAAGGAAATTATGGCGGAGAATGAAGAGGCGTGGCACACGAAGACGAATTGCTCGGCCTGATCAGACGCGGACAGCACTCGCGATCGGAGAGCCGCCGCATTCTCATCGCCAGCGCGCAACTGATCGACGAGCGGCGCCGCCTTCGCACGCGAAACCACATGCTCTTCCGCGACCTCGTCGACCTCACCCGCCGCTTCGTGGACGAGGCGGAGCGTCAGACGTCTCTCCCGGCGGAAAACCAAAACTGATCCGTACGCCGGCGTACTCGCGGTCGATCTTCCCGTCGCTGCGCCGGATCGTCAGCTCCGATTCGATCACCGCCTGCTGCTTCTCGTGGAAGTCCTCGCGGCGTCCCGCGCCGAAGAGCGCGATCAGCGGCGCGTCCCCTTCCTTGAAGACGATGTCGCGCCGGCGGAGGAGCACGAGCCCCGCGTCGTCGACCGCGCGTTGCGCGTCGTCGCGGCGCAGGTACGGAAAGACGAAGGCGAAGAAACCGCCCGGCGCGAGGATGTGCGCGGCCGCGGCGCAATAGTCGCGGACGTCCCCCCGAATTTCGATGCGCGCCGGCACGGCCTGCGGATGCTCCGCCTCCATCGCCGTACCGGGCGGAAAGTACGGCGGCGACCCGGTGACGAGATCGAACGGCGCGGCATCGGCGAGGATCGACTCATCGCGCAGATCGCCGTGGCGAATGGTGAACCGCTCTTCCAGTCCGTTGTAGCGGACGCTCTTTCGCGCCAATCGCACCGAGGCTTCCTGCGCCTCGACCGTCCAGAACCGCGCGCCGGGCAAACGCCAGGCGGCAGTGATCGCGACCGAGCCGATCCCCGACCCGAGGTCCGCCGTCCGCTCCACCCGCGGCGCCCACTGCGTCCCGTACCAGGCGGTAACGAGGTCGTCGGTCGAATAACGATGCCCCTTCGCGTACTGGAAGATCTTGTAGTGGCCGGAGATGAAGTCGAGCGTCTCGCCCTCTTCGACATCGACACCGCCGGGCGGGTGGGGGCCGGGGCGGCGCCAGGAGTGGAAGACGTCGCTCATTTCACGCAATGTTCAGCTGCCGACAGGAAACTCTGGCATCGCAACACTCTATACCGTATGACACTGTCATTGTCTCGAGCCTGCGTACTCGCAGCCGTCGCTTTTTGCTGTCTGTTCACCCCCGCGTCGCAGGCCGTCTGCACGGCGTCTTTTTCTCCACACAACGGCCCGGTCTACAGGAATGGGTTTCTCAGCGACTTCACACTGGATGGAACCGGTCAAGGCGACGCCACGAACTCCTACGTGTACCTTGGCTTTTCGATTACGCCAGTCGATCCGCCAGGGACTCCGATGTCTGGGCCGAGCGCGAGCGGTCCCGGGCCGTTCAGCGCTCAATTGAGCACGGGCGGCTGTCTCGCACCAGGCACGTACACGTGGAGAGCCAGTGCGTTCTGTACGCCGCCTGAATACGTCACCGGCGAGCAAAGCGAGGTAACGACCGGCGCGATGACGATCCAGCCCCGCGCCCTGCCGAAAATCAAGATTACGACACTCCCGCCCAGCTACCTCGCGATCAAGGTTTCTTATCAATTCCCCGAAGACGGTGGCCGTCAGCCTGCGCCTTTCATCGACGTGACCGGAGAACCGCATCCACTCTTGCTGACGTCACCCTCCGGCGAGTGGACTGTGCCGCTCGACGCGGGATACCACGTCCTGACCGCCGGCGTGTGCGGCCAGCAAGTGCTGCGGATCCCTTTCTATCTTTCGAACAACAACAACGAATGCTGCCCCGAGTGTACCGGTTGTTTCGGCGGTCCTATCAGCGCGGCGACGGGCAACATGCGCTACTCCGATACAGATCCTCTGCCGTCGTCAAACGGTCAACCGCTGATACGAACGTACGACAGCAAGAGAAGCGCGGTGGGCCTCCTGGGTAAAGGCTGGATGTCGTTTTTCGACGAGTCAGCGACGGCCACTGTCCAATCGGATGGAACGACGACGGTCGTCATTACGACGGCTGATGACAATCTCCGCGTATTCAACGGCACGAGCTCTTTTGCTCAATTGTGGCCGAAGCAGCCTCACGCCGCGTCCCTCCGTTCCGATGGTGCAGGCGGTTATGTTTTTCGCGACTACGGCTCCGACATCGAGCATTACTTCTCCGGCGGCACATTACGCAGGCTTCATGACGTCTCCACCGGCCGGGACGTGCTGCTTCAATACACCAACGGAGTAATCACGCGGGTCTCGGATTCCTGGGGCGGGTGGAGTTGGACCGTGACGCGCGACCCGTCATTCGGCACGATTACATCCATTGCGGTCGACGGCACGTCGATCGTCTGGACCTACGACTACGACGTATCGCGGCGGCTCCTGTCCGTGAAGGTGAACGGCGCCGTATGGCGGACGTACACCTACGGCAGCCTCCTCACGGAGGTCCACGACCCGACCGGAGTCCTGATCGAGGGGCATACCTACGGACTCAATGGAAGTACTTCGTCGACCGGCATCAACGACGACATCACGAATGTCGAATATGGACTTTCGTCCGGCGATCCGAACAGGACGATCACGCGAGTGACGCACGCTACCGGCGCCCAAACGTCCTATTACATCTCGAGTGTTGCGCTACGACCTCGGGTCGACCAGATCGACGGGGGGTGCGCATCGTGCGGTGGACGCAACACGATTCTGGCCTACGACGACGAAGGCAGAATCATTCGCGAACAGGACGCACGAGGGTACGTGACGGCACGCTCGTTTGACACACTGGGACGTCTATTGATCGAGACGACGGCCCTCACTCCGGCGGGATGCGATCCTGAGACTGATCCGCAGCAATGCCGGCAGGCCGGTACTATCCTGGCGGCGGCGATGCTGACGCGCACATCGTTCAGTGTGACCCGTAGTTACGCGTATGCCGCCGCGCCGTGGTACGACCGGCCCACGAGCATCACGACGAACAGTGTGCTGAACGCCGCCGGCCTCCGGGACGAGACATTTTCCTATGACGCCGCGACCGGGCAGGTGCTCACCCATAACTCCAGCGGCTGGACAGGTGCGACGGAGCCACATCATCTGGAACAGCATGCGACGACGACCGTTCTTTACAGCGGCGTCGAGCCGGCCGCTTTCGCACCCGGCGGGCCCTTCGCCGCGGCATGGTTGACGCTTCCCCAGCCCGCCGGCGTGACCCGCCAGGTGGACGGACCTCGGACCGACGTCACCGACGTGACCACCTACGTCTATTACCCCATCGATCCTGCCGTGCCGGCTACCTGGCGAGGCCGGCTCGCCGCGGTCCGGAACGCCGCAGGCCACATCACGACCTATGAGAGTTACGACGTGTTCGGCAACGCGGCGCGTATCGTCGACCGAATGGCATCGCAACCGAGCGCACGTACGACGCCCTTGGACGGCCGCTCACGACGATAGTGAAAGCTGTAGCCGGCTGCGACACCGCTGCAGATCCTCTCTGCGCAACGGACATCGTGACGACATTCGGATACACGCCGGCGACCGGTCCGCTCTTCTCCCGGACGGATGCGAACGGAAACGTCACTACGTACGCCTACGACATCCGCGGCCGCATCACCCTCCTGACCAGGGGCCCGGCCTTGACCTCGTTGAAAGAACGGATCGAGTATTCGTACGACGCGTTGACGGGCCACAAGAGCATGGAACGATATCTGGCCAACGAGAGCGGCTCCTGGATCGAGAAACGGCGGGAGTCGTTCTCGTACGATTCACTCGGGCAATTGATCGCACAGACGCACGCGGATACCACTTCCAACGCGTATACCTACGACTCCACGGGCAACGTGGCCTCGCTCCGGGACGAGAATCATGCCGCTGCCAATACACGATACGCGTACGATCCGGCCCGCAGATTGATCGCGGAGCATCACACGCTCGGAACCGGCGAAGTGACGACCTCATACGCGTACGACAGCGCCGGCAACCTGACCGGCGTGACGGACGCCAATGGCAACCAGACGACTTACGTTTATGACGACTTCGGCAGAATGCAGTCGCAAACGAGTCCGGTAACCGGTACTACCACCTATGTGTATGACTTCGCCGGAAATCTCGTCTCGTCGACCGATGCGAATGGCGCCACGACGACGCGCACCTATGACGCACTCGCGCGGGTGTCATCCGCATCATCGGTATGCAGCGGTTGGGATACAGAGGACATCACGTGGTGGTACGACGATCCGACACCGGGACGGAACGGGATCGGCCGTCTCACGGCAATGAACGATCCGTCGGGCGGAACGGAGTATTCCTACGAAAGGCGCGGCTTGCTGCGAAGCGAGAATCGCGTGATCGCCAGCTCGTCGGAGATGCGGTACGAGTATGACGCCGCTGGTAACCGCATCCGGCTCGACGACCTCGATTACTCGTACGATTTCGCCGGACGACCGTTAACCGTGACTGTTCGACCGGCATGCGCGCTCTGTCCGCCGCTGCCGATCGTGACGTCTGCTTCTTATCTGCCGTTCGGTCCGGAGACAGAGCTCGTATACGGCGGGGTTCGCCAGGTAAAGGCGTACGATGGCCGATACCGGATCACGGAGAACAAGCTCCTGGGACCCGGAGGATCGACGATCTCCGGCTACACCTATTCGAGTGACGCCAACGGCAACATGACGGCCATCATCGACATCATCGACCCATCGCTCAATCGGGCGTTCGCATACGACGACCTGAATCGTCTCACCACCGCGAACACCGGCGCGGGGTTGTGGGACACTGGAGCATTCTCGTACGACGCGATGGGCAATCTGCTGACGTCGACGATCGGATCGTGGACCGAATCGTTCACATACACGGGCTCCACCCCACGAGTCGCCACGAAATGTGGCCCAGGGCAACAGCACGTCGGTCGAATATGACTCCGCCGGCAATGAGACGTCCGCAAGCTTCTGGCCTCGTCCCGGCGACGATACGTTCAATTCGGCCAATATCAGCCGCAGCTACTCCTGCCGCAATCTCCTCGCCGCCTCCGCCGTACAGACCGTCAACGCGGCGTCACCCTGCAGTGAAGGACATTACTGCCCGCCAAACCCGGTCGTGCGGACGACATTCTTCAACTACCTGTACGATGGCCGAGGAGCTCGCGTATACGGAAGCAGCGGTGCTGTTTTCGGCGGCACGGAATATCTGTACACACCCGAGTTACAGCTACACCGAATCCACGATTCCTTCGACAGGTCGACCGAATTCATTCGTTTCAACGGACGCCCCGTCGCGCAGATCGAAGACGGTCCCCGATTCACCTTCACCGACCACCTCGGCACTCCCCTGCTTCAGGTCGACCCCGATTCGAACGTCGTCTGGCGCGCCGAATACGAACCGTACGGCCGCATCTATCGATTCGACACCTCAAACACCAATCAACCCCTCCGTTTCGCGGGCCAGGACGTAGCGTCTCCGGCCCCAGGCGGCGTGGAGGAGCACTACAACATCTTCCGGTGGTATCGACCGGGGTGGGGGCGGTATACGCAGGATGATCCCCGAAAGTTCTCCGTGGATGATGTCTCAAACAACTTTGCGTACGCCGATGGAAATCCGTTGCGTAGGACCGATCCGCTGGGTCTGTATTCCGTCAATGACTTCAGTGATCGCGACGCCGAAAAACTCAACCGGGCGATTAAGAGAGTTTGGGACTTCCTACAGACCAAACCATGCTGTCTGACGAAATATCCGTTCTCGTTTTTCGAAAACCTGAGGAATCAACTGCTCACAACTTCGTTCAACTATGATGCCCAGACTGATGATTGCGCTAATGCGAAAAAATATACAAACCATGTAAACATCGGAGCGCAAGCGTTCACCGGCAATTGCCCCCCATGTCTGGCCTCCACAGTGCTCCACGAACTGGCGCACGCAGCCGGCGGCGCGACGGACAGATCGAACTCGTCGCCACTCACGGGACCAAGCTCGAACCAAATCGAGAGAGATTGCGGATCAGAACTATGCAGAGGACAATGACATCGTCAGCGCTTGTGCTGATTCTATGGGCAGCCTTCCTGAGCGCCTGCGCGCACGAAGACAAGCCTCAACGAATCCTGGACGGGCGACCCTTCGCATATTGGCGCGTTGGCTGCGTCACCAACGGTATGACTCGCCAAGATATCAAGACGTTGATCGGCTGCACGACGGCAATGAAAGTTCAAGGCGCTTTTGAAATCTGGAGTTACCGACAGGTCGCATCGCGCGAATCCATCGTGCGCTTTCTGCGAGTCATACCGTGGCATACGTCTTATCAGGAGACCCGTGAGGCGTCGATAGTATTTCGCAATGGCCGCGTCACCGCCGTCAACGGTCGAAATACACTCGCGGACTGTAGCGCTGACGCATTGCCTCCGCCCCATTGTGGGAGCAATAAGTGAGTACAACATCTTTCGAAGGTATCGCCCGGGGTGGGGCGATCGGGATTGCTCCTGGCGGACGAGCTCCATGCGTATTCAAACGTGGTTTTCGAGAAGACGAATTCTCATCGCTGCTGTGATCGGCCTGGGATTACTTGTGTTGGCTTGGTACGTACGGCGACAGCTCGCGATTGACTCATGTCTCGATCGCGGCGGGCGTTGGGACTATGCGAACAGTCGGTGTGAGTACTGACGCACAGCCCTGCGGGCTACTTCACCCGATACCCCAGCTTCCGCAACTCCGCCCCGATCGTCTCCACATGCTCCCCCTGCACTTCGATCTCGCTCCCCTTCACCGTCCCGCCCGACCCGCACCGTTTCTTCAGCGCGGTCGCGAGCGTGGCGAGGGTCTCGGGGGAAAGCGAGAAGCCTGACGCGACGGTCACGCTCTTGCCGACGCGGCGCTTCTTGTCGATGGTGACGCGGATGGATTGTCTTGACGGCTCCGCGTCGCGCTGCGCGTCGAGCTTTCCTTCCTCGCGCAGCTTCTTCGCGGCCTCGGGGTCACTGGTCCAGACGAGTTTCGACGCCATGCGTCGATCTTATGCGAAGCGCGCGCGCCACCAGCGGGCGATGCGGAAGCGCAGCAGGCCGGCGCGGTCGGCGGGATGGATCGGCAGCACGACGTCGAGCACGAGGTAGAGCAGCAAGCCGATGCCTTTGCCGAACAGCAGCGCGACGAACACCATCCGGATGACCCACACGGGTGCATTCCACGCCTCCGACAGCCCCTGACAAACGCCCGAGATCTGCCGTCCCTGCAGCCGCTTGTAGATCTTCCCCGGACTCATCGAACGGATCGACGTGATGAGGAGCAGCACCGGGCCGCCGAAGAAGAAGGAGGTGATCACGGCAACCGCGATCGGATGATGCAATTCGCCGCGCGTGGCAACGAACACGCCGAGGGCGATGCTCGCCGCGAGGACCGCGAACGCGCTCCAGTAGAGCCGCCGGCGATGGCGGCGCGTCACTTCCGATTCGACCGCCTGCGTATCGATCCGCGCGTCGGCAATCGGGTCGGCATTGTCGAGCAGGGAGCCGAGGCGCTGCGCGCGGCGCACGAGGTCGGAGCAGGAGTTGCACGTCCGCAATTCGTCCTCGACGCCCGCGGCAAGGCGCGTCCCGTTTTCGAGATGGTCGAGCAGTGCAGACATCGTGGTGGAGCAGGTGTGATCAGGCATGAATGATCCTTTCGAGCTCGCTTCGCAGACGGCGCATGCCGTGATGGAGGCGGCTCTTGACGGTGCCGAGCGGAATGCCGAGGCGCTGGGCCACTTCGCGCTCGGAGAGCTCTTCGAAATAGCGGAGGAGAATCGTGTCGCCGAGGTGTTGCGGGAGCTCGGAGACGAGCGAGCGGACCGCGGTCGCGCGTTGCTCGCTCTCGATGCGCGCATCGGCGCCGGCGCCGGCGGACGCGACGTCGAGATCATCCAGCGGCCGCGGCGTGTCGCGCTCCCAGCGGCTGCGGATGCGATTCATAGCGATGGCGAACAGCCAGCGCGGGAACGGTTGCAGCGGATCGTAGCGGCCGGCGCTGCGGACCACGCGCAGCCAAGTCTCCTGCAGCAGATCGTCGATGTCCTGCGGCCGCACGCCGGCCTGCGAGGCGAAGCGCCGCAACGCGGGCGTGTAGCGCTCAACGAGCGCGCGCGCCGCCTCGGGCTCGCCGTTGACGATGCGGCCCATGAGCACGGCGTCGGTTTCGGGTTGGCTGGTCACGTCCGCATATACCCCGATGTTGACCGAAAGGTTCACGACGGCGGGTCAGAGGACCCGCCCTACGTCAGGTATCCTCACCCCACTTTTACTCAGGAGGTTTCATGCGAGCTCTTCGCATCACCATCGGCCTGCTCCTGATCGCGCTGTCGGCGTCGGCGCAGGATCTGGCCTCGTTCGAGAAACGGACCACCGTGCGCAAGCTCGACAACGGTCTCACGCTCATCGTCATGGAGCGTCACGCCGCGCCGGTCTTCTCGTACGCCACGGTCGTCAATGCCGGCAACGCGCAGGAAGTGCCGGGGATCACCGGACTGGCGCACATGTTCGAGCACATGGCGTTCAAGGGAACCGAGAAGATCGGGACCACCGACATCGCCGCGGAAAAAACGGCGCTGGCGAACGTCGAGAAGGCGTACGCCGCGTACGACGAAGAGCGGCGGCGCGAAGTCGGACGCGACGACAAGAAAGTGGCGGAGCTGGAGAAGGCGTGGAAAGACTCCATGGCCGCCGCCGACAAATTCGTCGTGGCGAACGAGTTCTCGCGCATCGTCGACCGCGCCGGCGGCACGGGCGTCAACGCCTTCACCGCATCGGACGAGACGGCCTACTTCTTCTCCATGCCGGCGAACCGCTTCGAGCTCTGGGCCTATCTCGAGTCGGAGCGCTATCTCCATCCAGTCTTCCGCGAGTTCTACAAAGAGCGCGACGTGGTGACCGAGGAGCGGCGGATGCGGACCGAGAGCAGCCCGGTCGGACGCATGGTCGAGCAGTTCCTCGAGACCGCGTATCGCGCACATCCATATCGACAGCCCGGTGTCGGCTGGCCGTCCGACCTCGCGTCGTTCAGCGCGACCGATGCCGTCGCGTTCTTCCACAAGTACTACGTGCCGTCGAACATGGTGGTCGCGGTCGTCGGCGATCTGAACACCGCCGAGGCGATGCCGGTCCTCGAGAAATACTTCGGCAGACTGCCGAAGGCGCCGGAGCCGGAGCCGCTGCGCATCACCGAGCCGCCGCAGCGCTCGGAGCGAAGCGTCGTGCTTCGCGAGACGTCGCAGCCGTTCTACCTCGAGGGGTATCACCGTCCCGCGGCCACCGATCCCGACAACGCCACGTACGATGTCATCTCGATGCTGATGTCGAGCGGACGGACCTCGCGTCTCTACAAATCGCTCGTGCGCGACAAGAAGGTCGCGGTCAACGCGTCGGGCTTCAACGGTTTCCCCGGCCAGAAGTATCCGAATCTCTTCGCCTTCTTCGCCGTCCCGAGCGCCGGTCACACCGGGAACGACGTCGCGGAGCCGATTCACGCCGAAGTCGATCGCCTGAAGAACGAAGACGTGCCGGCCGATGAGCTGCAGTCGGTGAAAACCCGCGTGCGCGCAGGCCTCCTGCGCCAGCTCGACAGCAACAGCGGACTCGCCCTGCAGCTCGCCGAGTACCAGACGCTGTTCGGCGACTGGCGCGAGCTCTTCCGCGAAGTGGAGCGGATCGACAAGGTGAGCCCGCAGGATATCCGCCGCGTCGCCGGCACCACGTTCGTTCCGATGAATCGTACGGTGGCGATGGTGGAGTCGACGAAGGGAGGGGCGAAATGAAGATGATGTTCGGCGCACTGCTCCTCGCAACCACCTCGCTCTTCGCCCAGGTCTCCGACTACCGCGAGATCAAGACTCCCCCCCTCAAAGCCTTCAATCCTCCGACGGCGAAACGCATCCAGCTCGACAACGGCATGGTCATCTTCCTGATGGAAGACCACGAGCTGCCGCTGATCCGCGGCTCGGCGCGCATCCGCGGCGGCGCGCGCGACATCGCGGCGGCGAAGGCCGGCATGATGTCGATCTACGCCCAGGCGTGGCGCACCGGCGGCACGAAGGACAAGACGGGCGATCAGCTCGACGAGATGCTCGAGGCCCGCGCCGCGCGCATCGAGACGAGCAGCAGCGAAGACTCGACCAACATCCGCTTCGACGTCCTGAAGAACGATCTCGACTTCGCCTTCCCGCTCTTCCTCGACCTCCTGCAAAACCCCGAGTTCCGCCCGGAGAAGATCGAGCTGGCGAAGACGCAGTCGAACACCGGCATCTCCCGCCGCAACGACGATCCGCAGGGGATCATCGGACGCGAGGCGACGAAGCTCGGCTACGGCACCGACTCGCCGTACGCGCGGCAGCCGGAGTACGCGACGATCGCCTCGATCACGCGCGACGACCTCGTCGCGTTCCACAAGCAGCACCTCCATGCGAACAACATGATCGTCGGCATCGTCGGCGACTTCGATCCGAAGGTGATGGAGAAGAAGCTGCGCGACGCGTTCGCGAAATGGCCGCGCGGTCCGCAGGCCGCGGCCGCGCCGTCCGGCGGCACTCCCTCGAAACCGGGCGTCTACTTCATCGCCAAGGACGACGTGACGCAGTCGAATATCGCCCTGGTCGGCATGGGCACGCTGACGCGCAAGAATCCCGACTACTACGCCGTCACGGTCCTCAACGAGATCCTCGACGGCGGCTCGTTCTCCGGACGCCTGATGAACGACATCCGCACGAAGCGTGGCCTCGCGTACGGCGTCGGCGGCGGAGTCGGCGCGCCGTGGGACCATCCGGGACTGCTCCGCTTCCAGATGGGGACGAAGAGCAGTACGACACTGGAAGCGATCGATGCGCTGAAGCAGGAGATCTCCGACCTCCGCACCGCGCCGTTCACGGCAGACGAGATGGCGACGGCGAAGGACCTGATCCTCAACGCGTTCATCTTCTCCATGGATGAGCCGGAGAAAATCCTGTCGCAGCAGATGGCGCTCGAGTTCTACAGCTTCCCGCTCGACTACTTCCGCAACTACCCGGCGAACATCCAGAAGGTCACGGTCGAGGAAGTGGCGAACGCCGCCAAAAAGTACGTCCATCCCGAGCAGCTCTCCGTGCTCGTGGTCGGCCGGGAGAAGGATTTCGACAAGCCTCTCTCCACCCTCGGCACAGTGACGCCGGTCGACATCACCATCCCCGAGCCGGGCGGCTCTGCCAAAGCGTCGTCCGCTCCCGCGGCATCGGGTGAAGACGCCCGCCCGCTGATCGAAAAGGTGCGGACGTTCGTCGGCGGCAAGGAAAAGATCGCCGCGGTGAAGGCGCTGCACAGCGTCTCCACGATCAACACGAAGACGCCGCAGGGCGACATGCAGATCGACATCGACGCGACGACCGTCTATCCCGATCGCGTGCACACCACCATGCGCATGCCGATGGGCGAGATGACGATGGTGATGACGCCCGACGCCGCGTTCATGATGACGCCGATGGGCAATCAGGACATGCCCGCCTCGCAGCGCGACAACACGCGCCGCGAGGTGAAGCTGGAGATGCTCTCCGTCCTGATGAATGCCGACCAGCCGGGAACGACCTTCACCGCGACCGGAAGCGAGAAGGTCGGCGACATCCAGGCGAAGATCGTCGAAGTGCACACCGACGCCGGCAACCTGAAGTGGTGGATCGACCCCGCCACCGGCCGCGTGCTGCGCAAGGCGTCCACCGCCCGCACCCCCGCAGGTCCGGCCGAAGCGGTGACCGATTACAGTGAGTGGAAATCGTTCGGCGGCTTGATGCTCCCCACCCGCTTCACCACCACCCGCAACGGCGAGCCGTTCAGTAGCGGGGAAGTGAAGACGATCGAGATCAATCCGAATGTGGATATGAAGATGTTTGAGAAGAAATGAGTTGTTGGGTTGTTGAGGGTTGTTGGGTTGTTGAGTAGGGCAACCCAACAACCTAACAACCTAACAACTACGCGCCGCCGCGCGTTTGCGCCTCCTTCACCAGCCTCGCCAGCATCACCGTCATCTCATGCAGCGAATGGATGACGCCGACTTCGAACGCCGTCGGCGCTTCGCCCGCGGCACAAGCGCAGTAGTTGCACGGGGCGCCGCGGCCGCCGTCGTGCTGGTCGAGGGCGTGACCGCAAGCACACGCATCTTTTGCAAGTTGCATTCAATCCTCCTGCTCTCGCTCGAATGATAATGAAGGCCGTGCCACTTCGATCTCTGGCTCTCCTCGCGGTTTTCCTCACGGCCTGCTTCCATTCGCAGTTGATCCCTGAAGATTCCCCCGACGCCGCCGCGGCGTACTTTGCTGCGAAGCGCGGGAATGTCGACGTCGTCGCCCGCTGGTCCGCCGCGCGCGAGCAGATGCGTTCGATGAGGCGCGCCGTTGCCGAAATGAATGTGGAAATGAATGAATGGACCTACCTCGGCCCCGGCAACATCGGCGGCCGCACCCGTCCCCTCATCATCGACGCCAACTCCCCCGACACCATGTACGCCGGCGCCGTCTCCGGCGGCGTCTTCAAGACCACCGACGCCGGCGCGAACTGGATCGCCACCGGCGACGCGATGGTCAACCTCGCGGTGAACTCGCTGGCGATGAGTGCCGCCGATTCGAGCACCCTCTTCGCCGGCACCGGCGAGGGCTACTTCCGCGAGGACATCCGCGGCACGGCCGTCGCCATCCGCGGCGACGGCATCTTCGTCACGCACGACGCCGCCGCGACCTGGACGCAGCTCCCCTCCACCGCGAACAACGAAGACTTCCACTGGGTCAACGATCTCGCGATCAGCACGCACGATCCGCATCGCCTCTACGCCGCGACGCGCAGCGGCGTCTGGCGCTCGACCGACGAAGGCACGTCGTGGACCCGCGTCCTCGCCACGACCGTCAAAGGCGGCTGCCTCGATCTCGCGCTCCGCAGCGGCACCGACGGCGATTACCTCTTCGCCTCCTGCGGCGTCTTCGCGCAGGCGACGGTCTATCGCTCGAAGAACGCCGAGTCGGATGAGGCGTGGACATCGGTGCTCTCCGAGCCCGGCATGTCGCGCACGACGCTCGCCATCGCGCCGTCGAATCCATCGACCGTTTATGCGCTCGCCGCGCGCAACGCCATCGGCGACATCGACCAGTCGCTCCTCGGCCTCTACCGCTCCGATCAGAACGGCGACGCCGGCACCTGGACATTGCAGCAGGGACGCGACGGCGTCGTCCCCGGCTCGCTCATCCTCGAGAATCCGTACACCACCACGTTCTCGCTCTGCACCGACGGCCACGGCCACGCCAATCCGATCGGCATGGGGTGGCACACCAACGCCATCGCCGTCGATCCGCTCGATGCGAATCGCATCTGGACCGCCGGCGTCGACGTCTTCCGCTCCGACGACGGCGGCAGGACGTGGGGCCTCGCCTCTTTCTGGTGGGACTCGACGTCGTCGCACGCCGACCATCACTCGATCGTCTTCGACCCGCGCTACGACGGCGCGGCGAACCAGCGGCTCATCGTGACGAACGACGGCGGCGTCTATCGCACCGACAACGCGCGCGCCGCGCTCGCGACCGGCCCGAGGGCGACGTGCGACTCGCGGTTGACGTCGGTGAAATGGACGTCGCTGAATCACAACTACGGGGGGACGCAGTTCTACCACGGCAGTGTCTCGCCCGACGGCAACTCGTTCCTCGGCGGCACGCAGGACAACGGCACGCTCGCCGGCGGCAAGCTCGGACGCAACACGACGAGCGACGGCTGGCTGAACATCTGGGGCGGCGACGGCGGTTACGCGGCGATCGATCCGAACCGCCCGTTCGTCTGGTTCGCAGAATCGCAGGGAGGCGCGATCGTCCGCACCGCCGACGGCGCGAACTTCTTCCAGTCGTACAACGACACGAGCCGCGACCAGTTCCTCTTCATCACGCCGTTCGTCCTCGATCCGAACGACACGCTGCGCTTGTGGACCGGCGGCACGTTCGTCCATCGCCGCGACGCACCAGGGAAGCAATGGGTCTACGCGAGCAAACAACTCGACGGCGGCGTGACGACGATCGCGGTCGCGCCGGGCAACTCGTCGCTGGTCATCGCCGGCACGACCTCCGGCTCGCTCTACCGCAGCACGACCGCGACGACCGATGTGAGTGCGACCTGGCAAAAGGCGCATCCGCGTGACGGCTGGCTGTCGTCGGTGGCCTTCGATCCGACAAACGCGAACATCGTCTACGCGACGTACGCCCTCTTCGGCGGCACGCACGTCTATCGCTCGATCGACGCCGGCGTGACCTGGTCGCCGATCGACGACGGCATCCCCGACATCGCCGCGCACGCGCTGGCGGTCGATCCCGATCACCCGTCGAACCTCTACCTCGGCACCGACCTCGGCGTCTTCATCTCCACCGACAGCGGCGCGAGCTGGTCGCACGATGATTCGCTGCCGCAGGTGATCACCGAGTGGGTGACGATCGCGCACGGCGCGCACGGCCCCGCTCTCTACGCCTTCACCCACGGCCGCGGCGTCTGGCGGATGGAGCTGAGCGAGGAGCCGCCGCGCCGCCGCTCGACAGGACGCAAATGAGTTGGGGTCGCATCTGGAAACTCAACTTAACGAAAGCGTTAAGTCGAGTTTCCAGATGCGACCCCAACTCAGAACGAATCCGCAATCCGCCGTGCGATGAGCGCGTAGCCCTCGCCGGACGGATGGAAGCGATCGGTCGACAGCCGGTCGTGATACGCGAAGAGGTCCGCGGTCGGCACCACGACGACGTTCGCGTCGCCGCTGAAGCGCTCCGTCATCTGCGCGTTCCAGCGCATCACCAGCGGCGTGAGCAGCGCGCCGTTCGGCGTCGATATGAAGGGGTTGTAGAGGCCGACGATGAAGATGCGCGCCGACGGACTGACGCCGCGCAGCTGCTTCACGACCTCCGTGATCTGATCGAGCACGCGGGCCATCACGGCGTCGGGATCGCGCGGCGGCGCGTTACGCCAGTCGGTACCGCCCCAGAGGTCGTTGCCGCCGATCGAGACGACGATCACGTTCGACTGCGCCGCGACTTCGAGCACGTTGTGGCTCTTCAGCCGCTGCAGCAGATCGGGCGTGCGCGCGCCGTCGACCGCGAGGTTCGTCGCCCGCTGCACCTGCAGGTGCCGGCGCCCGAGCTCGTCGACCAGACGCCCGCCGATGCCGAGCCCCGTCTCGTCGCCTGTGCCGCGCGCGAGGGAATCGCCGAGGATCAGCGGGACGAGTTTCGTGCGCGAAGGGGCCGATTGGACTGCGCGCGGCGCGACGTCGACCACCGTGCCGGTATCGCCGCGCAGCCAGGAGACGAGGCCGTATCCGAACAAGCCCGCCGCGATCAGCGCGGCGAAGGCCGGGAGGTACCAGTAAAGGAAGCGGCGCACTGCTTCAGTTTATGCCGAGCGAAGCGAGGCATCATCGACGGCGCCGCGAACGAATTCGCCACGTGCGTCGCATGTGGCACGATACGTCCGGCGCCGTCATTGATCCCTCGACTTCGCTCGGGATGAACTAACACACATGAAATCGATCACCGGCCTCTCCACGATCACCCCCACGCTGATCGCGGAGCACCTCACCAAAGTCATCGGCGACCGGACCATCGTCGACGACGTCTCCTTCGAAGTTTTCCAGGGCGAGGTCTTCGGCTTCCTCGGGCCGAATGGCGCGGGGAAGACGACCACCATCCGCATGCTCGTCGGCCTGATCAAGCCGACCGCGGGACGCGTGATCATCTGCGGCCACGACGTCCGCCACGACTTCGAGAACGCGATGCGCTGCATCGGCTGCATCGTCGAGACGCCCGACCTCTACCGCTTCATGACCGGCCGCGAGAACCTCGCGCACTTCGCGCGGATGCTCGGCGTCCACGGGACGGACATCGAACGCGTCGCCTCGCTGGTGAACCTCGAGCATCGCCTCGATCAGCGCGTCGGCACCTACTCCCTCGGCATGCGCCAGCGCCTCGGCATCGCGCAGGCGCTCCTCGGGCATCCGAAGCTGCTGATCCTCGACGAGCCGGCCAACGGCCTCGATCCCGCCGGCATCCGCGAGATCCGCGAGCTGCTGCGCAGCCTGGCGCGCGAGGAGGCGATGAGCGTCTTCGTATCGAGCCACCTCCTCGCGGAGATCGAGCTGACGTGCGACCGCGTGGCGATCATCCACAAGGGACGCATCCTCCGCGAAGGTCCGGTGCGCGACCTCATCTCCAGCCGCCGGGCGATGGAGTTCCGCGTCAGCGACACCGCACGCGCCGCCGAGATCATCGGCAACGGCACGATCGAAGGCGATCGCGTGATCGTTCCCATCGAGGAGTCGGCCGCCCCGCCGATTGTCGCCGCGCTCACCAACGCCGGCATCGACGTCTATCGCGTCGCGCCGAACAAGCAGACACTGGAAGAGATGTTTCTCGAAGCGACCGGCGGGGAGACGGTGGGTTGATGCTCGCACTGCTGCAGAACGAAACGCTGAAGCTCCTCCGCCGCCGGCGATTCGCCATCGTCCTCGGCATCCTCACCGCGATCCTCCTGCTCGTCTCGTATTCGCAGTACCGCATCCTCCACGAGCGGGCGAAACGCAACTGGCGCGCGGAGCTGCAGGAGCGCGTGGCGCGCGCGGAGAACGCGCTGCGCCGCGGCCGGATGAATCCGTCGTGGGCGCGCTCGGTGCGCGCGGAGATCGGACGGCTGCAGTTCTATCTCGACCACGACATCGATCCCGAAAAGCCGAACGTGCCGCGCTTCGTCCGCACCTTCGCCAACGTCGCCGGCTTCCTTCTCCTCCCGCTCCTCGTCTCCGTCCTCGGCAGCGACATCGTCTCCGCGGAGAACGCGGAAGGAACGGACAAGCTGCTGCTGACGAGGCCCGTCCGACGATGGAAGATCCTCGCGGCGAAGCTGGTGACGCTCTGGATGTTCGCCACGCTGACGTTGATATGCGGCGCGCTGATCTCGCTCATCGTGTCGTCGGCCGTACTCCCGACGCACGGCTGGACCGAGCCGACGTTCAACGGCTTTCAACTGGCGAAGAACGCGGTGCGCATCGACACCGTGCGCCAGCTCCCGCTCTGGCGCGACGCGCTGATCGCGTACGGACTGGAGTGGTACGCACTGATCGCCGTCGCCTCGATCGCGCTGATGCTGTCGGTGCTCTTCAAATCGAGCGCCGCATCGATTGGCACCATGCTCGCGGCGCTGATCGGCGGCACGATCCTCACCCGCATCAGTCCCGACTGGACCGCCGGCAAATACCTCTTCATCTCCGCGCTCCCCCTCGCCGACTACTACACCGGCGAGCCGCCGCCGTACGACGGCATGACCATGACCTTCTGCCTGCTGCTGCTTGCCGCGTGGGCCGCCGGCGCGATCATCGTCGCCTTCACGCTCTTCACGCGCCGCGACGTCTTCGGATAGGGTGATGCCATGAAGTTTCGCTATCTGCTACCCGCTATCTGCTATCTCGCGCTCGCGTGCAATAGCGAGCCGCCCGTCACCGAAACGACCGACACGCGCGAGCCCGTCGCCATCGCCTACGCCGGCGTCTCCGAGCTCCCGGTCTACGCGAAGCCGGACGAGAAATCGAAGGTGCTGACGAAGTACCTCAGCGGCGAATCGGTCTCGGTGCTTGCGAAGCAGGGCGACTGGTCGGAAGTGCGCACCGTCAGCGGCAGCGGCTGGGTCCATTCGACCGACCTCACCACCGCGTCGGCGGCAAAGGAAGAGGAAGCGAACCCGACGCCGAAGTTCCGCATCCCTCCCCCGACCGTCAGCGCGCCGTCGGCGCACGGCGTGATCTACCTCGAGGCCGACGTGAACACCGAGGGCGAGGTCACGCACGTCGATGTCCTGGCGAATGAGCCGGGCGATCCCGGTCTGCTGCAGCGCAACATCGCCGCGCTGATGCAGGCGAAGTTCTACCCCATCGTGCAGAAGGGGCAGAAGAAGGCGTTCAAGTACGACCATCGGATCAGCTATTGAGCGATTGAGCTGTTTAGCTGTTCAGCTCAACAGCTGAATCCGACAGCGTTTACTACTGATCGGGAGTGCGGCGGCTTGCCGCAATCCGAAACGTTGTAGGCTCTGCGCATGGCCGATACTAAACGCGACTTCCTTCGCCACGCGCTCGCGACACTCGTCTATCGCGGCAGTAAGTCTCTGCGTGACGCTCCGCCGGAGTTCGCGTCGTCCGAGGTCGGCGGTGAGAACCGCACGCCGCTGAAGATTCTCGCGCACATCAACGACCTCCTCGACTGGGCGTACTCGATGGCGTGCGGCGAGCGGAAGTGGAACGACTCCAAGCCGGAGTCGTGGAGCGCGGAGTGCGATCGCTTCTACGCCGCAGCGAAGAAGTTCGACGACTTCCTCGCCTCCGACGTGCCGCTCTCCTGCGCCGAGGAGAATCTCTTCCAGGGACCGATCGCCGACGCCATCGCGCACGGCGGCCAGCTCGCGATGATGCGCCGCCTCGCCGGCGCGCCGATCAAGGGCGAGAACTACTTCAAGGCCGACGTCGTCGCGGGGCGGGTGGGGTCGGAGCAGACGAAGCCGAAGTTCGAGTTCTGATCACGCGCCCGCAGCCTGCGCGGAAGGCCGATTTCAAGCGATAATTCAATCGGTCCATTCTTCGCGAGGTGTGTGCATGCGCGACTACGATTTCGCCGGTCTCTCGACGCGGTCCTTCGAAAAACTCGTTCAGGCTCTGGCCCTGCAGAAGTTCGGCGCCAGACTCGTCGTTTACGGCGACGGCCCTGATGGCGGACGGGAAGCGACATTCGAAGGAAAGATCGACATCGATCCCAAAACGACATGGGACGGCTATGTCGTGCTGCAGGCGAAATTCAAACAGCGCCCGCAAAATACAAAAGCCGACGCCGACTGGGCCATCGAGGAGCTAAACAAGGAACTGAAGGCTTTCGCCGCATCGACGAACGGCCGCCGCCGTCCCGACTACTACATCTTCGCCACCAACGTCGTGCTGTCCGCGGTCCAGAAGAAAGGAAGCAAGGACAAGTTGCGTGCGGCACTGACCGCGTATCAGAAGAAGCACAAGCTCCGCGGCTTCCTCGTGTGGGATTACGACCAGTTGCGCGCCATGCTCGACGCCTGCGAAGACATCCGGCGCGCGTACACCGCCTTCATCACACCGGGCGATGTGCTTGCCGAGGTGTTCCGGTGGCTGAAGCCGGCGAGTCCCGACTTCAGGAAAGTGATGACGTTGTACCTCGCGCGCGAGCTGCGCAATGCGCAGTTCACGAATCTCGAGCGCGCGGGGAAGCACCAGATTCTTCTTTCCCGTGTGTTCGTCGATCTTCCGTCGGGGCCGGAGCGGTTTCTCGATCCACCTCGCGAGGATCAGGAGGAACTGGTCGGATTTCTGAGCAAACTTCGGGAGTACGCGGGTGAACGATTTAATGAAGAGATCGCCACTCGGCCGGACGACAGCGAGCCAGGACGTTACGTTCTCGTCGGAGGACCTGGACAGGGGAAAACGACGCTCGCGCAGTTCGCCTGTCAACTGTTCCGCGCTGCGATTCTGCAGAACGTGCCTACGCGGCAACTCGAACGGGAGGTACGCGACGCGCTCACGAAGCTGAATCAATCGTGCATCGCCGCCAACATCGAGCTTCCGGCCTCACGTCGGTTCCCGATCTTCGTGACTCTCAGTGAATTTGCGTCGGCGTTGGCCCGTAGTGCGGGCACTGATGGCATCCCCACGCTGACGTTGCTCGCCTACATCGTCGAGCGCGTGCGTCGCCGCACCGATTCCGAGTTGTCGATCGAAGACTTCCGGCAATGGCTCGAGTCGTATCCGTGGCTGCTCGTTCTCGACGGACTCGACGAAGTACCGTCGTCCAGCAACCGCGGCGACGTCATGCGAGCGGTCAGCGACTTCTGGGACGAAGTCGCACAGTCGAATGCCGACGTCCTTTTCCTCGGTACGACGAGACCACAGGATTACAAGGGCGATTTTCATCATGCCGATCATCAGTACCTAGTCCCCCTTTCACCGAAACGCGCACTCCCGTATGCGAGGCGCCTGATCGAGGAAACACATTCCGACACGGACCGGCGTGAGCTGCTCATGCGCCGGCTTGAGGAGGCGTCGGAGAATGACGCCACGCGGCGGCTGATGCGCTCACCACTGCAAGTCACGATCATGGCTACGCTGGTCGATACGATCGGCCGTGCGCCGCAGGACAAGTGGCGCCTATTCAGCGAGTATTTCGGCGCCATCTATCGGCGCGAGATGGAGCGTGACACACACCGCGCTTTGCTGTCGCAGTACCGAAGCGACATCGAAACGATCCACTACCGCGTCGGCCTCGAATTGCAGGTCGCATCCGAAGCTGCGGGCGGTACGGACGCTCGCCTCTCCCGCGATCATTTCGAAAGCATCGTTCGCCAGCGGCTGGCATCGCGCGATCACAAGGGAGAAGATCTCGAGAAACTGACGCGTGACATCGTGGATGCCGCCACGGGCCGGCTCGTCTTCATCGTCGAACCGACGGAAGGTTCGTTCGGCTTTGAAATTCGCTCGCTGCAGGAGTTCATGGCCGCCGAGGCGATCATGAGCGGCGACACGTCGGATGTTCGAAACAGATTGCGTACCATTGCGCCCGTAGCCAGCTGGCGCAATGTCTTCATCTTTGCCGCTGGCCGATGCTTCGCTCGCGACGAAGTACTGATCGACACCATCACCTCGATCTGCAATGACCTCAACGTCAACCTCGGCGGCCACCGCGGCCGCGCCATCAAAGCCGGATCACTACTCGCATTGGAGCTTATGGAGGACGGATCCGCCGCCGCAATCCCTTATGCATCTGGGCTCCTCGCGACCACGGCTCTCGAGCTCCTCGCTCAACCAGGCGGTGACGTTCATCGGCGTCTGGCGGACGTCTACGACCCGCGATTCGAGACCATCTACCGCCGCGCACTGGATGACGCCATGTCCCGAACCGAAACATTACGAGAAGGCGCGTGGGCGGTGTTGTTCAGAATGGCAGAGAATGAGCTCCCGTGGGCGACAGAAATAATCGAGAATTTGCTTCCGTCCGATCCGGAGGCGCAGTTCGATCTCTACGCGGGTGGGTATGGAGCCAGTCAGGAGTGGAGGGAGACCCGAGTGCTCGGGTTGTTTCACTTGATCCCTGCCGACAAACCTCTCAAATTCTATCTGCGCAAGTTACCCAGCTTTGTAAGGATGATTCGTAGCGGTTTACCGAGGCCAAATCTCACGGTTCAAGCCGCAGACCTCCGAATCGACTTGATCAGGCTGGATGAGTTCGAGAAGGGAACTTATAACGAGTTCGGTGAGATTCCAGCCAACCATCATCCGGACTGGACTCCCATCAAGCGCCTTGGCGAAATCTCACGTCTCACGGCCGCGACACTGGCAGAAATACTCGATGGCCTTACGAATCCCTCCAAATGGTTCCTATACAAACTGAGTCTTCCTTGGCCCGCCGCCGCTTGTGTAGCGGAGATAGCGGATATTTCGGATTCGCGGCGGATCGCGGGCGACCTTCGCGCTGGCAAATTGGGTGACTATGACGACTGGATCGCCGCAGAAAAGAGATGGGAACAGGCGGGGGCTTCGGTCGCGGAACTTGAGAACGACCTGCCATGGAGCACCGACATTCGTCATACGGGATTTCCCACGGCGCTGATAACGGAGGGCGGTCGTGTCGCTATGGCGGATTATGCACAATTGGGACCCCGTGCACGACGCATGATCGCTCGGGCGATAGGTTATCGGTTGTTCGACACTGGGTCTCGCCGCTACGATCCGATGATTGTCGAGGAAATGGTTAGTCATGCCTCGGACGGCGTTTGGGCGATGGATCTCATGGTCCTTGTCGATCTCGACTCCGACGATCCAAGATGGATTGAAATTGCGGACCGCATCGGGAGAACCGCGACGTCCGCGCCTCTAGGAGCTACAAACCATTTGCGAGACTGGTTCTTACGAAAGGCCCAAAAGCATCCCGACAAGATTGGTCTCATTCGAGGTCTTGTGATCCTCAACGAGGACCTTGGACTGCAAACCGAGCTTCCGCTGATGGACCCGTGCTCGCTGGAACCGGATCAAAGGTGGGTTGCTGTGAGCATCCTTGTCGAAAACGGGTTCGCAAACGGCTCTCAGATGAAAAGCGCCCTCCATGCAGTACTAGAGATGTCCCCTGGCCGCGAGCTAACGTGGCTCGCGTATCGCGCGTCGAATACCGCTATTCGCGTGCGCCGATTCGGTGAGCTAAACGACCGCTTCTTTCTCGAACTGGAGCATGCCATCGCTCGGGACCAAACCGATTCCCGCCGACCGATTCTCGACTATCTCACAGAGTCCTTTCGCCGCGACCGCAGCCGCCTCGGTGATAAGGCGGTCTGGAAAGAATTGAACCTTCCCGACATGCCGGGACACTGATCACTTGAAGTGTGTCTTGATCCAGTCGATCCAGCGCCGGTACAAATCCGCACTGCGCACCGGATCGCCGGGGAAATGCCCGCCCACCGGATAGGCCACGAACTTTACCTCCACGCCGTTGTCCTTGAGCGCGTGATACATCTCGAATGATTGCGTCGCGGGGACGCGCGCGTCGCCGGTGTCGGTGAGGATGAGCGTCGGCGTTTTGATCTTGTTCACGTACGTGATCGGCGACTGCTCGAGGAATTGCTTCGCGAACTTCGGGTCGTACGGCGAGCCTCCGAACGAATAGGCCATCGTCACGTTGTTGTCCGACAGCGTGTACTCGTGCACGAGGTTGTTCACCGCCGCGCCGCTCACCGCCGCCTTCCAGATGTCGTAGTGGCCGATCAGCCACGACGTCATGTAGCCGCCGTACGACCAGCCGGAGACCGCGATGCGGTCGTGGTCGATGAAGCCGCGCTTCTCCAGCATGGCGATGCCGGCCATGACGTCGCGGCCCGGACCGGCGCCGGCGTCGTTGAAGATCGCGCGCTCGTAGGCATTGCCGAGGTTGTCGCTGCCGCGATAGTTCGGCGAGAAAACGATCCAGCCCTGCGCGGCGAGGAGCTGGGGAAGCATCGAGAACGTCCGCGTCGATGCGGCCTGCGGTCCGCCGTGAATCGAGAGCACGAGCGGATATTTGCGATCGGGCTTGAAGTCGGGCGGATAGACCACCACGCCGTCCTCGGTGAAGCCGTCGTTCGTCCAGGTAACGCGCTCGATGTTCCCGAGCTCGAGTGACGCTACGGCTTCGTCATTCAATGACGTGAGGCGGCGCGGCTTCGCCGTCGTGGAGCTCATGTAGTAGAGCTCGCGCGGATGCAGCGGCTCCGACCCGGTGAACGCGATCGAGCCGTCGCGGCCGACGTTGAAGTCGACCCAGAACGACCACGACGGACTGATGTCGCCGAGGTCGAGCTTCTTCGCGGGACCGGTGAGCGGCTGCAGCCAGAGCGCGGTCGCGGTCGCGTCGTGACCTCCGACGACCAGCGACTTGCTGTCGGGCATCCAGAGCGCGCGGAAGAGACTGCGGTCGATGCCGCGCGTCACGTCGACGCCGTCGACCCCTTCGAACGGCACGACGTAGATCTCAACCTCGTTGTTCGGATCGTTGTCGCGCGGAAACCAGTACGCGATCCTGGTGCCGTCGGGCGAGAAGACCGGCGTCGTCTCGAACTTCACCTGCTTCGTGACCTTGCGCGAGTTGCGGGTCGTGACGTCGACGACGTAGATCGCCGTGCGGTCGCTGTCGCCGTACATCGGCGACTCCTGCTGCGTGATCGCCAGGATCTTGCTGTCGGGCGACCACGAGAGCGGCGACGGCACCGGGCCCGGCGGCTGGGCCATCGGCACACTCCAGCCGCCGCTGGTGATGCGCTTCGCCTCGCTGCCGTCGTCGTTGATCATCCAGACATGCGACGGCAGCGGCAGCTCCTGCGCGAGGAAGTCGCTGTTGCCCGGTTCGAACGCGTCCTCGAACTTCGCGCGGTCTTTCTTCTCCGGCTTCTCATCGGCGGCGACGAACGCGAACGCCTTGCCGTCGGGACGCCACGCGTACTGCTGAATCCCCTCTTTCGCTTTCGTCACCTGCAGCGCTTCACCGCCGTTCATCGGCAGGACGAAGAGCTGCGGTCCATCCTTCTCCACGGCGATGAACGCGAGGCGGTCGCCGTTCGGCGACCAGCGGGGCGAGCCGACGTGATGGCGCTCGTACGTCAGCGTCCGCTGCGCGCCGGTGGCGATGTCGATGAGCACGAGCTCGTCATCGGATCGATTCTCTTTCGCGTTCGGAGTGCTGATCACGCAGGCGATCGATTTCCCGTCGGGCGAGATCTGCGGATCGGAGACCGACTTGAAGCGGAAAACGTCGTCCGGCTCGATGCGCCGTTTCTGCGCATGCAGGCTGATCGCGACGAGCACGATGAGAAGAATTCGTAAAGTCTTCATGCCCTGAGTATAAGGAACGCTCCGACTCGCCTAAAATGGAAGCTGGCGATGTCGCTGCTTCTCCAGCAGGGCGGTCCACGACGCGGTCCGGCGCCGATGATCGGCCGCGAAATCCTTACCGGTCCCGATCCCGACATCTGCAAAGTGAAGGGCGTGATGTTCGCGGCGCGGCGCGAGTTCCTGATGAAGGGTTTCGGCGAGCGGACGTTCTACTCGATCGTCAGCAAGCTCAATCCCGACACGATGCGCGTGGCGATGCATCCCGTGGCCGGTTCCTGGTACGACTTCGGCGCGGTGGTCGAATACGACCGCGCGATCTGGGCCGCGTGTCATCAGCGCTACCCCTACATCCTCGACCTCATCGGCGCGGCCTCGGCGGAGCTCGGCATCACGCGCGTCTTCCAGCAGCTCGACGAAGCGGAGCTCTACGCGTTCCTCGAAAAGCTCGCGCAGTTTCACGAGCAGTATCAGATGTACGGCCGCCTCGAGGCCGAGCGCACCCCGACCGGCGCCCGCATGCACTACCGCGACTACCCGTGCTACAGCCCCGTCTTCTGCGCCAGCGGCAACGGCTTCCTGCTCGAAGCGATCATGCGCCACGGCGGCCGCGACGCGGAGGTGGTGGAGACGAAGTGCCATTGCCATGGGGATGAGGTGTGCACGTACGAGTTGACTTGGGGATAGCGGTCAGGAATTCATCGTGGGCCGATCTGTTAACGCCCGCGCATGCAACAGTTTCGCTACGACATTCGCAACGTGGCCATCATCGCCCACGTCGACCACGGTAAGACCACGCTCGTCGATGCTCTCCTCAAACAGGCGGGTGCTGTTCGCGCCAACCAGCAGATGGATGAGCGTGTCATGGACTCGAACGATCTCGAGAAAGAGCGCGGCATCACCATCCTCGCCAAGAACACCTCCATCCGTTACCTCGTCGACGATCCCGACGCCCTCGGGCATCCGGTCCACCACGAGGCGACGCATACCGCCTCGGGTCACGACCTCCCGGCCGTCTTCGTCCATCCGAAGGAAGTGAAGATCAACATCGTCGACACGCCGGGCCACGCCGATTTCGGGGGCGAGGTCGAGCGCGTGCTGTCGATGGTCGACGGCGTCATCCTCCTCGTCGACGCTGCGGAAGGGCCGATGCCGCAGACGCGCTTCGTCCTTCGCAAGGCGCTCGGCCTCGGCCTCCTGCCGATCGTCGTCATCAACAAGATCGATCGCAGCGATGCGCGTCCGACCGAAGTGGTCAACGAAGTGTTCGATCTGATGATCGAGCTCGGCGCTTCCGACGAGCAGCTCGACTTCCCGATCCTCTACGCCATCGGCCGCCAGGGGATCGTTCGCTCCGAGCTCATCGACACGACCGAGGATTGCCGTCCGCTGTTCGACGCCATCCTCAAGCGCATTCCGCCGCCGCCGGGCAACGCCGAAGGCGCGATGCAGCTCCTCGTCTCCGCGATCGACTACAACGATTACGTCGGCCGCATGGGCATCGGGCGCATTCAGCGCGGCACGTTGAAGCAGGGCGAAGACGTCGTGCTGATCCTCCGCGACGGCACGTACAAGAAGGGACGCGTCACCAAGCTGACGGCGTTCGAAGGCCTGACGCGCAAGGAAGTCACCGAGGCCTCGGCGGGCGAGATCGTCGCCGTCGCCGGATTCGCGGACGTCGAGATCGGCGAGACCTTCTCCTCCGCCGCCGAGCCCGAGCGCCTCGAGCCGATCGCCATCGACGAGCCGACCGTGTCGATGTTCTGGCTGGTCAACGACTCGCCGTTCGCCGGCACCGAAGGGAAGTACGTCACCTCGCGCAACATCAAAGAGCGTCTCGACCGCGAGCTGCGGAAGGACGTCGCGCTGCGCGTGCGCGAGACCGAGCTGGCGGATCGCTTCGAAGTCTCCGGACGCGGCGAGCTGCATCTCTCGATCCTCGCGGAGAACATGCGCCGAGAAGGGTTCGAGTTCGCGCTGTCGCGGCCGCAGGTCATCCTCAAGGAGCTCAACGGCAAGACGATGGAGCCGTACGAGGCGCTCGTCGTCGACATCGACGAAGGGCACGTCGGCCCGATCATGGAGAAGCTGCAGATCCGGCGCGCGGAGATGACCGACATGGTCAACCCCGGCACCGGACGCGTGCGCATCGAGTTCAAGATCCCGACGCGCGGCCTCTTCGGCATCCGCACTGAGTTCCTCAGCGAGACGCGCGGCACCGGCCTGCTGTACCACACGTTCCTCGAGTACGGTCCGTACCGCGGCGACATCACGAGCCGCAATCGCGGCGCGCTGGTGTCGAAGGAAGCGGGCGACACGACCGCTTACGCCATCGAGCCGCTGCAGGAGCGCTCGACGTTGTTCCTCGGCCCGGGCTCGAAAGTCTACGGCGGTCAGATCGTCGGCGAGAACTCGCGCGACGTCGATATGGTCGTGCAGGTCTGCAAGAAAAAGCACCTCACGAACATGCGCGCGTCGGGCTCCGACTTCGCCGTCCAGCTCACCCCGCCGCGCCTGCTGACGCTCGAGCAGTGCCTGGAGTGGATCGACGACGACGAACTGGTCGAGGTCACGCCGGAGTCGATCCGCATCCGCAAGAAGATCCTCGACCACTCGCAGCGCGACGTGGCGCGGAAGAAAGCGGTCAAGGCGGATGCGGCGGTCGAAGCGTAGCCGGCACGGCCGGCAGCGCTGCTTGCCCAAGGCTTCTTCAGGAGTTTCGCCTGAACGCGCTTTTTTCCGCGCAGGCCGAGCAGCTTCCACTTAGGCGGCACTCTGTAGGAGCGGTAGGGAAAAACCGCGGCCCGACCCTCCTCTATTGAGTGCGCAACCCATTCCAGCGGAACACCTGGACTCTGTTCCTGGACGGCGTCTCGTTCACGCTGCCGGCCGATCTCCCTGAAGTGGCTGTCACGCGGCCGGTGCGTTCGCAGTCGACGTTCGACGCGCTCCGGGAAGCGGTCAGGATGTACCTTCGCCATTTCCTGACCATCGCGGCCATCTTCCTGATCCCGATGGGGCTCGGCGAGATCCTCGTGCGCTTGCTGCACGAACAGCTCCTGGCCGGGTTCGTGATCCGCTGGGTGACGACCGTGATGGCCTTCGGGCCGCTGGTCTACGCGATCTCCGACGTCTGCGCCGGCAATCGGCCGCGGATCCGGCGGAACTATCGCCGCGCAGGCTGGCGAACGTTGCTGGTCGTGAGCCTCGACTGCGCGGTGGCGACGGCGTTCATCGCCGTCCCGGTGATTGCCGCGTATCTGATCATCGCCGGCCTCATTTCCCTGGCCGAAAAGATGCCCACCTGGGTCGTATTCGCGTCCTATCTCGGCGGCTTTCTAACGATCGGGGCGGCGATCGTCATGATGATGCTGATCCTGATCTGGGTTCTGTACGTACCGATCATCGCCGTCCTCGAGCCGCGCATTTCTCCATTCCAGGCGATCAAGCGAAGCCGTTCGCTCGGCCAGGGCCACTCGAAACGGACTGCCGCGGTCGCGGCGGTCATCGTGGTGATCTTCATGCTGGCAGGCTGGATCTACACCCAATTCGCCGCGAGCCCGTTCGAGCTGGTCGGCATTCTCGCCGCGAGGCTCCTCGGGCCCATCCCGTACATCGCGGCGACGCTCATCTACTACGACCTTCGTGCGCGCAAAGAAGGCTATGGCATCACCGAGCGCCCGGAAGATTTGCACTGAGGAGACCCTATGCTCATCGACAACGCGTCCATCGTTCAGATCGTGCTGCTCGTGGTGTTTGCCGTCGTGGTCGTCGTCGCCATCATGTGGGGAGCGAAGCGCGTGAAGTTCAAATTGCCCGGCGGCGTCGAGGCGAGCGTCGATCCGGATGAAAAGCGGACCGTCACGGTCGCCAAAGAGGCGAGGTTCGACGAGGCGAAGATCGGCAACGTCACGGGCGAGCGCCGGAGCGGAGCGAGCGGCCCGGCCGCGCGCGAGGTCGACGTCCTGAGCGGCGGCGTCATCAAAGGCGGAAGCGTCGGCGACATCACCGGAGTCGACGAGAGCGGAGCGGGCGAAAAGAAGTGATCACCGAGTTCGAGAGGCGGCTTTCCGAGTTCGTCGACCGCGAAGTGGAGATGACTCGTTTCTGCGCGCTGCTCGACTCGCCCGGAAAGCTCGTGATGTCGGTGACCGGTCCGGGCGGCATCGGCAAGTCGTCGCTGATGGCGCGCATGGTCCACGAGATTGCCCTGCGCAGTGTGACGAAGGCAGAGATCATCTACACGGACGACAACCTGCCCGAGTTCATGGCCATCATGCGCAAATGCCGCGACGACCTCGGCGTGGTGTCGTTCAGCGCGTTCACGGACCTCATCAACTACTACACGGTGCCGCGCTACACGCTGAACGTCGATCTGCAGGGCGGCACGATCAACGTGGCGAACAACCTCACCGTGACCGAGGGCGCGTCGGTCGGGTCGATCGCCGGCGTGGTGATCAAGGACGCGATGATCACGTTCCCGCGCTCGGACCTCGACGTCTCGGAAGCCGAGCGCCGGACGACGCTCACCAATCAATTCGTGACCTGTCTCGCCGAAGCGGCGAAGACGCGGACGCAGATCGTGATCATGATCGATGCGGCCGAGAAGATGAGCGAAAGCGCGGGACGCTGGTTGTGGGACTCTCTGATCGGCGCCGTCGCCGACACGCGGATCCCGAACATCCGCTTCGTGATCTTCGGACGGACGAAACCGAACATCGATCGCTGGAAGAAGCAACTTGTCGAATTCGCCGAACTGCAGCCGCTAGGCATTCCGGACATCGTCCTCTATCTCGAAAAGCGGGGCGTCGGCCCCGACCATCGGGAGGCGCTGGCGCTGATGGTGTACGGGAGCACGCAGGGCGATCCGCTCAAGGTGGCGACGAACGTCGACCTGTTTCTCGACGTTCAGGAACGAATGGCCGGGCGGTGATGAGCGATCTCATCGCCCAATTCGCAGCCATCCTCGACCAGGCCTCCGCGGCCGGCGTCGGCAGTACCGAGTTGCTGGTCAGGCAGCTGGGCACCGAAGGTGAGCTCATTCGACGCTGCGCCATCACGCACCAGTTCACGCCGGAGGTGCTGCGCGCGCTCGATCCTTCGCTCGACCGGACGAGCGCGGAGCAGGCCTTTCATCGCCTGGCGCGGCTGTCGCTGGTAATCCGCAGTCCCGACGGACTGGCGCTGCACGACCGCGCGCGCGAGGAGCTCTTCGCCGGCTGGCTCGCCCCGGCGAAACTGGAGTTGTTGCGCGAGATCAGCACGCGGCTCATCGCCTACCTCGATCCGCTGGTGAAGGCCGCCGCCGGAGCGGAACAGGAGAAGCTCATCCGCCGCAGGATGTTCCACCTGATCGCCGTCGATCAGGATGCCGGTATCGACGCCTTCGAGCAGGCGTTCGAGGATTCCCGCGACAAGCTGCGCTACACCGCCTGCGACAACGTGCTGCGAATGGTGCGCGAGTACGATCCGATCCTCACGCCGGCGAACCGCGCGCGGGTGACCTATCGCGAGGCGAAGCTGGCGCTCGATCGCGGCACGGCGGATCGCGCGCTGGCACTCTTCACGGCCGTTGCGGCCGAGCCGTCGCTCGATCTGCAGACTCGCGCAAAAGCGCTCAACGGCATCGGCGGCGCGCACGCGGACCGCTGCCATTGGAAAAAGGCGGCGCTCGCGTTCCTCGAGGCGTTGCAGTTCGCCGATCAGCACGCGGAGACGCAAGCCTATCGCTGCGTCTTTCTCGAGGACCTCGCGGCGGTCTATCGCGACACCGGTCATGTGGAGCCGGCGGAACTGCTGCTCACGGAAAGCGCGCGGCTCGCGGCGACGTCATCGCGTCCCGAGTTCGCTGCATCAGTACACAACACGTTCGGAACGCTCTACCTCCGCGCCGCGCAGCCGGAGAAGGCGATCGTCAGCCTGCGGGAGAGCCTCAGTCATCTGCCCGAGGATGATTTCGCGCGGGCCAGGGTCTACAACAATCTCGGGCTGGCCTCGATGCGCGTCCCCGACCTCGCGGCGAGCGAGGAGTGGTTCCAGCGCAGTCTGGAGATGAAGGCGCTCGCCGGAGATACGGTCGGACAGGCGAACACGCACATCAATCTCGTCCGCCTTTACCGCGAGCAGCGGAGCCCCGACAAGGCCGTCGCCGCCGCGGCGATGGCGGCAGATCTTTTTTCGCGAGTCTTCTTCTGGAAGGACGCCGGCAACGCGAGCGCGATGCTGACGCGTTTCTATATCGAGGCGAACAAACCGGCCGAGGCCGCTCAGGCCATGATCGCGTCCATCCGCGCGTACGAGCGCGCGCACGCCGACGAGGAGCTCGAGCTGTTCCGGAACGAGATGCGCCGGCCGGGCGACGAATCGAAGGACTTTCGATTCGACGTCAACGACGTGAAGGGAACGTTCGCCGGCGGCGACGCCGCGATCGAGCAGATTGCACTCGATGTGGCGAGCGGCGGTTCTACGCAATACGCGGCCGGCAAATTACCGTGGCTCGCCGCGCTGCTGTCCCTGATTTTCCCCGGACTGGGACAGCTCTACAACGCCGACTACAAGAAGGCCGCGGGCATCATCATCGGTCTGCTTGCGGTTCTTTACACCAGCGTTAAGGCTGGATGCATCGGCATCTTCATCATCATTCCCGTGACCCTCGGTCTCGTGGCCTGGGCGGTGGTCGATGCCTGGCGCGTTGCGTCCGGCAAGTCACGGCGGTGGTAGAGGCGTAACGATCACGGCCACTCGCCGACCAGCTTGTCGATCGCCTCGTCGATCGTCGCCTTCCCATCGAGATGCGGCGTCCACGCCGCGGCCACGCGATCGCGACAACCTTCGCCGCAAAGCACGGGATAGAGCTTCACCGCGATCTCGGTGTAATCGTCGATGCCGTCATCGAAGTACGCCCGGCGCGTCAATTCGCCGGCGTTGTAGAAGAGCACCGCGTGCCACAACTGGCGCGGCACCTTCTTGTTGTGAGCCTTCGCCGCGCGGGCGATGCTCTCCATCAGGATCGTCGCCCACTGATGCGATGACTCGTGGATGAGGATCTCCAGCGATGCAAGCCCGAGATAGCCGGGATCGGTCGAGGCGATGGTGGAGTGCGGCGGCCAGGTTGTGAATGCGCCGACCGGTCCCGCCTGCACGCTGACGTCGACGACGATCGGCTTCGACGGCCACGTCTTTCCGTACGACGCCGCGAGCTTGTTCGTGAGCGCCGGCACGTATCGCGCGAGCAGCGGCTGCACGCCGCCGATCCAGGAGCGATTGCGCGCGTCGTGCGCAGGCCACCAGTACTTTCGATAGATCGGAGCGGCTTTTTCCAGCGCCGGTTTCAACTCCGGCTCACCCGGAACATCGGGCGCATGCTCCCGCGCCACGCTCAACGCGTCGTTCATCTCCACCATCCCGTCGTCGAAGAGGACATCGCGCGTCGACCACTTGCTCTTGTACGTCGACACCACCTCGTCCCAAACCTTGCGATCCTCGGCCGTCATCGTCCGCTCGATCGGCATCCCGCGCCCAGCGGCGCGGAGGAAGTGATGAAGGTTCAACCAGAAGTTGCTCTGCAGGATGAACGGATTGGAAAGCGCGGCGATGAGTACGAGCGCGTGCATTTCAGAAGTGTAGAGGGACTTCGCCCCCCATTTACGCGACTACCATTAGGTACACCCATGTCCATCGACTCCGGCGCGCTCCTCGGGCCGTACGAGCTCCTCTCGCCCATCGGGGCGGGCGGGATGGGACAGGTGTTCCGTGCGCGCGACAAGCGGCTCGGGCGTATCGTCGCGGTGAAGGTCCTCCCGCCGCATCGCTTCGCGGTGCGCGACTGGTCGCAGCGCTTTCGCCGCGAAGCGGTCGCCATCTCCGCGTTGAGCCATCCCAACGTCTGCGCGCTCTTCGACATCGGCGAGACGGTCATCGACGACGAGACGGTCTCGTATCTCGTCATGGAATACCTCGACGGCGAGACGCTGCGCGATCGCTTGAAGCAGGGCGCGTTTCCCGTGCGGCAGGCGATCGACGTCGGCGTGCAGATCGCGAACGGACTCGCCGCCGCACATCGCAAAGGACTCATCCATCGCGACCTCAAACCGGAGAACGTCTTTCTCACGCGCGACGGCGTGGTGAAGATCCTCGACTTCGGACTGGTCAAGGCGATCGACGATCTTGAGCCGGCGTCATCGGATCAGAAACAGACGCAGCCCGGCACGATCGTCGGCACCGCGGCGTACATGGCGCCGGAGCAGATCCGCGGCGATGCGATCGATCTGCGCGCCGACATCTTCTCGCTCGGCGTCGTGCTCTACGAGATGCTCACCGGCCTGCAGCCGTTCCATGGCGAGACCGCGGTCGACACGATGTCGCAGGTCCTCAACACGGAGCCGGAGGAGCTGACCGGATTCCTGTCCGATTCATCCGCCGGCGTCGCGGAGATCGTGCGCCGCTGCCTGATGAAGAATCCCGACGATCGCTATGCCTCGGCGCGCGATCTCGGGTTCACGCTCGAGGCGGTGTCGTTCGGATCGGGCAAGCGGCGGATGGACGTGTCGTCCACGCCGCGAAAAGCGGTGAAGAGCGGACGAGACGTCCGCTCCCCTCTCCTCGGACTCGGACTGGTCGCGGGGCTCGCGCTCCTGCTCACGGCGGGACGTTTTCTCACGGCGCATCGCGACGATCCCGGACCGCCCGCCGCCCGCCCGCTCACGCACTCCGGCAAAGACGAAGCGCCGGCGGCCTCGCCTGACGGCCGCTTCATCGCGTTCGTCTCGTCGCGCGACGGCCGCGAGCGCGTCTGGCTCAAGCAGCTCGCGGACGGCACCGAGGTCGCGCTGACGAGCGGGCCGGAAGACTGGGCGCCGCGATTTTCATCCGATGGCGCGACGCTCTTCTTCACCCGCGCCACGCCGGCCGGCATCGCCATCTACCGCGTCCCGGTCCTCGGCGGCGAGCCGCGCAAAGTGCTCGACAACGCGTTCGACGCCGACGTCGCGCGCGATGGCCGCATCGCGTTCATTCGCAATCGCGCCGGCGGCACGCGCACCTCCACGCTCTGCGTCGCGTCGTCCGATGCGACGTCGGTGAAGGAGATCAGCGCGACGGCGAACGAAGATCTCGCCGCGCCGCGCTGGTCGCCCGACGGCGAGCAGATCGTCGTCACGAACAATCCGCGCTCGACCTCCGGCGGCGCGCTGCTGCTGGTGAAGGCGGACGGCAGCTCGCAACACGTGATCACGCGCTCCGGTCCGCACGGACTCTTCTCCGCCGCCGCGTGGACCGACGACTCCGGCGGACTGGTCTTCACCGAGCTCGAAACGATCGCCACGGTCGCGATGCGCACGCGTGGCGGCACCGCGCGCGTGCTGCTGTACGACCTCTCGTCGGAGACGTTCCGTCCAATCGTCTGGAACGCGCACGCGTCGGCCGACACGATCGATCTGCTGCCCGGCGGGCGGCTCGTCTTCTCCGAGGATTTCACGCGGCAGAACCTGCAGGAGATCGCGCTCGATCGCGCCGGCGACACGCACTGGCTGACGCGCGGCACGGCAATCGATCGCCAGCCGTCGTACTCGCCCGACGGCAACCGCGTCGTCTTCACCTCGGATCGCAGCGGCAATCCCGACATCTGGGAGATGGTGCCGTCGACCGGTGCGGTGCGACGGCTGACCGACGACACCGCGGTCGATTGGGATCCGGTCATCGCCGCCGATGGACATCTACTCTGGAGCTCGAGCCGCGGCGGACATTTCGAAGTGTGGCGCGCGAACGGCGACGGCGAGGCCGCGCGGCAGATCACGGCCGACGGCGGCGATGCGGAGAACCCGACCGCGCCGCGCACCGCGGACTGGATCTACTACGACTCCAGTCATCCGCAGAAGGACGGCCTCTGGCGCGTGCATCCCGACGGCGGCGCTGCCGCGATGGTCCTGCGCGGCGAGACCGCGCATCCGGCGGTCTCCGCGGACGGCGAGTACGTCCTCTTCCACCGCCCCGAGCCCGACGGCGGCACGTGGACGCTCGTCGTGATGCGCATCGCCGACGGCACCACGTTCGAGCTAGCCCGCGCCCTCCGCCGCAGCGTCCGCGGCCAGTGGCTCGGCGCGACGCACACGATCGTCTACATCGCCGAAGAAGGATTGATGGCGCAGGATTTCGTCCCCGGCCGCGACACGACCTCCACCCACCGCCCACTCACCCGCCTCGATCGCGACGCGACGATCGAGACGTTCGGGATTTCGCAGGATGGCAAGCGCGCGGTGCTGTCGATTCTGGAGCCGGCGTCGGATCTGATGATTACGGATGGGATTGAGGGATTGAAGTAGGGAGCGCGGACGTCTCGTCCGCAGTCGGCGAGCGTCTCGCTCGACGACCGTTGGTGATCGGACGAGACGTCCGCGCTCCTCACACCGGCCGTTGCAACGACCGCGGATCCTCCCCCGCCCGCAGCGAGATCTGAGCCCCTTCTTCGCCCAGCTCGAGGCACTCGAAGTAATTGCGGACGTACTGCCCGAGGCGGTCGCCGGCGATGTGGGAGCGTTCGAGCTCGTCAACTAGTTGACGGCCGAGCTGCGCGGCCTCGGCACGGACGCGCGACGCCTCCTCCCCTTCCGGGTTCTCGTCGTTCGCGCTGTAGCGGAAGAGGAGGTTCGACATCGCCTCCGCGGTCTCCAGCACCGCCTCGGCGCTGATCGCGTGCTCCTCGGTGTGGCGCTCGAGGAGGTTGAGGATGCGGTCCGCCATCCGGCCGGCGTGCGGGATATCGAGCGGGATGTCGAAGTGGGCCATGCGAACATTGTAATGATGCGTGTCGTCATCATCTTCGCGATCGTCGTCGCTCTTTTCGCGCCGTTCAACATCGTCGCGGTGCGACTGCTGACGCGATTGCATCCGCGCCGGCGGCGGATCGTTTTCGCGCTCGCCGTCATCTGCAACCTGATGTGGCTCTTCTTCCCGACGCTCAATGCGCGGACCGATTTTTCGCGCATCGGCCGCGCCATCCTCGGGCCGCCGTGGTTCGCCTGGCTGTCGTTCGTGATCGTCTATTCGATGCTCATCGCGCTCGCGCTGGTCGCCTGGATTCCGTTCCGCAAGAGGACGACGTTCGACGACTTCGCGCGCCGCCCATCGCGCGTCTTTCTCTGGATCGTGCTGATCGGCAGCGTGGTCGGTGTGTATCAGGCGCTCGTCCCGCTGCGCGTCGAGCATGTGCCGGTGCACGTCGCGGGTCTCGCCGGCAAAAAGCTGGTGCTCATCGCCGATCTGCACACCGGACTCTTCACGCGACGTTCGCGCCTGGAGACGATCTTCCGCACCGCGGCCGCGCAGAATCCCGACGCGATCCTGCTCGCCGGCGATCTGATCGACGACGATCCGTATTTCACGCCGAAGCTGATCGCATCGACGAAGGTCGTGCCGCCGTCGATCCCGATCCTCGCCACGCTCGGCAATCACGAGACGTACGGCGCGCCGTTCGAGCACATCGCGAAAATGCGCGGCAGCCGCATCCGGCTGCTCGTCAACGAAGGCTTCGCGCTCGGCAACATCTGGATCGCCGGACTCTCCGACTACGCGGCGCAGCAGCGCGATGTCCCGCAGCTCGTGCCGAACCTCGACGCCGCGCTGCGCGGCAAACCGGCGGACGCGATTCCGGTGCTCGTCGCGCATCAGCCGAAAGCGTTCGCAGACGCGAAAAAGCACGCCATCCCGCTCACGCTCGCGGCGCACACGCACGGCGGCCAGTGCGGTATCCGTCCGCTGCACCTCACGCTCGCCGGGGTGTTCGTGAAGTACGACATGGGCCTCTACCGCGAAGGCGCGTCGCAGCTCTACGTCAACACCGGCACCGGTTACTGGCTGCTGCCGTGGAGGTTGGGACTGTCGCCGGAGATCACCGTCATCGAGCTCCTGCCAACGCCACCCACCACAGCCGCCGCGCGCCCGCGGCCGGATCGAAGTCCGAGTTGAGCATCGACTCGATGACGCGCCGCGTGCTGACGTCGACGTTCCCCGTCACCTGCTGGCCGGCACCGATGACGAAGTGGAAGATCGGCGCCGATTTCACTCCGTCGGGCGTCACCACGGTCTCGAACAATCCGCGATAGCCGGCGGCCCACGGGACATCGCCCTGTGTGAAGATCGAGAAGCTGCCACTCGGATTGCGCACGGCGTCGACGAGCGCGCCGTCGATGCCGGTGAGGAGCGCGGTCGCGCCGAGACCGCGGCGGCGCGACGGCAGCGGTCCGTCGACGATGCGGTATTGCGTCGAGACTCCGGCCGGTGATGAGTACTGCCAGGCGATGAGCGACGACTCGCCCGCCGCGACGCGCGGCGTCGAATACTGCCGCCCGTCGATCGAGCTGATGAACGGCACGGCGACGAAATCGTCGACGGTCGAGAGGTCGCGCGCGACGAACGCGGCGCGGATCGACGTCGTCTTCGCCGCGTGGAACGCGGTGCATTCGTTGAGCCACGCCACGAGGTAACGCGTCCCGGTCCACCCGAGGGCCACCTCGCGTTGCGCCATCCCCTCGGGGTCCGGCATCACCACGCCGTCGCCGTCCAGCACGACGCCGTCGGCAGTGACGCGGTTGAGAGTCACGCGCAATCCGCCGGAGAGAAAGCAGACGCCCTGTTCCGCGCGATCGCGAATCGACGCGACCAGCCAATCCACGCCGTCGGACGCAACGCGCGGCAATGCGTAGATTGCTTCGGGACCGATGTCGATGTCCGCGCTGTCGATGATCTGGCCGCTCGCCGATACGCGGCGGGCCATGACCTCGAAATCGAACGTTCCACGCTGCGACAACCACACCACGAGATAGTCGGTGCCGTTGAACGCGGCGACCGGATTCGTGTTGTTGTTCCCTTCGCTCGAAAGCTGGCGTCCGACGGCATCGAATCCGCCGATGAAGACCTGCCGTTTGTCGCCGACCTGCTCGTCCCACACCAGCAGATCGCGCGCGATGAAGCCGTTCGCCTGATCGCTCTTGTTGCGCGAGATCAGAAACGGTGCGGCGGCAGACGCCGGCGTTACGAACGTGCCGTACACGTCGAGATCGGCGTTCGCGCGATATCCGCCCGCGAGCACTGTGGCGCCATTCGTTGCCAGTCGCGCCGGACCTTCGACCGGCAATGCGATAGGACCAGTGACGCTCTGGTCGGCGCCGATGGTCAGATACTTCGGAGTCGAGTCCTCCTGATAAGCGATCCAGAGGCGGCCGTTGACCGCGATCAAGTCAGTCACGGCTGCGCGTGCCGAGGTTAGTTGGGCCGAGGCGCCGTTCAGCTCCATGACCCAGACACCGAACTGATCGCCCCAGGCGATGATGTCGCGCGTGCCGTCCACCGTCGCCGCGATGCCGTCGATCCGCGAGGCGACGCCGCGGACGAGAAACCATTCGCCCGCCACACCGCTGCTGCTGATGCGGCGGCCATAGATCGCGTCGGTGTCGCCCGTCGGATGCGACGACAGCACGAGAAAGCCGCTCGCATCGGCGATGACATCGATTCGCGCCTCGGGGTTGCCGATGTCGATGGGAGCGGCGATCACTTCGCCGTTGTCGTCGAACAGCGTTGCGGTCAATGTGCGGCTCTGGCAGACGACGATGTGTACCGCGCCGTTCCACGCCGTCCGCGTGACGCCGTCGCGGAGGCTCTCCAGCGGCACGCGCGTGCGCCGTTCGACGCGGCCGAACGAGTCGATCACCGCCGCGCTCAGTTGTCCGTCGGAGTACCACGCCGCGAAGTAGCCGTCGCGTCCGGATGAGAGGCTGACTCCGCGCGCGCCGGCGTTCAGCGGATCGAGCGGCGTTGCCGTCGCGGCCGCAAGCGTGCCGTCCGCGTGCGCCAGTGCGATCCAGACGCTCGTACCGAGGGCCTGCGCGTCTGACGTCCACGCGGCGAGATAGTCGCTGCCGTGCGCGGCGACGACGGCGCCGATCTGCTGAAACGCCGCAGGCCCAGTGCGCGCGTCAGGCGCGAATTCGTTGTAGGCGAAAGCGGAGGATGTGGCGAGGAAGAGAGAGAGGAGCAGGGGAAGGGATTTCATCGGGGCACCGACTGCTATTACGGGGTTGGGTCGAGAAGCGTCGGGAAATCACCTCCGCGGGCGCTTGTGCCCCAGCGCTTCTGCAAGCGCGGCATCATGCTTTCGCGACACAGGGGCGAGCTTCCCCTGCTTCGACCTGCCGGATCCGACAAAAGAAAAATCGCTCAGCGATAGTTCTCGCTTCGTGTCCGATTTCCCGAGGCATTCACGGACGATGGAGGCGATCGAACGCTTCTCATTGAACGATCTCTTACGCCGCATGACGTCATGATCTCACTTCATCAGTTCTGATGCCGCCACGCTGGCAACCACTTCCGGCAACACCTCCCCCACTTTCGCCTCCACCTTGATCGCCGCGAGCTCATCCCCGCGCGTCGGACCGATGTTCACAATCGCGATCGGGATGTCGCGCTCGCTCGCGCGCTTCACGAAGCGGAAGCCGGACCAGACGGTCAGCGACGAGCCGGCGACGAGCAGCGCGTCCGCTTCGTCGACGCGCTCCATCGAGTACGTCACCTTTTCTTTCGGCACCGACTCGCCGAAGAAGACGACGGCGGGCTTGAGCACACCGCCGCATGATTCGCACTCGGGCACATTGAATCCGTCGACTGCCGACGCGGGGAGCGCGGCGTCGCCGTCGGGGGCGAACTCTGCTTCGTCGGCACGCAGCACGTGCCAGGGCGCGCTCGCCAGCCATTCGGAATTGATCGCGCCGAGGCGCTCCTGGATGTCGGCGCGGGAGAACTCGGCGCGGCAGTCGAGGCAGACGACGACGCGATTGCGTCCGTGCAGTTGCACCACCGCGCGGCTGCCGGCCTCCTGATGCAGGTCGTCGACGTTCTGCGTGATCAGCTGATGCACTCCGCCGCGCGACTCGAGCTCGGCGAGCGCGCGGTGCGCGTGATTCGGCCGCGCCGAGGCGAAGCGGGGCCAGCCGCGGAAACTACGCGCCCAGTAGAACCGGCGCACCTCGGCACTGCGCACGAAAGAGCTGTAGAGAATCGGCTTATGCCGCGTCCACGCCCCTCCGGGGCTCCGGTAATCCGGAATGCCGGATTCCGTGGAGCAGCCCGCGCCGGTCAATACGACGAGGCGGCGCGATTGCGCGATGAATTCGTGGAGGCGATCGATCATATGATCGATCGCAACGAATCAAGTCGTCGACCCTCTTCCCGTGGCGGCGCGCACTCGCGTCACCGCCGCGGATACTGCCTTCCGCATCTCCTCGGTCGGATATGCGCGCAACCGCTCGACGCCATGTCGTGACACTACCGGCACCATGACATCGGGCCCGCCGATCCATAGCAGTGTTAATCCGATGCATGGGACCGTAAGAAACGCAACCTGATCGTTCTCATGGAGAAGTTGATTCTCTTCAGCCCAAAGGATCGCTCGATTGATATTCCGCGGCCATTCGCCGGTCGTGGACGCACTGAATCTGACCCGACGGCGGCGCCAGCGCGCTTCGAGTACTGCGCAAGGTTCTTCGCCGTCGTAGAGCAACGACAGCCATCCAGCTCCACGCGCCGGTTTCGATGTCGAGCGCCCGAGCTCGCGCGGTGTGTGGATAACGAAACTTCGGAATGGCTCGCTGAGTTGCGGCGCGACTGCATTTTGTTCGGCGGCAATGGTATTTGCCGTGGAAGTCAGGATCGTCTCCAGCTCTGCTCGCGCCTCATCGCCGATCTTGATCTCAGGAATGCTCATTTGCGTACCTCAGTCAATCGTGTAGGTAAAGGTCCATCTCCCGCCCTTGCCGGCGTAGTCGAATGTGAACTCTTTCATCGGCATCTTCTTTGGTCCGCCGAACAGCGAGTCGTTCACGATGAGCTCCTTCGTGGCGTCGATAAATCCATCGATCTCCACAAAGTGATTCGCTCCTCCATGGGGAAACGTGATCAGCGCCCCGACAGGACGACGACGATCGAATAACTGTTCACGTAATTCGCTGAAGAGAAACGTCTGGTTGAGCGGTACGGCGGTAATTCCGCCGGCGGCGAGCCCGACCTCCAGTTGATTGTCGACGTCACACACCTCCCGAGGAGGTACCGTGTCGCAGCAGTCATGCGTGTGTCCGGTGACGCTCTTTACAAGTGCGCATTGAGGCTTTTCCGCCGTCGACGTCAGCGCGGCAATGACGCCGACGCTTACCGCCGCCCAGCACCAGAAGTCGCCGTCCTGCGGCGGAACGTGTACGCCAAGGGCGAACGGCGCTGACATCGTCAGCGCCTTCGCCTTCATGAGGTGGATGGGAAGAGCCCTGAGGCCCGGGCGGACTACATTTGGAATGGCCATCGCCCGCCTCCGCTAGAACTTCAACTGAACGGCGCCGTAGGCCTTAATCGGCGAGAAACGCCATTGCAAATGCTTATCGATGTCCGACGTCCCCGTGACTTCATCGCCCACATGCAGCGACTGGTCGAGATCCTTGTAGCGCGTGATCATCGCGCCGGCACTGATGCTCCACGCCACCGGGCCGGTGAATCGAACTCCGAGGCCGGCAAGGAAACCGGGAAAATCTTTAGCGGACGAAATGCCGATCTGAAAGAATGGGTAGGCGACCGAGATTGGCAGGCGCGGGATCAGATTCAACATGATCGCGGCGTTGACAGGATCATCATCCTTGACACGGTCCACAACGGTCTTCCCGTCCTTGTCTTTTGTCGTGCCGTACTTGGGGTACGTGATGCGATTGAACACCATCGCCGCAGCGCGCTCCGGGACGACGAACGAGTCCTGCCGAACGGTGAACGCAGCGGTCGTCGGGTTCGCGCTCGTAGTAATGGTGATTCTGTTCTCCTTCAGAGTGACCTGTTTCGCCGCCGCTGCCACCGTGACCTCGTTCTGTTTTTCGAAATCCACTTCCGCCGTCTTCGGGAAGACGTAGTCCGTCAGTTCGGCCTCTGCCTTCGACTTTCCGCTCCACGCTGATGTTTTCCTGTACGGCTCAAGGAAGTCGACGAGTGACTTGAGCGCGTCGGCCAGCGCGCGCTTTTTCGGAAGGATGTCGTTCGCCTGGCTGCGGAGATCGTTGTACGACACCAGGAGCCCCGCGATGTTGTCGGTGCACGTCTCCGTCGGTTTGGCACTTCCCAGAACGCCGAACTTTTCGACGATCTCATTGAGGTCGCTCGTGGCAGTGGTGTTGTTGTTCTCGATTTGTTTGATTGCGTCTTCGAATGCGCTTCCAGCGTCATCGGCGCCGCTAAAACCGTGTGCGTTCGCGACCAGTTTTTTGAACCGGTCCGGTGACATCTCCTGCGCCGTGAGGGCACGTTTTGCGTCATCCAGGAGCTCCTGGAACAACTTGCAGCCGGAGAGACTCTTACGGAGGTCCGCTCCCCCTTTCGGAGCAGGTGCCACTCCCAACGCTTCGGTCGTCGCTTTCACATCGTTCAGAAACTCGGCAATCGCGCCGTAGTTCGGATCGGCCGTCCGCTTCATGTCGATCGTGTACGACTGCGTGAGCGGGTTGTAGTCACCGAGATAGATATCGACATTGCGATTCGCGCGCAGCGTCAGCCCCGCGGGAATCGGATGGAGGTCTTTCGGCTCGAACGAGTCGACCTCGTACTGCAACGCGCGATCTGCCTGCGGATCGAAGATGAATCGAATGAAATTGCGGGCTCGATCGGCGAAGAGCAGATCACGTGTTGGATCCGTCCCCCCGAAAACCGGAGCAACAGCCGCGAAAATGGCGAGGGCAAGCACAACCTTCTTCATCTCAACCTCCTGCGTGTGGTTCCGCTACAGGAGTTGGGACGGACAGGTTGCTGTTTTTCCGCTACTCCAGCATCTTGTCGAACACGTTCTGCGTCTTCGTCATCGTGTATCCGCGCTTCTCGTAAAACTTCCCCGTCCGTTCGCGCGCCACGTTGCTCTTCACGCGGATGCGAATCAGCCCGCGCTCCACTGCCCACGCCTCGGCCGCTGCGACGAGTCGCGCGCCGAGGCCGAGGCCGCGCTCTTCTTCGTCGACGATGAGGCCGTGGATCTCGGCGAAGGGATCGTTCGCCAGCGACTCGACGATCACCACCTCGATCCAGCCGCGCACGCGGCCGTCGCGCTCCGCCACGATCACGTCGCGCGGGCCGCACTGCTGCGCCGCCTCGAGCCGCACGCGCATCGACGCCTCGTCGCTCGGATAGCCGAGCTGACTCGCCAGTTCCGCTACCGCCGCCGCGTCGTACGCCTCCGCGCGCCGGAGCACGTCGCCGCTCACGGCTTGAACGGCTCCGCGATGCGGCGGCCGGTGGCGAGGTCGGTCAGCGCGTAGATCAGCACCTTCGCCCCCTTCTGCAGATCGGCGATCTCGATCTTCTCGTCGACGTCGTGTCCCGGATACGGCTTCCCCGGAAACCACATGCCGAACGCGATCGAGTTGGGCAGGCGCTTGGCGTACGTCCCGCCGCCGGAGATCGCCGGGCGCTGCGCCGTTCCGGTCGCGCGGTCGTAATCCTCGAGCAGCCGCAGGACGAGCTTCGACGTCGGATCGAATCCGAGCGGCGCGTCGAGGTACCAGCCGCCGGGCGTCAGCGACGCGCCGGTCTTCTGATTGAGCTCGCTGACGAAATTCGCGAGGTACTGCTCGAGCTGCGCGCCGGTGCGGGGCGGCGTGCTGCGGATGTTGATGGTGAGCGTCCGCTTTTTCTCGTCCTTCTCATCGACCTTGATCGTCGCGACATTCACCGCGTAGCGACCCCACAGCGGATCGGATTGTGTGAAGCCGAAGCCGGTGCCGTAGATGTCCTCGCCGGCGACACGCGCGAACTCGATCAGATCGTTCGCGCCGCCCGCCGGCAGGATGTTCTCCATCGCCTGCGCCAGCGCGACGAGCGCGTTGCGTCCGCCTTCGATGTTCACACCGGCGTGCGCCGAGTGTCCGTACGCGACGATGCGCAGGACATCAGCCTTCGCCTGCATCGCGATGCGCGTGCCCTCGGGCAGGACGACCCGCTTGATCGACGCGATGATCGGATCCCACTGCGGGTTTTCGTCCTTCCAACGCAGCGTGACCTCGGCGTGATCGGGGACGATGCTCGGCGCGAGGCCCGCGGAGAGATCGCTCACCTCGTACGGTTGCTGCACCTCGCCTTTGCGCTCGCCGAGCGTCGTCGTGACGGTCAGCGCGTTCCACGCCTTCTCGCCGATGACGACCGGAAATTCGGAGTCGAGGACGAGCGAGTAGTCGGGGGCGGTGTGCGTCTTCAGGTACTCCGGCATCTCGTCCGCTTCCGACTCTTCGCGGCTGCCGACGAGCAGGCGGATGGTGTGCGTCCGCTTCACGCGGCTCTCCTTCAGCGCCTTCATCGCCAGCAGCGCCTGCACCAGCGGTCCCTTGTCATCCGCCGAGCCGCGGCCGTAGACGAACGTCTCATCGAACTTGCCGCCGAACGGCGGAAACGACCACGCCTCTTCGTCGACCGGCTGCACGTCGCCATGGACGACGAGGCCAAGGACCGGCGCCTTTGCATCGGCCGCAGGCAGCTCGATCTCCGTGATCTTGCCGGCGTCGCGGACCACGAAGCCGAGCGCCTCGCCAGTTTTCATCAGCCACTTCTTCTGCTCGGCGATCGCCTCTTCGTTGTGCTCGTACGTGCGGAAATGAAGCACCTCGGAGAGCATCGGGACGAGCTGCTTCGCCTCGAGGCGATCGTAGTGCTGCTGCACTTTCGCGATGTTGCTGTTGAGGGCGGCGAGGAAAAAGAGGGTGGCGAACATGGGGCGTAGGGTACACAAAACTCGGCTACCATTTCGGAAACCAATTCGTCCGAGAGGGATCCATGAAAACGTTTCTGAAAATCGTTGGCGGCATCGCCCTCGTCGTGGTCGGCCTCGCGGCCGGCGCGGCGACCTGGCTGCATTTCAAGAAGCCGGCATCGAGGCCGGCATCAACGGAGAAGATCGAAGCGACGCCGGAGCGGCTGGCGCGCGGCAGGTACGTCGTCGAGCATGTCGCCGACTGCCTCGGATGCCACTCCGCCTACGTGCTCGCCTTCTCCATGCCGGTCAAGCCGGGCTCCGAAGGATCGGGTGGGTACATCTTCGACGAGAAGCTCGGCTTCCCCGGGCGCGTCGCGGCGCAGAACATCACGCCGGATGAACAGTACGGCCTCGGCAAATGGACCGACGGCGAGATCCTCCGCGCGATCCGCGAAGGGGTCGATCGCAACGGCGACGCGCTCTTCCCGATGATGCCGTACGAGCACTTCCGCTCGATGAGCGACGAGGACGCGAAGGCGGTCGTCGCGTACATCCGCACGCTCAAGCCGATCCACAGCGGCGTGCCGGACAAGAAGCTGAAGTTCCCGCTCAACTTCGTCGTGAAGTTCATTCCGAAGCCGCTCGACGCGCCGGTGGCGCATCCCGATTCGAAGGACAGCGTGGCCTACGGCAAATACCTCACCACCATCGGCGGCTGTCACGAATGCCACACGCCGCACGACGATCACAACAAGCTCATCGCCGGAAAGGATTTTTCGGGCGGCTGGGAGATGTCGGGACCGTGGGGCCGCAACTACACCGCGAACATCACGCCGATGCCGTACACGTTCGTCGGCCGCGCGACGAGAGAAGAGTTCATCAGCCGTTTCAAGGCATTCGCCAGCCTCACCGCTGAGAACGCGCCGCAGGCAAAGCCGGGACACAACACGGTGATGCCGTGGATCTCGTTCGCCGGCATGACCGACCAGGACCTCGGCGCGATCTACGACTACCTCAAGACCGTCAAGCCGATCGACAACAAGATCAACCCCTTCCCCGACGGCAAGTGAGCTCGCTCGTTCCACTCGCCTGCTTCGGCGCCGCGATCGTCCTGATCGTCGGCGCCGGAGCAGCCGGCGTGTGGGGCGTATTGAAGCTCAGCCGCTCAGAGCGCTTTCGCCGCCTCGCCGGCGGCTCGGAGCGCATGCGTGAAACGCGCGACCGGAACTTCTTCTGGACGGGCGAGGCGACCGTCGCGCGCGTGAACGCGGCGCGCGAATTCGCCGCGAAACGCGGCTATCGATATCGCGACGACGCGATCGAGTGGAGCGACGGCGACTGCACCTGCACGCTGTACACGGAGCAGATCGTCGACAGCGAGAGCACGACGACGCACATGAAGCTGCGCGTCGCGACCCCCGACCTGCACCTGCCGCCGTTCTCCATCGCCACACGCACGCTGTTCTCAGGACAAGGCATCACGTTCGCGGACGATCCCGAATTCTCCGAGCGCTATTTCGTCGAGAGCAGCGACGAGACGCGCGTTCGCGGCGTGCTCACGCGCGACGTCAGGCAGACGATCGTGTCGAGCAAAACATGGCGCGTCGATTCCGATTCGAAGGCGCTCGTGTTCACCGATCTCGAGCACACGACGACGGTCGGGTTCGAACGATTCGTGGATGATTCGATGCTGGCCGTGCGATCCTTACGTAAATCATGACGCCGAAACGCTCCGAATCCGAGGCTGATGCTCTTCGCGGCTTTCTGCAGCAAGTCGGGTCGTACACCCAGGATCTGATCTTCGGCATTCCTGCCGGCACGTATCTCTTCCACTACACCGACCTCGCGGGGTTGCAGGGGATCATCGCGAACAAGGATCTCTGGCTCACCGACTCGCGCTATTCGAACGATTCGGAGGAGATGCGCCACGGGTACAAAGTCGCGGAAACAGTGATCAAGGATCTCGAGGCGAAGGGCGGCGATCCGCAGTGGCTCGAGTACCTCGGCAAAGTGCGCGCGCTCCTCGGCAAGCCGCCGGTCGAAGCGGTCTACATCACCTGCTTCTGTCTGGAGGGAAATCTGTTGAGCCAGTGGCGCGGCTACGCGGCGAGCGGCAGCGGCGTGAGTCTGGAGTTCGATCCGCCGCAGTTCAGCTACATCACCGGCGACGACTCTCCGTCACGCGGGTTGATGCGGCTCTGGAAGGTCTTCTACGGCGAGCCGCAACAGAAGGGGATCATGGAGCACGCGATCAACTTCGGATATCAGCGCGCCGGCTCGCTCGATGAGAAGGCGAAGTACGCGTCCGAGGCGATCTTCTTCTTCGTCCCGACCTTCAAGCACAGCGATTTCCATCAGGAGAACGAGTGCCGGCTGATCTTCACGCCGCCGCCTGATTGCAAGGTGCCGCCGAAATTCAGGGTTGGGCGCGGCATGCTCATCCCGTACTACAGCGTGAGCTCGCTGACCGAAGGGAACTTCAAGCTGCCGATCAAACGGATCGTCGTCGGCCCTTCGCCGCTTCGCGAGATGAACGCCGCGAGCGTGAAGGCGATGCTGGCCGCGCACGGCTACGAAGGGATCGCGGTGGAGAGCTCGAACACGCCGTTCAGGGCGTAGCCTCACGGATCGCCGTCTCCACTCGCTCGCGCAGCCACGGCCGCGCCGTCGGCGGCAGATCCGCGAGCCACGCGGACGCGAGCGCGGGCGCGTGGCGGACCGCAGCCTGATAGACGGCGGCGTCGCTGATCAACGCCTCACGCACATTCGGCCTCGTGTGCGCGGCGTATTGCAGGCAGACCTCGAGGAGGTCGCCCCCGGAGGCGAACTCGCGCCGGTGCATCGCGGCCGAATACGCGAAGGCGTACGCCGTGGGGGTGTCACGTGACTCGTCGCGAATCGCGGTTGCTTTCGCCAGCAACGCAGGCGACATCTTCTCCGGCTGCTTCCCCTCGGATGATTCGGCCGACAACCGCACGATCGCCATCCAGCGCTCGCGCCGCGGGCGGTCGAAGAACAGCATCCGCAGCCGCTCGCCGTCGCTGATGCTGAGCGACGCTTCGAACGGCATCAGGTCGGCGATACCGACGACGAGCGAAAGGCCGAGGAACGGCAAGAGACCCGATGGATGAAACATGCACAGCGCGGCGCACAGCAGATTCGCGGCCGGTCCGGCGAACACCATCACCGCGTACGCGGAGCGCGCCACCTCGCCGGGCGGAGGGATCAGCTTCGCCTCGCCGCTGAACAGCAACGCCGTTCCCAACTGAAACGACACGCCCTTCGTTCGATGAAAGAGCATCGCGCTGATCCGCACGTGCTGGAAGCGAAAGCCTGCGGCGAGTCCGCCGAGGATGTGTCCGAGCTCGTGGATCGCAATGACCGCGAGGTAGCTGGCGATCAGAACGAGCACGAAGCGAAACGCATCGCCGCTGCCCAGGTTCATGATCAGGTCATCATGCCGGTCGATCCAGCGGATGAGCGCGCGCGTCGCGGTGACAGAGACGATCACCATCGCGGCAGCGATCCACAACGTCGTGACGTTCATCGATCGCCAGTCGATCGACTGGCGGCGGCGAACAGGCAGCGGCAGCTGCCGATCGAGGTACGGTGTCATTGCCGCAACGATTATCGCCAGAGGCCGTTACCACCGGGAAACCTTCCATCCATACCGCCGTACAATCGTCCGACTCGCACTCTCTTCATTTCTTGACGGAGGAACCATGTCCAACGAACTTCGCATCGAGGGTCTGTCGAAGACCTACGCCAACGGCGTCCGCGCCCTGCAGGACGTCACTCTCACGATCCCGACCGGAATGTTCGGTCTCCTCGGACCGAACGGCGCCGGCAAGTCGACTCTCATGCGCACCATCGCCACGCTGCAGGAAGCCGACTCCGGCTCCATCAAGCTCGGTGACCCTTCGACAAGCTCAGGGCAGGTCCTCGACGTCCTCCGGGAGAAAGACGCGGTCCGCCGCATCCTCGGCTACCTGCCGCAGGAGTTCGGCGTCTACCCGCGCATCAGCGCCGAAGCGATGCTCGATCACTTCGCGGTGCTCAAGGGCATCACGAAAGGACGCGAGCGGAAGGAAGTCGTCGCCGCGCTCCTTCGCCGCACGAACCTTTACGAGGCGCGTAAGCAGAGCCTCGGCACCTACTCCGGCGGCATGCGCCAGCGCTTCGGCATCGCGCAGGCGCTCCTCGGCAATCCGAAGCTGATCATCGTCGACGAGCCGACCGCGGGCCTCGATCCCGGTGAGCGCGTCCGCTTCCACAACCTCCTGGCGGAGATCGGCGAGAACGTCGTCGTCATTCTTTCGACGCACATCGTCGAAGACGTCAGCGACCTCTGCTCGCAGATGGCCATCATCTCCGGCGGCCGCGTGCTGATGACCGGCGAGCCGCTGCAGTCGATCCGCGACATCGACGGCCGCGTGTGGCGCCGCTCGATCGACAAGCGCGAGCTCGATGACTATCAGAAGCAGTACGCCGTCATCTCCACGAAGCTCATGGCCGGCCGCACCGTCATCCACGTTTACAGTGAGACGCAGCCCGACCCGTCGTTCGAGCCGGTGACCACGTCGCTCGAAGACGTCTATTTCTCCACGCTTCGCGACACGACGTCGAGGGAGAAGGCCGCGTGACCTGGAACATCTTCAAATTCGAGCTGCGGTACCACTTCCGGGGACCGCTCTTCTACATCCTCTTCACCATCTTCTTCTTCATGACGTTCGGCGCCGTGACGTCGGACGCCGTGCAGATCGGCGGAGCGCTCGGCAACGTCCACAAGAACGCTCCGTTCGTGATCATGCAGTTCCTGCTGATCATGTCGACGTTCGGCGTGCTGACGTCGACCGCCTACGTGGCCAACGCCATCCACCGCGACTTCGAGCTCAACACCGACTCGCTCTTCTTCTCCTCGCCGGTGAAGAAGTGGCAGTTCCTCACCGGACGCTTCACCGCGGCCTACGTCGTCTCGTCGCTGATCTACCTCGGCGTCGTGCTGGCCATCATGGTCGGCTCCATGATGCCGTGGCTGGACAAGGACCAGATCGGTCCGTTCAGGCTCGCGCCGTATCTCTTCTCGTACTTCATCCTCGTCCTGCCGAACCTGTTTCTTTTCTCCGCGATCTTCTTCGCCATCGCCGCGATGACGCGCAGCATGATGTGGACCTACGTCAGCGTCGCCGCGTTCTACGTCGGCTACATCACCTCGAGAGTGCTGATCACGCGAAATCTCGAGAACCTGACGGTGAAGAGTCTGGCCGATCCGTTCGCCTTCTCGCCCTTCCTCCTCGTCACACGCTACTGGACGGTGTTCGACAGGAACACTCGTATCGTGCCGCTGGAGGGAGCATTTCTCTACAACCGCATCCTCTGGCTCGGCGTCGCCGGGTTGGCCCTCGCCTTCACCTTTTGGAAGTTCCGGATGCAGGTGGCGAATACGAGCGGCAAGTCGAAGAAGCGGGAGATCGCCGATCAGCCGATCGAGCGCATCGACCTGGCGCTGCCGGCGGTGAACCCCCGCTTCTCGTTCGCCACGTCGTGGGCGCAATACATGAGCACCGTCCGCGTCGAGACGCGCGCCATCCTGCGCAGCCTTCCGTTCCTGATCATCCTCCTCCTCGGAGTCCTCAACACGCTTGGCGGGGCGCTCGCGCAGTCCTCGCTCTTCGGTACCTCCGTCTATCCGGTGACGCACCTCATGATCACCGCGATCAACGGGGGCTTCGTCGTCTTCGCCGTCATCATCGCCGCGTTCTATTCGGGCGAGCTGGTCTGGCGCGAGCGGAGCGCGAAGATCAATGAGGTCTACGACGCCGCGCCGGCGACGACAGTGGCGGTCTGGGCGGGCAAGCTGACCGCGCTGCTGCTCATGCTCTACTTCACGCTCGCCGCGGCCATCCTGACCACGATGGGCGTCCAGGCCTCGAAGCATTACTACAACTTCGAGCTCGGCCTGTACGTGAAGAGCGTGTTTCTCGTCGGCGGTATCGAAGTGATGATGCTCGCCGTGCTGATGTTCTTCGGGCACATCCTGATGAACAACCGGAACATCGGCTACCTCATCGCGCTGGCGTACTTCATCAGCTTCACCGTCCTGAACGCGCTGCATTACGAGCACGTCCTCTACCAGGTCTTCAGCCTGCCGGGAGCGAACTACTCCGACATGAACGGCTTCGGCCACTTCCTCGCGCCGAGGCTCTGGCTGATGCTCTATTGGACCTTCTTTGCCGGCATCCTGCTCGTCGTCGGACATCTGCTCTGGATCCGCGGAACCGAGACGTCATTCGGCATCCGGATGAAGATCGCGCGGCAGCGGTTCGGCAAACAGGCACTGGCAACGGTCGCCGTGCTGGCCCTCGGATTCATCACCACCGGCTGCTACATCTACTACAACACCAACGTCCTCAACGAGTACTCGACCGGCGATGTGCGCGAGAAACGGCAGGCCGAGGCGGAGAAGCTCTACAAGAAATACGAGCGGAGGCCGCAGCCGCGCATCACCGACGCGCAGGCGACGGTGGCCATCTATCCGGAGAAGCGCTGGGTCGACGTCACCGGCTCGTACACGATGACGAACAAGACCACGCAGCCGATCAGCGAGCTGCTGGTGACCATGAACCCCGAGGTCTCGGAGTTCAAGTGCAACATCCCCGGCGCGACGATCGCGTCCGACGACCGCACGCACGGCTTCTCGATGTATCGCTTCGCACAGCCGATGCAGCCCGGCGCCACGCTGGTGATGACCTACAGCGCGAAGATCCACAACCAGGGCTTCCCGAACCAGTACCGCACCAACACCATCGCGGAAAACGGCACGTTCGTGAACAACTTCGAGGTCTGCCCCCACCTCGGCTACACCAGCCAGGGGGAGCTGCTCGACCCGGGCAAGCGGAAGAAGTACGGCCTCGCGCCGGTCATCCGCATGGCGAAGATCGACGACAAGAACGCGGTGATGAACAGCGAGCTGTCGCGCGAGGCGGACTGGATCAACCTCGACACCACGGTCAGCACCGTGCCCGACCAGATCGCCATCGCGCCGGGATATCTGCAGAAGGAGTGGACCGAAAACGGCCGCCGCTACTTCCACTACAAGACGACCTCGCCGATCCTGCCGTTCTGGTCGTACCTGTCGGCGCGTTACCAGGTGAAGCGCGGCCAATGGCACGACCCTTCGAATCCCTCAGGGGAGGCCATCCCCATCGAGATCTATTACGACGCGAAGCATCCGTACAACGTCGACCGGATGATCTATTCGGTGCAGAAGTCGCTCGATTACTTCACCACGAACTTCTCGCCGTACCAGCACAAGCAGGTGCGGATCATCGAGTTCCCGAACTACTCGTCCTTCGCGCAGTCGTTCCCCAACACCATTCCGTGGTCGGAGTCGCTCGGCTTCATCGCCGACCTGCGCGACAAGGACGACATCGATTACGTCTTCTACGTCGGCGCGCACGAGGTCGGGCACCAGTGGTGGGCCCACCAGGTCTGCGGCGGCGACGTGCAGGGCGCGACGATGCTGACCGAGACGATGGCCCAGTACTCCGCGCTGATGGTGATGGAGAAGGAGTACGGCCGCGAGAAGATGCGGAAGTTCCTCAAGTTCGAGCTCGACCGCTATCTCAACGGCCGCGGCGGCGAGCTGGTGGCGGAGATGCCGCTGATGCTGGTCGAGAATCAGCCCTACATCCACTACCGCAAGGGCTCGCTCGTCATGTACCTGCTGCGCGACGAGATCGGAGAGGAGCACGTCGACGCCGCGCTGCGGCAGTTCATCCACGACCACGCGTTCGGCGGTCCTCCCTACCCGACCACGCGCGACCTGGTGAACGAGTTCCGCAAGCAGGCGCCTCCCGAGAAGCAGGCGCTGATCTCCGATCTGTTCGAGTCCATCACGCTGTTCGACAACAAGGCCACCGAGGCGAAGGCGACGAAGCGGGCGGACGGCAAGTACGTGGTGACGGTGACGGTGGAGTCGAAGAAGTTCCGCTCCAGCGATCGCGGCGCCGAGACGAACCTGCCCCTGAACGACATGATCGACGTCGGCATCCTCGGCGAGTCGAAGAAGAAGAACTCCAACGACAACATCCTGCTGATCGAGAAGCGCCTGATCACCGCGCCGAAGATGACGTTCGAGCTCGTGGTCGACAAGAAGCCGGCCCGCGCGGGGATCGATCCGCTCAACAAGCTGATCGACCGCAATCCGGACGACAACACGAAGACGGTGGACGTGGGGTCTTGACGCGCCCTCAGCGGGCGGCGTCGATCGCGTAGACGATGCCGCCCGCCGTCAGCAATCCGAAGAGCGTGAAGAGCATCAGCGTGAACTTCGGGCGGTGGTGGACGCGCTGCAGGAGATCGCTCGCGCCGAGGTAGAGGAGAAACCCGGCGAAGAACGCGAGCTGATGCGCGACCACGCGCGGACGGATGTCGATCACATTCGCCAGCAACGCGCCGGCCACCGGGGCGAGCGCGTCGACGCCGAGCAGCACCGCCGTGCGCATCATCGTGTTCTCCGCGGCGAGCATGAACGTGACGGTGTTCAGTCCGTCGGCGAAATCGTGCGCCACCACCGCGAGCAGCACCACCAGCCCGATCTGCGGCGAGGCCTTGAAACCGACGCCGATGGCCAGTCCGTCGAGGAAGCTGTGGAACGAGAGGCCGATCGCGCCGACGACGCCGACGTTGTGGTGATGTCCCGGCTCGTCGTGCTGCTTCTCGCCGTGGATGATCGTCGCTTTTTCCAGCAGGAAAATGCCGAGGAATCCGGCGATGACCGTGATCATCAGCGTGCGGATGTCGATGTTCTCCTGGTGCGCCAGCTCGAAGATCTCCGGCATCAGATCGAGAAACGCCACGCCGATCAGCAGGCCGGAAGAGAAGGCCATGATGTACAGCAGGTATTTGCGGTAGCGCAGGGCAAACGCGCCGCCGGCGAGGGTCATGATGAACGCCGACAAGGCGTAAACCGCGCTCATGCGGCGCGTAGTTTACGTGGAAAGACGCACGTCCCGGGCGAAGTCGGAGGGACGAGCGCAACTGCGCAACTTCGCAACCAGCTCGTCGATGTCGAACGGCTTGCGGATCAATCCCCAGATCCGGGAGACGTCCACCTCGTCTATCAGCGGCTGCGCCGCGCCGCTCATGACGATCACGCGCCGCAGCAGCGACGGGCTCTCACGCCCGAGGAGATCGAGAAGTTCGAGACCGTTGACGTCGGGCATCATCAGGTCGAGCAGGATGACGGAGTAGCTGCCGCGCTTGAGGTAATCGAACGCCACGCGGCCGTTCTGCGCACAATCGACGGCGAAGCCATGACGGTTGAGCAGCGTGAGGAAGAACCCCTGCAACCCGGGATCGTCGTCGACGACGAGGGCGCTGTAGTTACGGCTGGGAGGATCGACGCGTGACATGCAGGCTCACGCCGCGTAAACCCGCACCAGGTAGACCGAGTCCTTCTTGCGGACGGTGGCAATCGATTCCTGGCCGGGGCGCGGGTTGGTAAAACTGACCAGTTCCGAATCGTCCTGGTCGACATAACGGTGGATCGCCTCGCCGGGGTCGCTCGCTTCGATCGTCATCCGCTGCGGCTCCCTCTGTGAGGGGAACCGGTGCGTGTACTCGCTCGTCAGCTCTCGCGATTCAATCGTGTATTGCAATCGCTGCCTCCCGGGACTGCTTCGATGATTGAGCAGGCGGAAATAGCGGAGCAATTGGCGAGCCAGACGTTCAACCCACTTCGTCTTTGCGGAACGGCAGCACGTTCCCCGCGTCGGACGGCTGGCGCGATTCGGCGGCGGCGATGATGAGGTCGGAGAGGACGTCGATGTCGAACGGCTTGCGGATCACGGAGTGGACGATCTCGCCGTCGACGCGCCGGACGGCGGCGTTGTCGGCGGCGGAGACGAGGATGATCGCGGGATGCTGGCCGCCGGTCGCGCGGACATGGTCGATCACGCCGTAGCCGTCGACGTTCGGCATCATCAGATCGAGGATCACCACCGCGAACTGCGTGGCATCGAGTTTCTCGATGGCTTCCGCCCCGTCGCGTGCAACCTCGACGTCGAATCCCGCCCGCTGCGCGATGCGGGCGACGAGCGCGCGAATGGCCGGCTCGTCATCCACCACCAGTATCCGGACCACGTTGGCCGAACTATGCAATTCGCAGGCCGCGGGGCTCCGGCAGGTATCATCCGCGCGAGGGAAAACATGATGAGGCTCGCTGTCCGCTGTCTGCTGTCCGTTGTCCTGCTGATCGGCTGCAAAAAGGAAGAGCAACCCATCCCGTCCGGCAATGCCGATCGCGGCAGGCAGCTCGTCGAACAGGGCGGCTGCACCGCCTGTCACATCGTTCCCGGCGTGCAGGGACCGCGCGGCATGGTCGGCCCGCCGCTCGAGCACTTCGCCTCGCGCCCCGTCATCGGCGGCAAGGTCCCGAACACGCCCGACAACGTCATGAGCTTCCTCCAGAACCCGCAGGCCGCCGATCCGATGTTCACGATGCCGAACCTCGGGATCACGCCGGCGGACTCGAAGGACATCGCCGCATTCCTCAACACGTTGAAGTGAGCCGCGGTGGTAACGTCGCCGGCAGATTCCGTGTCCAACGCTGAGGAGGACATCATGCGATCCATCGCCGCCGTCTGCTGTGCGTTGCTGCTCGCCGTCACCACGCTCGCCGATACCCCGCAGACCTCGAGCGTCACCGTCCCGCTCGATCAATACGAAACGCTGAAGAAATCGAGCGAGAACACCTCCGCCACCGTCATCGACACGATGACCCTCGGCGGCACGTTCAAGGACCGCGATCTGACGGTCACGTTCAGCGGCCGCAGCGTCGGCACGCGCAGCGCGACGAACGTCATCAGCGACGCGGGCGACGTCACGCTCTACGGCTGCAGCGGCGAGGCGCTGATGCTGCGCGGCGGCAAGGGCATCTATCAGCTCATCGCGCTCGCGCCGTCGTTCACGCTGCGCTGCGACGCGCGGCTCAGTGGAAGCGATCGCTGGCCGATGAACGTCTCGCCGTCTGTGCTCGCCGTCCGATCCGCCGTCGTCGACGGCGAGCTGGTGGCGGGCGAAGAGAACGACGAAGGCGCGCGGAGCTACACGCTCGTGCGGCAGGTCGTCGGCACCAACGAAACGATGGCCGCGACCGCAACGGGGCGCTACCTCGTCACGCTCCTCCCCGATGCCACGCGCTTCGTTTACGTCATCCAGGTGCACAACCCGAATCGCAGCACGTCGCCGCTGCCGCTGCATCTCGTCTCCGGCGAGCATCTGCAGCAGATCGACTCGTCGGCTCCTTATGAAGTGAACGACGGCAGCTACGTCTTCGCCATGCCGCCGGGCGACTCGACCATCACGCTCAGCGGCGAATTGAAAGGGGCGAGCTTCGCGCCGCCGGTCGCGGCGAGCCTGCAGTACGCCGTGATCGAATCGCATCCGCTGCTGCGTCCGACGCTGCAGTCGGCGCCGAAGCGCGTGAGCGTCGGCGAGACCGGCATCACCACGCAGTACCGCGGCGCGCTGGCCTTCGAGATCGGCGAGAAAGAACGGATCACCTGGAGCGTGACGCGGCTCGAAGCGCTGCGCGCGATCAGCTACGCGGTCCGCAGTGCATCCCACACGCTCTTCATCCCCGCCCGCGGTCCGATCCTCGGCGAGTCGCAGTTCCAGCTCGACAATCAGGGCGCGCCCGAGCTTATGCTCCCGCGCAAGCCGGAGCCGACGTTCGTCAGCCTGCAGGGTGAGCCGGTGCTGATGACGAAGAACGCGAAGGGCGAGCTCACCGTGCCGCTCTCCGCGGGACAGCAGAACGTCCTCGTGCAGTACCGGCAGGAGGCGTCGCAGTTCGGCCTGCTCGTCGGAAGGCTCGACGTGCCGCGCGTGCCGGTGCCGGCGACCGACACGAATGTCCTGCTGCGCTATCCCGAGCACTGGCTGCCGCTCTGGGAGTCGTTCGCAACCGAGGGGAAGGTGTGGCGTCCGGAGTTCGATACGCTGCTGGAGTTCCTGCTGCTGGCGTTGTGGCTGGAGCGCGTGCTGGCGTTCCTCGCCATCGAAGGACGCAAGCGCGTGGCGATCGCTCTGATGCTTGCGTATGCCTCGGGTCTCGTGCCGACCGTCCTCTGGATCTGCATCCTCGGATGCGCGTTCGTCACGCTCGTATGGATCGCCGCGAATCGCGCGAAGTGGACACCGGTGCGGATCATCGGAGCGGTGGTTGTCGCAGTGCTCGTGCTGGTCGTGGCCCTTTCGGATGTCACGACGAGAGCGAAACGAAGCGCCCCCGTTTCGTCGGCGTACGAGGTCGCGACCGATACCGCGGAAATAGCTCGCGCTCCGCAGCTGGCAAAGGGCGCCGAGGTCAAGATGGCGAACGAGCAGCGCGACGAGCTCGCGTATCAAGGTTTGCCCGCGAAATTCGAGCTGCCGAATGGCGTGCGCTACGGCTACTTCCACGAGCAGCTGCTCGCATCGGATCGTCCACAGACCATCACCATCGTCCTCCTCTCGATGACGGTGTTGACCTGGGCGTCGATCCTGCTGAGCGCGATCGCCGCATGGCTCCTCTGGACGCAGCGCGCGTTGATCAGGACGACGCTCCGCGAGCGGATCGCGGCGGCAACGACACCTGCGGCACCCGTCACCGCATGACCGATCCGCTTCGCGCATTTCTCGCGCCGCTCTATCAGGACCTCGACGGCATCTCGCGGCTCGAGGAGATCGACCGGATCTCCTCGATCGCGCGGCGCCTCTACACGCCGGACGATCCGCGCGCGTTCGAGCTGTTCCTGCTTTTCCACGGGCTGGGCAACTGGCTGGAGAAAGTCGGCAACCGCTCGCGCACCGCGCTGGCGACCGGCATCGGCGAGTCGGAGCTGCACGCGCTCTCCGCTTCGATCCGCCGCCTCGACGATCCGCAGAGCGACGCCGAGCGCGCCGTCGCCGCCGCGGTGCTCATCGACACCGGCGGCGTGCACGGACTCGCGCAACGCTTCGCCCGCGCGCGTCGCGAAGGGCAGTCGATGATGGACGTCGTGCGCGAGGTCCTCGCCGAGTCCTGGATCCCCGCCTGGATGCCGGAGAGCGGACGCGCATGGCTGGAACGCCGGCACGAGGCACGCCGCGAAGTGTGCAGGCGGTTACTGATGGAGACCGCGTTGGAGGACTGACAACTTCGCGATCTGCTCAGCCGTCAGCACGTTCTTGATCCGCACCATCAGCGTGAGTTGCGCCCGCTTCATCTCGCGCTCCAGCGCCATGATGCGGTCCGCCAGCTCCAGCACCTTCGCTTCATCGATCGGTGTCTGCTGCAGCAGCGTCGTCATTTTTCCCGTCGCCTCCTGCAGGTCCCACTGCACGTCGATGAACTTCGCCTGCGTCCTCTGTACTTCCGACTTGATGGCGGCGCGCTGTTTGTCGGTCAGCCCGATCCGTTCCGACTCCGACATCACCAGCTCCGGCGGAACGAGGTAGCGGCCGATCGGATCGTTGTTGTTCGGCTGCTGCGCGATGAGCGGCGCAGTGAGGAGCAACAGCAGCAGCGTGACTTTCATCGAATCGTTCCTTTCAACAGGACGTCCGTCGGCGGATGCCATGTACCAATCGATCGCGCCGCCGCCAGGTCGGCCTCGGAGAACGTCGTCCGGTGCGGCCGGATGACGACGAGCAGGACAACGAGCAGGAGCGCGAACACCCACCGGTACGAGAGCCGCGCCGCGCGCCGGCGGATCGTGAACGGCGGAACACGCCGCCGTTCCTCGTCGCGCAATTCATCGAAGCGTTCCTTCAGATCATCGGTCATCGCCGGAGCTCCTGAAGCAGTCGTCGTTTGCCGCGCTGGTAGTGCACACGCGCCGTGCCGAGCGAGACGCCGATGACCTCCGCCGCCTGCTCGATCGTCATGTCGTGGTAGAAGACGAGCTCGATGACTTCGCGCTGTCTCCGCGCGATCCGCGCCAGCGCGTCGAGCAGCTCAGCGGTCCGCTCCGAGTGCAGCAACTCGCTCTCGGCATCGACCGCGGGCTGCGCGAAGGTGAAATGGCGGAACCACAGCGTCCGCCGATGCGCCGCCGCCGTTCTGCGAATTACGGCAAAGAGCCACGTCTTCAGCATCGACCGGCCGTCGAATCGCGCCTTTCCGGCGAAGATCTTCACGTAAGTCTCCTGCAGCACATCCTCGGCATCCTGGCGATCGCGCCCGCAACATCCGAGGGCCCAGGCGAAGCTGGTCGGGTGAAGCTCCTCGAGCTGCCGCTCAAGCTCAGCGCGATCCACTTGCTGCTTGGTGACCGCCGAGGCGCTGTCATATGACACGCGCTGGCCAGGCACTAAAGGCGAAAAGGAGAAAGCCATGCGAACTCTTCTCGTCACCATGATGCTCCTCTCGCCCCTCGCTCACGCCCAGGAACCAATCGCCATCGCGTCGCACGTGCTGCAGCTGTCGGAGGAGCAGACGCATGCGTTGCTGGCGATGGTGCAGAGCCGCAACGAAGCACTCCGTCCGATCGCCGAGAAAGTGCACGCGAATGAAGAGGCGCTGGCGAAGCTGCTCGAATCGTCGAATGACCCCGCCGCCATCGGTGCGCTGCTCATCGAGATTCATGCGGGACAGAAACAGGTCGCGGAAGTGGCGCGGAATGCGGCAGCACAATTCGAGGCCATCCTGACGCCGGAGCAGCAGCAACGGCTGCAGTTCATCCGGCAGGCGTCGCAGGTCGAGCCGGCGATTCAGGCGTTCAGGGCGGTGGGGTTACTTTGAGAGAAACGGCTCGATCGCGTTCCTGAACGCCACCGGCTGTTCGAGCCACGGGAAGTGCCCCGACTTCTCGATCCACACCAGCTTCGATCCCGGGATGCCGGCGTGCAGCTCCTCGCCCGCGATGAGCGGATCGTTGCGGCCGTGAATGATCAGCACGGGGACGTCGAGCTTCTTCATCCCATCGCGCACGTCGTACTTGTCGAAGCTCCTGCCGAGGGCGGAGAAGACGCGCGGATCGTAGCCGTCGTCGTGCAGTTGCTTCGCGAACTCGAGGCCCTTGCGCCGGTCGTAGAAATACGCCGGCGTCCTCGCCTTCAGCGCCTCCACCGCGGCGTGATGCGGATTCGCCTTCCGCCGCTCCGGATCGCGCCAGTACGCCGCCGTGTCGAGATCCTCGGCCGTCGCCCGCGCCGCGAGGTTCTTGCTGAACGACTCCATGAACTCGATCGACGGCCCACCCGAGTCGATCAGCACGATCCGCTCCACCCGATCGGGATGCGCCTGCGCGTAGAGCATCGCCAGCATCCCGCCCCACGAGTGCCCCACGATCGTCAACTTCTTGACCTTCAGCTCCTCGCGCAACGCGTCGAGGTCCGCGACCGCGCTGTCGAACGTCAGCGAGTCGTAGCCCGCCACCGCCGACCGCCCCGTCCCCCGCTGCTCGAACATCACCGCCTGATGATGCCGCGCCACGACTTCCGCGACCGGCTTCATGTACCCGACCGCAAACCCCGGCCCGCCCGACAGGATCACGACCGGATCGCCGTGCCCGAGCGTCTCGTAGTTGAGCGTGACGTTGTCGGAGGTGGTGAAGGACGAGAGGGCAAAGAGGAGGAGGAAGAGCGGACGCAGCATGTCCGATTGTACGGGCGGATCGCGCGATCGGACGTGCCCGACCTACGTCCGCATCACGCCCGCCCGCTCGTACACCCGCGACTCGATGAACGTGTGCACGAGGTCCTGATCCAGGAACCCGTCCTTCATCTCCATCTGCAGGATGTCGAGGGCGCGCTCGGTGGAGATGGCGCGCTTGTAGGGGCGGTCGTTTGCCGTGAGGGCGTCGTAGATGTCCGAGACGGTCATCATCCGCGACTGGAGCGGGATGTCGGGGGCGCTCAGCTTGCGGGGGTAGCCGCGGCCGTTGAGTTTCTCGTGGTGCTTGTACGCAATGTCGGCGACGCTTGAAAGATCCTTCGTCCAGGGGATCTTCTGCAGGAAGTTGAACGTGTGCGTGACGTGGCTCTCGATCTCGCCGCGCTCTTCGGCGTCGAGATTTCCCTTGCGGATGGAGAGGATGCGCACTTCCTCGCTCGTCAGCAGGCGCTTGCTGTCGTTGCGGATGTCGCGGTAATCGCGCTCGGCGAGCGATTGCAGGTACTGGAACTCCCCCTCGGGCAGCACGGTCGGCTCGTTCGACTGCGTGATGAAGGCGAAGTCGTTCTGCAGCTGCGCGATCCGGTCGCGCGTCTCGCGATCGCACTGCACGGCGAACTCGTCGTAACCGTCGCGGCCGTTCTTCAGAATGAACTCGAGCTTGCGCCGCGTCCCCTCGCCTTCGGCCGCCTTGATCACGAACTCGAAGCGCGAGCGGATCGTGTCCAGCTGCTGCGGGTAGAGCTTCTTTTCCTTCACCAGCACCTGTTCGCGCACGCCGACCTTGCCGAAGTCGTGCAGCAGCGAGGCGTAACGGATCTCGCGCACCTGATCGGTCGAGAAGTGGATGTCGCGGTACTGGCCCTGATCGATCCGATCGATCACCTTCGCCAGCTCGACCGTGAGGTCGGCGACGCGGAACGAATGACCGGAGGTCGTCGGATCGCGCTGTTCGATCGCCGTGACCGCCGCCGTGACGAACCCTTCGAACAGCCGCTCGATCGATTCGTAGAGGAGGTTGTTCTCGACCGCGACCGCCGCCTGTCCGGCGAGCGAGCGCATGACGTCGATGATCTCCTGATCGAACGAGATGACCTCGGCCGGCACGTTCTCCGCCGTCAGCTTCTTCGGCGCGCCGATCCGCTTGCGGTTGATGAGCTGCAGCACGCCGATCAGATCGCCGACGTGGTTCGTCATCGGGAAGACCAGCAGCGACTTCGTGAGGTAGCCGTTCTCTTCGTCGAAGGAGCGATTGATCGAGTACTCGGCGCCGGACGGGAGGTTGTACGCGTCGTCGATGACGAGCGTCTCGCCGGTCAGCGCGACGTAGCCCGCGAGGCTGCGCTTGGTGATCGGCAGCACGCGCTCTTCGAAGTCCACTTCCACCGAGTCGTTCTGGGCGAGCTTCCAGCGCAGGACCTTGCCGCCGCCCATGTCGTCGAGGAGGTAGAGCGATCCGGCATCGGAGCGCGACAGCTCGCGCGCTTTCGTCAGGATCATCGTGAGCAGCACCTGGTGATCGCGCACCGTCGAGAGCGCCACGCCGATGTTGCTCACTTCCTGCAGCTCGCGCGTCCGTTCGCTCAGCTGTTTCTCCAGCTGATCGGCGCGCAGTTTCTGGTAGAGGAACTGATACGCGCGCTTCACCGCGCTCAGCAGAACGTTCGGAAGAGGGTCGACCGGCAGGTCAAGGTAAACGGTTTCATCCGTGAGCCAGGAAGGCTGCTGCGAGAGGCCGATACCCACCACCGCTGTGCGGGAGTCGATCGAAACCGGCTTGCCGTTGCCGCCGTTCGTGTGGTCGACGACCACGACGCGCAGGGCGTTACCGGAGAGGCCGAGGTGATCGAGGGTCTCGAGTCGGGACGGCGCGATCGACGCGCCGATCAGCGCGTCGGAGTAGCGGCCGATCGGAAATGCTTCCGAGTGGAGAAGAGTGAGCGTCTGCATCGCCGTGTTCCGATCGCAACGACCCGCGCCGTGCGCTTCTTCCAGTGCTTCTATCAGTGCTTCTACCAGGCAGGTCGCCAGAGCGCATACAATGCGCGCCGCGCGACCGCAATTATGGCACCCGTTTCCCAGTTTATGCCGAGCGAATGCGAGGCATCAGCGGAGACGCCGCGCACGATTGATCATGTCGCCCGGTGCCGCCACTGATCCCTCGCTGCGCTCGGGATAAACTGAAAACAGGAGAAAGCGCGTGGCCGCCTACACCACTGAGAAGATCGATCCGAAATATCACGACGCCCTCGTGGCGTGGCAGAAAAAGCACTTTCCCGAGCTCAGCTATCTGGAAGAAAACTGGTCGACGTTTTACGCCAGCCAGACTCCCTTTCAGCTCTACGCGAAGGTCGGCAAGCTGAACAACGACAACATCATCTTCGGCCGCATGGCCGGCAAGCCGCGCTTCGAGAAGGCGGGCGAGATGGTGGGCAACATGTTCTATTCGGCGCGCGACATCGTCCGCGCGCAGGCATCGACCGAGCTCGGCTCGATCCAGCAGCATCGCCTCACGCTGGAGGAAGCGCCGACCGATCAGATGAAGATGGCCACGCTCCGCATCATGGCCGAGGAGCTGCGTCACGCGTACCAGATGTTCTGGGTGCTCTCGCACGATCACTCCTGGAAGAAGCCGGGACATCCCGACATCGCGGTGGAGACGATGGACGAGCTGCTGTCGATGGAGATGGGCAACCACGTCCTCGACGCGTTCAACATCCCCTTCTCGAACTTCCTCGACAACGTCGTCTTCGCCACGGCGATCGACCTCGTCGGCAAGTACCAGCTCGAGATGCAGAAGGTCTTCTCGTATGCGCCGATGGCGCGCTCGATGGGACCGATGCTCTCCGAGGAAGGCTTCCACATCGGATCGGGACGCGGCTTCCTGAAAGAGCTCGCGGTCAGCGCGATGAGCGACGGCGGACGCTATTCGATCGACGACATCCAGAAGACGCTCAACGCCTGGATCCCGCGCGGCCTGGAGATGTTCGGCAACGAGCGCGGCGGCGCAACCGCGGTGGCGTTCGGATTCAAGGACCGCGACAACGGCACGGCGCAGGCGGAGTACTACAACGAGGTGCGCGAGGTGGTGGAGTTGGTCAACGTCGCCATCGTGCAGACGAAGATCAGCGGCATGACGGCGCCCGACGCGCGCAGCATCGTCCGCGAAGTGCAGGACACCGGCGAGTCGATGCAGGGCATCCGCCCCGAGGACCTGCTCTTCGTCCCCGACATGAAGTTCTACCGCAAGCGCGGGGCGGAAGACGTCGTGTTCATGCCGTACGACGTGAACGGCAATCTGCTCACGCAGGACGGCAAGCCGATCTCCGGCGAGCAGTACCTCGCCTATCTCGACACCGTGCTCCCCGACTACTTCATGAAGACGAACGAGTTCACGAAGTACCGCGACTCGCTGCTGGGACACGAGCGGCCGGAAGCGGGGAAGAGTTACGGGTGGTAAACGCCGCCCGCCCGGAACAGATAGCGGATAGCAGATAGCAACGCTGGCGTCCTATGAAACGCACGACCGTCACGCTGCCGGATGACCTCGACTCAAGACTTCGGCTCGAAGCCAAGCGTCGCGGGACCGCTCTGGCAGAAATCATTCGCGAAGCAATCGAGGCATACCTCGACACTGGACCGAAGCGTCGACTGATCGCTGCCAAGGCAGGACGAAGCGGCTACCGCAACACAGCGCGGCGGATCGAAGAGATCATCCGACAGACGCCCACCCGGAACAGATAGCGGATAGCAGATAGCAACGCAGCCCTTTGCTATCCGCTATCTGCTATCTAGCCTTAAATTAGCCCACTCACCAGATACAAATCCGACAAAAACCTTCGATACCCGTACGCATACGTCGCTCCATCGGCGGTGATGCGCAACGGCATGATGTCGAGGACGCCGGCGGGATCGGGTGGGTGGATGTTGACCCAGTTCGTCCGCTCGCCGGTGGTGAGATCGACGCGATCGATCGGCACGTCGATCCGGCCGCGGCGATAGAGGAAGAGGGCGCCGTCGCCGGTCGCCCACTGGATCGGGACGTCCTCGTCGGTGCAGGCCGGGACGATGCGCGGCTCTCCGCCGTCGACGGGAAAAAGGCGGATCAGGCCATCGACGCCCGCGGCCGCGACAGTGCGGCCGTCGTTCGACAGGATCACCGGCCATTTCACCGGCACCGGTGAGATCTCGCGCACGGCGCCGCCGCCATCGAGCTCGATCTCGAACATCCGCATCGACTGGCCCGGTCGATTGCCGAGCAGCAGCAACCGTTTCCCGCCGGGAAAGAACTGCCACCACAACAAGGTCTCGAGATGCGGACAGGCGACGACGCGCGTTTCTCCCGCGCCGATCGGCAGGAGCTCGAGGCAGCCGTCGTTGTTCATCGTCAGGATCCACTGTCCATCCGGCGACAGCGGCATCCCCCTCGCCCGCCCCTCGGCGATCTTCACCGCCGGCGACCCATCGATCGGGCGGAGGTAGATCGTGTTCGTTCCATGCGCCGCCGCGCCCTGCTCCTCGATCAACACCTGGCGGCCGTCGGGCGTCAGATCGGCGAGCCACGACCAGTCGAACCATGAGAGATTGCGCTCCGGTTCGCCGCGGCGCGCCGCCACGGCCTCGCGGCGTCCGCTGTCGGACGAGATCAGCACGCCGCGTTTCGCATCGATGTCATGCAGCGTGACGCGGCCCGGAAACGCCAGCACGCGCCGCTCCTTGCCGCTGACCGACACCGCGTAGAGGTCGCGATCGGCGCCGCGCTTCGCACCGGCGATCCACACCTCCTCGCCCTTCGGATGCCAGGCCAGACCGCCCGTGGTCGTCCACGCCTCGCTCGAGCGGACGCGCACGTTGCCGGTTCGATCGATCATCACCACGCGGCCGCCGTCGTCGCCCCACACCGGATGCTCGAGGAAGGCGATCAACTCGCCGTTGGGCGAGATGCGCGGATGGCTCATCCAGAGCGGCGTCTCGTAGACGACCGCGCCGAGCGGCCACTCGATCCGGTACATCCCTTCCGCAGCGCGGAGGATCAGTAGGCTCTTGCCGTCGGGCGACCAGTCGGCGTCCTGTCCGTTCCGGCAGATCACGCGCGGCGCGCCGCCGATCGGCATGCGGGCGATCGTGCCGCTGGTGACGAAGCCGCCGAGGTAGCTGCGGCCCAGCGAGATGGCCAGCTCGCCGGTGCGCGACACCGCGAGAACGTCCGCGTTCCCCGCGCGCGCCGATCGCGACTCGGGCGACAGCGTCGACGACGTGAAGATCTCGACCGGCTGGTCTTCCCAGGCCGCGCCGTAGATGAAGCCGTCGTGCATGAAGCGCGCGGTGATGATGAAGCCGCGGCGGTAGGTCAGGCGGTCGTAGTGCAGCGGCGTCGACTTCATCGGCGTCCGCGGCGTGCGGCGGCGCGACGGCATCACCGCCGAGGCATCGCTGCCGTCGATCGCTTCGAGCGCGAAGGCGAGGTCCTTCACCGACTGGAAGCGATCGCTCGGATTTTTCTCCAGCATCCGCTGCGTGATGCGCGCGACGCCGTTCGGCACCTCGGACGGCACGAGCACGTCGTCATGCAGGATCGCGTTCATCGTCTCCACCGCGGTGTCGCGGCGGAACGGCTGCTGGCCGGTGAGCATCTCGAACATCACTACGCCCTGCGAAAAGATGTCGGAGCGATGGTCGGCGGCTTCGCCCCGCACCTGTTCCGGCGACATGTAGCCGGCGGTGCCGAGGACCGTGCCGGCGTCGGTCACGAGTTGCTGCGTTTCGGAATCGGGCGTCGTCTCGGGACGCATCAGCTTCACCAGGCCGAAGTCGAGCAGCTTCACGCGGCCGTCGTCGAGGATGAAGATGTTCTCCGGCTTCAGGTCGCGATGAACGATTCCCTTGTCGTGCGCGGCGGCAAGTCCGCGCGCGATCTGCTGCGCGTACTCGATCGCCTTGCGCAGCGGCAGACGCGTCGCCAGCTGGTCGCGGAGACTCGTCCCCTCCAGCAGTTCGGAGACGATGAACGGCGAGCCGTCATGGGATCCGACGTCGTAGACCGTCAGGACGTTCGGGTGATTGAGCATCCCAGCCGCGCGCGCCTCCTGCTCGAAGCGGCGCATGAGGTCCGACGTCGCGGAGCATGGAAGCACTTTCACCGCGACGTCGCGGCCGATGCGCGAATCGCGCGCGCGGTAGACCTCTCCCATCCCGCCCGCGCCGATGAGCGCGAGCACCTGATACGGACCGAGCTGCTCGCCTGCCTGCAATTTCATCGTGATGCGGAAGGATAGCGTGACCACGGCGCCGCTCATGCGTATCAAAAGACATGCGGAACTTAATCGCGCTGCTGCTTCTGACCACATCGCTGAACGCCGCTCCGCGACTCCTCTCGCCCGAACGGCCGGTCGGCGATCCGACACCGGTCAACAACTCGCTCGCCACCGGACCGATCGACGTGGCGAGCTCCCCTGATTCCATCGTCGCCGCGTGGTCCGATCCGCGTCTCGGCGCACGCCGCCACATCTTCGCCACGCGTCTCGACGACCAGGGCGCGGCGCTCGATCCATACGGCATTCCGATCGGCTATTCGCCGCTCGACCAGGAGCTGCTGCGTGTCGCGTGGGACGGCCAGCGCTATCTCTTTTTCTGGAGCAGCGGCGACGCGGTGTGGGTGTCGACGATGGACGGACAGGAAAAACGACTGTTCAGCATTTCGAGCCGGACCACGATCGATTACGCGCCCGGGCTGCTGCTCTCCAATGGCGACCAGCTGGTCATCAGCGCGATCGACGATCAGTTCAAGGTCACGAATACGCAGGTGCTCGACAAACGCGGCCGCCGCGCGCGACTCGTCCGCAACGGCGGCGCGACGCTCGCCGTCTGGATCCACGACTTCGACGTACCGGTTCTGATGGCGCAGCGGGTCGATGGCGCAAACGTCTCCGGCATGCTGCTGCAGATCGCGCCGGTGAGCGGCTCCGACGCGCAGATCGCCACCGCACCGTCGCTCCTCGCGTATGCGGATCTCCGAACGCTGCACGTATTCGACATGCAGCCGAACGGCGCGCTCACGCCGCGCTTCACATACGACCGGGCGGGCGTCGAGAGCATCGCGGCAACTTCCGACGGCGGCTTCATCACGGCCGCGAACCGCCAGCTGCGGCGTTACGACGCCTCGGGCACTCTTGTCGATTCCATCAGCATCGACGGCTTCTTCAAGCCGCAGCTCACGAGCGCGCACGGCAACGTATTCGCCGTCGCCATCGGCCAGGGACCGGTGTCATACGTCTGGCGCGCACCAGGGCCGCGACGTATCTCCGCGATCGCGCCGGTGCAGACGCTGCCGCGTCTCGCCAGCGACGGCACGAACGCGCTGATGGTCTGGAAGGAAGAGCTTCCGTCGGGCCGCCTCATCGCGCAGTTGATCTCCGCCTCGGGGCAGCCGCTGCACGAACGGATCGAGCTTTCCGCGCTCGCACCGGGCGAAGTTCCGACAGTCGGTTTCGACGGCAACACGTACGTCGTGATCCGCACCACGCCGCGCCCCGGACATTTCGAGATCAGTGCGCAGCGGATCGCGCGCGACGGTTCGCTCGACGGCGCGGCGTTTCTCGTCGCCGAGAACCAGGCGAAGGTCCGCGACGTCACGATCGCCGGCGACACCGTGGCCTGGATCGACGAAGGCTTCACGCTGGCGCACATGCGCTGGACGACGCTCGATGCGCGGATGCCGCTGCTGTGGAATCCGGCCAACTACATCGCCGCCGCGGGCAACGGCTCGGACGTGATGATCGCCGCGTCGACGCCGCCGTGCGGTGTGTCGATCGCCGCGAGGGACGCGCTGCCGATCATGATCGCAAGTGATTGCGCGGACGGCGGCATCGCCATCGCCGGCAACGGCAATCGCTGGCTGGTGGTCTATGGCGACGGCGGAGGTCTTCTCGGACGGCTCCTGCAGAAGGACGGCTCCCCGATCGGCGAGCCGTTGACGATCTCCGAGGATGACGGCGATGCAGGCACGCAGCGCGTCGCGTGGGACGGAGACGAATTCGTGGTGACGTGGAAATGGGGCCCGTGGATCGAGATCATGACGGTGAGTGAAGACGGCGACGTCGAGCCTCATCACCCGCCGTTCGGCTTCGGCTCGCTGCAGAACGGCGACGTCGCGTTCGTGAACGGCACCGCGCTGCTCACCTTCACGAACATGGACGAGAAAACGAAGTCGTCGCGCATCTTCACGCGCTCGCTGTCGCGTCCGCGCGTTCGTCCCATACGATGAGCGGATGGAATCGCGCGCGCGGGAACTGATCGAATCGCTCGCCCTCGAACCGCATCCCGAGGGCGGGTTCTACCGGCAGGTGTTCAAGTCGCCGCGGATCGTGAATGGCGATCGGAGCGCGATCACCGCGATCTACTTTCTCCTGCCGCCCGATCAGCACAGCCGCTGGCATCGCGTGACCTCGGACGAGATCTGGGTCAGCGTCGAAGGCCACGGCGTCGCACTGCACACCTTCGACGGCACCGCGACGCAGACCCGCCGCCTCGGCCCATCGCTCCCGTTCGCGGTGGTGAGCGCCGGCGAGTGGCAGGCCGCGGAGCCGATCGACGGCTTCGCCCTCGTCGCCTGCTTCGTCGCGCCGGGTTTCGAGTTCGACGATTTCACGATGATGTCGGATGATCGCGACGCGATCGCGCGACTCGAGGCGGTCGATCCGCGATTGCTGTCGTTGATCTGACGTCATCGACAGGGAAACGTCTCTGCAAACATCGAATTTCGCAAGTGAAGTGCTGTGCTACCCTGCGCGGACGATGCGGAAGCTCACCGTCCTCTTCTGCTTTGCGTTCATCGCGTGTGGGAAGTTGAAGGAGCTGCCGACCGAACCGGGCGGCGGCAACGGCGAGCCGGTCGATCCGACGGCGACGTTCACGCGGGTGCAGAACGAAGTCTTCACCCCCACCTGCGCCTCGCTCGGATGCCACGACACCCTCGGCCAGCAGTCGAGCCAGGTCCTCGCACCGGGACTCTCGTACGTGCAGACGGTCAACCGCCCGAGCGTCGAGATGCCGTCGCTGATGCGCGTCCTGCCCGGCGATCCGGCGAATTCGTACCTCTACCGCAAGATCACCGGCGCCGGCATCACCGGCGACCGCATGCCGCAAGGCGGCCCGTTCCTCACCGACGCTCAGACCAAACTCGTCCGAGACTGGATCCGCCGTGGAGCACCGAATGACTAAGAGACTCGCGCTCGCGCTGCTGCTCGTCACCACGAGCGCGCTCGCGCAGGACAAATACACGCCGACCAACCCCATCCCCCTCGGCGACAACCTTCTCTCCCTGCCGACCTCGCACATCCCGTCGACCGGCACGTGGGAGATCCGCTTCACGCATCGCTTCAACGGCTCGCTCGATCAGGGGAACGGCAGCGATCGCGCGCACAGCCTCTTCGGACTCGACAGCAACGCCGACGTCGGCATCGGCTTCTCGTACGCGCCGCGCCGCGACATGCAGTTCACGCTGCTGCGCAGCAACGCGCTCGACGACGTCGAGCTCGCGCTCAAGTACGTCGTCATCCAGCAGGCGTCGTCCGTCCCGTTCAGCGCCGCGGTGCGGGTCGGCACTGACTGGCGGACCGAGCAGAATTTGCAGGACCGCACCTCGTTCTTCGGACAGGTCGTCCTCTCGCATCAGTTCGGACGCAAAGCCGAGATCTTCATCATTCCAACGTTCGCCACCGACGCGGGACGCGTGGTCAGCGGAACGAGCTCGGGCGCCCTCTTCAAACATGCGTTCAACGCGCCGATCGGCGCGGCGCTGATGATCCGTCCGGCGCTCAGCATCGTCGGCGAAATCATTCCGAAGAATCGGGATCTGCCCGACGGCGTCCACGCGGACTTCGGCTGGGCGGTCGGCCTGAAGCGCGCCATCGGCGGCCACTACTTCGAGGTCCTGGTCACGAACAGCAACGCGACGCACGTCGATCAATACGTCACCTCGACCTACCAGGGCTCCGGACTCGATCGCGGCGACCTGCACCTCGGGTTCAACATCGAGCGGCGTTTCGGGAAGTAGGCCGCCCGTTTGCACTCCCGAGGAGTGCATGCGTTGCCCTGAATGTCACACAGAGAGCGAACCGGGCGCGGCCGCGTGCGGTAGCTGTGGACTCCTCCTCCTCGCCGTCCAGCCGAAACGCCGCGCGGAAGATTTTGCCGTTCAGAAACGTCGGGCCGCGGACCGCGATCTCGAGCTGAGTGCCGAGTGCCCGTTCTGCGCCGGCGCGATTCCGTTCAACGCCATCCGCTGCATGCACTGCTCGGAGATCGTGAACGAGGACTACTACCGCGAACGCGCGCAGCGGATCCGGTCGCGCGTCAACTACGCGAGCTGGATCGCGTATCTCTTCGGACTCGCCGCGCTGATCGTCTTCCGTCCGGTCGGACTCGTCTCCATCGGCACCGGACTGTTGCTCTCCATCCTCTACTACGCGATACCGGTCGAGCCGCCCGGACCGAAAGGGACGCGCCGCGCGCGCTTCACGACCTTCCTGCGCCGCCAGCTGAAGTTCGAGCGCGTGTCGATCGGCCTGCCGGGGTTGCGCAACAAGAAACTGATCTTCGTCGGCACGCCGCTCCTCGCCGCGCTCGTCGGCTACTCCGCGAATCTCTTCCTGCTGCAGGAACCGGTGAACGACATCCTGCATCGCAACTCCGCGTTCGCCGGGATGGAAGTCTCCGCGCACTACGAGTACTGGGTCGTGCCGGGCGTGATCGTGTACGACCTGGAGAAGCTGAGCTTCAAGCAGACGCCGATCGACGTCCACACCGCGTTCCTCGAGTTCGCGCAGAAGATGCGCACGCGCCGCTACTCGCAGGTCAAGCTGTCGTACCACGGCACGACGAAGTTCTCCATGACCGGCGCCTCCTTCCGCCGCCTCGGCGAGGAGTACGCCAAGCGCAACTTCGAGTTCGTCCTCTACTCGTTCCCCCGCCTCTTCCACCCCGAGGACCATGTGCGCTCGCCCGAGCCCGGGACGTCGGACCGCGATGCGCTGCTCGAGTTCCATCGGCAGTGGTACGGGGAGGATGGGATGACGACGCCAGTGGCCCGGCCCGGCGCGCGCTAAAGCAACCCTTCGCGCTCCAGCTCCGCCATCAGCGTCAGCGAGTCGTGATACTGAAACGACCGTATGCCGATATTCAGCGCCGCCGTCACGTTCTCGTTCAGATCGTCGATGAACACCACCTGCTGCGGGAGGGCGGCGATGACTTCGAGCGCGCGGTGGAACATCTCGGGGTCGGGCTTCGCGGTGCGGAAGCGGTGCGAAAAGATGAAGCGGTCGTCCTTCTCGAACAGTCCGGCGAAGCGTTTCGGGATGACCTCGGCGTGCACCTCGTTGGAGTTCGACAGGAACGCCACGCGATAGCGCGCGCGGACGCGCTCCAGCACATCCTCGATGCCCGGCATCGTGCCGTCGAAGAAGTCGCTCCACACCTTGTGAAACTCGCGGATCGAATCGCGGTAGCCGGTATGGATGCAGATGAATTCGTAGAAATCCCAGAACGTCACGGCGCCGCGCTCCATGTCGCGATAGCCGCCCGGCTCCTCGAGGATCTTCACCAGCTCATCGCGTTTGACCGACGAGGCGCGGCAGATGTTCTCCAGCACCCGCTCGTACGCGAGCTTGATCACGGTGTTGCCGAGGTCGAAGAGGAACCAGGTGACGGACATTACATTCGGAAGACGCCGACGCGCGGCGCTTCGATCGGCGCGTTGTAGGCGATCGAAAGTCCGAGGCCGAGATACGTCCGCGTCTCGGCGGGATCGATCACGCCGTCGTCCCACAAGCGCGCGGTGGAGTAGTACGGACTCCCCTCCGTCTCGTACTTCGCCAGCACCGGATCGGCGATCGCGCGCTCGTCCTCCGCGCTCAACTCTTTTCCGTCGCGCGCCAGCTGATCGCGCTTCACGGTCGTCAGCACGCCCGCCGCCTGCTCGCCCCCCATCACGCTGATGCGCGCGTTCGGCCACATCCAGAGGAAGCGCGGCGAGTACGCGCGGCCGCACATGCCGTAATTTCCGGCGCCGAACGAGCCGCCGATGATCACCGTGAACTTCGGCACGCTCGCGTTGGCTACGGCGTGCACCATCTTCGCGCCGTCTTTCGCGATGCCGCCGCGCTCGTATTGCTTGCCGACCATGAACCCGGTGATGTTCTGCAGGAACACCAGCGGGATCCGCCGCTGATTGCACAGCTCGATGAAGTGCGTCGCCTTCAGCGCGGACTCGGAGAAGAGCACGCCGTTGTTCGCCAGGATGCCGACCTTGTAGCCGAAGATGCGCGCGAATCCGGTGACGACGGTCGTCGCATAGCGCTCCTTGAATTCCTGGAACTTCGAGCCGTCGACGATGCGCGCAATGATCTCGCGGACGTCGTACGGCTTGCGCAGATCGCGCGGGACCACTCCGTAGATTTCCTTCGGATCGTAAAGCGGATCCTCGGCGGCGATGCGCGTCGCCGGCTCGCTCTTGTCGAGCGGCAGGTTCTCGACGATGTTGCGCACGATGGCGATCGCGTCGAAGTCGTCCTCGGCGAAGTAATCGGCAACGCCGCTGATACGCGTGTGCACGTCCGCCCCGCCCAGATCCTCTGCCGTCACTTCCTCCCCCGTCGCGGCTTTCACCAGCGGCGGTCCGCCGAGGAAGATCGTGCCGGTGCCTTTGACAATGACCGCTTCGTCCGACATCGCCGGCACGTACGCGCCGCCCGCCGTGCACGAGCCCATGACCGCGGAGATCTGCGGGATCTCCATCGCCGACATCACCGCCTGGTTGTAGAAGATCCGCCCGAAGTGCTCGCGGTCGGGAAAGACCTCGGCCTGCAGCGGGAGGAACGCGCCGCCGGAGTCGACGAGGTAGATGCACGGCAGATGGTTTTGCTGCGCGATCTCCTGCGCGCGCAGATGCTTCTTCACGGTCAGCGGGAAGTACGTGCCGCCTTTGACCGTCGCGTCGTTGGCGATGATCAGGCACTCGCGACCCTGCACGCGCCCGACTCCGGTGATCATCCCCGCCGCCGGCGCCTCGTCGTCGTACATCCCGTTCGCGGCGAGCGGCGAGAGCTCGAGGAATGGCGTGTCAGGATCGAGCAGCGCCCCGAGCCGCTCGCGCGGCGGCACTTTCCCCTGCTCCTTGTGCCGCGCCAGATACTTCGGCCCACCCCCCAGCCGCGCGGCCGCCAGCCGCCGTTCGAGCTCGTCGACGAGCCCCTGAATGCGCTCGTGGTTCTGCTTGAAATCGGAGGAGTTGGTGTCGAGGTGAGAGTCGAGAGGTTCCATCGTTCCGGGGGCGAAGAGTATCAAAAGGAGGGAGATGATTTTTGTATTGACAAAATTGTTCGACGAACCGATCTTGTAATCCAAGTTCCCGCACGGTTGCCCCGCAACGCTGTAAGAAAGGTTGAAGTCGTGCTGGAACTGAATGCTTTCAAAGTCACGCTGCTCTTTCCCATCTTCGCGAACGACGAGACTGCCTTTCCGCCTGAGCTCTGGTCATGGTGGTTCCACAGCATCGTCTCCATCGGCGCGTACTACGAATTTCTTACAGAGGGCATTTGGGAGGGACGGCGAGAAGCACATCGATGCGTCACGATGGTTATCAAGACGGACGAGCAATTCCGAAGGCTCGAGAGGTTCCTGCAGCAGGCGCGCGAGCGGTTCGGGCAGGACGTCATGTACTTCGAGGCGACCCCAGTGCACTTCCGGCTCATCTGACTCATGCGCTACCACAACCCAAAGTCCGGTTTCGAAATCGACCTCGGACACCTCGACGCTGAGAAACGCCGGCTCTTCGACGCTTCACAGGAGAAGTTCCGAAAGAATGTGAGCTGGTTTGAGTTCGAGCAGGTTTTTTTCTCGTACAGCTCCCCCATCTTTAGCCGCGCCAAGAATCGCGCGGACGTCCTCAACGAGCCGCTCTTCCACGCCCTCAAGGACATGTGGCTGCAACTCGGAATCGATCAAGGATTCGTCGCCGATGACAGAAGCGAAAAGAACGCGCGGCCGCCCGGTCCGCACCGCTCCGCGCGTCGCGGTGACGTGGCGGCTTCCCGTCCATCTGCTCTTCCGCGTCGACGAGGTCGCTGACGCGGAAGGCGTCACGACGACAGCATGGGTCGAGCGGGCCATCGAAACGGCGCTCGACGCAAGACGGACAGCCATTCCCGATCGAACGTAACCATCTGCACGACGATCATCGCGACACTCAGATCGGCGAAGTCGATGAGCACGAGCAGGCCCGCATGCATCAGCAGCATGAGCGTCCAGATCACGGGGCGGGCGCGGCGGGAGAGGGCGAGTGGCGCGTAGAGGAGCTCGAGGGCGAGCGTGCTCCAGGTCAGCGTGTGCAGCGGCGGCTCGGGAAGCCCGAGGATTGCGGTGCGGAGGATCGTCGGGCGGGCGAGCGGATTGGTGAGGATGTGCGCGATGGCCGTGCCGTCGATCCACGACGGACTGGCGAGCTTCGTCCAGCCGCTGTAGCTGTACGCGATCGCGGTGACGATCCACGCCGGCTCGAGACGTTCGCGCGGCGGCAGCACGGCGTGCACGAGCAGCATCCAGCCGACGAACGGCAGCGACGGATTGCCGATCAGCGGATTGCGGCAGAAGAGACACGCCAGGATGTACCAGATGATCACCGCCGCTACACGGTCATGAAATCCGATGATCATCGCGATCGACGCGACGGCCGCGAGTGCAATTAACGCGACGACAAATGGCGGCGAGTCGCTGATCGATAGCACATTGGGAAAAAGCCGCATGAGCGGACTGTCCGGCAGCACACCGCGCGACGAAAAGAGCTCGGCCCCGTATGGCACGAGCATCGCGAAGTGGACGAAGAGATACGCCCCGAAGATGCGTTTCATCGGCAGCGAGGCTCGAAGTGCATCGTCTCTCCGTGCAGCGGCACGATGACGACCTGCGGCGTTCCACGACCGTCGATGCCGAGCTCGCGCAGCAATGGCGCGCCGTTGCAGAGTGACGCGCGCAGCAGCGGATCGAGCAGCTGCGGCGGCACGATCGGTGCGCCCGCGAACGCCGCTCCATAAACATTGCGGCGGTTGTACGGGCCGCGCAGCCGCGCGTAGACCTCGGGGGTAATCTCCGTTCCGTTGATGAAAAAGCGCGCGGAGTACGGCTCGAAATCGCCAAACGCGGTGAAGACCTTCGGCGCGGGCGACGCACCGGTCGCGGCGGCGATCCACTTCAACGGCATTGCGTGCAGCACGTCGCCGGTCATCTGCGCGAGACCGAGGAGGACGACGAGCGCCACGCGTCCGCCGAGCAGCTCGCCGAGGCGTTGCTCGCGATCGCCGGCGAACCCGCAACGCGCGTCCCACGTGCGCGGATTGCGGAACGTGCCGAAGAGAATGTCCCACAGCGGCAGGTCGCTGAAGTTGTACGTGTGCAGCCCTTCCTGGTGATGCACGAGGTGGCTCTCCGGCCGCTGGATGATGAAGCCGAGCCAGTGCGGCGTGCGGATGTTCCAGTGGTAGAAGAGCTCCGCGATGCCGGTGAGCGTCACGGCGAGCGTCGCGGCGCGGACGTCGAGTCCGATGAGGCCGTACACGATCGCGCTCGACAGGATCCCGTTCACGAGTTGCTCGACGGGATGTTTGTAGAACGTCGTCATGATCTCGATCCGCACAGGGCTGTGATGCACCTGGTGCAGCCAGCGCCAGAGGAAATCGCTCTCGTGCCGCGCGCGGTGCCACCAGTAGTAAATGAAGGTGATGACGACGTATCCGAGGAGCGCGCCGCCGATGACGCCGAACCGGGCGGCGGACCACGCGCGGTGCGACGCGAGCCACGAATCCCAGGTCGACCCGGCGAGGAAGACGATTCCGACCTGCACAAGATTCAGGGCGATCGCGCGGAGCCACCATGTCCGCACGCTCGGCCAGACGCGGCCCGGACGCATCCGCTCGACCGCCATCATCGCGACGGCGATCAACAGCACGACCGCTGTGACGATCATGACTCGAGCTGTCCCAGGCACTCGGCGATCAGCAGCAGCTCGCGCGGGGAGAGTCGCGGCGCGCGATTGGTCAACTCCTTGACCATCCGCGTCGTGGCCGGATCGAGCGACTTCAGTCGAGCGAGATCGGGCTCGCCGATCTCCTCGATGAGGCCGAACGACTTTGCCTCCTCCGCCGAGAGCACGCGGCTGGCGAGAAAGAGCTGATGCGCCTCGGGGCGCGCCAGCACCTTGCGCCAGCGCGACGTGCCGCCGAAGCCGGTCACGATGCCGAGCTTCGCCCCCGGATGCGAGAAGCGCGAGCGCGGCGTGGCGTAGCGGAGATCGAAGGAGAGGATCAGATCGAGCGCACCGCCGAAGCAGTCGCCGTCGATCATCGCCACGGTGACGAACGGGAGTTTCTCGATCATGGCGAACACCGCCTGCCCGAGCTGCGCGAAGTCGTACGCGTCGAACGGAGTGAAGCGCGACATTTCCGCCATGTCGGCGCCGGCGGCGAAGATGTGCGGCCGGCCGGATCGAAAGACTGCGACGGGGCCTCGGAGCTGCGCAACCGCATCGCCGAGCTCACGCAGCGCCTCCGACGACAGCAGATTCATCCCGCCGTCGTCGAACACGATCTCGTCGTCCCGCACGGTGAAGCGCGTCATCGGTGAGGAACATCATCTTACGTTCGCCCACCGCCGCGCAGAAGCCGACCGCGGCGCCGAGAAGGTGAACTACCGGCAGGATCGTGATGTCACCGACGAAGAGCGCGGCGCCGGCAGACTCGATCATCACTTTGCCGATGAAGAGAGACAGCAGCGTCAGCGCGAGACCGACGCGCCGCTCGCCGATGATGAAGACCGCCCACATCCAGAGCGCGCTGTCGATCGACGACAGTCCGCGATACATCGCCACCTCGGGGCAGAAGACCAGGAGGAACGTCGACACGATGAGTGCTGTGCCGAGGACGACGCTCGCGAAGAGCCAACGGCGGCGCAGACAGATTGCGCCGAGGATGATGAACGCGAGCAGGTCCCACGCGAGATGCGCCGGCGTCCAGTGCACGAAATGGCCGGTGAGGAGCCGCCAGACCTCGCCATGCAGAATCGCCGCGCGGTCGTATTGCAGGAGCTCGCCGATGTTCATCGCGTCCTCCGCATCGGCACGAACGCCGCCGCCACGACGATCAGGATCATCAGCGCGGTGACGCCGTCGAACGCGCCGCCTGCGCGGATCGATTTTCCTTCACGCGTGAGGATGTCGACATCGTTCCGTTCCCCGCTCGCCACGCTGGTCTTGAACGACGTGACCTCGGCGTCGAGATTCTTCGTCAGGTCGAGCATCGCCAGGCGCAGACCTTCATCCGCCTTGCCGCGCAATTTCCGCTCCGCCTCCACCGGCGTCGCCATGCCGCCGATGCGGCTCGTCCCCGGCGCGCGCAGCAGGAACGAGCGGCTGTGGACGTCGACGACCGCGACGTCGATCAACGTGCGCGTGTCGTTGCGATCGCCCGGCAGGAGGTACTCGCCGATGATCGAGACGTAGAGGATCGAGAGCATCGTCGGATCGCTGTACTGGATCTGATCGACGGAGACGAGGGCGACGACGTCGACGTCCATCAGCCGCGCGACCTGCTCGAGGTTGTCGTAGCCGCCGCGCGGCTCGAGGTACGACGACGGGATGACCTGAATCGGTCCGACCCAGTCGCGTCCCGTGAAGGCCTTGCGGACGATGCCGAGGAGCCGCTGCTCGGTTTGCGGATCGAGCGGCTGCGGCTCGCACGGGACGAACGCGATGCCGACTTTCAGCGGAAGCTGCAGTCGCGTCGCGCGCGGATGCGACGGCATGCCCTCGGGCAAGAGGTAGTCGACGAGATTGCTGCGGTAGTGGCGCCGCTGCACGCCGTAGAAACTGCAGCCGGTAAGCAGAACGAGAAGGATGAGCACGATCGGCTTGCGCATGGACGCTCCCTATCGCAGGCGAGGTGCCACTCGGCTCGCGCTTTTGAATCAATGACTTGCGGCCTACTACGGCGTACACTAAGTACAAATCATGTACACATCTGAGCAAGAAATGATCGGCGCGCTCGTTTACGAGAACCCGTTCCTCCCCTCCCGCCTCGAGCTGGAGAAAGCGATCCTCGGCGATGCATTCGTCGCCGACACGAACGTCTGGAGCCGCGACGTTCGCCACGAATCGAGGCCGAACATCGCGGCAATCGGAGCGCGCGCCGAGGCGATGCTGAAGCGGGGGCCGAAAGGCGGGCCGCATTACGAGGACCTCGTCACGTACGTCCTCTACGACCGCTACTCCGAAAAACTGGTCGAGCTCGACGGCCGGGAGCGGGTCGCGTTCTACGACGACTTCGTCGCCGACGCGCGCGCCCTCCTCGACAAGCCGCCCGACCTCCCGCACCTCTTCGCCTGCTTCTACCAGGTGCGGCGCGCGTTCCTGCACACGTTCACCTACCTCGTCGGCACGTCGATGCAGGCCGCGCGGCTGCGCGCCGACGTCTGGTGCTCGACGTTCTCGCGCGACCTCCGCCGCTACCGCCGCTCGCTGTTCGAGCGGATGAACGACGTCACGACGCTGATCATCGGCCCGACCGGCACAGGCAAGGAGCTGGTCGCGCGCGCCATCGCGCTGTCGCGCTACATCCCGTTCGACGAACGGACGCGCCGCTTCGCCGCCGCGCCGGACGCTCTCTTCTCCGGACTCAACCTCTCGGCGCTGTCACCCGCGCTGATCGAGTCGGAGCTTTTCGGACATCGCAAGGGCGCGTTCACCGGCGCGCTCGCCGATCGCGAGGGCTGGCTGGAGGAGTGCTCTCCGTTCGGCAGCGTGTTCCTCGATGAAGTCGGCGAGCTCGATCCGTCGATTCAGGTGAAGCTGCTGCGCGTCCTGCAGACGCGGACGTTCCAGCGCATCGGCGACACGACGACGCGCCACTTCGCCGGCAAGATCATCGCGGCGACGAATCGCGATCTCGCCGCCGCGAGCGCCGCGGGCGATTTCCGCCGCGATTTCTACTACCGCCTGAACGCCGACGTGATTACGACGCCGTCGCTGCGCGAGCAACTCGACGACAATCCGAATGAGCTGCGCCACCTGGTACTGCACATCGCCACGAACGTCGCCGGCGACGCGGAGGCGGACACGATCACCGAGGACGTGATGAAGGTGATCGGACGCAAGCTCGGGCCGGAGTATCCGTGGAGCGGCAACTTCCGCGAGCTGGAGCAGTGCGTCCGGAGAATCGTGATCCGCGGAGACTACGAGCCCTCGATGATCGCGCCAACACAACCAGCAGTGCTCGACGGACGGATGACGGAGGAAGAGCTACTGCGCTGGTACACAAACCTCGTCTACCAGCAAAGCGGCAGCTACCAGGAAACCGCGCGCCGCCTCGGCATCGATCGCCGCACTGCGCGAGCGCGGCTGGTCTGAGAGAGACGACGAGAGCGCCTCCGGCGGGCGGGCACGGCCCGCAGCGTTAGTCTTTAGGGCTAGGCCAACAAGCGCTGCGGGCCGGGCCCGCCCGCCGGAGGCGCTCTCGTCGTTCCCTAGACCGGGATCGCGGCGCGGATCGCGGCCACCGCCGCGGATGTAGGAGTGCCGGGGAGGAAGATTTCTTTGATGCCCATCGACTTCAGCTTCGGGATGTCCTGCTCCGGGATGATGCCGCCGGCGAAGACGATGATGTCCTGCGCGTCCTCTTCCTTCAGCAGCCGCATGATCTCGGGGAAGAGCACGTTGTGGGCGCCGGAGAGGATGGAGAGCCCGATGGCGTCGACGTCCTCCTGCACGGCGGCGGCGACGATCTGTTCCGGCGTCTGGCGGAGGCCGGTGTAGATCACCTCCATGCCGGCGTCGCGCAGCGCGCGGGCGATGACCTTCGCGCCGCGGTCGTGACCGTCGAGTCCGGGTTTGGCGATGAGGACGCGGATTTTGCGTTCAGTCATGTCGTGGCCTCGCGGAAGATCGACAAGATGACGATGTCGTGCCACGTCCCCTCTCGATAGAAATCCCGCGCCAGCTTCCCCTCCTGCACGAAGCCGCGTCCCTCGAGGACGTGCTTCGCACGATCGTTATAGTCGAAGACGTTGATGCGCAGCTTCATCAGATTCATGTCGTCGAAGGCGAAGCGCACCATCGTGGCGATGGCGTCGCTGCCGAAACCGCGGTTCCAGGCCGTCGGCTCGCCGATGAAAAGACCGAACCAGGCGTTGCGCGACACCCAGTCGATGTCGTGGATCGACGCGTTGCCGATGTGCGCGCGATCGTCCTTCCGCTCGATGGCGAAGTGCCGCTCGTTGTGGCTCGCGTGCATCGCCCGCTCCAGCCACTCCTGCTCGTTCTGGAACGCGATCGGGTAGCGCGTCTTCAGCGTGCGAACGATGTTCGGATCGTTCATCCACCGGTAGCAGCGCTCCACATCCTCGGCCTCGAACGCGCGCAGGATGACGTGCTCCCCCGCGATCATGAATCGCCGGCGCCCCGGTTCGCGCGGTTCGGGGACGAGATCGCGTTCGGTGCGCATGGGGCGGATTATAGGTTGCACCGGCCCAACGCTTGCTACCCACGACCTCCGTGAACCTTCAGGCAATCCTCTTCGACATCGACGGCACGCTCGTCGACACCAACGACCTTCACGTCCGCTGCTGGCTCGAGGCATTCGAGCACTTCGGCAAGAAACTCGATGTCGACGTCGTGCGGCATCAGATCGGGAAAGGAGGCGATCTACTCGTCCCCGATCTCCTCAACGCGAAGGAGATGCGGCGCTTCGGAAAGAACCTGCAGAAATACCGCGGCGAGCTTTACAAGGAGCAGTACATGCCGCACGCGAAGCCGTTCGACGGTGCGCGCGAGACGCTCGAGGAACTGCACTCCCGCGGCGTTCTCATCGCGCTCGCGTCGTCGTCGAACGAAGACGAGGTCGAGTACTATACGCAGCTTCTCGGCGTCGAAAAATTGATCGAGGGATCGACGTCGAAGAAAGACGCGGAGCACTCGAAACCGTCGCCGGAGATCTTTCGCGTGGCGCTCGAGCGCACCGGAGCGGACGAGGAACGAACGTTTGCCGTTGGAGACACGCCGTACGACATCCTGGCCGCCCATCGCATCCCGCTGCCGGTCGTGGCTGTCCTCAGCGGCGGCTTCGAGCGCGAGCTCCTGGCGAAATCGGAATTCCTCTTCGACGACATCACCCGCATCGTCGATGAGCTGAAGCGACTCGATGACTATTTTGATGACTGACGTACACCGCCGCTCCATCATCGTCGACGGCCACTGCGACTCCCCCTACCGGATGCTCCGGCACAACGTGCACCTCGACGAGCACGACACCGAAGCGCAACTCGACCTCAGAACGCTGCGCGCCGGCGGCATCACCGCCTCCTTCTTCGCCGCGTACGTCCCGCCGTTCTACGCCGGACGCGGCGCCGCGGCGTTCGCGCACCGGCTGATCACGCTCATCCAGGAAGAAGCGCAGCGCAATCCCGAAGTCCTCACGTACTGCACCGACGCGGAAGGCATCCGCGCGGCGAAACGCGACGACAAGCACGCGCTGCTGATCGGGGTCGAGGGCGGGCACGCCATCGAGGATTCGCTCGACATCCTCCGCGAGCTCTACGCGCGCGGCGCGCGCTACATGACGCTGACGCACGTGAACACGAACAACTGGTGCGACTCGTCGGGCGATGCGCCGCGTCACAACGGCCTCACCGACTTCGGCCGCGACGTCGTGCGCGCGATGAACGACCTCGGCATGATCGTCGACATCTCGCACGTCTCCGACGCCGCCTACTACGCCGTCCTCGAGACGACGCGCGTGCCGGTCGTCGCCACGCACTCGTCGTGCCGCGCGATCTGCAACCATCCGCGCAACATGACCGACGAAATGCTGCGCGACCTCGCGCGCAACGGCGGTGTCTGCATGATCAACTTCTTCTCCGCCTTCATCAGCAACGACGTCGCGCAGGTGATCATGAATTCGTCGAAGCCGAAGAAGTCGAACGGCGGCGGCCTCGGTGGCACCGAAGAGATGCCCGACGATCGGACCGACTGGGACAGCTACCTCGCCTGGTTCAACTCCCTCGGCATGCCGCGGGCGACGCTCGACCAGGTCGCCGATCATGTGATTCATGCGGCCGAAGTCGCCGGCATCGACCACGTCGGCATCGGCTCCGATTTCGACGGCGTCCCCGCGCTCCCCGATGGACTGACCGACGCGTCGATGCTCCCCGCGCTCACGGCGCGGCTGTCCGAGCGCGGCATGCGCGATGACGACATCGAGAAGGTGCTCGGCGCGAACTTCATGCGGGTGTTCGAGGCGATCGAACGCGCGGCGATCCGTTAGAATCCCGCCCATGCCATCCGAAGTCGAAGTCCTCCGCGATCTTGCGAAACTCTTCTGGTCCGGCAAGCCGGTTTCCTGCCCTCAGCACACGGGCGGGACGCTGACCGGCAGCTTCGTGCACACCACCTTCGCCGACCACATCTCGCTGGTCTGCGATCGGGGGAAAGAGTCGCTGATCATCCCGCAGCGTCCGAAGCAGAAGGAGTTCCTCGCTCAGCAGGTCGAGGGGTTCGTGGAGAACATGCAACGCGGCGACTCCATCCTCTGCTACCGCTGCCAGTCGCCGCTCGAAGTGGCGCAGGTCGAGAACCCGAATACCGGGATCACCGACTTCACCTTCACCTGCATCCGCTGCCTCTCGTACGGGTCGTGGACAGGCAAGCCCGAGCTTGCGAAGATCGGCGAGTAGCAGGGCCGTAAAATATTTCTGGCCCATGGGTAGGGAATTCCTCCCCTACGTCACTCCTTAGTTGAATGGTCCTTGAGGGGAGGATCGCTGTTCATGACTCACGCGGTAAGTGCTTTGACGTACGAGGGACCCGAAGTCGAGGCTTATGAGCTGGTTGAGACGTGGCGCCTTTCCGAGCTCGTGGCCAATTTCGCTCGCATCCACATCCTGGTGACGCTCTTCGATGGCAAGCCGGACCTCTGGCTCGACTTCATCGAGCGCGACGGAACACCGGAGGAGCGCGAGTACGACCGGCCGTTCGTGTACGGCCTGAAGCAGCGGATGTCGAACGACCCGACGCTGCTGGAGACGATGCGCCGGCTGGTGCGGGACGTCTCTTCGCTGTTCGCGCCGCAGCGGATTGAGTAAGCTCGGCCCCGAGCGCTGAGTACTGGACCACTCAGCGCTCGGGACTCAGCGTGCCGGACACACTTCATGTAGTCATCATCGGCGGCGGCTTCGGCGGCCTCTACGCCGCTCGTACCCTCGCCGGCGCGCCGGTGCGCGTGACGCTCGTCGATCGCCGCAACTACCACCTCTTCCAGCCGCTGCTCTACCAGGTCGCGAGCGCGGCGCTGAATCCGAGCGACATCGCCTCCCCCATCCGCGCGATCCTCAATCGCCAGCGCAACACCGAGGTCATCCTCGGCGAGGCGACGTCGATCGACGCCGCGAACAAGCGCGTCATCCTCGCGGACGGCGAGCTCGCATACGACTACCTCGTCGTCGCCACCGGCGCCACGCATTCGTACTTCAACCATCCGGAGTGGGAGCGCAACGCGCCGGGACTGAAGACGATCGAGGATGCGCTCGAGATCCGCCGCCGGGTGCTGCTCGCGTTCGAGCATGCGGAGCGGGAGAGCGATCCGGTGCTGCAGCGCGCCTGGCTCACGTTCGTCGTCGTCGGCGCCGGACCGACCGGCGTCGAGCTCGCGGGCGCGCTGAGCGAGATCGCGACTCAGACGATGATTCGCGACTTTCGCCGCATCGATCCGAAGAGCGCGCGCGTGATCCTCGTCGAAGGCCGCGACCGCGTCCTCCCGCCCTACCCTCCCTCGCTCTCCGCGAAAGCACAGCGCCAGCTCGAGCACCTCGGCGTCGAGGTGATCACACGCGGCACCGTGACGTCGCTCAATGATTCCGAGGTCCGTGTCGGCGAGACCTCGATCGCGACGAAGACCGTGCTCTGGGCGGCGGGCGTGCAGGCGTCGCCACTCGCGGCGAGTCTCGACGTTCCGCTCGACCGCGCGGGACGTGTGCTCGTCGAGCCCGACCTGTCGATTCCGGGGCATCCCGAGGTCTTCGTCATCGGCGACCTCGCGGCGGTGAAGCAGGCGGACGGAGAGCTCGTGCCCGGCGTCGCGCCGGCGGCGATTCAGGAAGGCGTGTACATCGGGAAGCGCCTCTCGGGAAAGAGACGCGAGCCGTTCAAGTACCGCGACAAAGGCTCGCTCGCCACCATCGGCCGCGCCGCCGCCGTCGCCGACTTCGGCTTCTTCAAACTGAGCGGCTTCCTTGCCTGGATCGCCTGGCTGACGATCCACATCTTCTTCCTCATCGGCTTCCGCAACCGCTTCCTCGTGATCACGCAGTGGGCGTGGGCATATCTGACGTATCAGCGAGGGGCGCGCCTGATAACCGGGCGCTGACCTTTTTCAACGCCTCCTGCAAGATCCTTTCGCGATCCGATCCCTTTGCCGTTCCGGGCGACGCGAGCGCGCTGTCGATTGCCTTCTTCACGTTCGGCAGCTCCGAGGGCGGCAGACTTTCGATGGCATAACGGAGGGCCCACGCGGCGTGATAGCCGATGAACGGCTTCTCCTTCGCCACGCGGTCGGCGAGCCAGTCGAGGTATTCGGGGTTCGGCTTGACCTCGAGGAACGACACGGCCGCGAGGCGATGGCCGGCCGAGGGCGACGCGGCGAGCACCGGCAGCAGGTCGTAGCAGGCCAGGCTGAGCGCGCGCATCTTGCTTGCCACAACTTCGAGCCGGCGCGTCCGCTCGTCGCTGGCGGTCATCGAGGCGCGGACCGAATCGTATTCGCGCGCCAGCTCGACGACGCGCTCCCGGCGCTGCTCGAGGTTCTCCGATTTCGCCAGCTGCGCCACGTCCTGCGCCGCCGCCCGTTCATTGTCCGACACCGGCGCTTTGGCCACGGTGTCCGGCGCCGGCGCCGACTGATCCATTCTTTCCGCCGCGGTGGCTGTCGGATCGAGCGCCTTCTGCTCGCCCGTCCTCTCGACCCGCAGCCCGATCTCCTCCGACGATGCGCGATCGGCGAGCGCGAACGCCCGCGTCAGATAGAGCCGCGTCAACAGATACCCGAGCATGAAACCGCAGATGCCGTAGCCGGTCACGACGGCGAGGACGAATCCTTTGTCGTTCGCCAGCGAGGGCGCGAGTCGCACGAGCAGCGTGTCGATCTTCGCCGGCAGCTTGTCGAGATTGATCAGCCCGAGGCCGATGATGATCTTCGTCAGCCAGTCGGAGATCTGCTCGAGGTTCGTGTTGACGCCGATCGTCGCCGGCGTCGAACCGGCGGCAGCGGCACCCGCGGCCGGCGGCGCCTGGACGCCCTGCAGCGAACGCGGAATGCCGAAGAGAAATCCGAGGCAGATGCCGACAGTCATCGCGGCAACGGCAATCATCAGACCGCTGCCGAAGATCCGCGCGAAACCGGGCGGCTGCCATTGCAGCGAGTAGATGAAGATCGCGGCAAGCCCGGTCATGGCGATCAGAAGGAACGCGTCGCGCGTCCAGCGCGTGTTGCGCATCACCTCGGTTTCGTTGACCGGCGGTGGATACGCGCGCCGCCATTCGGTGCGCCACCGGGTGATGAATCCGGTGACCGAGCTCCCGGGCGCGGTGAAGAAGCCGCCGATGATCGCCAGTCCGATCACCACGCCGAGGACGAGGAACGCGTTGAAGAAATTGTCGGTGATCGTCGCCAGCCAGACGCCGGTGCCGACGAACAGCAACACCAGAACCGCGACCACCACCCCTCGGAAAATCGCCATGCGCCGCTCCCTCTCTTTTGAAGGAGGGACAACCGGCCGATTTTCCCTACCCGATCAAAGCGCCGAGTCCCACGCCGCCGCGGCAGCGGGGGGGGCGCGCCTGATCACCGGGAAGTCCCAGAATTAGAAATTGAGATGCTAAAACTGAGACCAGCCGCGCCTTCCAATTCGACTGGATCGGCCTAACTATTTTACTTCTCAAGCCTTTACGAACCTGGCCCGACTGGCAACCACGTTGCTGTAGAGGACGACGTGAACAAACAACTGCTCGTCTGCGAAAACGAAGAAACGCTCCCCGATACGCTTCAGGATTACTTCCAGCGAACCACGGCCCGGGTCCTGTTCGTGGGTGAGCCACGCACATTTGCCGGTGCGTGCTGCGAAGTGACGGCGGCCGGCAGCGGCGAAGAGGGCGTGCTGAAGGCTCACCAGTACAAGCCTGATCTGATCGTGATGGACGCAACACTGCTGGAGCAGGCCGGCTTCAATGTGTGCGGTGCCATCCACGCGAATCACGCCACGAGATCGATCCCGATCCTGGTCATAGGGCACTGACCTCCTTCAACGCCGTTCCGGCGCGATCAGAGCGCCGAGTTCCACGCCGCCGCGGTGATCCACCAGCGCGTGCCGTCGTGCACGAGCTGGATGCTGTTCTTCCCGCCGCCGATCACCGGGCCGTCCTCGGTGTACCGCGACTCGTACGTGCTGAGCACGTGCGCGACGCCGCCGTACTGCTGCACCTCGCGCTCGGTCTCGTACTCGAAGAAGCCGTGCTCCCTCACCCACGGGTCGACGCGCGCGATGTACTCCGGCTTCGACTCGACGCGGATGCTCTTGTCGGGACGCACCTGGAAGAAGCGCGTCTCGGTGCGATAGAGAGCCGCATCGCGTTTCCACTGGCGCGGCACTCCCTTACCGCCGGAGATGGTCTCGTAAAACGCCTTGATGATTCCGTCGATGCTCTCCACATCCTCGGGCCGCGGCTCATCCATTACTTGAACGGTCATTTGATCGTGATCTCCACTGCCGGAAACGCGGTGCCCGCGCCGGAGGTCTTGAGCCGCACGAGGTGGTTGTCCGCGTTGCGGACCCAGACGTCGTGCGTCTCGTTCGTGTTGAGGTTCGTGAAGCGGATGTGTGTCGCATCGCCTTCCGTGCCGACGACCTGCAGCGGCGACTTCTCCGGATCGGGAAAAAGCGTCATCCATTGATAGATGCGATCGGCATACGCCGGCTCGTTCGAATCAGGCTTGCCGTTGCGCTTCCAGCTCACGCCCTTGAGGTGACGCTCCGCCGACCACTCCTCGGCCTTCGCCTTGAAGCGAAGCCGCTCCTCCCCCACCCGCGCCCGCTCGAGATCCCCCGAGGCCGCGACGTCGCCGATCGTCATCTCGAAATGAAACGCGGGCGCGCTCCGCGCCCAATCGACGGCTTTCCCGTAATCCCCCTCGCCCGCCGCAGCGGGAGAGGGTGTCCCTGAGCGAGCGGAGCGAGTCGAAGGGACGGGTGCGGGTCTCGTCTCTTCCTTCCGACACGCCACAACGAGAACCAGCAGCAAAACGACCTTTTTCATCAGCGCGCGAATGATAATCCTCCGCGCATGACCGCCCGCAAGCTCCCACCCGGCGACCGTCCGCTGAAGACCCTCGAGCGCGTCCTGTCGAAGGCAGGCGTCGGATCGCGCAGCGAAGCGCGGAGCTGGATCGCGGCGGGACGCGTCACGGTCAACGACCGCCTGATCCGCGATCCCGATCACTGGGTCGACCTCGAGCGGGATCGCATCGCGTTCGACGGCAAGCCGCTCGGCTCCGCGACGCGCATCTATCTCCTCCTGCACAAACCGGCCGGCTATCTCACGACCTACCGCGATCCGGAGGGGCGTCCCACGGTCTACGACCTCCTTCCCGGTCGCGACCAGTATGTCTTTCCGGTGGGACGCCTCGACCTAGATACGAGCGGCCTGCTGATCATGACGAACGACGCGCAGTTCGCCGAGCGGATGACGAACCCCGAGTACCACATCCCGAAGACGTACCTGGTCAAGGCCTCGATGCCGCTGAGTGACGAGCAGCTCGATCAGCTCCGCCGCGGCATCGAGCTGCGCGACGGCCCGACGCGTCCTGCAGAAGTGACGCGCGTGAATCCGCGGACGTTCGAGATCACGATCACCGAGGGACGCAACCGGCAGGTCCGCCGCATGGTCGAGGCCCTCGGCGCGAAAGTCGAGAAGCTGACGCGCATCGCGATTGGCGCGCTGCAGATCGGTGAGATGGAGTCGGGTTCCGTGCGGGAATTGACCGCGGACGAAGTAGTCGCTTTACAGGGTCGCCACTAATTCGTCGACCACCGGCCACGTCGCATCGCGCCATTCGCCGGCCATCAGCAGACCGGCCGAGGCGAGGTAGACGGCGACGTCGCGCTTCGGAAACTGCGGGAGCGCGGCGACGGCCTCGCGCACCTGGTCGGAGGTCGGGACGGTGTAGTCGTCGTTCTCGATCGCGCCGTTCTCGTGCGGGACTTTCCAGTGATCGAGAAAGGCGGCCAGCATCTCGTTCTTCTCGTGCGTGTGGTACTGCATCAGCGCCATCTCCAGGATCTGCTCGAACTCCGGCGCGGTGAGGCGCGAGGCGAGGAGCTCGGCCTTTTTCGGCGGCGGCATTTTGCGGATGGTCTCCTCACGAAAATGGAGCGCTTTCGCCAGCTGGACGATGGCCATGGCCTTCGACTGCGCGTCGCCGTGACGCCAGAAAGTGGAGAGGACGTCGCGGCGGAGGTCGGAGTCGGCGATCTGGCGCAGGATGTGCCGCGCGTCCCAGCGGATGGTGTCGGTCATGGCGGCGGAGGGTACCGCAATAAGCGGCGCGACGTCATGGTTGACACGAAAACGCCGCGCCCGTAAGGTGTCGCGTCGCCGGGCCCGTAGCTCAGTGGTAGAGCAGTTGGCTTTTAACCAATTGGTCGTAGGTTCGATCCCTACCGGGCTCACCAGCCGCAACTTGTCAGTCCCCGTCGTCTAGAGGCCTAGGACAGCGCCCTTTCACGGCGCCAACACGGGTTCGAATCCCGTCGGGGACGCCAGCGTCAAGTCAAGCATCGTGAGCAACTTGGCATCTCGAGCCCGATTCCGCGCGCATCGAAAATAGGCTCGCGCTCTCACCGACCGCTCTCATTCCGCGATGCAACCGGCGACTCCGCCATAAAGCGCGAGTCTCCAATCTGCGCCATCATCGCCTCCATCTGTGCGGTCGAGTATCGATCGCCGTACCGCCGGATCGCGTATCTCAGCTTCCCTTCGGGAACCTCTGGGATCGCCCGCACGAGTTGGCGCAGCACCTCCTCTGCATTGGCGTTGATCACCGTTCGCTGCCATCCTTCGGTCGGAACGGCGTCCCCAAATGCGTCCCGCCCATGGCAGACCGTCCGGTCAAAGCGCTCGCACGTGAGGTGGTAGAACAGCGCGAGTCGGTCCTCGATCGGCATCTCCATGGTGGCGTGCGGACTGAGGAACTGTTGGGCAAAGTCGTCGATCATCGAATCCTCACCCTTCCTCGTGCCGGGCAGTCGTGATAGTCCTGACCGGGCGGCACGATGCGATCGCAGTCTACGCAGAACGTGGCGCGCGCGTGGCGCCGAAGGCCTCAAGCGGCGATGGATTGCGAATGCAGACCCGTCGGATCATCGCGTTCCGTAGTTGGTACCCCTCTACCAGGATCGGAATATCGACGTACGAATACCCGACCCATTGAATCTCGACATCACGCGTCGAGTCGGCGTCGGGCGTGGTCATCTGCGAATCCTCTCGCGTAACGATGTCCACGATCATGTTCGTCTCGCTCGCTCTCTGCTCGTCGAGGTGGGGTTCGAATTCGAAAGGACACGCCCATCCGCGTTCGCCGTTCGGGCCTTTCTCAACATACCGCCAGCCGCTTCGCTCCAGCATGTCGGCCGACGAGGACGGAATCAGCGTCGAACAGTAGATGCATGTGATGTTTGGCCAAATGACCGGCGCGGCCTCCCCCACCTCCACTTCTGCGTACTCATCTACCAGCCCCGATTCGAACGACGCAAAGAAGAGATCGTGCGCCTTCGCGGTCGTCGATTCGTGGTCGTAGAGGAAGCGGCCGAGCGCCGTGATGTGATCCTTAGTCGAGTAGATCATGCGTTCCGGGTGGCCCGTCGGCCAGCCCTGGCCAACCCAGAGGCGCGTCCGGCACTGGCGACATGCGAGGCTGTAGGTGTAGCTCATGGACGTTTGCCCTTCATCGCGGCAGCGATCTCCTCGCGAGCGATCGCGACATGGCGGTCGTGGTTCATGTCGAAATGACTCCTTACTTTCGCGGCGATTTCATCGATCGATGATCCGCTCTCGATCGCCGCGGCGACTTCGGCCCGCATAGCCTCGCGACCGGAAAGCTGTTCTACGTTCATGGCCGGACCTCGACTTCGAAATAATCGAAGTCGTAGCCTGCATAGTCAGGTTCGCGCCACACGTCATCGGCAGACACACCGAAGCGCTTATGAAAAGTAGCCGCGATCGCCTCACCGTCCTTCGTTGTGATCGGTGCCGTGCGTTGCCGACCCGACACGCCTAGTTCCGTTGCCAGCGCATCCATTTCCGCGATTATCTCCAGCGCGCACTCCTTACGTGTTGTCGCGCAGACAGCCCACGTATCTTTGTCGTCATATTGACCAGTGCTGACCATCACTACGAATACCGTACTCACGCCCTCGCCTCCGCCACGCCGATCATCACTTGATCGGCCATCGGTTGAGGCTCCCATTTCGTGACCTCTGGCTTGCTCATGCCGTGAGACTCGACGGCGTGACGCAAACACAGCTCGGGTACCTCGCCGTTGCTCCTGCCTTCGAACTTTGCGAACGGTGTATTGCAGTCGGCGCATCGCAACGACCCGTCATATTTGCTCCACGTGACAATCATGTTGCCTCCCGTTCTCGCTTCCTGATGTCGTCGGCCGTTACGAGGTGCTGCTTGCGGCACGACGAACAGGTGACGTACCCATAGCCGCCAGAGTCACCATGGCCACCGCCGCGGCCGAGCGCGATTATCTCGCTCAGCCTGACGCGCAGAGGTGACCAGCAGCCATCGCACGGGTATCCGAGATCGGCGCCGAGAATGACTGTGGTCGGCGGCGTTTCAAGCCACGCAGTCAGTGCTGCGCTATCGACCGCGCCAACACCCTTGTTTCGCAGTTGCTCCACGTACACCCGCGGCGCCATCGGTGTCGGCTTCTCGGCGACGGGGGCGGCTGCGGCAATAGTCTCATTCATCATCCGTCGCATCGCCACGCAGTGCGAACAGCCGCATCCCGGTTGGTGTGGTGCGCCGGAATAATGATTGGCAAGTCCTGGACTTAGGTGGCGGCATGTGCAGTCTTTCGCGTCGCAGGTCCACGTGACGCCCTCCTCGATCCATGCGGTTAGCGCGTCACGCAAGCCCGTAGCGTCGGTCCGCGCCGCGTCGATCGCGGCCACGCTCCCCTGCTGCTCCACTGCGATGATGAGCTTGCGTTGCAAATCGTAAACGCGCATCGCTCGCGCACCGGACCGCGCCGCATCCACCGGCATATAGAGCGCAAAGATTAGAGTGGGCGGGGTGGCGTCGGCGTTGTAGGTCGGCGACGGTTTGAGCGAGGTTCGCGAACTGAGCCACGCGTTGATGACCGCGTCACATGCGGCGTGTAGCGCGGCAGCGGCATCTCTAGTATCAGCCTCGCCCGCACCTCGTCGCCACAACCGCTCCAGGTATTCATCGAGTGCCGTGTGCGCCTTGGCCTTCGCGATCGCAGCGGCGTTTTCCAGTGCGTCCTGATCGTCGGCTACCGGCAGCGTCGCGTGCTCGCACCATGTTTCAGCTCCGCAGTGTTTGCATGCCATTTCAAAACCTCCTGATGCGCACCCGGCAGGCGTCCTCGCCGGTTCATGGCTGGCCACCTTCGCCCGCGAACCTTGCTGGCTTGCGACGGTTTTGTGCAGCGAGAACCCGCGCCTCCAGCTCACGGTGGTGAACGCGACTCATCGTCGTCCCGCAGTAACACTTCATGTATCGCTGAGTGAGGACGATGCGGTCCGGCGGGCAGCCGGCTTCGTTGTGCCGCTTTGTGATCTGCTCGTGCGTCATGTCGCGCTCTTCCGGCGTCCGGCGTTCTCGCAGTTCGTTCTGCTGCAGGTACCACGCAGCGTTCCGAAACGACTGAAGTTCCTCGCCCATCTGCGCCGCGGCGTAATCTCCCCAGTGGCGTGACAGGTCTAGCAGCACATTCACGGGATCGAGCGGCGAGCCGCACGCCTCGCATTCCACGATGTGTAGATCCTCGTCGATCACTGGTCTATTGTGCTCACAATGTCGCTTCGAGTAGTCGCGGTCCTTGCGCCGCGGCATCTCGCGCTTACCGCTGTCGACAATTACCGGACCGAACTCGACGACATTGCCGTCTCTAGTCAGTTCGTCCACGACCCCTTTGTCTCCGTCGCTCATGATGCCCTCAGATGTCGACGCAGATGCTTCTCGATGATGTCCCGGGGATGCAGATTGTCATACCATTCGTTGTCGCCGAATTCATCACATACAGCGCGCAGCGCGGCGATGGTTTCGCTGTGTAGGAGTTCGAGCCGTGTGGCCCGAACCTCGGGTGTCGCGTTTTGGTCGTACGTCGTGAGTCCCTGGAGGCAGTGTGAAAGCATCGACCGATAAGCAGCCTGCTCACCCTCGACCCATTTACGCTCGTCGCGCTCAGTCTGCTCATCATTCAGTTCGTCCACGATCCCTCCTTCTCCCCCACGCTCTCCTCTTCCCTGAACCCCTCCGCCTCGATCCTCGCCAGCGTGGCCATGACCGGGACCAGCGATCCCCGGGTCAGGTGCGAGTAACCATCCGTCACGCTCCGCCTGCTGTGGCCGGCGATCTCTTTTCGGTGTGCCTCGGGAACACCGACGATCGCGAGCCAGCTCTGTACTGTGTGGCGGATCGAGTGCGGAACTAGTTTCTTCTGTATCCCCGCGATCCTCATCGCGAGCCGGAACGCACGGAGTACCTCTTCGTAGTAGAACGGCTCACCCGTTGACCGCGTGAAGACAACGGCGTGCGGCAGGCCGCGGGGCCGCGCTTCCAAGATCGCCATCAGCGGCGCGGCGATCGGCAGCACCTTCTCCTTCTTCGTCTTCTCCTGGTACAGCGTGACGCTGCCGCGACGGAGGTCGACATCCTTCCATCGCAGACCGACCAGCTCACCGACTCGCGCACAGGTGTACAGCATCGCGCGCATGAACGGCTGCAGCTCACGAAGGCGGGCGAACTGTTCCTGTGATGCGTCGGATTCTGGACGTCGCTTCCCTGACCCGTAGGCGCGGTCTGCGATCATGCGGACCGGGCCACCTGTCCGCTCTCGCGCGAGCAGCTCGTTGAACGCACGTTCGTCGTCGAGGCCGGCGAGGAGGCGGTTCCACTCCTCCGGTTCGAAGAAGTCTCGCCGCGGTCCCTGAGACTCGAGCAGCGCGATCGCGCGCCGCGGGATCGGATTACGCTCGACAAGCTCTTCCCGCTCCGCGAAGTTGAGCACCGCCCGGAGCGCGTTCCATTCGCGGTTTACGGTATCCGGCGATGCGCCATTTTCAATTCGCCGGCGTTGCCAGCGCCGAATGAGGATCGGCTTCAGTTCCGTGACCGCGTACGTCCCGAGCTCGGGCACGACGTGCAGCCGGAGGATCTGTTCCTCTCGCTTCCCGCCGCTTCCCTCCTCAACGTACGCCTTGGCGATCTGCGCCACGGTGATTGACTTTCGATCGGCGACGGCCCAGCCGTCACCGCCAGCGACGAGCCTCGCCTCTTCCTCCGCCTTCACCCTTCGCGCTTCCATCGCCGACTGCGGACGATCATCCGGATAGTGTGATGCACGCTTGATCGTGCGGAAGGTGTGCGGCTTGCCGCGCTCGTGATCGGGCAACTTGCCGCACCTCGAGCACCCGCAAAACGCCGGATGGTTGATCGGCGGCTGAATCTTGTACCGCCCCTTTCGGCCGGAGACGTAGTCGGGGTCATGCTTTCGGACCACGTTCTTCCTCCTTCTGACGTCGACGCGCCGCCCGGTAGGACGCGAACGGCTGCCATCCTGAGCCGAGGATCTCCTCGATGAGGATCGTTCCCTCTCGTTCGCCCTGCCGCTTCTCCAGGTGGTAGATGCCGAGGTCGATCTTACGCCGGACCGTGGCTTCCGTTCCCTTCCCAAAGTGCGCCTTCTCCAAGACCACCGCTTCTTTTACCGTGACGCGGAGAGGGTCGCTGCCGGCTCGAGCCAGCACGACGCTCGTGACGGCTGCCTGTTCTTCCGAGCGGCGCACCACTTCTCCGACGAGACGGGTGAGTGCGTCGATGCGCTCGGCGAGGTCGGAGAGGGTGAGGTCCTTCACGTCTGTGACGCGCCTCCGAAGTCGAAGTCATGGGTAAGAAGGCTCGACTCGTCCACTTCCTCATCGGATGACGCTCGGGGTTCTTCGCCGTCCGCCCAATAGAACACGGTCGATTCCGGCATCACGCCGCCGACCTTCAGGTGTTCAATGCAGCCGCGGCACATGAGCCACGTATCCGGCGCGCCGTCGTCCATCTCGCAGATGGCGAGCGCGACGATCGGTTCTTCGCAGCCTTCGCTGTGTCCGCATTCACATGTTCGCTCGTGGAAGAGCGCCATAAGTAGCAGATGCTCCGCGACGTGCGCGAGCCGATCCTGCGCGTTCTGCCACAGTTCGTAGTTTTCCTGCTTCTGCAGACGGGCGTCATAGAGCAACTCCCGCAGGTCGCGCACCGCTTGATTGAGTTGCCCGACGTTCAATGCTTCGGGCTCGACAACTTCGGCGCGCCGCAGTCGTTCACCTTCAATCTGAGGTTTCGGTTTTTGGCTCATGACGGTTGAATCGTCTCCTCCGGCGCACAGGTCGGGAGTAGTCGCCGCAAGATGCGTGAGGTGAGGATGCGGCCGTCAACGTCGGTGACTCCGAGCCCAAAGGTGATCTCGCCACCATCATGCGTGGAGCAAACGCCCCGAATGGCAGCGCAATCGCCATATCGTTCGACGCTCAGCACGAAGAGGCAGTCATCACCTGCGACCACCTTGCCGATCGCGCATCGGATATCTGAGGCACGGGCGGTCATAGCGGCAGTGCCCCGACTTCACGAAGGACGGCTCGTGCCTGCTGAACGGCGCCGGGCTGATGCCACGCGCGATTCAACCCGGATGGATGTGGCAGCACGACGCGGGACGGTCCGGCAACGTGCACCGAACGTCCGTGACAACCACCATAGATGACGAACGGTGTCGAGGGCAGCCCGAATGCTGCGGCCACCTTCGCGCCGCAGAGTACGAGTACATCCTCGACGCCGCGACTCGCAACGAGATCCGATGCGTGACTCCGTGCCGCCGGTAGAGACCATCTGGGATGACAAAGGTTGATGCGATCGAACGAGCGGAGATACGTCTGCTCGTCGAGTCCCATGACGACGAAGCACAGCCGGCCGCCCGACGCCCGCGGCGGGTCTGGATGTAGCGCATAGCGCATCGCCATGCGAGAATCAGCCTGATACGGGTTGGACTCACCGACGAGTAGGGGCTTCAAGCTGCCACCTCCGGAACTTTCAGTCCGCGGCTGCGCAGGAAGTCCTCAGCCAAGCGGCGAACGTGCCCGCTCACATCCGTCGCCTGTTCGACCGCTGCGGCGTAGGGATCGCGAATCCCTTCAAGCTGCTGACGCTTCAGGCCGAGGACGTCTACCATCGTCGGATCGGAGCCGTAGTCTGAAATCATGAAGTACGCCGTGCAGGGTTCGGTCTGTCCGTCGCGATACCACCGACCGATGCATTGCTCGTGAACGCCGGCGGCCCAATCCAACTCGCCAATCACGCCAGTCCGACAAATCCCCTGCAGTCCGTCAAGACCGGCACCCGACCGAAGCGACATGATGAGCACGGGCGAGACGCCGGAAACGAAAGCTTGCTTCGCCGCCTCTTTCTGGTTCGTCGACTCGCTGCCGGTAAACATGACGGGGTTGAGATCCTTCAGCCGATCTAGCCAGATCGAATACACCTCGCGGTGCCAGCCGAACAGAATGACCTTCTCTCCTGACTCGACCAGCATGCGCACGAAGTCGGCGACGAATGGAGCTTTCGCGATCCCCGTGGCCTGACGCAGTGCGTTGTTGAATTCCTCGCTGGCCATCATCTTCTCGCCACGGCGCATCTCGCCTTGACGGAGAATCACGGTCGCAAGTTCCGCCGCAGCGTCGCCGATCTTGTCGAGTGCTTCCAGGTTCGCGTCGACGTAGTGCGGCACACGGGTCAGCGGCGGGAGTTCCCGTCCGACGTCGGCCCGCGTCCTACGGATCATCAGCCCGGCATCACGGGCGTACGTACCGAATGCCTTCGGTTCTTTGATCTTCGCTCGACCTTTCGAATCGAGTTGCCCGCCGCACCATTCGCGGATGAACTCTTCGTGCGTGCCGAGCACACCAGGTCGGAGGACGTCAAGGACTGGGAAGATCTCCGAACCGTAGTTGAAGATCGGTGTGCCAGTAAGGCCCATCCGGAAGGCGACGTGCTTCGACAGGTAGCTCGCGGCCGAGTACTTCTGACTTCCCATCCGCCGCAACTCGTGCGCTTCGTCGAACACGACGCTCTTGATCACCGACGCGAGCGACTCGCTCCAGCCGGCTAGCTTGTGGTAGTTCATGATCAGCACGTCCGGGAAGTCGCTGAAGAGGACCTTCTGCTTTTTTCCTCGGGTTTCATCTTTCGTCGGCGTGCCGGTCGTCACGATGCGAACGTGGAGCTTCGGCGCGAATCGCTTGATCTCCGCCTCCCACTGACGAGGGAGATGCGTCAACGTTACGACGAGTGCGGGCAAGGCGCGCGGTTCCGCAAAGAGCGCGATACCCATTGCCGTCTTTCCGACGCCAAGTTCGTCGGCGACAAGTAGTCCGCCGGTTCGCAACGTCATCGCCGGCGGAATCTTCTGATAGTCGCGGAGAGGCACCGCGAGATCGAAGGACGGCGGCTGATAGGTACCGTCCATCAAAGAGAAGACGTCGGCCTCGATCGCGCGCTGTTCCTCCGCGCCGCGGCGCAGCGCGTCCGAGTCAACGATCTCCATCGGGTAGCGGCTTGTGAACCATTCCAACTCCCGGCAGTTCGTCGGCGTGTTGGTGATGAACACCTCGCCCATGTTCGTCTTGTTGATTCCGCGAAAGAGTCGCTTGAGTGTGATGGTCACGTGCGGCTCGCAGGCGATTCGCCATGTCTCACGGCCACCGCGGGTCACAAGCTCAATCGTGCCGTATGTTTTCAAAGCGCCGCCTCCGCCAGAGAGATGACGTCGAGCGGCTTCTGAAGCACGCTGCCGGGCAGGCCGCGGGCGATGCGAACCTTGTTCGTTACGACGATCAGCGATTCAATTCGCGGCGATTCGGCATAACGCATGAGCTGCCGGAAAATCTCAGCAGGCGATCCTCCGATCTTCACCTCGACGCCGACGGTGCCGATGAGGAAGTCGATGCGGTCGGTTGGCGAGAGAATGACCTCGCGATCACTGATCGGATCGAAGCCGAAACCGGAAGCCGTCAGGACTTCGGCAACACCTGCCTGCAACTCGGCTTCATTCGAGTATCGAAAGGACGCGAGATTCAGAAGACGCCGGATAGCGGCGTTGTCGGTGATCACGCCGCCTCCTCGATCCGCACCATAATCGCGTACTCCCGCACCTCGCCGCGCCGCTGGTCGTAAACCCACTGAACCCGTGAGCTTCCGTCGTTGATTAGGAGAATGACCTCCGCGATAAATCGGATCATGCCGTTACCGGTCGAGCCTTTCTCATGCGCGTCGTATCGGGCCATTCCCAGCCCGGCACCATACGTCCGAGCTTGTTCTCGATTTCGCGGTAGATACGCTGATCGACTATATCCAGCCGGATGCTCGGGTAATAGATCTTCATCCGCCGAATCTTCGTTTTCGACTTTCTATCCATCCAACCCTTAACTTCGACGTAGTACGGGGTAGATTCTTCGGAGTCCCACACTTTGAAATCTGGCCGATAATACCTGCATCCTCTTTTCACATCGAACCTAAACGCGTCGGCCTCGTATTGCCACTCGTGTATATCGCCACGGGCCTTCAATAGATTCAGGTATCTCGCGTAGTTTGCTTCCCAGCTTGAACGGAAGTAAATACCGCCGATGTCTTCGCGATATCCGCCCTTGCAGCGTGAGTAATTTTGAGCAGCAGTCCTGACGATGTTCAGCTTTGCCATTTGTATGCTGCGCCGCATGCGATGCTCCGGCGCCATCATTCCCGTTCCGTCGTGTTTGCATGCACGCCAATACTCGCGCGAAGCCTGCCCTAGCCTCAGTTTCGTTTCTAGTGTGTGCCGCTTACCGGCCATCCCGCGCGGGTGACCATAAACTCGCCATTTAGTCTGTGGGGTTACTTCGCCAGCTAGAGACAGCTGTTTTGTTGAACGCCGGCGATTGACGTTATGTCCGCGCCCTGTCGATAGGTTCAGGCGACCAGCCTTAACCGCAACGGCGTAGTACGAACGGCATAGCGCTCTCGCGATCTCGGGCAGCGGTGTTTGCGTTTCGTACATAGCCTTGAGTTGTTCGATATCCGAATCAGACCAATGCCGCCCATTAAGTCTGATTCCGCCGCGCATCAATTCTTGGCGGACTGCCTCTCCATATGCACCATCGCCCAGCTCGTCAGCTACCGTATGCACGGACTGATGAATCATATATAGGCGGTGCGCCGCTGCTAGATTGACTCGCTTCATCGTCTGGCTTTCCGCCGCTTTGTCCAGTGCTCGACCGTGTTCATCTCGGACACCACGCGGATAGGAGCGGCGAATTCGAGCGCGGCTACAGCGGCACTGTCGCTCATAACAATCCAGCCGCCTTTCTCGCCGCGGCAATCGCGGTGTCACGGTCCACGAAGCGGTGTTGTGCGAGCCAATCGTCCGACCGATCGCTCGGCTGCGGCTCCATCGGCTCCCATTCGTCGCCCGTTACGGAGAGAACTGCGGGATGCGCTCGCGTCCCACGAGGTGCGGCACCGACCATCCAGAGCCTGCCGTTGAAACCATCACGCGCCGCAACAAAGACTTCCCATTCGCCGTTCGATGGTCGACCGTCACGAAACGGCAGCGGTTCGTTAGGCTGCAGGATGGCTACGGTGAACTCGTTCGCGGTGTCGAGGAGTAGCCGCGCCTCAAGTAGATCGCGCCTTAGGGCGAAGATGTCCGCGTCTTTGGTGATGCTAACCCCGCGCGCGAGCTGTTCGATCTCTCGGTTCTGATCGGCAATCGTGTCGACGAGACTCCGTTCCGAACTGGGCAGAATGAGAAATTGCGCGATGCGATTGCCGATCCGGTCGAACTCTACCGCTAGCCGAACGGCGGCGAACTTCTGGCCGTCGGAGAATCGATACTCGATATCGATGTCATCGGCATCGGTCACCCGAACGGTGGCGTAGATGACGTCAGGCTCCGAGCCGTGTTGCCGCGGAGTCGAGCAGAGGATTTTAGGGCCCGCGCCGCCCCTCGTCCGAAAGTACGACATCGGGTCAGGCGGGTGGAGCGCGGCATCCGCCATGAACGAATGCGCCCAGTCTTGCGTGTAGTCGTCGAACGGGCAGATCCAACCTCGCACAGTGGCGACGAGATCTGCCCTGCACCCGTCGTTGTCGCACGTGAACGGTTGAACGTGGCCGAGTTGCTGCCACGCGTTCAACGCGCGTACCTGGTGTGGGGTGAAGGGCGCGTGTACGAGATCGCTCATCGCGCCTCCAGAAACAGGAGCGGCTTTGCTACGACGAGCCCCGGCGACGGGTAATCGATCAGACCGAGAGATCGCAGCGAGCCGAGGTTATTAAAGTACCCGCCCGATGTCGACGAGACTCCGATCTCCGCCGCTAGATCGTCCTTGCTCACTGCGCGAGGATGGGCGCGGATCAGTGTTTCAATGATTCGCCACTTCGCCGCCGGCAGCTTCGCGCGGATTGCGTCGTGCAACTCAGCCGTCGTCGCAGGGATGCCACCCGTGCTCGCGATGGCTCGCCCATCGTCCGTGAGGGCCACAACGCCGCCGCGCGGATAATCAATCAGACCAGACGAACGAAGCCCGCCCAGGTTGTTGAAGTAGCCGCCGCTCGTCGGGCTGACGCCGACGATGAGCGCGAGTTGAGTTTTGTCGGCTTGCGGTACACCGATACCTTCGAAGAAGGCGAGTGCATTAAGAATCTTCTGACGCGCCTGCGGGACGACGCCGTTGCTCGATTCGCGCGAGGGCGTGGCCGCGCGAAGCTGACGCGCCGGCGGTGCTGATGCGGCACGCGCTGGCGCCGATGGTGTCGGCATCGCGATCACCGGCACCTCAACCGCAAGCTCCGGTGCGAGTTGCTGAAGCGCGTCAACGGCTTTGGCGTACAGGCGCTTCATGCGATCCATGCGGCGCCTAGTCTCGGCGAGCGACGATTCCGCGGCGTCGACGCGCGACTTCCATTCCGCCCGCGCATCGCGCACTGCTTCGGCTTTCGCGCCGGCCGGATTATCCGAAGGCTTCGCCTTTAGCTCGCGACGAAGGTCGGCAATGATCTTACGCAACTCGTCGGGATGGTCCGCTTTCGCCCGCTCGATCGTTGCGGACATTTGCAGCCGAAACGCGTCGAGATCCACGTCGGCGACGTTACGCGGCTCGACGCGTTTCTCGCCAGCTTTCGGCGTTGCTCCACTGTCGAACGTGCCGATCGGCAGGACGTTAATACGTTGAAATATTCCGTCGGCGGTCGGCCAGCCTGGGGACCAAACCCACGCATCGCCGCGCGGGAGGGACGGCAGGGACGCCATCAATTCACGCTCCTGCTCGGGCGTGCCATGAACCTCGATCCATGCGCGCATCGCTTTCAAATCTTGCGGCGAAACCGTGCGGAGTGTTACGAGGATTTGGCTTTGCGTTAGAACGTTCTTGTTCAGAACGGCCGAGCGCTGTGTTACGAGTGTGCAGCCTATGCCGCGCTGTCCGCCGCGGCGCACGATGTCCTCGGCCGCACCAAGCATTCTCTCCTCGCCCTTCTGCGGCTGTTGCGGCGCGATCGCATCCGCTTCGTCGAGGATGAGCATCATCGGCGTGCGGTACGTCTCGCGCGCCTTCAGGCGGTACAGGTTTTCAAGGAACGCCGTCATGAAGGTCGCGACCTCATGCTTCCGAAAAAGCGACAGATCGAGCAGAGCGCTTACGCGCTGTTCAACTACGAGCTTAGCGACAAGCTCTCCGCCGGTAGCTTCGAGCGGAACGTCACCACGCTCGCCACCGAGGATCACGATCGGCAAGCCTGGCGACTTGCCGTCAGCGCCAGATCGGATGCCCCAGTGATCGCCCTTCGGGTCCACGAGAACAACCTGTTGTTTGGCGTGGAAAATTTGTTCGGCAAGCCTGCGTGCGAGGTAGCTCTTTCCGACCCTGCGTTTTGCAACAATGGCAATCGTTTCCGTGACCGCGTCGAGTGGGAGGGAGAGGTTCGACGCGATGGCGAGATCGCGGCTCATGGACGTTCCCTTCTGACGACGGCCGATGTGAAGGGGGCGGCGCACTCGATCGATCGCTGTCGTGTTGCCTTCTTCATTTACGACCTCCGCCGTGCCGTACGCATCTGCACCTGAACCTTGTCCGCCTCGCGCAACAGAGCGCGGTGCCTGGACTTCAACTCCTTCACGCTTGGCCGACGAGTTCGGAGTTTGTTGATCAATGTGTTTCGATGAATGCCCAGCTTCCGAGACGCGGCGGATTGGTTGTTTTTGCAGCGAACCAATGCGCTGTCGATGATCTTTGCTTCGATAACATCGAGTGCCTGTGGCAGCGTGATCCCGTTGTCGAGAAGTTCGGTGATAATCGGCTGGAGGCGGGCGTCGATGGTGGTCACAGCACGATCTCCGTGTTGAACTCGCTGATCCGGCGCTCGATCCGAACCGCCATTCGTGGATCGTCGGCCGTCGTCTTGTAGAGGTTCACGAGTTGCTCAGTGGTGGGGTTGGCGGTGAAGATCACCCACCGTGACCCCGGCCGCTCTCTCGCCATTCCAACATCAACCCGAAGGCGCTCATCGAGAAGGCGATTGAAGAGATCCGCGCCGGCGCCGATCGCCGCCTTGTCGGTGCCGAGCTCGTCGAGCACGAGGTGCGGCGCCTCAATGACCTCTTGTTCCAGATCCCACGCGCTGACTTTAGAACCTGGTGCATGAGCGGCTTGCCACTTCTTGACGAACGACGGAAAATAGATGAAGCATCCGCGCCCGCCATTCTGAATCTTGATCTGTAATGCGACGCACGCCAGCGATGTCTTACCGAGGCCGTTTTCGCCACAAATGTAAAACCATGGCAGCGCGAGATTGCCGGCGAGAAGGTTGGCGACGATCGTTCTCGCGCGCACGAATTGCGGTGTGTTCGCGTTCGGCAGTTTTACAAGATCATCAAGGCCGCGCTGACCGGTTACGTACTCGTACGGCAATCCAGAACGCTCCAGTCGAAGGCGAGTTTGTCGCGTCACCTCGCGCGCCTCGAAGGCTCTCTTCTCTGCCTCGATGCTTAGCAGTGCTTCTTCGCAATCGCCACACTTATGAGGAGCCCATGCCTGCCATGCGAATGTCGGGTTAGCCTCAACGCGTACCTGTATTATCCGGTTCGGTATCGCGAGTTGCGCGAGCCGTTCCCGGGCACCTACAGCCCAAGTCTCGGCCGCAATTAAGCTTCCTTCGTCGTACATCTCGATCCTCCGCGCAAGCCGATCACGTCGCGCAATACAGCCGGGGCAATCGATCTCACGTTCCGTCCCCGCTGGGACCGAGTCCAGCGACAACGTCAGCGGCGGTAGCGGGTTTGAAGCGGCGTTCGTCGGGTTGCTGCTCAGGGGCTGGTCGCCGCGCTCCGCCGCCTGATCCGCCACTACTACCGAATTGGCCATACCAAACCTTCCTTGCGTTGAGCCTTGTTCCCTGGGATTCGCGCTTCAGAAACCACTCGAAATCGAAAGAGGAAATGCGCTCGTGAATGAACGGCTGGCCACGAGCCCGGCGCATCAGCTCGGCCCACGTAAAACCGTCGCATTCCTGGCTTAGTTCGATCGTGATTTTTTCGATCTTTGGAGAGAGCCGTTTGAGGTTTCTGTCCGTCAGGCCTGGCGAGTGCCATTCGGTGGCCAGCGGCCGGTACGCGTCCGCCGCTTCGGACGGAACCCCCTGCACCCCCGTTGAAGCAGAACCCACTTCTTCAGCTTTAGATGTATCTTCTGCTTCTATTGAAGGGGTCAACGAAACGACACTTTTGTCATTACAAAAATAGTCTTTTGTAGTGACAACATCACCAAAACGAGAGGCTCGGCGCTTCTGTCGGAGCGTCCGCATGTCGAGCCATACAGTGACCTGCTTCGGGTTGCGCAGCCGGCCGTCGGAACACTTCACGAACTGCGCGAGGATGAGAGCGGAGGCCTTCCTCCACCTCACCAGCCCGAGCCTCGAGTAACTAGCGAGCACGGCTTCGTCATCGGGCAGGGAGCATGGAGGCTTCTGTAGCCATGCCTGAGAGAGGAGCATAATGAACCCGCCGACCTGCTCGGCCGTCATCGCCTGGACCCCACTCCCACTTAGCCACTCAGCGGCGTAGAACTGCATCGCTGGGAATTCCTGTGCTTGAGGCAGCGCGGCGAAGTCGATCGTGCGCAGTTCGTCCGATGAAAGGGTGAGTCCTTCTTTACGTGAGCGTGGCATTAGGTATTCAGTCCTTCCGTCGCGCCCGAGCCGCTGACTTGCTGGCGGGTGACATCGGGCGCGTTGAACAGCGTTCTCTCGCTTAGACAGTAGGGTGAGAACCAAATACGCTCACGCTTCGAATTCGAATGATTCCCTGCCGATGCCGCATACCCGCCGGTTGCCTTCCACGCGACACACTCCCACGTCGGCGGCATCTCGTGCTCGCCTTCGTACCCGCAGAGCGCGATGCGCAGTTTCGGGTTGTCACCGTTCGCCAGCGCCCATTCACGAACCTGCGCCGCGATCGCCAGATCGTCATGCGAATAGATCGATGGATCGCGGTTCGCGTCAGTTCCGTACGGCGGATCGAGGAAGACTGCCGTCATACCGATGCATGTGGTCGCCGATCGTCCAAGCACACGCGTCCAGTCGCCGCAGCATACGCGGACGCGACGGAGGCGCTCCTGAAGCTGAAGCATCCACGCGAGGATTGCGTCGCTCGTTTTCGCCGATGCCGTGACCCTTTTCCCGGCGGCGCCATCGCCGCGCAACATCGGCACCTGATCCGAAATGAGATGAACGCCACGCCCTGATGATGCGAGAACGGGACGCTTCTCCCACTCGGCGGAGTTCGTGACGTCACGTAGGCGCTTGCTGCGATGTACCCCGCCCTTCGCCGTGAGTGACGGCCTTTTCTCCGCGGTGTTAATTCCCTGATCCGTTAAGTGCGGCCTTACATTCTGCTCGGCCGTCATAATGCCGCGCCGCTTGCTTCGCGCCCCGCCGCGCCCAGTCCATTCCGGCGCCGAACACCATCCGCTCCCGATCCATTGGCAGATACCCCACACCCACCACCCGGCGATCTTCGGGTCGTAATACTCGGGGTCCGCTTTCATGTGCTCGCGGAACTCGACTTGATTCACGAGCCAGCGGTGACGGGCGTGGAGATCGGCCTCGTTCACGGGCCAGTCAGCGTAATGCGCAACGGCTTCAGGATCGACGGTGACCGCACGCCAGAAGTTTGCGATGAAGGCATCGAGATCGTTGACCGTTTCGATGCGCGGCGACGTTGGGCGGCCCAGTAGGACGGCGAGAGAACCGGCGAATGGTTCGACGTAATTCGGAACGTCACCGAAACGCGGCCAGACAAGATGCGCGGCCCGGGACTTTCCACCGAACCAGGGGAAGGGCGCGCGAAGCGGAGCGGTCACGTCGACACCTCCCATCGAATCTTGTCCTGCGTCGGGTGGCGATCAACGCGCGGTCGTGACTTGCATGACCACGATCGCCCCTTAACTTCGCCGACGATTCGCCATCCGGCCGCGCGAAGTGATGCGCCGTTCTCCGACTTAAGGATGTACGTTCCCATGCGGCGGTAGCCGAGTGCTCTTGCCGCGCGCCAGGCGGCACCGTAGAGTATCGAGCAGGCGTTCCGGGTTCCGTCGGTCGCGAGGCGTGTTACTTCGGCCGTGTAGCCATCCTGCAAAGCGCGGGCGACGGGTCGGCCGACGATGGCCGCGCCAACCACGGCGCCGTTCGCTGCGTGCGCGACCGCAAACAGCCCCGACTTCGGCGGACGGTGGTGACGATGATGCTGGCGAACGAATTCGCAGGCGTCTCCGATCGAGATCGGAACGAGAGCGAGGCTCAAGACGACACCTCAGTCGCGAGCCTTATGAGCTGATAGCCGTCTCGCTCAACACGAATGCCGTCAGGAAACCTCTCAACGAACGCGGCGACGAATCGGTTGTGCCATTCAATCTCCGCGAACGTATCGCCGAACACGGTCAGTTGTGGCAGGCTAGGTAATAACTTCGCCAAGGAGCGTGTCGACATGTCGCCCCGCCTCAGCCACCCCCAATCGCCATCGTCATTAGGTGAGCTGTCGTTTCGGTCTCTCGCGTAGAGATGCCAACCCGTATAGAGGTCGGCGTCGCAATACTCCGCTCGGATGAAGCAGCAGGACGTCACGCCGACACCTCCCGCCACGTCCTGGACTTGATCATGTGGTCGAGATCAGCGGCCGTGTTGCCATTCAACTGCCGGCGCTCACGGTTATCCGCAAACTGCATGACAATAAAACCGTTGCGAAGTTCGAGGATTCGAAACTCGCGGCCGGTTAGTTGTCCGTCGCGCAGCTCGCGGAACGGACCGGCCTTGTGCTCGATGGCGCGGAGTACGTCCGGCTGCTGAACGGCGGGCGATTGACTGTCAATCGGCGGCTCAACGACAGCCGGCGGTTGGAAGAGAGGGAGGTTCACGCCGGCACCTCGAAAGGAACGCGCAACTGAGTGGCAATCTCGCGTCGCTGTTCATGTGTCAGCCGCCAGAAGTTCAGCATCCCTCGCGCGGGAATCGGCGTGAGCAGCGTCTGCGCATAGTCGCATACGAAGATGCGGCGACCGTCGTAGTAGTCGCCGAACGCAAGTTCCTGCGCCGTTTGATGCGGTCGCATTTCCTCGGACGGCCGATCATCGAGCAACTCCGCTACGCCGATGATGAAGCCGAGCCGGAAGCAATCGAGAAAGTTCCAGCATGCGAAGTGTTCCTGTAGAACAGAAGCGAACGGCTCCTCGCGGCAGCACTCCTTGTCCAGCTTCTTGCTCGCGTGAATCGCGAATGGACCACGGAACGACGTCGACCAGTCGCGTGTCTCGTTGCGCTTCGCGCCGATGGCCAGGAGCGTGGCCCATGGTTCAATGAGGGACAGCGCGTGCGTCGGGACTGTCACGCCGCGCCTCCCAGATAGACGCGCCCGTTACATCCGTAATCACACCCGTCGCGGATGGCGCCGTCCGTCGTGATGTAGGCGTCATGCCACTCGCCCTTGACCATCAGTGAGCCCTTCTCGGCGTTGCGGCGCTTGCACGCGTCGCACTGGTCGAGCAGCCCACCTTCGGCTTCATCGTAGTCGCAGTGAGCACAGGTAAGCAGTTCTTCGAACCGCGGCGGAACGGGTCGCATCAGCGTCCAGTCCATCGACGAGAGGCCGCACCTGCAGAACAACGAGCCGCCGTTGCTGGTCAGAGCTCCGACGAACTGGCAAAGCTTGCACTTCACCTTGAGGAGTTGGCGCGCGTCGTGGAACGTCCCGGCGGGGATCGTGTAGTCGCCGCCGCATGCGTCGCAGTGGATGAAGTCACGATCGGCATCGAAGATGTGGCCGCCGTCAACTTCCGTACCGCCGGCGTTGCAGCGCGGCGGACAGGCATGCATCACGATCTCCGTCACGATGCGCGCTCCGCCGCGGTGTCGCAGAAGCAGACACGCGGTCCCCAGATATCGACTGTCGCGGGGACCTCCGGCTCAGGATCGCGATCCATAATCGCGGGCCGAGCCGGCACGGCGACGATGTTGTCGCTCGCGCGCAGATGGCGGCGACCGGACCACACGGCGACCGCCGCGCGCTCTAGCGCCGGCCAGTTGCGAATCTGCTCCAGCGTGCGATGATCTCGCGGCTCGAGGAGCAGCAGTCGATCATGCGCCAAGCCGACGAGAACATTCCCGGATACCTCGTTGAGCAACACCGCCGCATCGAATTCTGGTGTGTCGGCGCAATGGAGGCAGTTCACCTTCGTCACGTCGCTCGTGCATTGCACAAGGTCACCGCGAACGCCCGGCCGAGTTTCGATCCGACACGCGGTTCGCCAGCCCTCGTCGAATGGGTCGTAGTGCATACGATTCCGTTTCATGCGGCGAGTTCCTCCGGCTCATCGTGGTGTTGCCCGGTATTCGCGAGTGCAATCGCTCGCGTGAAGGGTGGAGGAACCGAGTTCCCGATACCGCCGACCTGCTGCGTCACGGTCCCGAAGAGAACAAAATCGTCATCGAACCCTTGGCACCTTGCGAGCTCGCGGGGGGCGAGCATTCTCATAAATATGTCGACGATGACGTAGACGGCGCCGTCGATCTCAACGCGCACGATGCGGTCCGGGAAGTGAAGCCCGGGAACGTACTTCTCGAGGAAGTCGGCGACGCGCGCACACCGGGCCAGCATGTCTTCAGAGAGACCGCCGTCCGACGCCGCATCGACGGGCGTCGGATGCAGGTCCTCGCTTACGAGCGCGAAGCGATCTCGCGTTGTCACCGTCGGCAGTGATTCATCAACTGTATGGCCGTGCTGCGCGTTGCCGTAATACTCGGTGACCTGCGCCGTGATCAGGCCGAGGTGTTGCCCTTGTGCGCTGATCGTCGGCGACGGGTCCTCGATATCCGCAGTGCTCGACGTGCCGCGCAGCTTTGCGAGACCCGCCGATACCAGCGCGTGATGGTTGGACTGCGTCATCGTGTTGATCGGTGCTCCGGCGTCCTGCCATTGCGAAGATCCGTAGTTCTGCTGGATCAATGACGCGGCGACGACGGCGTGATGATCCTTCGACGTGATCGTGTCGGAAGGCTGGTCGAGAGGGATGCCGTAGGAGGCGTGACCATCGTTGTGCTTCGCGAGGAACGCACCGACGACGGCATGCTTCTGTCCTTGCGCGGGCGCTGTTCCAAGCGGCGCGTGAATGTCGAGAACGCGTGGGGCTTGACCGAGCCGCTCGCCATACCCGGTTTGTATGAGAGTCGGCGCGACGACGCAGAGTCCATCCTTGGCGAGTAGCGTCGCGGCGGGTTCGTCGCCCGGCTGCGTCCCGGCGCCATTCCGGTCCCATCCGTTGCTGTGTGTCTTCGCGAGAATCGGCGAGACCGCGAAATGCCGGTTCCCTGTGGTGATCGTTCCGAGTACGTCATCAACTCCGCGTGGTGCGTTGTTCGAGTTGTTCGACATCAGCACCGGCGTGACGATCGCCTTCTCGCCGCGGTGCGCACTGGTAATGGTGGACGCCGGATCGTCGACGCACTCCAAGCGGCCGCCGTGCGTGAGATTCACGATGAACGGCCGGCGCTGCAGAACGAATCGATAGACGCCTTGCGCAACGCGGCGCTGTGTCGCATCAGCGTGTGGCTTCTTCTTCCCGAAGATCGATGTGCCAAGGTTCGGCGTGCCGTCCGACTTCACGAAGTCGATGCACTGAGCCGTGGTGCGGAACGGCAGAAGCTTTCCGGATTGAACGCGGCGGTCAGTCGGCGCAGCGTGCGTTGCCTCCGGCCAGAGGATCGGCAGGCCGTCACGCCGCGCGATGATGAAGAGCCGCTTGCGGGATGTCGGTGCACCATAGTCGCGTGCACGGAGTTCACGCCATTCGACCGCATACCCCAACGCGCGAAGCTCGCTGACGAGATGATCGAAGTACTCGCCGAGCCTTCTCTTGTTGCGCACGAGTACTTGCTGTTGCACCGGCACACGTTCACCTGGCGATGCGATGGTGATCGGTCGGACCCATCGGCACTTCTTGCACTTAGCCTTGCCGGTGACGTCACGCTCGCAGCGCGGACAGGACATCGATTCGTCCACCTTGAACACGCGACCCGTCCCTTTGTCCCGCTTGGCTACGAGGCCGCACCACTGCCGGAATTCGGGAACGTTCTCCACAACGATGATTCGCGGTTCAATCTGAACGGCCCATTTCTTGATCGCCCACGCGAGGCCGCGAATCTGCTTCGATACCGGCTTGCCGCCCTTTGCCCGGCTGTGATCCCGGCAGTCGGGACTGAGGTGCGCGAGGCCAACCGGCACGCCTGGCACCGTGACGCGGAAGACGGCGCGGCCATTGACCCGGCCACGCTCGACGACACGGCCGACAACATCCCGAACTGCAAACCGGAACATGTCCTCCAGAAAGTGATTCGTTTCGGGATGGTTCGCCTTGTGGATCGTGATGGCGTATGGATCGTGATTGCAAGCGAAGTACGGCGGGACACCGAGCGCCTGCTCGTAGCCTTTACAGGCGCCACCGATGCCGGCAAAGCCGACGCCGTACACCTCGCCGGGCAACAGCGTCGTCTCCGCCATCGGAAGAAAGCGGAGTTGTTCGCGGCGGTGACCGAGCCTAGTGGATGGACCGCGGCGCGCACGGCCACGCTTGGTCGGTTGAATCTGCGTGTTGTTTTTCATAATTGGACGATCGACTCGAACGATGCGGCGAACTGCCTCGCCACATCGCCCCGGCGGATCGGCCGGCTACGTGGTGATCGGCTCTGGTTCGGGAGCCGGGTTCGTGGCGTCGCTCAGTTCGGAGTGCGCGGACTTGACGTCGGCGAGCAGCTTGTCGAGCGCGGCGGTCTCGGCGCCATCGGCCACGCCTTGCTGCAGCGCATCGATCTTTGCGCCGAGGTCGGCGACCCTCGCCGACACGTCGGCTTTGTAGCTCTGGAACTCTGCCGTGATGGCTTCGACTTTTTCTGTGTTGTCCATGACTTCCTTTCGTGCTGAGAGAGAAATGAGAATTGCGATGAGAGCGAGAACGATGGCGATGGCAGACATTGGTCGACGATCAGGCGACCTTCGCCTTGATGCAGCGCCGGCACGTTCCCCGGTCGGCATTCCGTGGACCGACGGATGCGAGAACCTTGGACGCGTAACCGAATGAGCGGTCACACCCGCCGCGCATCGGAGAATCCGTCGCGGCCTTGGTGCGGATATGGACGGGCTTCTGCTTAGGCATGTTGCGAATCACCTCTAAAATGTCGTTAGTCAACGTGTTGTCGATCGGCCGATCGATTGGAGCCCGCTGCCTCAGAGCGTGAGTGCTAACAACACGGCATTGCAGCGAGCGCCAACTCATTGGTCGAGCTAGATCGTCAGTCCATTGATCACCTCCGGTTTCAGCGTTACTGCGGAGCGTTGATTCGTGATCGGGTGGTAGCGCCAGTGGTCGCCGGCAGGAATGCAGTTCCGGTAGTAGTCCAGGAGGACGGTCTGGCCACAGGTCGAACAGTCGCCAACGAACTGTTCCGGACAAACCTCGCCGTCGTCGTGAACGTCACGCCGGCACACAACGCAGAGGTCATCGATCGAGAGACCGCGGCGCGCGGCGATCGTGAACTCGACCGGCCCGAAGAAGTCTTTCGCCCAGGCGAGGAATCGTCCGATCCATTGATGAACAACAGAAGCCGAGGGCGCGGGCGGAGTCACGCCCTCGGCCGTGGTCACGGCAGGGGAATTCGTGGGACAGGCAGAGCCGTGAGAGAGATGGGAAACCGCCACAGGTGTTGTTGTCATGACCGCTCCTCGAACAGCCTGACGTATACGTTTTGCCGAATGACGCTGCGACCGATCGTTCGTTCCGTGGCGTCGCGCCATTTGCGTGCCGCAGCTCTCGCGCCGAGCGGGCCGCTATGTCCCGAATCGCTGAAGAACTTGCAATACAACTTGCCGCGGAACTTGAACTGCACGCGATAGCCGCACGTGCGTTTCTTGATGTCCTTCGTTGCGATGACGCGCCGTCCGCGGCTGGTGTAGGTCGTGCCCTTCTTGATGACCGCAGTCCGGTCAACTCGAGCGATGGCGCGCTCGTTCTGCGCCACGTTCAAGGCGGGACCGATGACGCGGCCGATCTTCTTCGCGGATGGTTCGTGCGAGACGGAGCCATCTCGATTCAACTCGCGCCGGATCGCTTCGTTGATGATGTCCTCTGGGTTGCGGGACATGAAGCCCATCACGCGACCAAGACGACCGATGGAACCCATAACGTCGTCGCTCACGCCTTCCTCCTGATGCCGCTCTGCGCACAATCGGCGCAGCCGGACTCACAACCGCAGAACTGATAGCGCTCGTCTGTCTCGGTTCCCGTTTCGAGATCCGAAAGGCGGGCGACGCTACAGCGAAGAAACCGCGCCAACTCGCCCATGCTGATGTCGAGTTCCTGACGCACCGCGCGGATGGTGTTGCCGAGCTTGTCGAATCTCGGATCGATCCGTTTGCGCGGAAGTGTGAGGACGCGATCCGAAAAAGTTCCGCAGCCCTTCATGCGATCCTCCGTGTGGTACGCCGTGACTCACGCTCAAGGTAGCCGGTGATGCAGTCGCGCGTGTGCTGAGGCGCGGCGAGACCACACCGCCCGCAACGCTCCGACCGCAGTAACGCCACGGCCACCACCACGCCGGCGTCAGTCATCACGTATTCGTATCGGTGTCCAATGACCTCTCGCGCCAATCCTTCGCGCACATGCTTGCGGCCGTGCGCGGTGCGCGCAAAACCCATACGGAAGCCGCGTCCAGTTTCGTACTGTCCGCAGATCGCACAGGCGCGAGGCGGTTCGCCGGTCGGAAAGATGTTGTCGCCGCGCGTCATGCCGCCCTCCTGAGCTTCGCCGTCCTGACGCCACGTTCCCTGAGGATGGCGAGGTACCTCTTCATCCGCTCCCGTTCACGAGCCAGGACGTGATACCGGTGCAGGCCGTCGGCATTCTTCGTCATAACGATCGACCAACCATAGGAGCGCAGCTCGGTGATTCGTTGATGGCTGGCCGTGCCGCGGTGGAGGTCGGCGAGGACTTCGATCTCGCCAAGGGTTCGGCCTGGCAGGCCACCTTCATCGGCCAGTACAGTCAGGATGCGGCGGGCGACGCTGAGGCGCTCAGGCATTGAGAACCCCTATCGACATCACTGCCTCGATCGCCCAGCAATCACCAGCGACGGCAACGACTGGCGCGCCGGACGCCATGACGAACGCGCCAGGCTCCCGAATCGCAAGCACCTTCACGAGCAACTCGTCCTCATCGACAGGGGGGATGAACGGGTAACACTTCACCGTCTCGCCGATGCGATGCCGCGCATTGAAGGCATCGCACTTCCGCTGTGCGATCTCGCGCGGCGTTTCCTGTAGGCCGAGGTACTTCACCTTGACGTCGCCGAACTTCAGATCAAAGCCGGCATCCCAGGCGTTCCGCAGGCAGGCCATGCGCGCTTTGCTGTAGCCCTTGCGGGCGTTCGGTGCGGTGACGTAATACACGTGCGGCTCGTCAGGGTGGATGGGTGTGGTGACGGCGTAGGCGCGCTCAGGCATGGACCACCTCCGAAGTGGCCGCGACGCCGTCGTTCGCCGCGGCCTCACCGTCTATAGCCGGTGATTCGGTGCGCACCTGATAGGAGGAACGTGAGCCATCGGTCGACGGAACGGATGGCGTTACAGCGATTGACGTGTTCTCTTCGTCGTCGCGTGTCGTAGTCGGGAATTCGCGGACGCGGATATCGGGCGGCCACTCGTGCATGTTCCCGCCTTTGCGATCACGCAGATGGACGCGGACCAAGTCGCCCTGCATCTCGTTGCCTTCGGGAACCAGATGCTTGATCCGCGACATACGCGGATCGTCCGGCCAGGACGTCTCATCGTCGCCATCGAAGCCAGCGTCATTGCGATCACGAACGTTTGCGCCGAGCTGCTTGACGAACACCGGGACTGCCGCGGCGCGGCACTGCTGAGCGATCGAACGTATCCACGCCACATTGCACGGTCGCGCGCCGGGACCGGACTCGCCGCCGACGATCACCCAGTCGATGCGTGGCTTGCCTGGCGTGCACGTGAATCCCCCCATGTGATCCGGCGTTTGGTGGTAGATCGTCCGTACTTCGCTGAGGGTGTCTATCTGCATGCCGGACGCCGTATGCGGACGCGCCTGATCTCTGATTCTGGCAACCTCGCGCGGCATGGCGGACGCCAGGGTTTGCAGCGTTCCGACGCGCTTCAGATTCACTGGGCCCAGCAACGGCTCGATCGACAGAAAGCGAACTGTGGCCGGCGCTTGGAGAAGTTCTGGAATCCGCCGGTCCGCGTACTCTTGGTTCTCGACAGACACGCCGAGCCAGACATTTGGCAGCGGCCATGCGAAGCCGATCGGCGGCTCCTGCTCAGCGAAAAAGCGCGGCAGGCGTTCGTGCCGCTTCGTCAGGACAAGGAAGGTGTGCCAATGCGCGCGCGCCATGGTCGCGAACACGCGAGCGATTTCGTGATTCGTAAGGTTCTCGTGGAAAAGATCGCTCATCGAATTGACGAAGATTCGCTCGGGTGTTTTCCAGCGAAGCGGGTCGTCGATCTTTTTCTCGACGAGCTTCATGACGCCGTTCCAGCGACCGCGCGTGGTCAGGCCTTCGTAGGCCAGACCCGGTCCGCTAAAGCGGACGGCGACTTTCTCGGCGTAACATCCGCCGACGCCGTTCGGACCGCCGCAACCGGGCGACACGCGTGAGCAGCCGCGCGTGGGATTCCATGTAGCGGTTGCCCACTCAATTGACGTTTCTTGCATGGCTGCCCCCTGCGGCGTACGTGCCGCGTCCGATTCGAACAATCGTGCCGGTCTTGCTGAGCCGAGATGCTAGGCAGCGCGCCGCGGCCGGCGTGGTCTCAAGCGCGGTGGCGAGATCGCGAATAGCGCGCGGGCCGTCTTGCAGCGCGCGGAGGAGCGTGTCGCGAGATGGTGCCGGCATCGGATTGTGGCCGCTTACGAAACGACGAGGTCGTCCGTTCGCGTCGAACTTAGGAAACACCTCGCCGCATCCGCAATCGCATTGGAGGAGTGGATTCGGCTCGCCTGGCATCCGAAGATTTCGGTCCGCCGTGCGATGTTCGAAGCGATGTTCCGCGCACGTCAGGACGTCGAGATTTTCCGGAGCGTTGTTTTCTTTGTTGCCATCAACGTGGTGAACCTGTTCATCGTCCCGCAGACGACGACCAATCTTCTCTTCCGCGACAAGCCGATGCTCGTAGGCGTAGCCGCGCACGTCGGCGAGATGGTGATTGGTCCCAACGAGAATCAGGACATAGCCGTTCGATGCAACTGAGCGGCCGCCCTTCCAAGTGCCGTTCTTGGCACCGACGTTCCACTCAGCCACGCACCACCTCCGCCCTCACTGCATTACGCGCGACCCGATAAATCTTTGAGAGCCGTTCGTTCTCCACTCCGCCGGCGCGCGCTCCATCGAGGAGTTCGAGAACTTGAACCGCGGGCAGCCACGGCAGGCGGAGGATCGTCGTCCCTACATCGGGCGCGGCGTCACTGCCGAGAGAAAGAAGCAGTTCGGACCCGCTGCAGTTCCGATCGGGCGTGCTCTGCTTGTGCTGTTTGCGCATGGCGTTCGGGATGGCCACGCCGGGAACGCTTGGGTTGAACCGCACAACCAGCCCGCAAGAGGTGCAGTTGAGATAGAGGCGATCCATCTAGCGGGCCTCCTGTGCAGCAACGCGAGCCTTCGCCACGATGTGATCGGCAGAACCGCACCCCATTGCATCGCAGTTGTGCGGAGGGAGGTCCATTGCTTTGCCAATTGCGACCGGATCGCCGACGACATAGATCCACGCGCCACTGACGAAGGCCCTCACTTCTTTCATCCCGTGGTCGCCGACATCGCACGAGGCGCAAAGGAAGAGTGCAGGGACTCGGCAGTCGCATACGGTGCAGCGACAGTGACCGCGAACGGGATCAGCAAGGACCATCGGCTGGACTGGCATCAGGCCAACTCCTCAATCGTCGCGAGGTCAACAGCGACCGGCTCGTCCATCGGCCGCGGTGGCTGGTAGTCGGTCGCCACGCCGGCGAGATCCGCCGCCAGCTGCGCGACCGTCTTGTCCTTCATCCCGTTCTTGCCTTGCGTCTGCGTGGGAATGCCACGAGCCACGGCGAGTTGAATGAGGACGTCCTTCTTCTGGTGGAGGTTGAACCGGACGGTAATCTCCGGGTCGTAGGCGACCTTGACCAGGTGCTCGTAGTCTTCCTTTTCGAGCAGACCTTTCGCCGCGGTGTTGGACAGCGACATCAACGCCCACGGACGCTCGTGCCCGATGTCCTGCAGTTCGTGCCAGACCTTCTCCATGTCCGGCACCTGCGATTCGCCCTGCTCGAATTCTAAGCGGAGCGCGCCGAGCTCTCCGGTCCATCCGCCGCCGGCGACGACTTCCTTCACACGCTCGCGCCGCTCCTCCTGGCGCACGCGTTCGAAGATGAAGCGCTTCGCGACATCCACGATGTCGTCTGTCACCGCTTCGACGGCGAGAGGGCATGCGGTGTTGCGGTAGGAACACATTGAGCACTTGTCTCCCGGTATGGCCGGGAAGTCAGTCGTTCCCTCGATCAACCCGATCTTCGCCATCTCTTGCTCTTCAATCTCGAGGATGGCGTCACGGGTGAAGGTCAGCGTCCGGGTGAGTGCGCGACCGTATGCCGTGTACCGCGCGAAGATGTAGCGGACGTCAACGACCTCCGCCTTGAACCGGCCACGCCATGCGGACCACGCCATCTTCCGCGCCTGTTCATTGAAGCGGGAGTCGTACTGCTCGATCGCGCTCTGCGACGGAACGAAGATGTCGGTCTTGTAGTCGTCGATGAGAAGGCGATCCTCATCCGGGAAGACGAGCGTGTGATCCGGTTTGCACCGGAACATGACGCCCCGCGTCGCGACGTCGGCGGGTCGCTTCATGTTGTCGTAGTCGAAGTCATTCGACCACGGCACGATCTCGAGGTGCTCGTTGAAGGCAATACCACCTTCGCGCTCGAGCGAATGCTCGACATCGATCTCGTGCACGGCGAGGAAACCGCGGACGACCTGCGTCAACTCGTCGTAGTGAGAGAGCGAAAGCCCGCTCTTGCGGACGGCCGCGTCGATGAAATCACCGATGACAGTGACGTCGGTGCGTCGACCAGCGGCGACACAGTGGTCGACGTAGTCCTGCATCACCAGATGAAAAGCGATACCGAAGGTGAAGTTCTCCGGCGACGGTCCGCGCTCGGCGCCGTCTTGGTTGAGGAGGAACTTCTGTGGGCAGCTTAAGAAGTCTTTGTGCGTGCTCGAGCTGTGGAGGAAGCGGGTCATACGACCTCCTCGACTTGCTGGCGGTCGATATCGCTGTTGAGCTCGCGCAGAAGGGCGGTCTCGTTGTCCTTGAAGGCGGTGAGTCTTGCGGCACGCTCGGCCTTCGGTGTTCCGAGAATGCCGAATAGGTCGTTGCACTTGACGATCAGAGTGAGGCGATCGCGTAGCGCAGATTCGCGACCCGCGTACTCCTGCATCTTGACGGCGCGGTTAGCCGGAGTCGTGTTGAGCGCATCGAAGAGTTGCCCGATCTCGGCCAGAACGGAGGCGTCGGCCGACGCGGCTTGCGCTGTGGAGGCGACGTGCTCTTTCGGCATGTCGTTCTCGTCGTCGGCGATCTCCATCGTGATGGCCTCGCCTGCTGTGATCTGCGCAACGGGACGCGGAGATCCAGCCGACACTTGCTTGCGCAGAGAATCGAAGTTCGTCGCCTCCATAGTCAGACTCACGAGCCAGTGGGTGTTGAGTTTCCCTTGGTGCTCGATCTTCTGTGGGGCGCGAGATAGGACGAGCGGGATCCCGGTAATCCTTGGTTCTCCGAATATTTGCGTAGTGAGCACTTCGATGAGGTTCAGTCCGGAATCGATATTCTCGGCACTGTTCCACGAACCGGTGTCCATCTGGATGAAGCCGGCAAGGGTGACCTCTGGGACCATGAAGCGAAGCCGATTCATGGGGCCGCATTTGCCGGACAGATAGTCCGGGCAGTTCGCGTTAGCGCATGGCCCGTAGTCACGCCACGCCGGCTGAATGCGTCGCTGGTCGTCGATTCGTCGCTGCGCCTGCTCTCCGTCGCCATGACAGAGGAGTTTCCCGCCGCCCCACATTTCGAAGTCGGAAGAGAAGACTTCCTCGCGATCAGGTGAAATGAAATACACGCGGCGGATGACGGTCGGACGCTTTCCGTATGCCGACTCAAACCTCTCTTCGAGTTCCTTCTTCATGTCGAGCGGCAGCCACTCCTCGACGTCGAGCTTGAAGTAGTCCGTCTCGGTCGGGTACTCGGCACTGCCGTTGGTCTTCTTCTCGCCAAGACGAAGTTTGGCCACGAGGCGCAAGCGTCGCGACTGTTGATCCTCATTCGGCCGAACGCGACTCGTGAACCGCTTGCGACCGGAGGTTAGTGGCTGTCGTGCTTCTGACATCACGCCACCTCCGCCATCGCTGCGGTCGATGTTCCGTCTTCACTGAAGCTGATGATCTCGAGCGCCGTGCCGTTGCGGTCGACTTCTGCGGCGAAGTACCTGAAGCCATCACCGCGCGTCTCCTCGAGGAACGCGGCGAACGTCTTGGCGTCGAGCCGCTCACTGCCGTCGAGGATGATCACCTTCAGCTTCGGGCTGAGGAAGCGCGCGATCGCCAGCGCGATGCGGATCTGCCGAGACTCGGCGATGAGCTGTAGCGGGTGGCCATCGACGAGAATCCGATCGCCGTCGATGGCCAGGTCCTCCACGGGCAACTGCGCCTTCGCGAGGAGCTGCGTGCGGAGATCGCCGTTGATCGTCTTGATCGTCGAGTCGAGAATCGAGGCATTGGCCGCTGCGTCGTTCGCTTCCTGTTCGATCACGTCTACGTTTTCGAACTTGGCGATGATCTTTTCGTCCGCGATCAGGGACTGACTCAACTCGTTCGCATGGCGGATCGCTGCATTCACCGTCTCCAGTTCTTCCGCCGTGGGAGGCGCGGAGGCGGCGAGGCTCTCAATCTCGATGATGAATCCGCGCTCCCGTTCGACCGAATGCGCGTAACGCTCGTCGAGTTTGACGAGCTTCTGTTGGAGGCGAGCGATCTCTTCCTCGACGAGCTTCTTGTCGCCGGCGATCTGCTTCTGGTCTTCGGTCTCCCGCTGCCTCGCGCCGTTGAGTCGCGCGACTGCTGCGGCATGGCTCTCCTGCTGTAGGCGCCGCGCTTCGATCTGAGCCTTCGCGGTGCGCGCGTCGGTGAGCGCTGTTTCCGCCGCGGTACGTCTCTCCGCGGTGATGACGGGCCGTTCCTTCGGAAGCGTGGCGCGGGCCTCGAGTGCCGCCCCTTTCTTCTGTTCCGCCGCGCGCTTTTCAGTCTTGCGCTCCTCGCCGTAATGCGCGCTAAGCGTGCTGATGACGACGAGTCCGTTCTGATCGAAGTCGATCCCGGCCGGCGGCTCGAGGCCGGTTGCCGACTTGAACTCCTCCGCCGTCAACTTCACCCCTACGGCGTGGAGGAGCAGGGCAACCGCGTTGCGACGATCATCCGCCGCGTCCGAGTTTGCGAG